>FTAI01000426.1_pt1 | contig 11089 bp, 9 predicted proteins | sample 1638941 | NCBI WGS metagenome assembly FTAI01 (sample SAMEA3914813, study PRJEB12502) | metagenome | biome: forest; material: soil | place: Canada | collected 2011-07-07 | depth 0.3 m | reverse complement strand
GTCTCATTGGTGGCGTAGCCGAACATGATGCCCTGGTCGCCGGCGCCCTCGTCCTTGTTGCCGCTGGCGTCCACGCCCATGGCGATGTCGGCGGACTGGGCGTGCAGGTAGCAGTCGTACTCGGCCGTGGCCCAGTGGAAGCCTTCCTGCTCGTAGCCGATGTCCTTGATCGCCGCGCGGACCTTGTCTTCCAGGCCCTCGACGATGCCCTCAGGTCCGCGCACCTCGCCCGCCAGGACGATGCGGTTGGTCGTGACCAGGGTCTCGCAGGCCACGCGGGCGAAGGGGTCGGCGCCCAGGAAGGCGTCGACCACGGTGTCGGAGATTCGGTCCGCCACCTTGTCGGGATGGCCCTCGGAGACGCTTTCGCTGGTGAAGAGATAGGCGTTGCGGCTCAAGGGGGCGCTCCAACACGAGAGAGGAACCGCGCGCGGCGGTGAGGGTCGCGTTCATATAAAGCTTTTGTTATATCCGCAAGCCTCAGCCTGCCAGCGGTTGATAGAAGATCGCCGGCCAGCCACCGGGGGTCATCACGACGAAACGCACCTCATGCGGACCCTTCTCCGTCTCGCCGATCGCCAGGCCCTGGCCCTCGGCGACCGCCCGCAAGGCGGCCAGGTCGGCGACCTTGATCATCACCCCCGCCGCGGGGGAGACCCGGTCCGTGCCCGCCAGCGCCAGCCTGCGGCCCGCCACGTCGAACTGCGCCCAGCGATCGCCGTCCACAAAGGTGGGCTCTACACCCAGCAGCGCCGACCAGACCTCTACGGCCAACGACAGGTCCTCCACCGGCAGGACGGGATTGAGGCCTTGCACGTCCATATCGTTCCTCCCGCGGGCGAGCGCTCCCCGCTTGAAGCACAGGCGGGCGGGCCGGTCGACGGCCGCTTTGCCAGAACGAACGGGCGGGTCTAAGGCGCCGCGATGAAATGCGTGAGCCTGGTTCGAGCGCCCTGGCGCGATCCGGCGGAGGTCCTGGCGGCCTTCGCCGACGAGAGGTTCGCGCTGGGCCTGCTGTCGGACGGCTCTGGAGAGCGGGCGCGCTGGTCCTATGTGGCGCGGACGCCGGAGCGCATGCTGTGGATTTCGCCGGAGGATCACGCCGACGTCTTCGCGGCCCTGGCGGCGCTGCTGGGCGAGGCGTCGCCCGGCGACCCGGACGGGCCCCCGTTCCAGGGCGGCGCGGCGGGCCTGGCGGCTTATGAGCTGGGAGACCGGGTCGAGCGGCTGGGGCTGGCGCGGCTACCCGGATGGCCCGACCTCGCCTGCGGCCTGTACAGCGCCGTCCTGGCCTTCGACCACCGCGAGCGCGAGGTCATCGGCGTCGGGCGCGGCCAGGACGCGGCGGCGGCCGGCGCCAAGGCGCGGGAGGCGCTGACCTGGCTGGAGGTCCCCTCGCCGCCGCCGGCGACCGGGGCCCTGGCGGCGGGGGTGCGGTCCGATTGCGGCGAGGCCTATGAGCGCGCGGTGGCCGAGGTTGTGGGCCGCATCCACGCCGGAGAGATCTTCCAGGCCAACATCGCCCGCCGGTGGCGCGGCGCCCTTGGCGCCGGTGTGCGGCCCGTCGACCTGCTGGTCCGACTGGCCCGCCAGAGCCCAGCCCCCTTCGCGGCCTACCTGAACCTCGGCGACCGCGCCGTGGTGTCCAATTCGCCGGAGCGGTTCGTCAGCGTCTGCGCCAGGAACGGGGCGCTGCTGGCCGAGACCCGGCCGATCAAGGGCACCGTGCCCCGCTCGCCCGATCCGGCCGAGGACGCGCGCCTGGCCGCCGCCCTTTGCGCCTCGGAGAAGGACCGGGCCGAGAACCTGATGATCGTGGACCTGATGCGCAACGACCTGGCCCGCGTCTCCACGCCCGGCCAGGTAATAACGCCGCAGCTGTTCGGCATCGAGAGCTTCGCCAACGTGCACCATCTGGTCTCGACGGTGCGCTCGCGGCTGGCGCCGGGCCGCACCGCCGTGGACCTGATGCGCGCCGCCTTCCCGCCCGGCTCGATCACCGGCGCGCCCAAGGTCCAGGCCATGAAGGTAATCGCGAGCCTGGAGCCGCCGCGCGGGCCGTTCTTCGGCAGCCTGTTCTTCGCGGGGACGAACGGGGCCTTCGACTCCAGCGTGCTGATCCGAACTGTCGCCTTCGAGCGCGCCGGCGGCGGCGGCTGGGACTTCGAACTGCGCGCCGGGGCCGGCATCGTGGCCGACTCCGATCCTGCCTCGGAGCGCCGCGAGACCGAAACCAAGGCCTCCGCCATCCTGCAGGCGCTCAGTGATCATTGAGGCTCATAGGCTCGCGCGCCGTCACTTAGATGGCGGTGCTATCCATATCGCTGGGGAGCGTTCGAATGGGAAGAGATTCGCGGCAAGCGCGGCCGGTCGCACGGCGCATGACGCGCCGCCTGTTCGTGGCGCCGATGCTGGCCCTGTTGCTGGTGGGGTGCGGCGGGGTGGCCAGGGCGTCGAAGAAGCTGGTGATCGACCAGGTGGCCGCGCAACAGGCCACGCCGCTCAAGCCGACATCGATTGCCTTGGCGTCGGGCGGCGTCTTCGCAGAGCGCCAGAGCGGCTATGGCGACAACCTCTCCCCGCCCCTGGCCTGGGCCACGACGCCCGGCGCCAAAGCCTACGCCGTGGTGATCGAGGATCCGGATGCGCCAAGCCCCACTCCGTTCACCCACTGGCTGATCTGGAATATCCCGGGCGACGCCGTGGGCCTGCCCGAAGGGGTGGCGCCCGGACCGGCCCCGCCGGCTCCGGTCGGCGCTGTCCAGGGCAGGAACGACCACGATGTGAGTGGATACACCGGACCGCGTCCGCCAAGGGGCGCGGGCGTCCACCACTACCACGTCGAGCTCTTCGCCCTGGACGCGCCGCTGAGGCTGACGCCCTCCAGCCGCCGGGCGGACCTGGCGGCGGCCCTGCAGGGCCATGTGCTGGCAAAGGGCCAGTTGATCGCCACCTACGGCGCGCTTGAGTAGGCGCAAGCGTTCTCGCTTGACGCTAGGGCGCCGTAGGCCGGCGGGCCTTTCCCCGCTATCGTCGCGCCATCACAATCACCCAACACCACAGGGAGTCAGGCATGGATGACGGAGGCGCGACGCTGAGCGGGTTCGACCAAGAGGCCCTGGCGAGAGCGCCCGCCGTCCTGCAGGGCGTTGTCGGCGCCGGCGACCTGTCGGGCGCGGTCACGCTGATCTGGCGCAAGGGCGCGATCGCCCAGGTCAGCACTATCGGCCGGCGCGACATCGCGCGGGACCAGCCGATGACCCGCGACACCCTGTTCCGCATCGCGTCGATGACCAAGCCGATCACCTCGGTGGCGGCGCTGATGCTGATGGAGGAGGGACGGTTCAAGCTGGACGATCCGATCACCAGGTGGGCGCCCGAGTTCTCCGACATGAAGGTGCTGAAGGACCCCCAGGGGCCGCTGGACGAGGTCTATGACTCGCCGCGCCAGATCACCTTTGACGACCTGTTCACCCACCGGGCGGGCCTGGCGTACGGCTTCACCTCCGTCGGCCCGATCGCCCATGCACACCAGAAGGCGCTGGGGGACGTGCTGTCGATCGACAACACGCCCGACGCCTGGATGAAGGCCCTGGCCGGCCTGCCGCTGTCCTATCCGCCGGGCGAGCGGTTTCACTACAGCCACGCCACCGACGTACTGGGCTTCCTGGTCGGCCGCATCGCCGGGACCGGGTTCCGCGAGTTGCTGATGGAACGGATCCTGGGGCCGCTGGGCATGGCTGACACCGACTTCCATGTGCCGCCCGAGAAACGCGACCGCGCCGCCGTCGTCTATCGCTTCGACGAGGCGCAGGGCGCGCTGGAGCCCGTGCCTTTCCAGCAGTTCGACACGCCACCGCCCTTCTGCGGCGGCGGGGGCGGCCTGATCTCCACGGCCGACGACTATCTGAAGTTCGCGCGGATGCTGCTGAACCGGGGCGAGTTGGATGGCCTTCGGCTGCTGAAACCCGAGACCGTCGACCGGATGCGGACCAACCGCCTGACCGAGGCGCAGCGGGAGATTCCATTCATGGGCATTCCCTTCTGGGGCGGCCAAGGTTTCGGCCTGGGCGTGTCGGTGATCACCGATCCGGAGAAGCAGGCCTGGATGGGCGCCGGTTCGCAGGGCTCCTTCGGCTGGCCCGGCGCCTTTGGCACCTGGTGGCAGGCGGACCCGGAGGAGGACATGGTGATCCTGTACCTGATCCAGAATTCCATGCCGCTCGGCCCCGAAGGCGCCGCGCAGTTGGCCACCGGCCAGCGCATGGGCGGCCGCGTGGCCTTGCCGATGTTCCAGAAGCTGGTCTACGCGGCGCTCGGTAAGTAGCGGACTGGGCATGTAGCGGACGGAGGAGAACCGTGGGACGGGATGGCGAACTGTCGGCCGCCAGTGACATGGGCGCGCCGGTCAAACGGGCCCGCGGGCGCTATCCCAGCTATACCCGCGATCGGATCAAGCAGTTCGGCGCGCGGCTGAGGCGCGCGATCCATCCCCGGCGCGTCGAGGTCGAGCGGATCGAGATCTGCGGCCCGACGGACCGCATCCCCTATGGCGAAGGGATCGCCCTGCCCTATCGCGCCGCCGCGCTGGGCGAGGTGCTGGGACCGCTGTTCGCCACCTACTGGGTGCGCGTCACGGCCCGCGTGCCGGAGGACTGGGCGGGTCACAGAGTCGACCTCCACTGGGATAGCCGCTCCGAAGGCCTGCTCTGGCTGGACGGTCGCTCGCACCAGGGGCTGAACCCCGGCCGGCACACAGCCATCCTGGTTCCCAAGGCGGCCGGCGGCGAGGTCCTGACCTTCCACATCGAGGTCGCCTGCAATGGCATGTTCGGCCAGGGGGACGTGGCCGAGCGCAGCGGGCCGGACCCCTACCGCCTGATCGCCTGTGAACTGCGCCGCTTCAATCCCGAAGCCTGGAGCCTGTTCCACGACTTCGACGTGCTGCGCCAGCTGGAGGCCGATCGCGAGCCGGCTCAGACCCTGCGATCCGCCGGCGGAGTGGGCGCCAAGATCGTGCGGCCGGCGCTGGACAACACCTGGGCCGGCAAGCTGCTGCATGACCTCAACAAGGTCTGCAACCTGATCGAACCGGAGGATCCGGCCACCTGGGCGGCGGCGCGGCCGATCCTTAGCGGGCTGCTGGCGGCGAAGAACGGGACCGTGGCGCACGAGATGTCCGCCGTGGCCCACGCCCACCTGGACACTGCCTGGCTCTGGCCCATCGACGAGACCCGGCGCAAGGCCCAGCGGACTTTCTCCACCGCCGTCGGGCTGATGGACCGCTATCCGGAGTTCAAGTTCGCGGTCTCCCAGGCCTATCAGTATGCGGTGATCGAGGACGTCGATCCGGACCTGTTTCGCCGCATCCGCGCCAAGGTCGCCGGCGGTCAGTGGCTGCCCATCGGCGGCAGCTGGGTGGAGCCGGACTGCAACCTGCCCTGGGGCGAGAGCCTCTGCCGCCAGTTCCTGTATGGCCAGGCCTATTTCCAGCGCACCTTCGGCGTCCGCTCGACGATTTTCTGGAACCCGGACGTTTTCGGCTACGACGGCCAGCTGCCGCAGCTGATGCGCGAGGCGGGCATGAGCCGCTTCCTGACCCAGAAGCTGTCGTGGAACCGCTTCACCGCCCCGCCGCACCACAGCTTCCACTGGCGCGGCATCGACGGCAGCGAGGTGCTGACCCACTTCCCGCCGGCGGACACCTACAACGGCGAATGCGCGCTCGAGGAGCTGCGCTACCACGGCGCCAACTACAAGGACGCCGACCGGACCCCGGACGCCCTCTATCTGTTCGGCTTCGGCGACGGCGGCGGCGGCGCCAATCCGGAGATGATCGAGACCCTGCGCCGCACCGCCGACCTGCAGGGCGTTCCGCGCAGCGCGATCCGCACGCCGGACGCCTTCTTCGACCGCCTGGCCCTGGCCGGCGACGACCTGGCGAGCATCCAGGGCGAGCTCTATTTCGAGTACCACCGTGGCGTCTACACCAGCCAGGCCAAGACCAAGCAGCTGAACCGCCTGTGCGAGGCGCGGCTGCAGGCGCTGGAGTTCCTGGCCACCGCGGCGCGGCTGGCAGGGGCCGAGGCGCCCTCGCCCGCCCAGATCGAGGGCCTGTGGCGCATGGTCCTGACCAACCAGTTCCACGACATCCTGCCTGGCAGCAGCATCACCGAGGTCTATGCCCGCACCGAGCGCGAGCTGACCGAAACGGCTCAGGCGGCGCAGGCGCTCTGCGTGGGCCTGCTAGGGGGTCTTGCGCAAGGCGACGGGCCGGCTTGGCCGCTGAACACCCTGGGCCACGCCCGCGCCGAGGTGGTGGAGACGCCGGCGGGAGCTCTGGCCTACGTCACCGCCCGGCCCTTCAGCGTCGGCGCCCTGGCCGACTGCGCCGACAGCGTCTGCCTGCGCGAGGTCGGCGGCGGGGTGATCGTGCTGGAGAACGGCCCGATTGCCGCGCGCCTGACGCCAGACGGCCTGGTGCGCTCGCTGGTCCACAAGGTCAGCGGCCGCGAGGCCCTGGCGGCGCCAGGCAACCGTATCCTGCTGCTGGACGACCGGCCGACCAACTACGAGGCCTGGGACATCGACCCCTTCGCCTGGGAGACCGCTCAGGACGCCCTGGGCGCGGAGGGCGTGACCGTCGTCTCCCGCGGTCCCCTGCGGGCGTCAGTGACCTTCGAGCGGACCCTGGGCCGCCACAGCCGTCTGGTCCAGACCGTGAGCCTGGATGCGGGCAGCGGCTTCCTGCGCTTCGACACGCACCTCGACTGGAAGGACCGCCGCACGCTGGTCAAGGCGCTGTTCCCCCTGGCCGTCACCGCCTCGCGGGCGACCTATGAGACCATGTTCGGCGTCGCCGAGCGGCCGACCCACGCCAACACCGACGCCGACGCGGCGATGTACGAGGTGCCCGGCCAGCGCTGGGCGGACCTGTCGGAGCCCGATTTCGGGGTCTCGCTGCTGAGCGATGCGCGGCACGGCTTCTCGTGCCTGGGCGGCGACCTCACCCTGACCCTGATCCGCGGTTCGCAGTCGCCCGACGCCGCCGCCGATCTTGGCCTGCACCACTTCGCCTACGCCCTCTACCCCCACGCCGGTGACTGGCGGGTCGCGGGGATAGTGAGCGAGGCGGCGCGGTTCGCCAGGCCGATGCTCTGGGGCGCCGGACAGCCGCCTGCCGTGCTGAAGACGCCCCTGGTCGCCGCTTCCGAGGGCCATGTGGTGATCGACACCCTCAAGCCCGCCGAGGACGGCGAGGGCTGGGTCATCCGGTTGTACGAGAGCGCGGGGCTGCGGGGAGCGGTGTCGCTGGCCTTCGGAGCGCCGGTGGGCGAGCTGTGGCTCAGCAACACCCTGGAGGAACGCCTGGCGCCCCTGGCCGTCGAGAATGGAGCCGCCACGCTGGACGTGCGGCCGTTCCAGATCACGACCCTGCGCGTCCTCTAGATGCCGGCTCGGCGGCCTTGCGCCCCCCTCCACCATCCGGCGTTGCCGGATGGTCCCCCTGCCCCGTTCCGCTGCGCTTCAAGGGTGAGGAGAAGGGTCAGCGCGACTCTTCTCCTGCCTTGCGACCCTGGCCTTGAGCCGGGGAAAGCGGGGGAGGCGGCGCAGCGTGCGCAGCACGACGTGACGGAGCGGCGCAAGGCCGCCACGCCAACCTGAGCCGACATTGCCGGGCCGCCCTCAGGCCGTCCGGCCGGCGAACAGCTTCTGGAAGTTCTCCAGGTCGCCGACGTCGATGTCCGAGACGGCCCAGAACACCAGGCCGCCGTGTCCCCAGCGGATCAGGCTGTAGCCCTCGCGGCGGATGAGTTCCGGCTGGGGCGGGGCCTGGCCTGGCCAGACGAACAGGTTGATGACGTGGGCGCGGCGACGATAGACCAGGGCCGCGGTGGTCCGCCGCTCGATGTAGTCCAGCCGCCCGCCCGCCAGGGGATAGCCATCCTCGGCCAGGTCCACCACCGGCGGGGCGAAATCGATCTTGCCGTTGAACCAGGGCTTGACCGTGTGGCGGTCGGAGGTGGCCACGTCCACCAGGTGCTGGGCCTGCAAGGACCGCACGTGACCCTCAACCAGCTCGGTCGGCAGCGGATCCGTTCGCGGGGCGATGACCATCACCAGGGCCAGGCTCGCGGCGATGGCGGTGATCGACCCTCCTGCGACCCAAGTCTCGACCGCCCAGCGCCGGCGTTGGCGCGGCGCCGGGGGCGCGACCGCCGCGGCTTCTTCGCCCGCCAGGGCGGCCAGAGCCCTCGTCCGGAAGCCCTCCGGCGCGGTGTGACGCAGGGCCGGTTCCGCCAGGGCGGCCTTCACGGCCATCAGGCTTTCCCATTCGGCGGCGCAACCGGGGCAGCCGGCGATGTGCGACTCCGCTTCCAGGGCGTGGCCCGCGTCCAGCTCGCCGTCCGCCAGGGCGTTCAGAAGCAGAAGCTTGTCGGCGCAGGCGTTCATGACCGGACCTCCCGCCCGTGCGCCAGGGCGCGGCCGAGCATCTGCCGAGCGCGCGCCAGGCGCGACATCACCGTGCCCATGGGCGCGGCCGTGGCCTGGGCGATCTCCTTGTAGGACAGCTCCTCGAGATCGCGCAGCACCAGCGCCTCCCTGAACGGCTCGGGCAGGGCCTCGATCGCGGCCCGCAGCGCCTCGGCGTCGCCGCGCTGGATCAGGGCCTCTTCGGCGTCGGCCTGGTCGTCCTCGACATCGAAGTCGTCCTCGGCCTGGCTCACGGTCATCGCCTCCCAGCTGCGCCGGCGCCGAGCCCAGTCGAAATAGGCGTTGCGCACGATGGCCAGCAGCCAGGCCTTCGGCTCCCCGCCCCGATAGTCGTCGAAGGCGCGGAAGGCCTTGAGCAGGGCTTCCTGGGCGATGTCCTCGGCGCCCGCCGGGTCGCGGCACAGATACCGCGCCAGGCAATAGGCGCTGTCGAGGTGGGGCAGGATAAGGTCGCGGAACCGCGACGGGTGCGAGGGACCAGAAGAGTCCGCCACGGTTCCGCTCGGGCCGTCCCGTTGGGGGAACGGGCGGCTCGATCCAGACGCCGACACGTCACCGCTTTCCCGACCGCCGCCGCGCCCAAGGGCGAGGGACGTTGCGCGGGTTCTGATCGGAATGATCCGTCCGGTCATGGGTTGTGCCTGGCGAAGTATAGGCAAGGATCACGGGCGCTTCACGATCACCTTGCCGATCATTCGCGGGTGCAGTGAACAGAAGTAACTGTACACGCCGGGCTTGGTGAACACGAAGCTGAACCGCTCGTCGCTGTCGATGGGCTTGGAGTGGAAGGTCTGGTCGACGGCCACGACCGTGTGGGGCACGTCGTCGGCGTTGAGCCAGGTGACCTGGCTGCCGACAGGGACCGTCAGCGTCATGGGGCCGAAGGTGAAGTTGCCGATGGTGACCACCGGCGCCTGGGCCGTGGCCGGCGTGGCGGTCGGCAGGGCGGCCAGGGCGCCGCCGGCGCCAGCGCCGGCGAGGATGGCCGCGGCGAAGGCGAGGGCGAGGCGCCCACGAGGGCGGGACTTCATGCGAGGCGGGGACAAGGTCTGAACTCCGGGTGTCTTGGGGTGATCGCAGACGCCTAGGCCAGCGGGGTCTCGACGATGGCCAGGGGCTGGCCGGCGCGGACGAAGTCGACCTGCCGCACGCCCAGCACGCCGCGCAACTGATCGGCGGGGACCTTGAGCGGGCCGGGCGATGGACCGGCGCCGGGCGCGGGCTGCGGGAAGGCCGTCGACCTGGCCGTATGGAAGGCGACCCGCCCCTCGACCTTCTGCAGCACCTGGTGGATGTGGCCGTTGAGCACCGTCACCGAGCCGAACCGGGCCAGGAGCTTCAGCGCCTGGGCGCTGTCGTCGGTGCCCCAGCCCCAGTCGGGATACACCGACCACAGCGGGATGTGGGCCAGGACCACGATGGGTGTCGAGGCGGAGCGCCCCGACAGGTCGGACTTCAGCCAGGCCAGCTGGTCGGCGCCCAGGCTGCCCAGGCCGCCGGCCTTCAGGTTCACGACGTTGATCAGGGCGACGAAATGAACCCCGGAGTGGTCGAAGCTGTACCAGCCCGCGCCCTTGGTCCCCTTGCCATAGCGGTCCAGGAAGGCCTTGCCGGCGCCGTCGTCCAGCACGTCGTGTTCGCCGGGCACGTGAAAGACCGGCAGTCCGGCCTCCTTGATGATCTGGTCGGCGTCGTCGAACTCCGCGTCCTTGGAGAGCTGGCTGACGTCACCGGTGTGGACGATGAAGGCCGGCGCGTCGGGCAGGGCTTTGATCTTGGCGATCGCCTCGCGGAAGGTGGCGCGGGCGTCGGGATTTGCGGGCTTGGAAAAGCCGATGTGGCTGTCGCTCACCTGCACGAAAGTGAAGGGTGTCGCCGCCGCCGCGCGGGTCGCCGCGCTCGCTTCGCCCACCAGGCCCATCGCCGCCGGCAGACCGCCGGCCAGGCTCCAGACCACGCCGCTGCCGGCCCAGGCCATGCATTTCAGGGCGCCGCGGCGGGCCGGGTCCATCGGTTCGTTATTGCTCATGATCGCTCATCCTTCATGTCGCTCGAAGGACAAGACGAAACGGGCGGCGGGATATTCCCGCCTCCCGCTGAAATGCTCAGAAAAAGCGATAACCGGCGGACCCGAGGGCCCGCCAGGCCGGTTGTCGCCTAGAACTTCTTGGTCAGCGAGACGCCGTAGGTCCGCGGGTCCAACGTAAAGACGTTGGTGAACAGGCCCGAGGTGGGGTCAGTCACGTAGGTGTCCGTGATCGGCTGATTGTTGGTCAGGTTCTTCACCCAGAGCTGAAGATCCAGACCCTTGTCGAGGCTCGAGAAGGTGAGCGTGGCGTTCAGGTTGTTCCAGGACTTCAGGTTATCGTTCACCGCGTTGTAGATGCGGGCGAAGCTCTGGGCCTGCCAGTAGTAGTCGCCGCGCAGGGTGGCCTTCCAGTCGCCGGGCAGTTCGAAGACGTATTGGGCGCCGAAATTCAGCGTCCAATGCGGTGAATTGGGGAGTTGCCTGTTCTTGAGGTTGACGCCGACGCCGTCGACGCTGGCGGCGCCGGTATAGGTGAAGAGCAACCCGCCCCCTGTGGCGGTTGGG
>FTAI01001329.1_pt1 | contig 11128 bp, 12 predicted proteins | sample 1638941 | NCBI WGS metagenome assembly FTAI01 (sample SAMEA3914813, study PRJEB12502) | metagenome | biome: forest; material: soil | place: Canada | collected 2011-07-07 | depth 0.3 m | reverse complement strand
GCGCGCGTCCAGGACCTCGAAGCCGGGGATCAGCGGGGCCGGCTCCTGGGCCCCCCGTTCGAAGACCACCAGGGCGCCGGGCGCCAGCCACCCCCCCGCCGCCAGGGCGGCCAGGGCCTGCTCGCCCAGGCCCCTGGCGTAGGGCGGGTCCAGGAAGGCCAGGTCGAAGGCGGCGCCGTCTCCCGCCGGCTTGGGGCCAAGCTGGGTAGCGTCGCGGCGATGCACTCTCGTCTGGCCGAACAGGTCCAGCGTCTCCACGTTCTGGCGAATGGCGCCCCGCGCGCCCTCGTCGGTCTCCACGAACAGACAGAAGGCCGCCCCATGCGACAGGGCCTCGAACCCCAGCGCCCCCGACCCGGCGAACAGGTCGATCACCCGCGCCCCGGCCATGCCCGGCGCCCAGGGCGCGTGCTCCATGACGTTGAACAGGGCCTGGCGCGTCCGGTCGGCCGTCGGACGCGTATTGTGTCCCTTTGGCGCCACAAGGGAGCGTCCTCGATAGGCGCCGGCAACGATCCGCATCGAATTGTCCTATGGAAACGCCGTTCTCTATCCGATGTAGAAGGCTGGTGGCAAAGCGGGCTTCGATGAGTGCGAGAGAGATAGCGGCGGGTCTTTCGGACTCGGCGTTCCTGACCAATGTCGACGAGCGCGACCGCACCTGGTGGCGGATCGCGATCACCGTGGTCGCCGGCTTCCTGGTCGGAATCCTGGCGGTGCTGGCGACGTTCCTGGTCATCGCCATTGGCTTCATGGTCTCGCGGGGGGACCTGGTGACCGGCTTCTCGTCCTTCGGCGCCTTCATGGCCGCCCTGCAGAACGCCGACGGCCACGACCTGGGCCAGGCGATCCTGCTGCTGCTGATGCCGACCCTGGCCAACGGGCCCCTGGTGCTGACCTTCATCCTTCTGGCCGCCGCCCTGTCGCACCATCGGATGCGCGACTACCTGACCGCGGCGCCCCGGTTCCGCTGGCGGCTGCTGGCGGCGGGCATGGTCATGTCCATGCTGGCCATCGGTCCGCTGCTGGGCCTGGACGCCCTGGTGTCGGGCCAGGCGTCCCCCATGCCGGTCCTCACCGTGTCCCCCAGCCCGCAGGGCCGCGTCACCTATGCGGCCTGCGCCATCGCCCTGCTGATCCCCGCGGCGATGATCGAGGAGGTGCTGTTCCGCGGCTGGCTGATGCGCCAGGCGGCGGCCTTCTGGCGCAATCCCTACTTCCTGATGATCTTCACCGGCGTCGCCTTCTCGGCCGTGCACCTGGACTTCAATCCCGACGCCTTCCTGTCGCGCGCGGTGATGGGCGCCGGCTTCGCCTACATGACGCTGCGCCTGGGCGGTATCGAGTTCAGCACCGGCGCCCACGCGGCCAACAACATCCTGATCGTGATGTTCCTGGAGCCCCTGACCCTGAAGGCGCCGCCCACCAGCGGCATGTCCATGGAGTCCCTGATCCAGGATCTGCTGCTGGCGGCCGGCTATGTGCTGATCACCGAGGCGGTGGTCCGGATCCCCTGGCTCAAGCGCTGGACCGAGATCCGCGACGAGGACGTCAGCGGCCGGCGCCCCCAGCCGGCGGCCCTGTTCAGCTAAGGCGCGTCCGGCTCGATCCAATGCTGCGGCGGCGCCTTGGCCTTCAGGTCCAGCAGGGCGGTGCGCAGGCGGTCGATGAAGGTGGTCCGCTGGCCGCACCAGCGCATGGGCTCGCCCACCAGCACGGTGCAGTTCATCGGCACCGGCACGTGGGCGCCCTTGGGCAGGACGCGGCCGGCGCCCTCCAGCCAGATCGGGATCACCGGCGCCTCGGGAAAAGCCTCCGCCAGTCGCGCCACGCCGGCCTTCAGGCGGCCCATGGCGTCCGAGGCGTCGCCCCGCGTACCCTCCGGGAAGATGATGATGATGTCGCCCCGGCCCAGCGCCTCGCGGGCGGGCGCCAGGACGTCCTCGTCCTGCCGGGCGGCGTGGCGCGCGATCGGGACGATGCCGATCACATTGCGCGAGAACCAGCCGATCACCGGCCCACGCAGGAAGTAGTCGGCCGCCGCCACCGGCCGCAGGCGCCCCATAGCGCTCAGGGGGAAGATGGTCAGCAGCAACAGGGTGTCCACGTGGCTGTTGTGGTTGGCGGCGATGATCGCCGGACCCTTCCTCGGCAGCCGCTGGCGATCCACCACGTCGGCGCCGGTGAACACCCGCGCCAGCGGCACGGCGATGAAGAACAGGAAGAAGAAGCGGATCGGACCCATCAGAACCGCCCCATCAGAAGCGTTCCAGGCTGAAGAAGGCCAGCAGATGGAAGTAGAGCGGGGCGGTGAACGTCAAGCTGTCGGCGCGGTCCAGCATGCCGCCGTGGCCGGGGATCAGGGCGCTGGTGTCCTTGACCCCGATGTCGCGCTTGACCGCTGACATGGTCACGTCCCCCGCGAACCCCGCCAGTGGCAGGCCAAAGGCCATCCAGGCCCGGCCCCAGCCTTGCAGCGGCGCAAGATACGGCCCCAGGAACCAGATCACCGCCGCGGTGGTGGCCCAGCCGCCCAGGAATCCCTCCCAGGTCTTGTTGGGGCTGACCTTGGGAACGATCTTGTGGCGCCCGAAGAGCTTGCCCCAGACATACTGCGCCACATCGTTCAGCTCTGTGACGAACAGCAGCAGGAAGACCATCCCGGCCGGCCCTGCGGGCAGGTGCTCCTTCAGCGGCGTGCGCATCAGGAAGGCCGCGAATCCCAGGCTATAGACGCAGGTGACGAGCCCCCAATGGAAGGTCGCGGCGGTGGCGAGAAAGGCCCGCGTCTGGCCGATGCAGGCCATCAGGAACGGCACGGCCATGAAGCAATAGACTGGAATGAAGACCAGGTAGATCCCGTACTGGTCGATGGCCACGAAGGCGTAGTTGATCGGGATGGCCAGGTAGGCGGCCAGGATAATCAGCCGGTCCTCCCGCCGCGCCGGAGCCAGCGACAGGAACTCGCGCAGGGCGATGAAGGAGATCGCCGCGAACAGAACCGTGGTGGTCTGCCAGCCCAGCAGCAGGGCCCCCGCCAGCAGGGCGACCATCACCCACCAGGAGTTCACCCTCTGCCTCAAATTGGTGTAGTCCTTGCCGCGGCGAACCAGGGGTAGCAAGGCGGCCGCGAGGGCGCCGAGGGTTAGGATCGCCAGCACGACGCCAAGGCCCCACACAAGGGCGGGGGCCGCCGGGGGAATCTGCCAGGCCGCAGGTAGCGGCAGGGGGATGGGGGACGTCATGGCCGAAACAAGCTTGTCCCTTGCAAGGCTCGCGCGTGCAACCTCTGTTCACGTCGCCTTCGCCTTCCTCTGCATGGGCGGCTGGGGCCTGTTCGCCAATCGCACCCATGGCTTGAGCGCCATTCTGCCCGCCGTGGCCCAGGGACTGATGTCGGCGATCATCACCCTGGTGCTGAAACATTCCCTCGAAGCGATCATCCGCCGCATGCGCGGCGCCGCCGCCTTCATACTGCCGCCGGTGATCTCGGCGACGACCATCCTGGCGGTGCTGATCATGGTGCACGGCCTGCTCGGCACGCCGGAGATCGCCGCCACCATCGCCGTGCCATGGTCGGTCTCGACCCTCTATGCCATCGTCTACGCCGCCGCCCTGGCGCGCGGCCGCAGGGCGAGGGAGGCGGATCCTGGCTGAGCTCGACAACAGGCGGCCGATCGCGAGCCGCGGCAGCGGCTGGGCCAAGGGCCTGGCGGCGCTGCTGGCGCGCGCCGGCGTCAGCCCCAACGCCATCTCCGCCATGAGCGGAGCCTTCGCCGTCCTGGGCGGCGCCTGCTTCCTGCGTTCGGCGTTCACCGCCGGGTGGGCGCACGCCATCGACCTGATCCTGGCGGCCCTGTGTGTCCAGCTTCGCCTGGTCTGCAACCTGCTGGACGGGCTGGTGGCGGTGGAGCACGCCAAGGGCTCCACCGCCGGACCGATCTGGAACGAGCTGCCCGACCGGTTCGCGGACGCCATTTTCCTTGCCTCTGCCGGCTATGCGGCCGGGTTGATGGGGATGGGCGAGATCGGGCCCCTGGCGGGCTGGATCGCGGCCGCCGCGGCCATCACCACCGCCTATGTGCGGGAGCTGGGCCGCGGGCTTGGTTTCCCGGCCGACTTCTCCGGCCCTTTCGCCAAGCCCCAGCGGATGGCGGCGCTGACCCTCATCGCGGTGGTCAGCGCCCTTGAACCCCTCTGGGGCTGGGAAGGCCAGAGCCTGGTCATCGGGCTGAGCCTCGTCGCGCTCGGAACCCTGGCGACCGTGGCGCGGCGCACGCTGACCTTGGCGCGGTGGCTGAGGCAGAGGGCCAGATAGCGGCGCTTGCGCCCCGTCTCCCGTCGTCGCCAAATGGCCGCCAACAAGAAGTCCAGGGAGATATCGCGATGGCGCTGGTAAGCGTGGAGCGCAAGGGCGGCGCGGCGGTGATCACCTACGCCAACCCACCCCTGGGAACGATGACGGCGACCGGGTCGGCGGAAATGCTGGCGGCGGTGACCGCGGCTTCCGAAGATCCCGAGGTCCGGGCCATCGTCCTGACCGGCGGCCTGCCCGGCATCTTCATCCGCCACTATGACGTCGGCGAACTCTCACAGCTGGGCGAGCGCCTGGCGGACCCCGCGCCCCCCGCGCCTCAATCGGACGGCGGCGGCAAGCCTGGCGGAACCTTCGGGGAGTTGGTGGACGCCCTGGCGGCGGCGCCCAAGCCGGTGATCGCGGCGATCAACGGCCTGTGCATGGGCGGCGGCTTCGAGATCAGCCTGGCCTGCGACATCCGCATCGCCGCGCGGGACGCCCAGGCGATCGGCCTGCCGGAGACCCGGGTCGGCATCTTCCCCGGCGGCGGCGGCACCCAGCGCCTGCCCCGCGTCATCGGCGAGGCCCGGGCGCTGGAGATGATCCTGCGTGGCCGCACGGTGACCGGCGCCGAGGCGGCGCAGATCGGCATGGTGCACGAGGCGGCGGACGACGCCCTGGCGCGGGCGCTGGAGATCGCGGCGGAGTTCGAGAGCAAGGGCGCTGAGGGCGTGGCCTACGCCAAGCGCCTCACCCGCGCCGCCCTGGACCGCCCCCTGGCCGAGGGGTTGGCGGACGAGCGACGGAGCTTCGTCCAGGTGATGCGGACCGCGGGCGCGCGCCAGGGGCTGAGGGCCGGCCTGCCCCCGAACCAGATCCAGGAGATTTGATCCCAGGCTTGGCCTTCGGCTTGCCGCCGGCCGTCTTGGCCGGGGTCTTGCGGATCTTCGGCTTGGCCCAGCCGGCCTTGTAGACCTTCTTGGCGGGAGGCTCGGCGGCGACCAGGGCGGCCTCCTGCTTGGCGGCCTCGACCTTGCGCCGCTCGGACTGGGCGCTGGCCGGGGCCCTGTACTGGGGCCGCTCGCCCGCCGGCATGTTCTGCGGATCGATGAAGTCGGCCAGCTGTTCGCGCACCACCCGCGGCCCAACCTCCTCCACCGCGCCGACCGCCAGGGTTCCCAGAGCGAAGGGGCCGTAGGACAGCCGGATCAGCCGGTTGACGGTGACGCCGAGCGCCTCCAGCACGCGCCGAACCTCCCGGTTCTTGCCCTCCGACAGGGTGACGGTGATCCACAGGTTGGCCGCGCCCTGGCCTTCCTTGACCTTGTCCAGCGTCGCCTCGATGGCGCCGTAGCGGACGCCCTCGACGGTGATCCCGTCCTTGAGCTTGTCCAGCCGCGCCTGGTCGATCCGGCCCCTGGCCCTGGCCCGATAGCGACGGGACCAGGCGTTGGACGGCAGTTCCAGCGCCCGCGCCAGCTCGCCGTCGTTGGTGAGCAGCAGCAGGCCCTCGGAGTTCAGATCGAGCCGGCCGATCGAGATCAGGCGGGGCAGGCCCTCGGGCAGGGTGTCGAACACCGTCGGCCGGCCCTTGGGGTCATTGTGCGTGGTCACCAGGCCCGGCGGCTTGTGATAGCGGAACAGGCGTGCGGGTTCCGGCTCGCCCACCACTTCGCCGTCCACGGTCAGGATGTCGCCGTCGGCGACCTTCACCGCCGGGGTGGTCAGGATCTGGCCGTTGATGGCCACGCGGCCGGCTTCGATCAGGCGCTCAACCTCGCGGCGGGAGGCGACGCCGGCGCGGGCGAGGATCTTGGCGACGCGTTCGCCGCCGGCCTCGGGACCGTCCCCTTCGACATCGGCGTCGCGGGGGACGGCCCAGCCGTTGGCGGGACCGGGCGCCTGTGGTGGGGCTTGGCCGATCGAGGCCTGACCCCCTAAGGCTTGACCGCGACGCGCGGGACGTTTTCGGTGATTGGAATGGCCGACCATGACCTTTCCACCATGCGCATCGCCCTCGAAGAGGCGCAAGCCGCCGCCGACAGGGGCGAGGCGCCGATCGGCGCCGTGATCATCGATCCGTCCACGGGCGAGGTGGTGGCCCGCGCCTCCAACAGCCCCATCGCCAATCACGACCCCACCGCCCACGCCGAGATCCTGGCCCTGCGCGAGGCGGCGGCCAGGCGGGGCAACTATCGCCTCACGGGCCTGACGATGGTGGTGACGCTGGAGCCCTGCGCCATGTGCGCCGGCGCCATCAGCCACGCCCGCATCGGACGCCTGGTGTTCGGCGCGCCGGACGAAAAGGGGGGCGCCGTGATCCACGGACCCTGCTTCTTCGAGCAGCCCACCTGCCACTCGCGTCCGGAGGTGGAGGGCGGGGTGCTGGCGGAGGAGAGCGCCGCCATGCTGCGGGCCTTTTTCCGGGCGCGGCGGAGATAGGCTTTCCCCGCGTTCCGGGTCCTTGCCTTCCGCCTGTCCAGCGCGCCCAATGGCGCGTCGGGGGGCCAAGCGGGAGCTGCCCCATGAGTGTCTATCGAGTCACCGAAATCATCGGCGCCAGCCACACCAGCTGGGAAGAGGCCGCCCGGGAGGCGTTGAACGCCGCCGCCGGGTCGCTTCGCGATCTGCGGATCGCCGAGGTCGTCCAACAGGACATCACCCTGAGCGCCAGCGGCAAGGTGGAGGACTTCCGCGTCAAGCTGCGCGTGAGCTTCAAGTACGAGACCCCGGGTGTGATCCCCGAGCGCGCCGGCGCGGAATTCGGGCACGTCCAGGCGTCGACCTGAAGTCTCCGCCGCTCGCGCGGCGCCGGCGCGGTCTTGGATAGAAAGCCGCGCGCCTCGTCCTCCCGGCGCGCGCCGCTCCGTGCGTCCCCAAAGCGCTGCCTCAGGCTTGCCCAGGCGCCACTCTGGTTCGATGATCGGCGGACAAGAACGCGACATTTCAAATGGGAGGATTTCAGATGGGATTGCTTGATGGAAAAGTGGCCATCGTCACCGGCGGCGGCAACGGTCTTGGCGAGGCCTATTGCAAGCTGTTCGCCCAGGAGGGCGCGGCCGTGGTGGTCAACGACCTGGGCGGCGCGCGCGACGGGACCGGCGGGAGCCTCTCGGCCGCCCAGACCGTGGTCAATGCGATCAAGGTTACCGGCGGCCGCGCCGTGGCCAATGGCGATGACGTCTCCACGATGGAAGGCGGCCAGCGCATCCTGCAGACGGCGCTCGACAACTTCGGCCAGGCGGACATCCTGGTGAACAACGCCGGCATCCTGCGCGACAAGAGCTTCGCCAACACCTCCGAGGCCGACTGGGACGCGGTGGTGAAGGTGCATCTCAAAGGCGCCTACTGCGTGACCATGCCCGTCTGGCGCTGGATGAAGGACCATGGGACCAAGGGCGTCATCGTGATGACCTCGTCCACGTCGGGCCTGTACGGCAACTTCGGCCAATCCAACTACGGCGCGGCCAAGGCGGGCCTCTACGGCTTCATGCGCGTGCTCTCGATCGAGGGGCTCAAGTACGGCATCCGCGTCTGGGGCCTGGCGCCAGGCGCCTATACCCGAATGACCTCGGACCTGCCTGGCCGAAAGGACCGCGAACCCGATCCGATGAGCCTTCCCGAACGCATCGCGCCGGGCGTGCTCTACATGGTTTCTGACCTGTCGGGCGATCAGTCGGGTAAGGTCCTCGGCGTCTCGGCGCGGGGCGTGCGCGAGTTGAAGATGCTGGAGACCAAGGGCTTCACCCCCACCGCCCCCTGGACCGCCCAGGACGTCGCCGACCACGCCGCCGAGGTGTTCTTCGCTGACGAGAACGCGCGGGTCGTGGCCTAAGCTCGGAAGCTCCGCGCGGCGAGCGCAGCGCGGAGCAACGGCCGCTCCGACAGCGGCAATGCTCACAGCGCACGGTTGACCGGAACTAGGCTCGAACCGCTCTCGATCTGGGTGCGATCACGGGCCCAAGGGGCAAGCCCCTTAGCGATCGTGCGCCAGGAGAAGCTGGCGCGTTCTAGCCGGTGAAAGTCCGGCCCAGGTAAGGGGTAGCGCCCGCCTGGTAGCGAGTGTTGCGGGGCGGAAGGTGACGACCGTCGCGAAGCGTACACAGCCATTGTGTGGGGTGGGTAATTGAGCCGCGAAAGAAGGGAAGACGTGGAGGCCGAGACTGTGATCGCCGTCGAAGGCAACATCAGCGCTGCCGCCATGCGAGGCAGCGTGGCTCCACCGTGGTCGTTGACCCCATCACGCACGAAAAGAACGCGTCGGAACCTGGGAGATCTCGCGGCTGACCGGACGGTGCGAACCGGCCCGGCCCGCATTGGGAAGGTGAGGAGCCGTAGCCAATGATGAACAGGCGCGAGAAGTCAGACCCCGCCATAGTAGCTGTGAAGCCGACGAACAAAGCCGGGCGACCGGCGGCGGAGCCGGTGGAGCCAAGGGCGGGGACCGAGGGGAACGCGGGACATCGAAACACGCACCGGGCTCAGGACCGGGCGCGCGTGTCAAAGGCGCTGGACCGCGTACGGCAAGCCGCAAGGCAGAGGAAAGGAGAGCGGTTCACCGCGCTCTTGCACCACGTCGATCTCGCCTGTCTTCGGGAGGCGTTCCACGCGTTGAAGCGGAACGCAGCGCCCGGAGCGGACGGGGTGACGTGGGCGGACTACGAGGCGGACCTGGAGCGCAAGCTGCAGGTCCTGCACGACCGGGTCCACAGGGGCGCGTATCGGGCGCAGCCGTCACGTCGGGTCTACATCCCGAAGGCTGACGGCAAGCAGCGCCCGCTCGCGGTGGCGTCACTGGAGGACAAGCTTGTCCAGAAGGCGACGCTGATGGTGCTGAACGCCATCTACGAGGAGGACTTCCTCGGCTTCAGCTACGGGTTCCGCCCAGGGCGCGGCCAGCACGATGCGCTGGATGCGGTCGCGGTCGGAATCGAGACCGCGAAGGTGAACTGGATCGTGGACGCCGACATCCGCAGCTTCTTCGACACGGTCGACCAGGAATGGTTGGTCCGCTTCGTTGAGCACCGGGTCGGCGACCGACGCATCATCCGCCTGATCCGTAAATGGCTCAAGGCGGGCGTCCTGGAAGACGGGGCGGTGACGAAGAGCGAGACGGGGACGGGGCAAGGGTCGGTGATCTCACCGCTCTTGGCCAACATCTATCTGCACTACGTCTTCGACCTGTGGGCCGAACAATGGCGTCGGCGGGAAGCGACGGGAGGCATGATGGTCGTGCGTTACGCCGACGACATGGTCCTGGGCTTCCAGCACGAGGCCGATGCGCGGCGCTTCCTGGAGGCGATGCGCGAGCGGTTGGCGGACTTCTCGCTGTCGCTGCATCCGGACAAGACCCGGCTGATCGCGTTCGGCCGCTTCGCGGCGGCCAGACGCCAAGAGCGCGGGTTCGGCAAACCGGAGACCTTTGACTTTCTGGGGTTCACGCACATCTGCGGGCGCACGCGCCGGGGAGACTTCCAGCTCATGCGGAAGTCCCGGCGTACGCGCGTGCGGGCGAAGCTCCAGGAGATCAAGCAGGAGCTGCGATGGCGGATGCATCAGCCGGTCCCCGAACAGGGGCGCTGGCTGAAGCAGGTGGTCGCCGGGTTCTTCGCCTACCACGCCGTGCCGACCAATGATCGGTCGATCATGGCGTTCCGCTACCACGTCACCGACCTGTGGCGGCGCTCGCTCAAGCGGCGCAGCCAGAAGGACCGGACGACCTGGGAGCGGATGACGAAGATCGCCGACGCCTGGCTGCCCCAGCCGCGGGTCCTCCATCCTTGGCCGAAGCAACGCTTCGCCGTCAAACACCCGAGGTGGGAGCCGTATGCGGGAAAGCCGCACGTACGGTTCTGTGCGGGGGGCGCGGGGTAACCCGCGTCCCTACCGCGATCAGAGCGCCGCGCGCCGCACCGGTCGCCGCGCGGCCTTCAAGAGATGGGGTAGGGGCCTTGGCGCAGTATCGGCTTGAGGTGCAGGCGATCAAAAGCAGCAAGGGCGATCCGCCGTGGCGGCGGCGGCCTATCGCTCGGCGAGCCGCTTGCATGACCAGCGCCTCGAGATGGTGTTCGACTACGCCGCCATGCAGGGCGTGGTCTTTGCCGGCGTGATGGCGCCCGAAGGTGCGCCGGCGGCCTATCTGGATCGGGAGACGCTTTGGAACGCGGTGGAGGCGGACGACCGTCGGTCCGACTCGAGGACGGCACGGGAGTTCCTGATCTCCCTGCCGCATGAGCTGACGGACGCCCAGCGGCATGGCCTGGTGCGGGAATTCGTCGGCGAGGTCCTCGTGGCCCAAGGCATGATCGCCGACTACGCGATCCATCGGGCCGGACGGCCATGGTGATCCGCGCAACCCGGATTCTCTGTGCTCGATCCACGCCCCGTACCTCGTAACCCTATCGCCTTCATCGCCGTTCGGCGAACGCTCTGCGAACCTATCTTGCCGTGATGGACCGGCCCAGAACCTGACTCGCAGCGCAACCGCCCAAGTGGTCCGCCTCGGCCCCAACAGTGAAGTCGTGGGGGCGGACACTTTAGTAGGGCTGCGCATTTGCGTGTCGAGCCGGATCCTTCACGCGTCCTACGCGTGCCTGGCGATCAGGTCTGGGCCAAAGGGACGATATTGAGCTGGTTTTCGACTGCCTCCGCGACGTCCTTCGATATCGGCAGGTGCACGCGTTCGCTTGCCCATGCTTCCCGAAAGGCGGCGACCGCCTGGGCTGCAGTGTCGAGAACTATGACCTCCGGGAGCCCGGCCTTTCGCGCGAGTGACGTGAGTTCCTCTTGGTTGAAGTCCGTCCAGAACTTGCTGCGCGCCACCTTCAGCGT
>FTAI01001160.1_pt1 | contig 11139 bp, 9 predicted proteins | sample 1638941 | NCBI WGS metagenome assembly FTAI01 (sample SAMEA3914813, study PRJEB12502) | metagenome | biome: forest; material: soil | place: Canada | collected 2011-07-07 | depth 0.3 m | reverse complement strand
CTTGCGCCAGCTCGGGCCGCAATCTCACCTACAGCCTGTTTGTCAAATCGCATGAGCCGAAACGGCTTGGCTAATTGATTGACAAACAAGGATGTCTGGGCCGTCCCATGATGGCCGAAAGCCGCGATCCAATGCGCGGCAGCGGGTGGATGAGGAAGGTTCTGGATGTCTTACGAAGCGGAGACTGCGTCAGCACCTGCCGGCGTGCCCAGCCACGTGCCGCCGGAGCTGGTGATCCAGGGCTCGGCGCCAGGCCAGGACCCGGGAAGTTGCCCCTACAGCCAGATCGCCGCCCTGCATGATGGTCCCAGGGCCCGCTTCCTGCCTGGGAACCTCTTCAGCCCGGGCGGTTCCTGGGTGCTGAGCCGCGCCGAAGACATCCGAGCGGTGCTGCAGCAGCCCGAGCTCTTCTCCAGCAAGGGCATCGCCGGCTTCTCGCGCATGGTGGGCGAGGCGTGGGACCTGATCCCACTGGAGATCGACCCGCCTGAACACAGCAAATACCGCACGGTGCTCAACGGTATCTTCGCACCCAACCGGATCAAGGCCCTGGAGGAGGGGGTGCGTTCACGCTGCGTCGCCCTGATCGACGCCGCCCTTGAGAAGGGGGAATGCGAGTTCGGCGAGGCCTTCGGCCGGCCGTTCCCGGTGCAGATCTTCATGCAGATCATGGGGCTGCCGGAGGAGGACTTCACCAAGCTGGTGGGTTGGGAGCATGACCTTCTGCACTCGATGGACATGGAGGAGCGGGTCAGGGGCGCCCAGGGCTTCCTGCACTATCTGCGCGACCTGATCGCCGAGCGCCGGGCCCGCCCGACGGAAGACCTGGCGTCCTTCGTGATCGGGGCGCAGGTCGACGGCCGACCGATGACCGACGACGAGGTGATGGGGGTCTACTACCTGCTGGTGGTGGCGGGGCTGGACACGGTGGCCGCGTCCCTGGGCCTGCACTTCCGCCACCTGGCCCTCAATCCTGACGACCAGGCGAAGCTACGCGCCGATCCCTCCCTGATCCCCGGCGCCGTGGAGGAATTCCTGCGCCGCTACGGCATCGTCACCACCAGTCGCTTCGCCACCCAGGACACCGAGGTGGCTGGGTTGCAGGTCAAGGCCGGCGACCGGTTCACGATCTCCACCATGGCCGCCAGCCTCGATCCCACGGAGTTCGAGAACCCCCTGGACGTCGACATCGAGCGCTCGCCCAACCGCCACGTGGCCTTCGCCTTTGGCCCGCACCGCTGCCTGGGCTCGCACCTGGCGCGCCGCGAGCTGGTGATCGCCATGGAGGAATGGCTCAAGCGCGTGCCGCCGTTCCGCGTCAAGGACGGCGCCGACGTGCCCGTGAAACCGGGCGGTCTGCTGGGCGTCGACAGCCTGCCGCTCGTCTGGGATTAGGCGGAGCAACGCCGCCCCTGAGGATCAGGGCCGGACGATGAACCCGCCGTCCACGTGCAGCACCTGGCCGCTCATCCAGTCGCCGGCCTTGGAGCATAGCAACAGCAAAGCGCCCACCAGGTCGTCCGGTTCGCCCCGGGCCCGGATCACAGCCTGGGCTTCGACCATGGTCACGAAGGGCGAGCCTTCAGGGGTCAGGGTCTTGCCGGCGTCGCTCATGGTCATACCCGGCGCGATGGCATTGACGTTGATGCCAGCGCCGCCAAGTTCCCGCGCCAGGGTGGTGGTCAGGCCCAGCAGGGCGATCTTGCTGATCCCGTAGACCGACGCGGGGGGAAAAGCGCCGGCGGAAAGCTGGTTGACGATCTTGCCGCCGCCCCGCTGGCGCATTGATGGAACCAAAGCCTGGGCGCAGTTCAGCGCACCGGTGAGGTTCACCGACAGCACCCGGTTGAATTCCGCGATAGAGACGGCGATGGCGGGCTCGAAGGTCAGGTCCACCATCAGGGCGGCGTTGTTGACCAAGATGTCCACGCCGCCAAAGGCCTCCTCGGCCTTCTTAGCCATCCGATCGACCGAGGCGCGGTCGGTGACGTCGACCCCTACCGCCAGCGCTCTTCCGCCCGCCAAATTCACTTCCGCCGCCACCCCGGCCGCGCCGTCGGCGTTGAGGTCAGCCACGACGACGGCGGCGCCGGCGCCGGCCAGGCCCAGCGCGTAGGCGCGACCGATGCTGTTGCCCCGCCCGCCGGCGCCGGTGACCACCGCCACCTTGCCGGCCAGGGAGAAACGCTCTTCCAGTTGCGACATCGGACCTTCCCTCCTAGGCGATCGAAACGGTTTTGTAGCGGAGGTATTCGTCGATCCCGGCGCGGCCGCCTTCCTTGCCGTAGCCGCTCAGGCCCAGGCCGCCGAAGGGCGTGTAGGGATGGATCTGGGTGGCGCCGTTGATATAGACGCCCCCCGCCTTCAGCCGCTCGGCCACGCTGTGGGCGCGCTTGAGGTTGTCCGACTGGACGTAGGCGGCCAGGCCATATCTGGTGCTGTTGGCGATCTTCACCGCCTCGTCCTCGTCCTTGAAGCGCATCACCAGCAGCACCGGGCCGAAGATCTCCACCTGGGCGATCTCGCTGGCCGGGTCGACGTCGGTGATGATGGTCGGCTCGATGTAGTTCTTGCCCGCGAGGGCGCCGCCGCACCGATTTCCGCCCAAGACGATACGGCCGGACTTCTGTGTGCGGACCCGGTCGAGCATCCCCGCCACCCGGTCGCAGGCCGCGGCGTTGATCAAGGGGCCGACGCGCACGCCCTCGGTGAAGGGGTCGCCGACCGGATAGGCCTTGGCGATGGCGATGAGCTTTTCGATCACCTCGTCATGGATCGAGTCATGGACCAGCAGGCGCGTGGGCAGGGCGCAGCCCTGGCCGGCCATGACCCCGATGGACCATTGCACGGCGCGCTGGCAGGCGGCGTCGAGGTCGGTGTCGGGGAACAGAAGGCTGGCCGACTTTCCGCCCAGCTCCAGCACCGCCGGTTTCAGCTGTTCGGCGCAGGCGGTCAGGATCCGGCGCGCTGCGATAGGTCCGCCGGTGAAGCTGATCAGCTCCACGTCCGGATGGTTGACCAGGGCCTCGCCGGCCTGGACGCTGCCGGGCAACAGGCTGAACACCCCGTCCGGGACGCCGGCCTCGCGCACGAGACGGGCGTAGAGGTCCGGGGCAAAGGGGGTGACCTCGGCCGGCTTGACCACCACGCAATTGCCCGCCGCCAGGGCGGGCGCTACCTTCATGCCCAGCGAGATCAGCGGGCCGTTCCAGGTGATGATGATGCCCACGACGCCGAAGGGTTCGGGGACGGTGTAGGAGAGCTCGCCGCGAGTGTTGAACGTCGACAGCAGTTGGCCGTCGAGCTTGTCGCACCAGCCGGCATAGTAGCTGTGCCACTGGGCCGACAGCATCGCCATGCCCATGCCGGCCATCAGGGGGGTGCCGCCATCCAAGGCCGCCAGTCGGGCGAACTCGTCCAGATGGGCATTGATCAGATTGCCCAGCTTCAGGAGCACTTCTCGCCGCGCTTCGGGCGCCCAGCGCCGCCAGGCTTCGGCGGCGGCCACGGCCTTGGCCACAGCCTGGTCGACCTCGGCCTTACCGGCCAGGGGGATCGTCGCCTGGGGCAGGCCCGTGACGGGGTTATGATGCTCGTAGACGCCGCCGGATCCCTCGGCGAGGTCGTCGTCGCCAATGCGGAGCATGGCCGACGGAGCGGACTCCAGACCCATTTTCGAGCTTCCTTCCCAATCCGTCCGGCCGCTCTTGACGGCGGCCGCGGAATTAAGTCTGAGCCGAGCATGACCACGCCGTCGGACCATGTCAACAGCGGTTTACATGCTGCGCGCGAACCCAGGCAAAAGGACTCGGCGCGGACCCGCGCCCTCATCCTTGCGGCGGCCCAACACACCTTTGGGGTCCACGGCTACGCCGACGCCGGCCTGCGGGACATCGCCCGGGACGCCGGGGTCAATGTCGCCCTGGTGGCCCGTTATTTCGGTTCCAAGGAGAAGCTCTTCGAAGCCGCCCTGGACGACATGCTGACCCGGGCCAGACTGTGGGAAAATCCCCGCGGAAGCTTCGGCAAGACCATCGTCAGCCAGTTCACCGACGCGGCGGGCCGGGCGATGAATCCCCTGCCGGTGCTGATGCTGGCGTCCGGCGACGCCGGCGCCCAGGCGGTGGCCCTCAGCCTCATCCGCACGCGGGTTCTGGCCCCCTTGGCAGCTTGGTTGGGCGAGCCCTGCGGCGAGGAACGGGCGGCGGAGATCCTGGCCTTATGCGCCGGCTTCTTCACCTATCGGATCATGCTGCCGCTGGAGTCGTTCTCCGGAGGCCTCAACCCCGAAATCCGGACGTGGCTGGAGGGCTCCCTGCAGGCCATTGTCGATCGGAGCGAAGGGGCGGCGGGGCCATAGAGTCAGTCGGCGGCGCCGTCGTGGCTCACCACCCGGCTGGCCCCGGGGTCATTCAGCGGCGTGAGCATGCTTTATCAGATATGGCTCCACCGACGGCGTCGATCTCGGAGTGTCGCGCCTCCGCCGCCCAGCCGGGGCCAGACGGGCGAAGGCGTTGAGTCCTAGTGCTTCGACTTGGTCGCGGCGGCGTTGCAGGCGGCCAGGCGGGCCTCGGCGAAGGGCGCGGCGCGGCCGGCGAAGGCGGAGAGCGGGCCAAGCTGGCGGGCCAGGGCCTTGCACTCGGACAGTTCGTCCGCGGTGGAGGTGTCGGAGGTGGCGTGGCAGCCGTTCGCTGCGCAGCTCCAGATGACCCCGGAGCCGGCGAAACTGCTCTTGGCGGAAGGCTGGACGGGAACGGCCGTCCAAGAACCGGCGGCAAAGGCCGGCGCCGCGAGAGCCGCGATGGCCGCCGCGAGAATGATCGTGCGCATGAAATGAAACTCCAGTGGAAATCGTGATGAAGCCTGACTGGCACATCCCCCCGCCGCGCTTTGGCGGCTTTGGGAATCGATAGGCCATAAGTTTTGGTTTGAAACAATCCGCTTCGCGCAATTTCCGCACGAGGCGGCGATCTCGTCAGGGTCGTCCCGAGGCGAAGGCCTGGATCAGGCTGGCCAGCGCCAGGGGCTGATCGCTCTGCACCGCGTGGCCAGCGCCGGGCACGACCTCGACGCGGAGCCGGGGCAGGCGCCGGCGCATCTGCGCGGCATCCTCGTGGGTGACATATTTCGACGCTCCGCCCAGGACCAGCATGGCCGGGCAGGTGATCCTGGAGACGTCGTCCCAAAGGGCCGTGAAGTCCGACGAAGGCCGAGGCGCCGGGCCGTCGAACAGGTCGTAGCGCCAGGCCCAGCGGCCGTCTTTGAGCTGATTGGCGTTGTGTCGCACGCCGCGCCGCACCGACTGGGCCGAGCGGAAGGGGCTGAGCGCGACGGTCGCCTGAGCCATGGCCTCGAAGCTGTCGTAGGTGGGCGCGCCGCCGATCAGGGCCACCGTGCCGCGGTCCATCGGGCTCATCTGTCGCGTGGGATCGTTCACCTGCGGTGTGACATCGACGATCACCGCCTTGGGGACCAAATCCGGGCGCGTCGCCGCCAGCCTGATGGTGGTGGCCCCGCCCAGGGACATGCCGATCACCACCTTGGCGTCCGGCGCCAGGACGGGCAGGGCGACCTGAAGGGCTTCAGCGTTCCTCCACGGCGAATAGTCCCTATCCGCGCGCCAGGATGAGCGACCGTGGCCGGGCAGGTCGATGGCGACGGCCGGTCGGCCAAGCGCCAGGGCCACGGCGTCCCAGGTGTGGGCGTTCTGGCCGCCGCCGTGCAGGAAGACCAATTCGGGAGAGGTCTCGCCCCACTGCAGGGCGCTCAGGGTCTGTCCTGGCGCGACCTCCAGTTCACGCCGTCGCACGGCCGGCTGGCCGGTCCAGGGGATGTCCCATTCCCGGGCGGTCTCCTCCAGGAAGCCGAACTCGTCATAGCCATCGACTTCCATGACATCCGCCTTGATCGTCAGGTTGAATTCCGTTCTGATAGAATATCAAAAAAAGAAGGGCCAGGGCGGATGCTAAAGACGTTGGGCGAGGAGGAAAAGGCTGCTGCGACCATCGCGCCGTACACGGGATCGGGCGTGCCGATCTCCAGGGGCGCCGCGCTCTGGGTGACGATCATGCTCTCGATGGTGGGACTGCTGGCCGCCGTCGATCGCAACATCCTCTCGCTGCTGCTGGTGCCGATCAAGCACGACCTGAAGGTCAGCGACAGCGCCATGGGCGCCCTGACCGGCACCGTCTTCGCCCTGGTCTATTCCATCACCGCCCTGCCCATGGCTCGCCTGGCCGACCGGACCAGCCGGCGCAATCTGATCGTGGCGGCAGTGGCGTTCTGGAGCGCCATGACCGCCGTCTGCGGCCTGGCTGGCAACTATGTCCAGCTGCTGATCGCCAGGATGGGGGTGGGGATCGGCGAGGCGCCCTCCGGCCCGGCCACCATGTCGATGATCGGAGACCTCTATCCCGCCCACAAGCGCGGGGTGGCGATCAGCATCCTGACCATCGGCTCGGCCCTCGGCTTCGCCCTGGGCGCCTACGTCGCCGGGGTGCTGAACGATCGCTACGGCTGGCACGTGGCGATGATGGCGGTGGGGGCGCCGGGCCTGGTCCTGGCGGCGCTGATCTGGCTCACCGTTCCCGAACCTGTCCGCGGCGCCCACGACGGCGGCGTGCAGCACGACCCGGATGCGGCTTCCGTCTGGCGCAGCCTGCGCAACATCTTCCGCACGCCCACGGCCGCGCCGCTGCTGCTGGGGATGATCTTTCTCAACGTCGCCTTCCTGGGCTGGCTCAACTGGCTGCCCGCCTTCCTGATGCGGACGCACCACCTGACCACCACCCAGATGAGCGCCATCTTCGGGGCGGTGATCGGCATCGGCGGGGTGCTGGCCAATGTGGTCGCCGGCTTCGCCAGCGACTGGGTGGCCCGCTGGGGGACCCGGTGGCGGATGTATTTCTGCTTCGCCATGACCGTCCTGGCCGTGCCGCCCCTGGTCGCCGCCCTGCTGTTGAAGGACACCACCCCTGCGGTCCTGTGCATGTGTGTCTTCACGCTGGCGGCCGGCGGGCTGACCACGGTCACCGGCGCCTCGGTGCTGTCCATCGCCCGGCCCGGCCAGCGGGCCTTCATGACGGCGGTGTTCGGCCTGGCGGTTTCGATCCTGGGAGCAGGGGCGGGGCCATGGATCATCGGCGCCACCAATGACGCCCTGAAAGGCGCCTATGGCGAGCTGGCGATCCGCTACAGCATGCTGCTGATCCCCGCGATGCTGGCCCTCTCCGGCGTCATGTTCCTGTGGGCCAGCCGATCCATCGACCGTGACGCCGCCGTCGGCGGGAAAGGCCCGGGAGGCTAGCGACATGGAACCGATCTCCCTCAGCCTGGACGTCACCGCGGCCCTGCCGCACGACGTCACCCAGGGCCACAACCTGTCTATCGCCGCCTGGGTGTTCGCACCGGACCGCGCGCATGAGCCGGGACGTCGTCAGGCGGTGATCGCCCTGCTGAACGGCGGCACCTACGACAAGCGGTACTTCCACGCGCGGATCCCCGGCCATCCCGGCTACAGCATGGCCGAGCACCTGCGGGACCTCGGCAATGTGGTCATCCTGCTGGATCACCTTGGGATCGGAGAGAGCTCGCGCGCGCCCAACCAGATGAAGGTCACGCGCCAAGTGGCGGCGATGGCCAATCACGCCGCCGTAGAGCAATGCTACGAACGCCTGCGGGCCGGGACCCTCGATCCGTCCCTCGCGCCGATGCCGACCTTCCTGAAGGTGGGCGGCGGCCATTCCATGGGCGGCATGCAGACCATCACCCAGCAGGCCAACCACGCCACCTACGACCGGGTGCTGGTGCTGGGCTATACCGCCGTCGGCGTGCATCTGACGGTGGGCGGCGCCCTGGTGAGCGTCCATCCCGGCGAGCTGGACCCGTCGCAGCCCGACTATTCGCTGCGCGACCGCGGTTTCCTGCGCTCCACCTTCCACTGGGAAGACGTGCCGGACGCCGTCCTGGCCGCCGACGACGCCCTGTTGGCGGACGTGCCCTATGTGCTCAGCACCCAGTCGATCATGGCCGGGATCGTCACGCAGGACGCCGGTCGCATCGCGACCCCAGTCTATATCTGCCTGGGGGAAAGGGACGTCTCTCCCGATCCACATGCCGAGCCCGGATTTTACAAGGGTTCGCCCGATGTCACGTTGCACATTCTGCCGCGGTCGGGTCACTGCCAGAACTTCGCCAGCACCCGCGCGGTGATGTGGGACCGCATCGACGCCTGGATTCGCTCGATCCCTCAGTCGTCCTGAAGGTCGCCGCCCGAAGCAGAGGGCGCTGGCGACCCATCGATCGCCAGCGCCCGGTCTTGGTGACCGCCTTCCTATTCGGCGCCGAAGCTCTTCTTCACCGAGAAGCCGAACATGCGCGGCTCCATGGTCATGCCCGTAAACCCGTAGTTCGGGAGAGTAAGGGCATAGACCTGGTAGTGCTTGTCGAACAGGTTGGTGGCGAAGAGGGACAGCGTGATCCCTTGCTGCGGCAGCCGGTATTCGATGCTGGCGTTCACCAGACCGATGGGCTGGCGCCATTCGGCGGCCAGCGACGGCAGCAGGGCAGGGTCGTTGTTCAGCACCGTCGTCGGCGTGCGGCCATGCCAGGCGTAGTTGGCCTGGATGGCGCCTTCGCCCGACCCCAAGGGGAAGGCGTAGCGCCCGCCGATGTTGAAGGCCCATTCCGGCTCGGCGAAGACCACGCCGCTGGCGTTCACCGCGCCGACGCTGCCTGGGCCGATGGCGCACAAGTCCGCGGAAGTCTGGGCCGGCCTGCCGCAGTTGGCGGTCCCAAACTTCTGGTAGACCCCATGCAGGTAGTCCACCGTCGCCGTCAACGTCAGCCCCTTCATGGGAACCGCGGTGAATTCCCCTTCGAAGCCGCGGATGCGGGCGCTGGCGGCGTTCACGATCGGGGTGCTCTGCACACCGCTCAGGATGACGATCGCGGTCTCTTGCTTGTTGGAATAGTCGGTCTGGTAGAGGGCGATGTTGGCCCGGAGCCGGTGCTCGAACCAGTCGCTCTTCAAGCCGATTTCATAGTCGGTGGCCGTTTCAGGCCGCGCGGGCGGGAAGTCGGGCGCACGCACCTGCAAGGCGCCGCCGCGGAAGCCCTTGGAGGTCTTCACGTAGAACAGCACATCGGGCGTGATCTTGAAGTTGCCGCTGACGAGGTAGGAAACGCCCGTCGACTTGGCGCTCTGTGTCAGCGTACAGCCGGCCTCGGCGCCTTGCACAGTGTGCGCGTTGGGCCCCGCCAGGCAGACGAAGAACGGCGCCGGAGGCCCGATGTTGTAGATGAAGGCCGCGACGTCCTGGCCCAGCTTTTCTTCGGTGTACCGCAGGCCGCCCGTGATGCTGAATCGGTCGTTGATCTTGAAGTCGTCCTGGGTGAACACGGCCCAGGTATCGTTGCTCACCCGCGGCGAGTGGAAGTTGATCACCGCCGGGAAGCCGATGCTGCGGGCGGCCAGGATCTGGAAGCCGGGCGTGGCCGTCTGGTTCTGGTTGCCGCGGTCGTTGCTGTAGAAGGCGCCGGCCAGCCAGTTCAGGCGGCTGTCAAAGCTGGTTCCCGACAGGTTCAGTTCCTGCGTCCATTGCCGGGACTGACCGTCGGGCCGAAGCGGGCGGGTATCGGTTCCGTTGACCAGCGGCGCTCCGCCAACGCCAAAGCCCACCTCGTAGGCCTGCACCGGCTGGGCGTCGAGGTCGAAGACGCGGAAGTCGGTGAACTGGTGGTAGCCGGTGATGGACCTGAGGGTGACGTTATCGCCCAGGCGCCACGAGGCGTCGATGGCGCTATGCCAGGCCGAGACGTGCTCGAAGGTATCGATCGACGCATAGTTGGTGAAGAGGTTGCCGCTGTTGGTGTTGGCCACCAGCACCGACGGCGGCGTGCCGCCGCGGCTGCCCTCGAGCGACCATTCGAAGTCGGCTGCGCCGCTGATACCCGGCAGGAACTCGCGAGTCTGATAGAGGGCGTCCGTCCGATTGGCGTGGACGTATTCGACCTTCGCGGTCGCCGAGAAGGCCGGCGCCGGATCAAACTTCAACGACAGTCGGAACAGATCGTCATCCCGATCCCCGCCCAGCTGCTGGTTGGTGATCGCCGAGTGGCCGTAGCCTTCGCGGTTCCAGTGCTGGTAGGCGACCCGGGCCGACAGGACGTCGTCGATGATCGGCACGTTGAGTGCGCCGGCGAACTTCCAGTTGCTGTAGTTGCCGTATTCGCCGGACACGAAGCCGTGGACGCCGGAATAGTCCGCGCCGCGGGTGATGACGTTGATCGCGCCACCGGTGGTGTTGCGTCCGTATAGGGTGCCTTGCGGTCCTTTAAGGACTTCGACCCGGCTGAGGTCAAAGAAGGCGACGTTGGCGCCGGCGGGATGGGGGATGTTGACGGAGTCCTCGTAGAGACCCACCGGCTGGCTGAGGGTCAGCAGGATATCCGAGGCGTTCTGCCCGCGCAGGCTGACGATCGCGCCGGTCGGCGAACTGGCGGAAGAGACGATCGTCAGGCTGGGCACGTTGCGGGTCAGGTCGGTGGGTTCGCGGATGCCTTGCTGCTGCAACTGCGCGGCGCTTTGGCTGGTGACCGCGATCGGCACCGATTGCAGACTCTCCTCGCGCTTGCGTGCGGTGACCAGGACTTCGCCCACCTGGGCCGGGGCGTTGGCCTCCGTGGCGGCGCCGGCGTCCGCGATGGCGGCGAAAGCCTGGTTGGCGACGGCGCCGCAGGAAAACAGAACCACGCTGCCAAGCAGCGTCTTCCGAAGAGTCATCAAATCCCTCCCTGTCAGGCGCGGGCGGACCGATTGGGGCCCAGGCGCTCTGCTTTGAGGGCACCATAACTTATCAAAAACGATTGACTATCAAATTTTGCAAGACGGCAATCGACAGTCCTAGCGATGGGCTTTTGCGCCACAGTTACGTCGGGTTAGACGATCCGCGCTCACGCGGCGACGGCGAACTCGGGGCGGGGCAGGCGAAACAGGCGGGCGGCGTTGCCGCCCAGGATGTCGGCCTTTTCCCGTTCGCTGATGTCGATGCCGTCGAACAGCTTGCCCAGCACCGCGGGGGTATGGGGGAAGGTGCCTTCGGCGTGGGGATAGTCGGACCCCCACATCAGCGCCTCGTG
>FTAI01001214.1_pt1 | contig 11148 bp, 12 predicted proteins | sample 1638941 | NCBI WGS metagenome assembly FTAI01 (sample SAMEA3914813, study PRJEB12502) | metagenome | biome: forest; material: soil | place: Canada | collected 2011-07-07 | depth 0.3 m | reverse complement strand
GCTTGACCGCGCCGCAGACGACCATGACCTTGAGTCCGGCCTTCTTCAGCCGCTCCATGATCGACATGGGGATACCCAGGCCAGCGATGAAGGCCGAGGCGCCTTCCTCGATGATGATCTCCACCGAGGCGGTGAGGGACTCGGGCGAGGCGGCCAGCAGGTCGACGCCGAAGGGCTTGCTGGTGAGCGTGCGCAGCTTGCGCATCTCGCCCTGGATGAACTCGGGGCTGCGGCCGGCCATGCCGAGCACGCCATAGCCGCCGGCGTTGGACATCGCCGCCGCCAGTTCGGCGTAGGACACACCGCCCATGCCCGCCAGCATGATCGGATGCTCGACGCCGAGCAGGTCGCAAAGGGGCGTATGCAGGCTCATGGCCGTCTCTCCCGGTAACTTATCGGCGGCAAGCATCGACAAACCGGAGCGCGACGCAACTATGACCCGGCGTCAGGCAGTCGATTTCAGAGGGGGCGATTTCAGAGGGGGCGATTTCAGAGGGGGCGATTTCAGAGGGGGCGATTTCAGGGGGGACGATTTCAGAAGCTGGCGATTTCAGAAAATGGAATAGCCGCCGTCGATGACGAAGCTGTCGCCGGAGTGATAGGCCGCCGCGTCCGAGGCCAGGTACACGGCGATGCCGCCGAAGTCCTCCGGCTGACCCCAGCGGCGGAACGGCACCCGCGAGATCACCCTGTCGACGAACACCTTGGACTCCTGCGCCCCGGCGGTCATGTCGGTGGCGATCCAGCCGGGCAGGATGACATTGGCGCGCACGCCATAGCGGGCGTGTTCCACGGCGATGCCCTTGACCATCGAGATCACCGCGCCCTTGGTGGCGGCGTAGGCCTCGTTGCGCGCCGCGCCGGAGATCGCCGAGAGGGAGGATGTCACCACGATCGAGCCGCCCGGATCGCCCGCCTTGGCGCGCTCGATCATGTGCTTGCAGGCCTCGCGGCAGGTGAAGAAGGCGCCTTCCAGGTTCACGGCCATGACCCGGCGCCAGACGTCGAGGCTCATCTCGGCGAAGGACGGCGCGCCGCCTCCGATGCCGGCGTTGGCGATCACCGTGTCCACCCGGCCCATGGCCGCGACGGCCTCGGCCATGCCCGCGACGACCTCATGCTCGTTGGAGACATCGATCGTCTGGGCCAGGACCCGCACGCCCAGGCTGGTGAGCGCGCCCTCGGCCTCGATGTTGCGCTGCGCGTTGGAGCCCCAGATGACGATGTCGGCGCCGGCCTGGGCCAGGGCCTGCGCCATGCCCAGCCCGATGCCGCGGTTGCCCCCGGTGATCAGGGCGACCTTCCCTTTGAGATTGAACGGCTGATAGGCCATGGCGTCCTCCCGCGGTTTGAGGCGCAGGAGAGGCCGGCATTCCGCAGGGGCGGTCAAGCGCCGCCGCGGGTAGAAGGCGCCGCAGCCTATTCGGCCGTCCAGCCGCCGTCGATGGCCAGCGCCGCGCCGTTGGCCGAGGCGCCCAGGTCACTGGCCAGATAGAGCATCAGGCCGGCGAGCTGGTCGAACTCCACGAACTTCTTGGTCGGCTGGGCGTCCAGGATGACGTCGCGCATGACCTGCTCGGGGGTCATGTTCCGGGCCTTGGCGGTGTCGGCGATCTGAGCCTCCACCAGGGGTGTCTTCACATAACCCGGGCAGATGGCGTTGCAGGTTACGCCGGCCTCGGCGGCTTCCAGCGCGACGGTCTTGGTCAGGCCGACGATGCCGTGCTTGGCGGCGACATAGGCGCTCTTGAACGGCGAGGCCACCAGGCCGTGGGCCGAGGCGATGTTGATGATCCGCCCCCGCCCCTGGACCTTCATGATCGGCACGGCCGCGCGGATGGCGTGAAAGGCCGAGGTCAGGTTGATGGCGATGATCTGGTCCCACTTGGCGATGGGGAAGTCCTCGATCGGCGAGACGAACTGGACGCCGGCGTTGTTCACCAGCACGTCCAGACGGCCGAACTCCGACTTGGCGAAAGCCACCATGGCGGCGATCTCGTCCGGCTTGGTCATGTCGGCGCCGTGGTAGCGCACCTGCACCCCGGCCTTAGCCTCCAGCGCCGCGCGGTCGTTCTCGATGGCGGCGGGCTCGCCGAAGCCGTTGAGGACGATGTTCACGCCCTCGGCCGCCAGGGCGTGAGCCAGGGCCTGGCCGATGCCGCTGGTGGATCCGGTGACGATGGCGACGTGGCCGGTCAGGTTGTAAGGGGAAGCCATGGGGGTGCGCTCCTTGCTGCTGCACCGCAGCATAGGGCGCGGCGCGTTGGGCCGCCATCTCTCGCGAGCGCACAATCGCGGTCTTGAACCGAACGGCCCTGGGAGCGTGAGCGGAGGGGTCGGCTGTGGACAGGCGGACCCGGAGTCTGCCAACCTCGCCTGAAGGCCTGTCGGGAGACCCGGATGCGTCGCCTGTCCTTGATCGCCGTCATCGCCGCCGCCAGCCTCGGCGCGTGCAGCCTGCCTGCGGCGGACAGGCAGAGCGACGCCGACGCCCGCCAGCTGTACGACGAAATCCGCACCGGCGCGGACCTTTCCAAGGACGCCAACCTGGCCGAGGAGCTGAAGACGCCGCAGCGCCTCTCGGAGCTGGCGGCGGTGAAGTCCCTGCTGCCGCCGGGCGAGCCGACCAAGGTCGAGAACCGCTCCTGGAGCTACAACTCCACCACCGACGGCGCCCTGGCCACCCTGGTCCACGCCTATATCTACAACGGCCACACGGTGCTGGCCGAAACCGTGCTGCGCAAGGGCCCCGGCGCCAAGACCTGGACCATCGCCGGCTTCCACATCACCCTGGATCACCCGCCCGGTCAGGACGAGGGGAACCCGGTGACGGTGACGGGGCCGCCGGGGGAGAAGACGTAAGAGGCCGCCACACCGCCCGATCTAAAACAGCACCCTGGGATTCATGATCCGCTTCGGGTCCAGGGCGGCCCGCACCGCCCGGGCCGTGGCCAGCTCCACGGCGCTCTTGTAGGTCTCCGCTTCGGCGGTCTTCATCGTGCCCAGGCCGTGCTCGGCGCTGATCGAGCCGCCTAGGGACATCACCAAGTCGTGGACGATGTGGGCGCCGGTGTCGCGCAGGGCGTTGTGCAGGGCGCCGTCGCCGCCGGGCGGGCCAAGGACGTCGTAGTGAATGTTGCCGTCGCCGACGTGGCCGAAGGCGTCAATGCGCACGCCGGGGAAGCGCTGGGCCAGTGTGGCGCCGGCGGCGTCGATGAAGTCGGCGATGCGTGAGACGGGGACGGAGACGTCGTGTTTCCAAGCCGGACCCTCGCTCTTCTGGGCGGCGGACTGGTTCTCCCGCAGAGCCCAGAAGGCCTTGGCCTGGGTCTCGTTCTGGGCGAGCGCGGCATCGCTGATCAGGCCCGCCTCCAGGGCGGCGGCCAGCAGGCGCTCCATGGAGGCTTCGGCGGCGCCGGGCTCGCCGCTGGCGGTCTCGATCAGGACGTACCAGGGCGGGCGGCTTTCCAGGGGTTCGCGCAGGCTGGGCAGGTTCTTGATCGCCAGTTCGATGCCCAGGCGGCTGACCAGCTCGAAGGCCTCCACCGCCCCGCCGGTCTCGTTCTTGGCGCGGGCCAGCAGCTGGATGGCGGCGTGGGGGTCTTCGACGGCGGCGAAGGCGACAGCGCGCGAGGCGAGGATGGGGAACAGCTTCAGGGCCGCGGCGGTGACCACGCCCAGGGTGCCCTCGGCGCCGATCAGCAGCTGCTTGAGGTCGTAGCCGGTGTTGTCCTTGCGCAGGCGTTTCAGGCCATTCCAGATCTCACCATTGGGCAGCACCGCCTCAAGCCCTAGGACCAGTTCGCGCATGGTTCCGTAGCGCAGGACGGCGGTGCCGCCGGCGTTGGTGGAGATCAGGCCGCCAACGGTGGCCGAACCCTCCGACGCCAGGCTGAGGGGAAAGCGGCGACCCGCGCTCAAGGCTGCCTCGTGCGCCGCCGCCAGAGTGACCCCGGCCTCGACCACCATCACGTCGTCGAGCGGCGCGACGTCGCGGACGGCGTGCATGCGCTCAAGGCTGAGCAGGATCTCGCCCTGGGGGATCTGGCCGCCGACCAGGCCGGTGTTGCCGCCCTGGGGGGTGACCGCCACGCCCTCCCGGGCGCAGAGGGCGATGACGGCGGCCACCTCTCGCGTGGCCTTCGGCAGGGCCAGCAGGGGCGTGGTCCCGCTCCAGCGGTCGCGCCATTCCACCAGCTTGGGGGCCAGGCGCTCCGGGTCCTGGCTCCAGCCGCCCTCGCCCAACAGGGTCTTGAGGCGGTCGATGACGTCGGTGGAGACGGGAGCGATCATGGGGCGGACCTTAGGCGAAAACGCTCAAAGCGTCAGCCGACGTGGCCCGCGGCGCGGCGCAGGCGGTCGTTGATGGCTTCGCCCAGGCCCGCCTCCGGGATGGGCGCGACGGCGATGGCGACGGGGGAGCGGGCGTCGGCGGCGCGCAGCATGGCGAATAGGTTGGCCGCCGCCTCGCGAAGGTCGCCCGCCGGGCTGAGGTTGAACACCAGGGCGCCTGGCGCAGCGGGCCCGAAGGCCAGGAAGGCCTCGCCCGGCCGCGGCGTGATCGCGTTCAGGCGCACCGGCGCGGCCGGCGCATAGTGGCGGGCGAGGCGGCCGGGGGAGCGGCGGGCGTCGGCCTGCGCCTCGGCCAGCGGACCGATCAGGGCCTCGATCTGGTCGCGGGTCACGGCGCCGGGGCGCAGCAGGCGGGCGGCGCCGTCCAGCAGGGAGATGACCGTCGATTCCAGCCCCACCTCGCAGGGGCCGCCGTCCAGGGCGGCCGAGGCCGCGGAGCCGGTCTCCGCGATGGCGTCGGCGAAGGTCGTGGGGCTGGGGCGGCCGGAACGGTTGGCCGAGGGCGCGGCCACCGGGCCGCCGAAGGCCGCGAGCACCGCATTGGCCAGGGCGTGCGCCGGGGCGCGGATGGCCACGGTGTCGAGGCCCGCGCGGGCCAGGCCGCAGACGGCGCCGGTGTCGCGGACCGGGGCGACCAGGGTCAGGGGGCCGGGCCAGAAGGCGGACATCAGCGCCTCGGCGCGCTGGTCCAGCACCGCGATCCGGCGCGCCGCGTCCGCGTCGGCCACATGGGCGATCAGGGGATTGAAGCTCGGCCGGCCCTTGGCCTCGTAGAGCCGCGCCACGGCCAGGGCGTTGGACGCATCGGCCGCCAGGCCATAGACCGTCTCTGTGGGCAGGATGACCAGGTCGCCCGCCCGGAGCGAGGCGACGATGGTGTCTAGGGCGCCCGGCGCGCGGTCAGGTCCACGGTCACGGTCACCGCCGCCGGGATCGCCTCCGTCGCCTTCCATTCGCCCTGTCCCACGCCGTACGCCAGACGGTTGACGGCGACGTTCGCGGTCATCCTGGCCTGGTTGCCGGTGATGGCGAGGGTGAAGGGCAGAGTCAAAGGCTTCGCCACGCCGCGGAGGGTGAGCTGGCCGACGGCCTGGTAGTGGCCGCCGCCCAGGTCCTTGAAGCTGCTGGCCGTGAAGGTCGCGCGCGGGAACTTCGCGGCGGCCAGGAACTGGTCGCCGGGAATGCCCTGGTCGCGGTCCTTGTCGCCCGTGACGGCCGACGCGGTCTCGACGGTGGCGGTGACGCTGGAGCCCGGCAGGTTCTTGGGATCAAAGTGGATCACGGCGTCCCAGCGCCGGAAAACGCCGGTGAAGCCTGTGCCGCTGAAGCTGCTGGAAAAGCCTAGCTTCGAGGCGGCCTTGTCCACCGTCCAGGCCGGCGCCGGAGCGGCGGACGCCAGCGTCGGGATGGCAAGCGTCGCGGTGATCAGGAGAGTGCTGAGGAGCTTCATGCGCGGCGGGCCTTCAGGAAGGGGATCATGCGCGAGACGATAACGTCACGCCGGATGAACTGATGCATCAAGGCGGCGCCCACGTGCAGGACGATCAGCCCATAGGCCATATAGGCCAGCAGCTCGTGGCTCGTCCCCATCGCCTTGTGCGCGGCCTTCATCTGGTCGTGCGGCAGGGTGGTGAGCGGGCCGATCGCCGGCCACGGCACGGTATTGTAGAGCTTGATCGGGAAGACGTGGATCAGCGGGCTGGCCGAGACCATGGCCCAGCCGGTGAGCGGCATGCCCAGCATGATCACATAGAACAGCCCGTGCACCGCCTGGGCCACGAACCGCTCCCAGCCTTTGACATCGGCGGGCATGGGCGGCGGCGGCGAGACGAAGCGCCAGGCGACGCGCAGGACGGTGAGCAGCAGGACGGTGATGCCGATCGACTTGTGCAGCTGGATGGGCGGAACCTGCTCCAGCCCCGTCAGGGTGTTGAAGTACCAGGCCAGGCCGATGTTGGTCAGGATCAGGGCCGCGATCAGCCAGTGCAGGGTGATGGCGACGGCCGTGTAGTCGTCGGCGGGCGCGGGCGCGCCGGATGCCTGAGCGGTCGGGGCAGCGGTCACTTGCGGTCGAACTCCGCTTCGATGGTCAGGCTCACATCGTCGCCCACCAGGCCGTTGTTGAGGAAGTCGGACCCGAAGTCGGAGCGCTTGATGCTGGTCGTGGCGGTGAAGCCGGCGATGGTGTGGAAGGGCGGCAAGGGGCTCTTGCCGGCCCCGACGAAGGTCACGTTGAAGGTCACCGGCTTGGTCACGCCGTGAAGGGTCAGGTCCCCGGTCATGGTTCCAGTATTGCCGGGCCCTTTCTGAACCGCGGTTGAATTGAAGGTGATCTTGGGGAACTTCGAGGCGGCCAGGAACTCCTCGGCGAACTTGCTGCTGTAGTCGGCGCCCACGTCCAAGGAGCCGGCGTCGACGCTGGCCTGCACGCGGGCCGCTTCCGGGTGGGCCGGATCGTAGGTGAAGCTGCCGTCGAAGGTGTCGAACCGGGCGGTGTAGATCGACACGCCCAGGTGAGAGACCTTGGCGACGACGCTGGCGTGCTTCTGGTCGATGGCATAGGTCCCGCCGCCGAGGTCCGCCACGTCGTGCGAGGGGGCGGCCGCCAGGGCGATCGAGGGCGCCTCCAGCGGTGCGGCCATGATGGCGGCGAGGGCGACCGCGGCGAGTTTGGCGCGCATGAGGGATTCCATCTGTGATCGCTATTGTTACGATTGCCTGATGTAGAGGACGCGTTTGGGGTGCAAAACCTTCCCGAGTTCACGAAGCCGTGACCGCGCCGCGCCGGAAACTCGATCCGGCGGGATCGCGCGCGGGCAGTCGACCGGGCCGTATTTTGCTCTAGATAGGACGACGATCCGAGGGACCTTTCCATGACCTACAAAGCGCCGGTTCGAGACTTGATCTTCGCCCTGAACGAGGCGGCGGACTTCAGCCGGCTGCAGCACGCCTTTCCCGGCGCCGATGCCGACACCGTGCTGGCGGTGCTCGAGGCGGCCGGCTCGTTCAGCGGCGAGGTGCTGGCGCCGTTGAACGCGCCGGGCGACCGGGTCGGGGCGAAATTCGAGAATGGCCAGGTGGTGAGCGCCCCCGGCTTCGCCGACGCCTACCGCCAGTTCGCGGCGGGCGGCTGGAACAGCCTGGCGGCCGATCCCGGCCATGGCGGCCAGGGCCTGCCCAAGGCGCTGGAGATCGCCGTGTTCGAGATGATCCAGGCGGCCAACATGGCCTTTGGCCTGTGCCCCATGCTGACCCAGGGGGCCATCGAGGCCATCGGCACCCACGGCACGGCGCGGCAGAAATCGCTCTACCTGCCCAGGCTGGTGTCCGGCGAATGGACGGGGACCATGAACCTGACCGAGCCGGCCTCGGGCTCGGACCTGGGCGCCATCACCACCCGCGCCGAACCGGACGGGAACGGCGGCTACGCCCTGACCGGGACGAAGATCTTCATCACCTGGGGCGACCACGATGTGGCCGACAACATCGTCCACCTGGTGCTGGCGCGCCTACCCGACGCCCCGCCCGGCACGCGGGGCCTGACCCTGTTCCTGTCGCCCAAGCGGCTGGTGAACGAGGACGGGACCCTGGGCGCGGCCAATGGGGTGCGACCGGCCTCCATCGAGCACAAGCTGGGCGTCCACGCCTCGCCCACCTGTGTGATGCTGTTCGAGGGCGCCAAGGCGGAGATGGTCAGCGCTCCCAACCAGGGCCTGGCGGCGATGTTCGTGATGATGAACGACGCGCGCCTGCAGGTGGGCGTCCAGGGCGTGGCCATCGCCGAGCGGGCCTACCAGCAGGCCCTGGCCTATTCGCTGGAGCGCAAGCAGGGCCGCTCGGCCTGGACGGGGACCTATCCTTCGCGCCTGTTCGACCATCCGGACGTGCGCCGCTCGCTGATGCTGATGAAGGCCAAGATCAGCGCCGCGCGCGCCATCTGCCTGTCGACGGCAGTGGCCGCGGACCTGGCCCGCACCGCCGGCAACCCGGTGGACCGCGACTCCGCGCGCTTCCGCCAGGAGCTGCTGACCCCCATCGCCAAGGCCTGGTCCACGGATATCGGCGTCGAGGTCGCCTCCATGGGCCTGCAGATCCACGGCGGCATGGGCTTCATCGAGGAGACCGGCGCGGCGCAGCATTACCGCGACGCCCGCATCCTGCCGATCTACGAGGGCACCAACGGCATCCAGGCCATCGACCTGATGGGGCGCAAGCTGGCGCTGAACAAGGGCCAGGCGGTGCGCGAGCTGGTGGCGGACATTTTCCCAACCGCCGCGGCCCTGAAGAGCGCCGACGATGCCTGGCTGCACACCATCGGCGCCAACCTGGAGACGGGCCTGGCCGCCGTCCAGGCCGCCACCGGCTGGCTGATCGAACGCCGCGGCCACGCCCAGCCCGACGCCCTGGCGGGCGCGACGCCGTACCTGAAGCTGCTGGGCGACGTGATCGGCGGCTGGATGCTGGGCAAGGAAGCCCTGGCCGCCTCGGTGAAGATCACCGCCGGCGAGGGGCCGACCGACTACTACCGCACCAAGATCGGCCTGGCCCGCGTCTTCGCCGAACAGATCCTGGCCCAGGCTCCGGGGCTGACCCAGGCGGTGACGCAGGGGTCGGTGGATTTGTTCCGGGCGTCGCCGGAGGCGTTGGGGGCGTAGGGGGGACGAATGGTCGGCGTGCTGTAAGGCCGCTTTCGCCACGAATAGGGAGCGGGCTGCTGATCAGATGCGCCGACCGTCTTGAGCCTTTCGGCGACTTCCGCGTGCGGCACGACCCGTCCGGCCGCAGCGTCGGCGTCAGCCTCGGCTTCTCGTCGCGCGTCGTGTTCGGGATCGGTTTCATCGAACAGGGAGGGTTCGGGCTTGCGCATACTGAAGCCTCTCACCACCGGCGCCGAAGGGGAACAGCGCCGGGCGAACCCGGCGCTCCCGTCATGTTCGCCGCCTAAAGCTGCGCCAGCATGTATTCCGCGGCGGAGACCTTGAACTCGCCGCCTTGCTCGACGTTCAGTTCGGTGATGACGCCGTCCTTGGCGATGAAGGAATAGCGCTGCGAGCGTTGGCCCATGCCGAACTTGCTGCCGTCCATTTCCAGGCCCATGGCCTTGGTGAAGTCGCCGTTGCCGTCGGCCAGCATCATGATGTCGTCGCCGACGCCCTGGTCCACGCCCCAGGCCTTCATCACGAAGACGTCGTTGACGGAAACGCAGGCGATGGTGTCGACGCCCTTGGCCTTGAACTCGGCGGCGTGGGTCTTGAAGCCGGGCACGTGCTTGGCCGAGCAGGTGGGGGTGAAGGCGCCCGGCACGGCGAACAGGGCGACGGTCTTGCCGCCGAACAGGGCGTCGGTGGTGATCGGGGCGGGACCGCCCTCGCCCCAGGTCGTGAACGTCGCCTGCGGAACCTTGTCGCCAACTTTGATGGCCATCGTGTCTCTCCTCCCAAGGGGTCGGCACCGAGATAGAGCTGCGCGTCCGTTCCGCCAAGGCCCAAATCCAAGAAGGCATTGGTCATTCCGGGGCTTGAATTGGCCCCGTTCGACTCCGATCATGGGTACATGAGCCAGACCCCCAGCCCCTATCTGGCCGGCCGCCTGCTGGTGGCCATGCCGGGCATCGATGACGAGCGCTTCGAGCGCGCCGTGATCTTCCTGTGCGCGCACAACGACGAGCACGCCATGGGGCTGACGGTGAACCGGCCGGTGGACGGCCTGACCCTGCCGGACCTGCTGAAGCGTCTGGGCGTGGAGTCGAAGATCGAGCCCCCCGGGGAACTGGTCCTGTTCGGCGGCCCGGTGGAGCGCGAGCGCGGTTTCGTGCTGCACACGAGCGACTATGTTTCCGAGCCCTCCAGCCTGCCCGTGGGCGAGGGCCTGATGCTCACCGGCACGCGGGACGTGCTCGAGGCCCTGGCCAGCAACAGCCGACACCCGCGCAAGGCGGTGATGGCGCTGGGCTACGCCGGCTGGGGAGCCGGGCAGCTGGAGCGCGAGCTGCGCGAGAACGTCTGGCTGACCTGCGAGCCGGACGAGGCGATCCTGTTCGGCGACGACCACGAGCACAAATGGTCCAGGGCGTTGGCCAAGATCGGGGTGTCCGCGGAGCATCTGTCGGCGCAGGCGGGACGGGCCTGAGGTTCCGTCACGCCGCGGCGAACCTCGCGGAAGCTACCCCCGCGCCTTCACCGGCGCCGCGCCGTCGGCGTAGCTTTCGTTGAGGTAGACTTCGGCTTCCTGGGGGGAGAGAGCCGGGGCGTAGCCGAAACCCTGGCCGTAGTCGCAGCCGATGTCCAGGAGGGCGCGGGCCATGACGCCGTTCTCGACGCCTTCGGCCACCACCTCCAGCGCCAAATCCTGGCCGAGCTTGATCACACTGCGGACGATCTTGGCCGAGCCTTCGTTGGTGGACATGGTGCGCACGAAGTAGCGGTCGATCTTCAGGGTGTCGAAGGGCAGGCGCGTCAGGTAGCTGAGCGAGGAGAAGCCCGTGCCGAAGTCGTCCAGGGCCAGGCCCGCGCCGGCGTCGCGCAGGGCGCGGAGGGTCACGGCGGCCTTGTCCGGGTCGCGCATGATGTCGCTCTCGGTGATCTCCAGCTTCAGGGCGCCGCGGGGCAGGTCGTACTTGCGCACCAGGCCGCCGACGTCCTCGATCAGGCCGGGCCGGTCGATCTCGCCGGTGGAGAGGTTCACGCTGCAGGTCATGTGTTCCATGGCCGGGTGGGCCTTGCGCCAAGCGCCCAGCTGGCGGGCCGAGGCGCGCATCATGTGCGAACCCAGCTCGACCATCAGCCCCATCTCGTC
>FTAI01001007.1_pt1 | contig 11148 bp, 9 predicted proteins | sample 1638941 | NCBI WGS metagenome assembly FTAI01 (sample SAMEA3914813, study PRJEB12502) | metagenome | biome: forest; material: soil | place: Canada | collected 2011-07-07 | depth 0.3 m | reverse complement strand
GGAGGTGGTCCGCGACGTGGCGGACAACTGCATCATCATCTGCTCCATCGAGAACATCGACCCGATGGGGGTGCACACCGGCGATTCCATCACCGTCGCGCCGGCGCTGACCCTGACCGACAAGGAATACCAGCGCATGCGCGCCGCCTCGATCGCGGTGCTTCGCGAGATCGGTGTGGAGACCGGCGGCTCCAACGTCCAGTTCGCGGTCAATCCGGCCGACGGGCGGATGGTGGTGATTGAGATGAACCCGCGGGTGTCGCGGTCCTCGGCCCTGGCGTCCAAGGCCACGGGCTTTCCCATCGCCAAGGTCGCCGCCCGCCTGGCCGTCGGCTACACCCTCGACGAGCTCACCAACGACATCACCGGCGCCACCCCGGCCTCCTTCGAGCCCAGCATCGACTATGTCGTCACCAAGATCCCCCGCTTCGCTTTCGAGAAATACCCCGGCGCCGACCCCCACCTGACCACCCAGATGAAGTCCGTCGGCGAGGTCATGGCCATCGGCCGCACCTTCGCCGAGAGCCTGCAGAAGGCCCTGCGCGGCCTGGAGACGGGCCTCAATGGCCTGGACGAGATCGACATCCCCGGCGCCGAGGAGGCCGACACCAGCCACGCCGCCGTCATCCGCGCCCTGGGCATGCCCACGCCCGACCGTCTGCGCGTCATCGCCCAGGCCTTCCGCGAAGGGCTCACGGTCGAGGAGGTCAACGCCGCCTGCGCCTACGAGCCGTGGTTCCTGCGCCAGATCGAGCACCTGATGGCCGAGGAAAAGGCCATCCGCGCCACGGGCCTGCCCGCCGACCCGGTGGCCCTGCGCCGCCTCAAGGCCCTGGGCTTCTCTGACGCTCGCCTGGCCGTGCTCACCAACCAGAGCGAGGCCCAGGTCCGCTCGGCCCGCCACGCCCTGAACGTGCGCCCCGTCTTCAAGCGCATCGACAGCTGCGCCGCCGAGTTCGCCGCCACCACGCCCTACATGTACTCGACCTACGAGACCGGGGCGCTCGGCCAGGCGCCGGAGTGCGAGTCCGACCCGACCAACAAGCGCAAGGCCATTATCCTCGGCGGCGGCCCCAACCGCATAGGCCAGGGCATCGAGTTCGACTACTGCTGCTGCCACGCTGCCTTCGCGCTGGACCAGATCGGCGTGGAGTCGATCATGGTCAACTGCAACCCCGAGACCGTCTCCACCGACTACGACACCTCCGACCGTCTCTACTTCGAGCCCCTGACCACCGAGGACGTGCTTGAGCTGATCGCAGTCGAGGCGTCCAAGGGCGAGTTGCTGGGCGTCATCGTCCAGTTCGGCGGCCAGACGCCGCTGAAGCTGGCCCACCCGTTGGAGCAGGCCGGCGTGCCGATCCTGGGAACCACGCCGGACGCCATCGACCTGGCCGAAGACCGCGAGCGCTTCCAGCAGCTCCTGCACCGGCTCAAGATCGCCCAGCCGGTGAACGCCCTGGCGCGCAGCTGGCTCGAGGCGACCCAGAAGGCGGCGGAAGTCGGCTTCCCGATCGTGATCCGTCCGTCTTATGTCCTGGGCGGCCGCGGCATGGAGATCGTCCGCGATAACGACCAGCTCGACCGCTACATCGCCCGCGCCGGCGACATCACCATCGAGCACCCGATCCTCATCGACCAGTACCTCTCCCGCGCCACCGAGGTAGACGTGGACGCCATCTGCGACGGGACCAACGTGTTCGTGGCCGGGGTCATGGAGCACATCGAGGAAGCCGGCGTGCACTCCGGCGACAGCGCCTGCTCCCTGCCGCCCTTCTCCCTCCGAACCGAGACGATCGAAGAACTGAAGCGCCAGACCGAGGCCATGGCCCGCGCCCTGAACGTCCGCGGCCTGATGAACGTCCAGTTCGCCATCGAGGAGCCGCACTCGGCGGCCCCGCGCATCTTCGTGCTGGAGGTGAACCCCCGAGCCAGCCGCACCGTGCCCTTCGTCGCCAAGACCATCGGCAAGCCCCTGGCCGGCATCGCCGCCAAGGTGATGGCCGGTGCGTCGCTGACCGAGTTTGACCTGACCGTGGACGACTACGACCATGTGGCGGTCAAGGAAGCGGTATTCCCCTTCGCCCGCTTCCCCGGCGTTGACACCATCCTGGGCCCGGAGATGCGCTCCACCGGCGAGGTCATGGGCCTGGACTGGCGCCGCCCCGGTGAGGACATGGCGCCCGCCTTCGCCCGCGCCTTCGCCAAGAGCCAGCTGGGCGGCGGCACGGTGCTGCCGCACACCGGCGGCGTCTTCGTCTCGGTCAAGGACGCCGACAAGCCCTGGGTGCTGGAGCCGGTCCGCCTGCTGATCGCCCGCGGCTTCCGCATCGTCGCCACGGCCGGCACGCACCAGTTCCTGGCCGAACAGGGCATCCAGGTCGACCTGGTCAAGAAGGTGCTGGAGGGCCGGCCGCATATCGTCGACGCCATGAAGAACCGCGAGATCCAGCTGGTCTTCAACACCACCGAGGGCAAGCAGTCCTTGGAGGACAGCTTCTCCCTGCGCCGCGCGGCCCTGATGTTGAAGATTCCCTACTACCCCACCACCGCCGGCGCGCTGGCCGCCGCCCAGGCCATCGGCGCCCAGGCGGAGGGCACGCTGGAGGTCCGTTCGCTGCAGAGCTACGGCTGAGGCGTCAAGCCCAGGCGCAGCGCCGGCAGGACGTGCAGCCGCAACAGGGGGGCGAGGTCCGTCCCGTCCGCCGTCAGCGGGCGCCAGTCCACGGCCTCGATCTCGGCCCGCGGCGCTGGCGTTCGACTGGGCAGCCAGTCGGCGACGAACACGCTTGAGACGACGGTCCGCCCCGGTTCATTGGCGGCCGGCGCGGTGAAATCGCCCAGCAGCTGCGCCTCGAGCGCGGCGACATCCACGCCCAGTTCCTCGTCCAGTTCGCGCCTCAGGCAGTCCAGCGGCCCCTCCCCAGCCTCGAACTTCCCGCCCGGCAGCATGAACCGCGCCGTCCCGCGCTTGCGGACGACCAGCAGTGCGCCGGCACGGATCAGGGCCAGGCCGGCGATGCGGATGGGCGGTGATGATTCCATGGCCTCGCCGATCTGACCGCGTCTGGCGGCGGTCGGCTAGTCCTTGAAAGTCGTCATGCCGGTTGGCGCCGCGCGGCGGCCTGCCTTCAGGCTGCACCGCTTGAAACAACCTCCGCGAACCAAAGGGGCAGGGATCGTTGCGGCCGAGCTTTTTGACCAGTTCCTTGTCGCTATGGACGATCCGGACTCCGCGCCTCACCTGGGCCTCGGAGGGGAATCCCTTGCGCCGCTTGGACGTGACCTCGAAAGCGCTGGAAGTCTTCGAAGTGGCGGACCTTGCCCATGACAGCCTCCTCTGGACTAAGGGCCGGGCGAATAGGCGCTATGGCAGCGCTTGTCACGCGCCGCAGAATCGAGGGCCTCGATGAAACTCGCCACCCTGATGGTACTCGCGCCCGACCTGAATGAAGCGCGCCGGTTCTACGGCGACGTGCTGGGTTTCCCAGTTCACAGCCAGGACGAGCGCGTTCTGGTGCTGGAACATGACGGCGCGTCCTTTCACGTCTTCAAGTGCGTCGCCGACGCCCCGCCCGTGCGGCACGGCGAGACGGCGGCCTGCGTGTTCGTGTTCGGCGTCGATGACATCGACAGCGCCATGGGCCACCTCCGGGCCAGGGGTGTGGCCTTCATCCACGACCGCCCCGCCCGCAACGCCTTCGGCCGCTACGCCGCCTTCCACGCGCCGGGCGGCAATGTGCATGAGCTGTTCGAGGCAGGCCCTGGCGTTCCCAATCCTTCCCCGTGAAACGGCACATGCGTGGGGGAACGATTGAGCCCTGGGGGCCCTCAGCAACCCAGCTTGTCGGCGAGTTCGGTGAAGGTGTCGGCCGTCACGTCGTAGGCTCCCGGCTCAGGCCGCGCCCTGTCCGCCTTGTCGGGCCCATATTCCAACGGCCGGTGCACATAGGCGGTGCGCAGGCCGCGCGTCGACGCGGCGTCGAGGTCGTAGGTGTGGGCCGCCGTCATCAGGCACTGGCCAGGCGCGATCCGCAGCAGCTCGACGGCGCGGTCGTAGGCCTCCGGCGCGGGCTTATAGGCGCGGGCGACTTCCGCGCCCAGGACCACGTCCCAGGGCAGGCCGGCCCGCTTGGCCATGTTCACGGTCAGCGCCACGTTGCCGTTCGACAGGGTGGCGATGATGTAGCGGCGCTTCAGCCGCGTCAGGCCCTCCACCACGTCGGGCCAGGGATCGAGCCTGTGCCAGGCGTGGTTCAGTTGGTCGACCTCGGCCTCCGACAGGCCCCCGATGCCTTCCTCCGCCAGCAGGCCCACCAGGTTTTCGCGGTGCAGGTCGTCCAGGATGGTCCACGGCCGCTCACCGTTGCGCACCCGCTCCATGGCCGGGACATAGCGGGCGCGCCAGCGGTCGGCGAAGACGCCCCAGTCGCGCTCGAACCCCTTAGGCCCCAGCAGCGCCAGCGCCTCCCGCGCCACGCCTGAACGCCAGTCGACGACCGTCCCGAAGACGTCGAAGGTGAGGGCCTTGATGTCGGTGAGCATGGCGCCATTGACACCCTGATCCCGCTAAGGGCAAGGCCGGTTGGGGCAGCGAAAGTTCGGGCGGGTCATGGCGTGATCATCACCTGCAAAGGCCGGTCGGAGCATCTGCGGCGCGCCCTCCCCGCCGCTGTGGAACACCTGGCCGGCGCCAAGTTCATCCTGGTCGACTACGACTGCCCCCAGCACGCCGGAGACTGGGCGCAGGCGCCACCATGACGAACGGGACCTTGGCCTCAACGCCCCGGTCAACGCCTTCTACCGGAGTGTGAAGAAGGACCTGGCGGGACTCGGGGTCGATCCTGGCGCGGACAATCGCCGGGCCCTCTATGAGGACGTGCGCCGATGCGTGTCGAAGGCGGCGACCACCGGCGAGACCAGCCTGCTCCAGGTCGCCTTTCGCCGCGCCTGGGCCGGGGCCGGGGCAACCCTCTCCAGCCTCTGCTACGAAATCCGAGCGCCCGGATCGACGTGACGCCGGGGAAGACTTGGCGCGCGCGCCCCGCCGTGTAGAAGCGGCCCAAAGCCAGACAAATGAACGGGAGGTCGAGATGGCCAACACTTCGGACGGTCGCGTGGCGGGCAAGGTCGCCCTGGTGACGGGCGGGGCCAGCGGCATCGGGCGCGGCTGCGCCGAGGTCCTGGCCAGGGAAGGCGCCGCGGTGGTAATCACCGACATCCAGGACGAGCCGGGCCAGGCCCTGGCCGCCCAGATCACCGCCGCCGGGGGCAAGGCGCGCTACCTGCGCCAGGACACCACCAGCGAGGAGGCCTGGGTCGAGGTCATCGCCGACATCGAGCGCAACGAAGGCCGGTTGGACATCCTGGTCAACAACGCCGGCATCGCCATCGGCGCGGCGTCGATCACCACCATGACCCTGGCCGACTGGAAGAAACAGCAGGCGGTCAACGTCGAGGGCGTGTTCCTGGGGACCAAGCACGGCCTGCTGTTGATGCGCAAAGCTGGCAACGGCGGGTCGATCATCAACATGTCGTCCGTGGCCGGACTGAAGGGCTCGCCCACCCTGGCCGCCTATTGCGCCACCAAGGGAGCGGTGCGGCTCTTCACCAAGGCCATCGCCATGGAGTGCGCCAACGCCAAGGACGGCGTGCGGGTCAACTCCGTCCATCCCGGCATCATCGAGACACCGATCTGGATGAGCATCGCCAGCATGAACCCCGGCGTGAACACCCCTCCGGACCTGGACGCCATGTCCTCCATGGCCGTGCCCTTGGGGGTCAAGGGCATGCCCGAGGATATCGCCAACGGCGTGCTGTGGCTGGCCTCCGAGGAGAGCCGCTACGTGACCGGCATGGAAATGGTGATCGACGGGGGTCTCAGCGTTCGCTGATCCTTTCTCTTCCTCCTTGGGGGAAGAGACCCCGAAGGCGTCGAAGGGGGCTCCGGCGGAGAACGGCGCCCTTCCCCACCGCGGCGCTCTGGGAAGGAGAAGCGCCTAGCCCGCCGCGATCAGCACCACCGCCCCCGCGCCGATGGCCAGCACGCCGGCCAGCCGGGCGGCGGTGGCCTTCTCCTTCAGAAAGATGACGGCGATGATCACGCCAAACAGGATCGAGGTCTCGCGAAGGGCCGCGAGCCTCGGCGTCGCCCCCAGTCGAAACGCCCACAGCGCCAGGCCGTAGGTCAGGATCGACAGCGCCCCCGCCGCCAGTCCTGGCCGCCACTGCTCCCGCGCCTGGGCCACGAAGGTCGGACCCCGCCACAGGGCGAACAGCGCCCCGATGCCGCCGCCCAACCCTAGGAAGAACCACACGATGTAGCTGGGCGAAGAGGGCGCGGCCCGCACTCCCTGCGCGTCGATCACCGTGTAGAGGGCGATGGAGGCGCCGGTCAGCAGCGACCAGGCCAGCGCCTTGCGGTGCAGATGCCGGCCCAGCGCCGTCGTCAGCACCCCCAGCGACACCAGCCCCACGCCGATCCCCACCGGCCAGGTGATCGGCTCGTGGAACACGCCCACGGCGACCGCTGCGGCGATGCTCGGCGCTATGCCGCGGAACAGGGGGTAGGCGACCATCATGTCCGCCCCCTCGAACGCCTTGATCAGGGCCACCAGATAGACCACGTGCGTCGCCCACGACGCCGCCAGCCAGATCCAGGCGTGGCTGGGCAGGGGCAGGAAGAACGCCGCCGGCAGCACCATCAGGGCCGAGAAGCCGTCGATCAGCGCCCGGCTCGACATCTTGTCCCTCCCGGACTTCAGGATCGCGTTGACCACGGCGTGGGCCGCCCCGGAGGTCAGGATCATGGCGCTGGCGAGGACGGCGGGGTTCAAGGGCGGGACTCGGGGCCGGGACTCGGGCGGAGCGGGACTTAGGCTGACTTAGCCGCGCCTCGCCGCCAATGCCCACGATTTATGACCTTCCGCGTAATCGCCGGCCACGGCGCGATGAGCGAGGCTCTGCCTATCGGCGGCGCGCGGCGCCCCCGAAGTTCAAAGGAGCCCCACCATGACCAACGCCCAATCCCTGGCCGAACAGTACATCGCCGCCTGGAACGAGACCGACGCCGACCGCCGCCGCGACCTGGTCGCCCGCGCCTGGTCGGACGACGCCCGCTATATCGACCCGATCATGGCCGGCGCCGGCCACGACGAGATCACCGCCATGATCGGCGGCGCCCAGGCCCAGTTCCCCGGCTTCCGCTTCAGCCTGATCAGCAAGGTCGACGCCTACGGCGACAAGATGCGCTTCACCTGGGGCGCGGGGCCCGCCGGCGCCGACCCGATCGTCGAGGGCACGGACTTCGTGGTCATCGCCGACGATCGCCTCAAGACCGTGACGGGGTTCCTGGACAAGGTTCCTGGGTAGAATAAACACTGTCATCCCGGAAAGCCGCCCGGCGGCTTATCCGGGACCACGGCATGCGCCGGCGCCCGCTACGGCCGCCCGCCGGTCGTGCCTGGGGCGGTCGCGGATATGCGCTGGCGCGCATTCGGGGATGACAGCAAGGAGTTGGTGGCCGCTACCGTCCCCGGTGCCCCTTCCACGCCTCAGCGCTCAGGAACCACACCTGCCGCGCAAACGCGCCCCGAAGATAGGTCCGCGTCTCCTCGCCCACCAGCTTCGCGCCCTGGCGCTCCTTCACCCGCGCCGAGGGGAGATTGCCCACCAGGTTCGAGAGCCACAGGTGCGGCCAGCCCAGTTCGAACAGGGCGTAATCGTTCACGCGGTCCGCCGCCTCGGTCATCATGCCGCGCCCGTGGAACTCCGGGTCCAGCCAGAAGCCGCGCATATCCCGCTCGGTACCGTTGTCGGGCCACAGGCTGATGGCGCCCACCGGCTCGTCCGGGCCATCCCTGACCCAGATCGACCAGTGCGACTTCTCCCCGCGCGCCATCTGGCCGACAGTCTCCTCGAAGTGCCGCACCGTCCCGTCTTCGGGGTAAGGCCAGGGGACGTTGGGCATGAATTCGACGATCTCCCAGCGCGGGAACCGCCGGTGCGAGGACGGCGCGTCGGCCATGGCGCGCGGCCTCAGCCACAAGCGCGGCGTTTCCAGGGTCGGGGTCGGCGGCATGATCATGGCGGGCCGCGATTCGCAGCTTTCCGGGATGACAGGGGAGGCCGCCCCTACTGCTGGGTCATCTCCGCCCGGACCTTGGCCTTGACCTCACCGGCCGGCATCAGCCCCGGCGTCTCGAACACCACCTTGGAGATCACCCCCGGATAGGCGAATGGCGCATGGTAGTCGTCGGTCACCGGCGAGAGGCTGCGGCCCAGGTCCATGCCCGTGGACGAGATCATGAACAGCAGCCGGTTCACCCGCCCCGCCGCCGCCGCCACACCGTCGATGCTCAGGGTGACGTCCCCGCCGCCGTCCTCGGTGCGGGCCACCTCCAGGCCGATCTCGTGCCGGCCCGGCGTCAGGACGGCCGGCGCCTCCAGGCGCGTGTGGTCGTGGAAGCTGTTGTAGTCGAACACCAGCCGCCCACCCTTGACGAACATCACAAAGCCGCTGTTCAGGCTGCCCCGCGCCACCAGGGCCCCATCGCCGCCTGTCGCGGGATGCTCCAGCGCGAGGCTGGCCTTCCAGCCTCGCGCCACCGACGGACAGGCGTCGGTGACGATGTGCGAGATCGGCGGATAGTAGACGAAGCGACTGCGCGATGACGGCAGGCCGGGCCGCATCGAGGCCCGGAACAGCTGCATCGCCCCCCGGTCGTCGAGCGGCAGCACCCCGTGCGTCTCCGCCTGCGCCCACCACAGGTCCACCATCTCCCTCAGCTTCTCCGGATGGCTGGCGGCCAGGTCGTCGTATTCAGAGAAGTCGTCCGCCAGGTGGTAGAGCTCCCAGCGGTCCTCCTCGAAGGGCTTGCCCGGCTCGTGGTGGGTGACCGCCTTCCAGCCGTCCTTCCAGATGCCACGGTGGCCCAGCATCTCGAAGTACTGAGGGCCGCGCTCCAGCGCCGCGCCGGGATCGTCGAAGGTCGGCGCCAGGCTCACCCCATGCACCGGCATCTGCGGCACGCCCGCCACCACGTCGGGCTGGCCGATGCCCAGGACGTCCAGGATCGTCGGGGCCACGTCGATGGCGTGGCAGAACTGGTCGCGGGTCTCGCCCGCCGTCTTCAGCCCCGCCGGCCAGTGCATCACCAGCGGATCGCGCACCCCGCCGCCGTGGGTGTTCTGCTTGTACCACTTCAGCGGCGTGTTGCCGGCCTGGGCCCAGCCCCAGGGGATGTTGCAGTGGCTGTCGGGGCCGCCGATGTCGTCCAGGCGCAGGACGGCCTCGTCGACGCTCTCGCGGATGCCGTTGAACCACTTCATCTCGTCCAGCACGCCAGAGGCGCCGCCCTCCTGGCTCGCGCCATTGTCCGACAGCACCATCAGCAGGGTGTTGTCCCACTGGTCCACCGACTTCAGGAACTCCATCAGCCGGCCGATCTGGGCGTCGGTGTGCTCCAGCATGGCGGCGAACGCCTCCTGCAGCCGGGCGGCGAACTTCTGCTCGTTGACGCTCAGTTCCGACCAGGGCCGGACGCCCGGATTGTGCGGCGCGAGCTTGGTGTCCGACGGGATGATCCCCATGGATTTCTGGCGGGCGAACCATTCCTCGCGGGCCACGTCCCAGCCGGCGTCGAACTTGCCGCGGTACTTGTCCAGATAGGCCTGGGGCGCCTGGTGGGGCGAGTGCATGGCCCCGAACGCCAGGTAGAGGAAGAACGGTCGCTCGGGCACCAGGGAGGTCAGGTCGCGGATCATGCCGGCCGACTTGTCCAGGATGTCCTCGGAAACGTGATAGCCATCCGCGGGCCCACCGGGCGGGTCGATGAAGTGGTTGTCGTGGGTCAGCTCGGGGAAGAACTGGTCGGTCTCGCCCTGCAGGAAGCCGTAGTAGCGGTCGAAGCCCTTCTGCAGCGGCCAGTTGGTGTAGGGCCCGGCGGCCGAGCACTCCGACATCGGCGCCAGGTGCCACTTGCCGGTGGCGAAGGTGGCGTAGCCGTTGTCGCGCAGGATCTCCGCCAGGGTCGCCGACGACCTCGGCAGCGCGCCGCGCATGTTCGGGAACCCGGTATCGAAGTTGGAGATCGCTCGCATCCCCACCGCGTGGTGGTTGCGCCCGGTCAGCAGGCAGGCCCGCGTCGGCGAGCACAGGGCCGTCGTGTGAAACCCGGTGTAGCGCAGGCCCCCCGCCGCCAGGGCGTCGATGTTCGGCGTGGCGATGGTCGAGCCATAGCAGCCGAAGTGCGAGAAACCGGTGTCGTCCAGGACGATCAGCACCACGTTGGGCGCGCCCTTCCTGAACTTCGCCCCCGGCCACCAGGGCTTGGACTCGGCGAAGGTCCTGCCGATGACGCCCTGGAAGTCTTCGCCGGAGGGGGGCTTGCGGGTCATGTCGGGGCTCCTTGGACTGGGGGCGCGGCCAACAGGCCGGCGGTTGCGTATGTGGCCAGGTCTTCGATGAGGGCCGCCATGGCGGCGCCGGTGCGCCCGGCGGGCGGCGTGTCGCGCACCCAGCGGGCCAGGGCGAACACGACGCTGTCGCGCATCCATTCCATCCTTCGGTGGACCAGGGCGGGCGGCAGGTGCGCCGCGATCGCCTCGATCCGCCGCCGCGCCAGGCGCAGGCCTGACAGGTTCTCGTCGCGCACCTGGCGCTCGCCCAGCAGCTGGGGATGAAAGGTCACCTGGGCCAGGATCGACAGATAGTCCGGTCCCCAGGGCTCCTCGATCACCGTCAAGCCCAGGGCGGCGATGTCGGCCCGCACCACGGCAAGCACGCTCTCCGCCTCGGGCGCAGCCTCCAACAGGGCATGGCGCCGTGCGTTGATCAACGCCAGGCGTCGGTCCAGCACCGCCCCCAGCACCCCGCCGCGCGATCCGAAGTGATAGTGCAGCGCCGAGCGGTTCTTCTGCCCGCTCTCGGCCACGATCCCGGTCAGGGCGACGTTCTCCACGCCCCGCTCGGCGAACAGCCGCTCGGCGGTCGCCAGCAAATCGTGGGGGGTCTCCACCGCCATTGAGCGCGCCGCGCCGGAACGCCTAGCCATCGCCGTTTCCTCAGATTTAATACGAGGTATTAATTGCGGACAGCGGGCGGAGTCAAGGATGACCCGGCCATTCGATGTTCAGGTACGGTGCTTG
>FTAI01000092.1_pt1 | contig 11152 bp, 13 predicted proteins | sample 1638941 | NCBI WGS metagenome assembly FTAI01 (sample SAMEA3914813, study PRJEB12502) | metagenome | biome: forest; material: soil | place: Canada | collected 2011-07-07 | depth 0.3 m | reverse complement strand
GGCGAGCTGAAGGTGAAGATCTCGGGCTGCATCAACGCCTGCGGCCACCACCACGTCGGCCACATCGGCATCCTGGGCGTCGATAAGAAGGGCGAGGAGTTCTACCAGCTCACCCTCGGCGGCTCCGGCGCGGAGGACGCGGCGGTCGGCCAGGCGCTCGGCCCGGCGCTGCCCTACGACCGCGTGGCCGATGCGGTGGATACCCTGGTGGACGTCTACCTGCGCGAGCGCGAGAGCGGCGAGCGCTTCCTCGACACCTTCCGGCGCACCGGCGTCGCCCCCTTCAAGGAGGCGGTCTATGCCGATGCTGATTAAGTCTTCCCACGGACGATTCGACCTCATCGAGGATCCGTTCACCCAGGTCGGCGACGAGCAAAGCGTGCCGCCCGGCGACGTGATCATCTCGCTGACCAGGTTCCAGTCTGAAGGCGAGGGCCTGCTCTCGGAAAGCCGCGCGGTCGGCGTGCGCCTGGAAAGCCATGAGGAGGTCGAGGCGCTGGCCTACGACCTGCCGCAGCTCGCTGTCGTGGCGCTCGCCTTCCCGAAGTTCGGCGACGGGCGGGCCTACAGCTACGCGCGGCTGCTGCGCGAGCGGTTCCAGTTCAAGGGCGAGGTGCGCGCCGTCGGCGACGTGCTTCGTGAGCAGGCGGGCTTCATGGTCCGTTGCGGTTTCGACGCCTTCGAGCCGGCGGACGGCTCCTCCGTGGAGGACTGGGAAAGGGCCGCCCAGCGCTTCCGTCATGTCTATCAACGCTCGACGGACGGCCGCTCCCCGGCCTTCGTGGAGCGGGGAGGATGAGCTTGGCCTACGATACCTCGGAGCGTTCCCTGACGCTGACGGCCCGCCTCGACGCCGAGTTGCGGCACGCCCATCCGCGAACCGTCCTGGAGGCGGCTGTCGAGACCTTCGGCGACAGGCTGGCGCTGGTCTCCTCGTTCGGCGCGGAGTCGGCGGTGCTGCTCCACCTGGCCTCGAAGGTGAAGCAGGACATCCCGATCCTCTTCCTCGACACCGGCATGCTGTTCGGCCAGACCCTCGACTATCGCCGGCAACTGGCGGCGAAGCTTGGCCTCACCGACGTGCGCGATCTTCGCCCGGCCTATCAGGATCTCGCCACCGCCGACCCGGAGGCCAAGCTGTGGCAGACCGACACCGACGCCTGCTGCCACGTGCGCAAGGTGCTGCCGCTCGACCGGGCGCTGGCCGAGTTCGACGGCTGGGTGACCGGGCGCAAGCGCTTCCATGGCGGCGCGCGGCTGGCCCTGCCGGTGGTCGAGCAGGCCGATCATCAGGTGAAATTCAATCCCCTGGCCAATTGGACCAAGGAAGACCTTGACGCCTACGTGGCGGAATACGATCTCCCGGCCCATCCGCTGGTCGCCCAAGGCTTCCCGTCCATCGGCTGCTGGCCCTGCACCAATCCGGTGGAAGAGGGCCAGGACGTCCGCGCCGGCCGCTGGGCTGGCTCGGAAAAGACCGAGTGTGGTATCCACGTCGCCCGCGCGCCGGGTGTGATCGAAAACGTCGGCGGCGATATTTGACGACAAGGCTGAGAGCGCAGACACCTCGATGAATGATCTTTCCTTGGCCCCAGCGTCTGCGCCCGTGAAAGCTGGCGGCGCCTTCTTCGTCGAGACCGTGACCTGGGTCCAGCACTGGACCGAGAGCCTGTTCTCGTTCCGCACGACCCGCGACGCGGCCCTGCGTTTTTCCAGCGGCCAGTTCGTGATGGTCGGCCTGACCAAGGAAGACGGCAAGCCGCTGGTGCGCGCCTATTCCATCGCCTCGCCGGCCTGGCACGAGGAGCTGGAGTTCTATTCCATCAAGGTGCCGGACGGCCCGCTGACCTCGCGCCTGCAGAACATCAAGGTCGGCGACGAGGTGCTGATCGGCCGCAAGCCCACCGGCACCCTGGTGCTGGACGGCCTGAAGCCCGGCAAGCGGCTCTACATGCTGGGCACCGGCACCGGGCTCGCCCCCTGGCTGTCGCTGGTCCGCGACCCGGACGTCTACGAGCGGTTCGACCAGGTGATCGTCACCCACACGGTGCGCAATGTCGCCGACCTCAACTACCGCGAGCTGCTTTCCGGCGCCCTGGCCGAGGACGAGATCCTGGGCGAGTTGATCGGGCCCAAGCTGCGCTACTATCCGACCGTCACCCGCGAGCCGTTCCACACCCAAGGGCGGATCACCGACCTGATCGCCTCGGGCCAACTGTTCCGCGATCTGGGCAATCCGCCGTTCGACAAGGCGGAAGACCGGGTGATGCTCTGCGGCGGCCCGTCCGTCCTGGCCGACCTGAAGCAACAGCTCCTCGACCTCGGCTACGAGGAAGGCTCCATCGCCAGCCCCGGCGACTTCGTGCTCGAGCGGGCCTTCGTCGAGACCTGATCGGGTCTCAGGCCGCCTTCCGCGCCGCGATCCAGGCGTCGCCGATCTGATCCAGGATATCGAGGGGGACGCGGCCCCCGTTCAGCACCGCCTCGTGGAAGTCCTTGATCTCGAACTTGCCGCCCAGGGCGGTCTTGGCGCGCGTGCGCAGGTTCACGATCGTGGTGTGGCCGAGCTTGTAGGAGCAGGCCTGCCCGGGCGTCGCGCAATAGCGTTCGACCTCCCGCGCCGCGAAACCGGGCGCTTCGCCTTCGTTCTCGACAAAGCGGGCGATGGCCTGCTCGCGGCTCCAGCGCATGTGGTGGATGCCGGTGTCGACCACGCAGCGGTTGGCGCGGAACAGCTGGAACTTCAGGTAGCCGATGCGGCCCAGCGGATCGTCGTCGTACATGCCGATCTCGTCGGCCAGCTGCTCGGCGTAGAGCGCCCAGCCTTCGCCATAGCCTGAGAAGCTGGTGTTCTTGCGGATCAGCGGCAGGTCGGTGTTGGAGAGCGCCAGCCCGCCCTCAAGCTGGTGGCCCGGCAGGCCCTCGTGGAAGATCGTCGTCGAGAGGCAGAATTTCGGCCACTCGGCGCTGTCGTGCAGGTTGAAGTAGACGATCCCGGGCCGCGAGCCGTCCAGCGCCGCGCCCTGGCTGAAGGCGGACGCCGCCCCGGCCTCGGTCTGCACGGGCACGCGCCGGACCTCGAACTTGTAGGGCGGCAGGCGCTTGAAGACGGTCGGCAGGCGCGGCCGTATCTCGTCCAGGCGGCGGTTGCAGTAGGCGATCGCCTCGACCTTGCCGGCGTCGGTGTTGGGGAAGAGTTGCTTGGGGTCGGCGTAGAGATGCTTGATCCGCGCGGCGACCGAACCCTGTGTGAGGCCCTGGGCTTTGAGCAGGCCATCGATCCGCGCGGAGATCTCGCGGCCCTGGTCGAGGCCGATCTTGTGCACCTCGTCAGGCGACAGCTGGGTGGTCGTGGTGGAGTGCAGGGCGGCTTCGTAGAAGGCCGGGCCCTCCTTGAAGCGCCAGACGCCGGCGTCGTGGACGGCCGTGGCGCGCAGCTTCTTCGTCTCCGCAAGCTGGCGCTCCAGGGCGGGCAGGACCTTCTCGTCGTAGATCTTGGCGGCGTCCTTGCCGTAGCGGTCGCCGAGACCCTTCTCGGCCGCCCGGCGGGCGATCGAGGTGACCACCAGGGCCTGGTCGGCGGGGGCGCGCGTCTTGGTCAGCTGATCCAGTGTCAGGTCCAGCATGAAGTCCGGCGGGACGATGCCCAACCCCACGTCATGACGCAGGCGGTCGGTGTCGGCGTTGAGCTGGTCGCCGAAGGCTGAGAGGCGCGAGAGATAGGCGTCGGCGTCCTCGGCCGTGGCGATGGTGTGCTTGGTGTCTAGGAAGTCCGGGACCGACTGGTAGACGCCGGTGAGCTGGCTGATCACATAGGTCGAGGGGCTGAAGGCGGAGCCGCCGAAGTCGAAGCTCTGCAGGGTGGCCTGGGATTTCCGCGTGTAGGCGATGACGTCGTAGTTCAGCCGGTCGGCGCCGGTGAGCCGGGCGCGGTCGATGGCTTGCAGGCGGCGGAGCTGGTCGCCGGTCTGGGCGCGGGCGGCGGCGCGGCCGGCGGTCGATCCGTCGTTGAGCTTTCCCTTCAGGCCGGCGTTCGCGCCCTTGTCGAGGCCGAGTTGGGTGGCGCTCTCCGGGCGAAGCGCCAGGCCCTCCTGGAAGAACTGGTCGAACAGCGACGCCAGCGCCGGATCGCCGGCGGCCAGGGCGCGCGGCGCGAAGCCGGCTACGGCCGCCGCGGCGCCGGTGGAGAGGAGCATGGCGCGGCGGTTCAGCATCTTGGCGTCTTCCTGGTGAGAGCGGAGCGGGACCCTAGGGCGGACTCAGGCTAGCCTGCAAGGCGTGCTCCAGCACGAAGGCCGCGCGGGCGGCGACGTCGCCTTTCGGAACGACGATCGCCTCATAGCCAAGCCGTCGGACGTTCAGCAGGATTCGCTCATAGGTGCGCTCCGCCTCGGGCCAGTCCTGCCGGCGCTCGGCGTCGGTCTCGTAGATCTGCCGCCACGCCGGGAAGACGAAGACGCGGCGGTTGTAGCGGCGGGTCCGGACCGCTTCGATGATCTCCGGCCAGGGTTCGACGCCTTCACCGCCGTAGCTGTCCATGATCCCGCGGTCGAAGAAGACCCGCCGGGCCTCGCCGGCCATCCGGTCGAAGATCGCGATGTCGCGCCCGGCGGCCAGGCGGGCGTAGGCTTCCTGGTCGATCCAAGGCACCGCGGAACCACCGGCCGCGACCTGTTCGCGGATCACGGCGCGGTGGGTCTCGTCGACGACGAGTTCGCCCAGCGCCTGCAGGTGGCGGATCACGGTGGTCTTGCCGACGCCTGGGCCGCCGGTGAGGACGAAGAAATTCGGTTTCTCGATCAAGATGTTCTCCAGACAAGCTGAGACGCGCTCGAAGGATATCGAGGGCGGCAGGTCAGTCCGGGGAAATTGATCGGGCGGCCGAAGCTAGTCCGGCGGACAGCCCTTGAACTCGCCCACCCTCACCGCGGTGAGGCTCGCCAGGTTCAGCGCCTTGGCGGGGCCCATCGACCGGGCGCCGGAGCCCGTGAACAGGTCGATGCGCTGGCCCTTGATCGCGCTGCCGACGTCGGAAGCGTACCAGTAGCCGTCGTGCGTGGAGCCGTCAGGCATCTTCAGGCCGACGGTTTCCTTGATGAACAGCACGCTTCTCCTGGGGATCAGCGCCTTGTCGACGGCCACCGTGCGCATGGCGACGACCTTGCAGCCCAGGGCGTCCAGCGCGCCCACGCCCTTGGCGCCGGCGTGGTAGAGCGTGGCCTTCAGGTTCCAGCCCGGCCCGGAGGGCAGGGCGCCCGTGACGACCGACATGATCAGGTCGCCGACAGGATCGCTGGACGCAGCCTGTGCGTGGGAGCCGAGGAAGAACAGGGGGAGGGTAGCCAGGGCGGCGAGGCGGCGTCGCATGGACGGCGTCTCCTTCGTCGTTGAACTGGTGCAGCCCAAAGCCTAGCCGGACTCAGCAGGGGCGCCAACCCCGCGCGACCTGCGACCCTTAAGCCTGTCAGCATATCTAACAGCCCCGTGTAGACGAGATCGCTTGCGCCTGAAGGCGGATCGCCCTCTATCGCGGCAGGTTCTCGGGGACGGTTGTCATGAAAATCTATGGGGATTCCATCTCCGGAAACTGCCTGAAGGTGAAGTGGGTCGCCGACTCGCTGGGGCTTTCCTACGACTGGATCGAGACCGACATCCTGGTCGGGCAGAGCCGGACGCCCGAATATCTGGCGATGAATCCGGCCGGCCAGGTGCCGGCGGTGGTCCTCGACGACGGGCGCCCGCTCGCCCAGTCCAACGCCATTATCCTGCACCTGGCCGAGGGCTCGCCACTGATCCCGAGGGACGCCTATGAGCGGGCTCGCATGCTCGAATGGATGTTCTGGGAGCAGTACAGCCACGAGCCCTATGTCGCCGTCGCCCGATTCCAGGTGCGCTATCTCGGCAAGGCCGTGGCGGACCTCGAGCCCAGGCTCGTGGAGCGCGGCAAGGCGGCGCTGCGGAGACTTGAGGATGGCCTGGCGGACCATTCCTTCCTGGTTGGCGAGGCCGTGACCCTCGCCGACGTGGCCCTGGTCGCCTATACCCGTGTCGCCCACGACGGCGGTTTCGACCTTGCGGACTACCCTCGGGTGAAAGCCTGGGTGGGCCGGGTCGAGCAGGCGCTGAAGATCGCCGACTGAGCCTCTTGCGCTCGCGGGCGCGAGCCGACAAACGGGAGGCATGAAGCGTTTCGCCGCCCTCGCCATCGCCGCCGCCCTCGCAAGCCTGACGCCGGGCTCGGTGTTCGCCTGGGGGAGTACGGGCCATCGGTTCATCGGCGAGGCCGCCGTGCATGCCTTGCCGATGGAGATTCCGGCCTTCCTGCGAACCCAGCAGGCTGCGATCGACGTCGGCGAATATTCGCGCGAGCCGGACCGGTCGAAGGGCGCCGGCCGCGCGCACGACAGCGACCGCGATCCCGGCCACTTCCTGGACCTGAGCGACGACGGCACGGTGCTGGGCGGCCCGAAGCTCTCCGCCCTGCCGACCACGCGAGCGGAGTACGACGCCGCCTTGCGGGCCTCGGGCCAGGACAGCTGGAAGGCCGGCTATCTGCCCTATTCGATCATCGACCGCTACGAGCAACTGGCCAAGGACCTGGCCTATTGGCGGGTGCTCAGCGCCGCGGAGGCCAATCCCGCCTGGAAGGCCCACAAGGCCTTCTTCACCGCCGACCGTCGCCGCCGGGAGCAGCACATCCTGCTGACGATCGGCGAGCTGTCGCACTTCGTGGGCGACGGCAGCCAGCCGCTGCACGTCACCGTCCACTTCAACGGCTGGGGCGATTTCCCGAACCCCAACGGCTACACGACGGCCAAGATCCACGGGCCCTTCGAGGGCGACCTGGTGCAGGCCAGCGTCACCGGCGCCGGCGTTGCGGCCAGGATGCCGCCCCCCAAGAGCTGCAACTGCACGATCGCCAAGCGCGTCGCCGACTACCTGGCCGCCACCGGCGCCCAGGTGATTCCGCTCTATGAGCTGGAGAAGGCCGGCGGCCTCAAGCCCGGCGATCCCCGCGGCCCGGCGTTCGCCACCCAGCAGATCGCGGTGGGGGCCTCGGAGCTGCGCGACCTGATCGTCGAGGCCTGGCATGTGAGCGCCAACGAGACGGTGGGCTACAAGCCCGTCGCCGTGGCCGACGTCCTCGCAGGGAAGGTCGATCCCTACCCCGCGCTCTACGGCGTCGACTGATGACGGTCCCGCAATTCGGAGAGCCTGAACCGGGGCGCCCCTATCCAGATCGCCCCGCCGCCTTCGTGGTGGTCGAACGCGACGGCCAGATCGCCGTGGTCCGGGTGACCTTCAAGTTCGGCGGCTCGCGCCTCGACCTGCCCGGCGGCGGCATCGATCCCGGCGAGACGGCGGCCGAGGCGGCGGTCCGCGAATGCGGCGAGGAGGCGGGCTTGAGGGTCGCCGTGGAAGAGCCGTTCACCCGCGCCGACCACTACTTCGTCAACGACGACAACGAGGCCAACAACACGCGCGGTGTGTTCTTCGCGGCCCGGTTCATCGCCGAGGCGCCGGAACTGAAGACCGAGGACGACCACGAGCTGTTCTGGATGCCGCCCTACGAGGCGCTGGTGAAGCTCGACCGCGAATCCCACGCCTGGGCCATGACCGCCTGGCTGCGGCGCGGGCGATCCTAGGGGCATTTGCGCCGCGGGCCGTGAACCGCTAGTCGAGGCGCCAGCTTCAGGGAGCCCGAATGGCCGACACCGCAGCCAAGCTCATCGACGGCAAGGTCTATGCCGAGCGCCTGCGCGCGCAGGTCGCGGCCGAGGTGGCCGAGCTCCGCGCCAACCACGGCCTCCAACCGGGCCTGGCTGTCGTGCTGGTCGGCGACGACCCGGCGAGCGAGATCTATGTCCGGTCCAAGGGCGAGCATTCCCTGGCGGTCGGCATGCACTCGGTCACCCACCGCTTGCCGGCCGACACCAGCCAGCATGACCTGCTGCGGCTGGTGGCCGAGCTGAATGTCGACCCGCTGATCCACGGCATCCTCGTGCAGCTGCCGCTGCCCAGGCACCTCGACGAAAAAGCCATGCTGATGGCGCTCGATCCGGCGAAGGACGTCGACGGCCTGACGATGGTCAATGCCGGGCGTCTGGCGAGCGGCCTGTCGGGGCTCTACCCGTGCACGCCGCTGGGCTGCATGATCCTGCTGCGTGAGACGGTCGGAACGCTGAGCGGACTGAACGCCGTGGTGGTCGGCCGCTCCATGCTGGTCGGCCGGCCGGTGGCGCAGCTGCTGCTGCAGGCCGATTGCACCGTGACCATCGCCCATTCGCGGACCCGCGACCTGCCGGCGGTCTGCCGCGAGGCCGACATTCTGGTGGCCGCGGTCGGCCGGCCGCGGATGATCACGGCCGATTGGGTCAAACCCGGCGCGGCGGTGATCGACGTGGGCATCAACCGGGTGCCGTTCGACGATCCGGTGAAGGCCGCCGCCGGCCGCACCAAGGTGGTGGGCGACGTGGACTTCAAGGCCGTCAGCCAGGTCGCCGGTTGGATCACCCCGGCGCCCGGCGGCGTCGGTCTGATGACCGTCGCCGTGCTGCTGCAGAACACCGTCACCGCCGCCAGGCGGCAGGCCGGCCTCGAGGTCGCTTAAGTCGCCACCGCCTCGGTCCAGGTCACCAGCTTGCCGACCACGTCAGTGACCGCCTTGTTGTAGGCGGCCACGATCTCACCGACCCGATTGTCCGCCGCGGGCACGCGGGCTTCGAAATCCTGCTCGCCGACGCTGCTCTGGTCGGTCTTGGTGAGCGCCGCGTGCAGGCGGACGACGATCGTCGGGGCGGCGTTCGCACCCTGGTCGTAGCGCACCTCGAAGCTGCGCACGTCGGTCCGCAGCGCATAGGCGAAACGCCCCTGCTGGCCTCGGGCGATCAGCCGGATCGGGCTGCCGTCGAAGGCGTTCGCCACCGCCTCGTTGAACAGGATCTCCGCCGGCGCCACCCAGCGGCTTTCGGCGATATAGGCCGCCTTGCCGCCGGTGATGGTCAGGATCCGGTCGTCGGACGACTCGCCCTGGAAGCTGCCGTTGGTGCGGAACACCGCGACGGCGTTGGGCTTGGCCGGCGCCGGCGCCGCGGCCGGCGCCGCCCCGAACCGGTAGAGCTGGGCGGGCTTGCTCTTCGGGAGGAGCGAGATGCAGCCGCTGAGGGCCAGGGCGCAGGCCCCGAGCGCGGCCAGGCGGAGAAGGGGACGGATCATGGCTTCACCTTCACTTCTTCGGCGGCGGGCTTGCCGAGGGCGCCCGAGGGGCTTCGCTGGATCTCGTTGACCAGCCGTTGGAGCGACTGCGCGGCGGTCTGCAGCTCGACGATGGCGGAGGTGATCTGCGGCAGGCCGTTGTTGGCGAAGTCGGCGGTCGGACCCTGCAGCTTGTCGACCATCGCGCGCAGGTCATGGGTGGCGGCCTTGGCCTCCTCGGCGGCGTCGGCGATGTTCTTCACGCCTCGCTTGCCGTCGGTGTCGACGATGCTCTGCGTGGATTGCAGGATCGAGTCGGCGTGCTGGGTGGCCGTGTCGAGGTCCTGGATCAGCTTCTGGGCGTCGGCGATCACCGCCTTGCGCTCACGCAGCTCGGCGGTCACGGCCTGGGCGTCGGAGAGCGCGGCGCCGAAGGTCTTGATGTTCTGGTCGGAAAGCACGCGGTTCACCCGGTCCAGCGCCTCGATGGTCCGGGTCAGCACCGTGCCGCCGCCCTCCAGCAGGTCGGAGAGCGCGCTTCGCTGGCTCTTCAGGATCGGGATGCAGGGGCTGAGCCCTCGGGCTTCGCACCGAGCCTTCTCGACCACCTTCAGGAGGGGCTTCGACGGGGTGCCGGCGGTGATCTGCACATAGTTGACGCCGGTGATGCCCTGCGGCTCCAGGGTCGCATAGCTGTCGATGCGGATCGGGACGTCGGAGGTGACCCGGGCGCGGGCGATCACCCGGCTGGGGTTGGTCCGGTCGAGCGCGATCTTGGTCACCTCGCCGACCTTGATGCCGTTGAAGTGCACTTCACCGCCCTGGTTCAGTCCGCGGACGGGCCCGTCGAAGACGATGTCGTAGAGGTCGTATTCCTGGGAGAAGGAGATCCTCGCCAGCCAGACGACGAAGATCACCAGGCCGATGAACAGGATCAGCGAGGAAAGGCCCACCAGGGCATAGTTGGCGTTCTTTTCCATCAGGCCTCCGTCTTCGCCCTGGCCGCGTGGGCGGCTCTGCCGCGCGGACCCAGGAAATATTCGCGGATCCAGGGATGGTCCGCCTTTTCGAGTTCGTGCACCGGGGCGACGGCGACCACGCGCTTGTCGGCGATGACGGCCACCCGATCGGTGATCTCGTAGAGGGTGTCGAGGTCGTGGGTGATCATGAAGACCGTCAGGTCGAGACTGTCGGACAGGTCCTTGATCAGCTCATCGAACGCCGCGGCGCTGATCGGGTCGAGGCCGGCCGTCGGCTCGTCCAGAAAGAGCAGCTCCGGATCGAGCGCCAGCGCCCGGGCGAGGCCGGCGCGCTTGCGCATGCCGCCGGACAGCTCCGCGGGCTTCAGGTCGCCGGCCTCGGGGCCCAGGCCCACCAGCGCGATCTTCAGGTCCGAAAGCTCGTAGATCTCGCCGCGCGGCATGTCCGTGTGCTCGAACATCGGCGCGGCTACGTTCTCGCGGACGGTGAGGTTAGAAAAGAGGGCGCCCTGCTGGAAGAGCACGCCCCAGCGGCGCTCGATGGCCGTCCAGCGCCTTCGTGACGCGTGCTGGATATCCTGGCCGAACACCCGCACCACGCCGGCCTGAGGCGCGCGCAGGCCGATGATGGTGTTGAGCAGCACCGACTTGCCGGCGCCCGAGCCGCCGACCACGCCCAGCACCTCGCCGCGCTCGCACGTGAGGTCGAGGCCGTCGTGCACGACGTTGTCGCCGAACACCGTGCGGAGGCCGCGCACCTCAATCGCCGGGCCCTCGGTGTCGAGCAGCTCGTCGTCGGAAAGGTCGTCTTCGTTGACGGCCGGAGGGGGGGCGGTCTCGGTCATAGGTTCAGCTTCATGAACAGCAGCGCGAAGGCCGCGTCGATCATGATGATCGCAAAGATGGCGTGCACCACCGCCGCGGTCACCCGCCGGCCAAGTGATTCCACGTCGCCGCCGACCTCGAGGCCCTGCCGG
>FTAI01000793.1_pt1 | contig 11153 bp, 10 predicted proteins | sample 1638941 | NCBI WGS metagenome assembly FTAI01 (sample SAMEA3914813, study PRJEB12502) | metagenome | biome: forest; material: soil | place: Canada | collected 2011-07-07 | depth 0.3 m | reverse complement strand
GGGCTGGGGCTGGGGCTGGGGCTGGGGCTGGGGCTGAGCCGGATGATGCCGAGACGGCCGACAATGACAATGCGGATGGGCCACTTGCCCTCTCCGTCACGGGCGCTTCGCGCCGTGACACCTCTCCCATGAATGGGAGAGGAGAAGGGGCGCGTGCGGTGGGTTTGGCGCGGGCGGCCGATAAGGCGCTGAACGGGCTGGCGCGGACGGTGCGGTTGACGACGGCGCTTGAGCAGAAGCTGCGGGCCGAGCGGGCGCGGGGGGTGGTTCTGGCGGCGCAGGCGAAGGCCGGCGGGCGCGATCCGCGGGAGGTGGTGGAGATCGAGCATACCCTGCTGACCCCGGAGGAGCGGGCGAACCTGAACCGGCGGCTGCTGATCATGGTGCGCAATAAGAACACCATCGTGGGCGTGGTCCGGGAGGTGCTGGAGGCCGACGGGCAGGACGAGGAGACCGTGGACGAGGTCGGCGAGATTCTGGGGGTGCGGCTCTTGGATTGGGAGGCGTCGGACACCTTCAACCTGCCGATCGGGCGGATGGTGGCGCGGATCTGCCGACAGATGCGCAAGTCGCCGGACTGGTCGATGTTCAAGGATCGGGACTGGGCGGTGGAGGAGGCGGCGCAGAACGCCGAGGGCTCGCCGTTCGGGAAGTGGGAGATATCGCCGGTATCCTGGTGCGCCGGGGTTGCGACCCCGCACCGGGATGCGGGGACGCTGGAGATTCTGGCGCGGGGGTTTGAGGGGGAGGAGGACGGTGAGCCCGGATCATCGCCGTGAATTGCTCTCAAATCCGCTCATCCCGGCGAATGCCGGAACCCAGATCTTATGGCTCGATACTCATAAGGCATTGAGAACACACAATCTTGGATCATTGCCCGTACGCGGTGACCTATGATCTGGGTCCCGGCATTCGCCGGGATGAGCGGGGTGTTGGGGTCGGGTGGGGTGGGGTGAAAGCGGGGGCCACCTTCCCAACCCGGGCCACATCGGAAATACTGTTTCCATGTCGATATGTCGTGGTTCGAGCCCAGGTCTTCGGTCCGCCGCCCTTGTCTGGAGGGGTGGCGGGCGCCGGGTTTGGCTGGGGGCAGCCGCCGGGCTGGCCCTGGCGGGGTGCGCGGCCGGGCCGCACCGGGCCGCCGATGCGCACCCTGGGGCGCCGGTCACCGCCGAGGTGCTGTTCGCGCGCACCAATCCGCAGGCGGTGTCCGCCATGATCGCCGACAAGTGCCGGGCGGTGGGGTGGGCGGTGGATCGGGCGGGGGCGGATTCGGTGACCTGCACGGGGAGCGTGACCCCGGGGCGGCGGATCCTGAACACCCTGCTGATGCGCAATGAGCGGCGGCAGACCCAGTCGGTGAGCCACCATTTCATCCTCTCCGTCCTTTCCGGCGGGGGCGGGAGCGGCGACGAGGTGCGGGTGCGGGCGGAGTCGTGGCTGTCCGATCCGGATCGGGGGCGGCGGCGGGACCTGGGGCCGGCCAAGGCGGCCAAGGTGGACCGGGAGATGGCCGGGTTTCTGGTGCTGATGGGCGGACGGCTGGCGCGGGCGACGGATGCGACGGGGGCGGAGCCTTAGGGGGGGCATCACCTCTCTCCCCGTCATGGCCGGGCGAAGTCCCGGCCACCCAGGAACACAGACGGCGCAGGACAATCACCGACCTCCGCCGCGACCATTCGCCCGCCGCCGCAACCGCTTGTGCTCATCCTGAAGGGCTTGTGTTCCTGGGTGGCCGGGACAAGCCCGGCCATGACGGGGGAGGGTTTTGTGGGGCCACCCCCGCCGCTAAATCCCCCGCCCCAGGCAGATCAGTCCCGGATAGGGAAACGTCCCGTAGTCCGGAATGTCGGTGAAGCCGAAGCGGCGGTAGAGGGCGCGGGCGGCGGTCATTTCGGCGAGGGTGTCGAGCTTGATCTGGGCGTGGCCGGCGGTTTTGGCCGCGGCGAGGATGGCGGCGACCAGGGCTTCGCCCAGGCCGGCGCCGCGGGCCTGGGGGCGGACGTAGAGGCGTTTGATCTCGCCGGCGCCGGCCTCGTCCAGTTGTTTGAGGGCGATGCAGCCCAGGGGCGCGCCGGTGGGGCCGCGCGCCAGCAGCAGGGCGCCGGACGGGGGACGGTAGGGGCCGGGCAGGGCGGCGAGTTCGGCGTCGAAGGCCTGGAGGTTCAGGTCGATGCTGAGGGAGGCGGCGTAGTCGCGGAACAGGCCGGCGACGGCGGCGAGGTCGGCCGCGGTGGCGGCGGGGGCGATTTCGAAAGCGTGCAAGGGGGCGGTCAGGGCGTGCCGAGATAGGCCTTCACCCGGGCCAGGGCGGCGGCGAAGGCCGGCATGTCCTGGCGTTTCAGGTCAACGGTGAGGGCGGCCTTGGCGGGGGATTCGACGGTGAACCGCACCCCCGGCCCGGCGCCGATCGCCAGGTGGGAGACGTCGGAGGTGCCGGTCTCGGTGAAGTCGCCGACGGGTATCCAGCGCCGGGACCTGACCGCCTTGGCCCGGACCCACAGGTCGAGCAGGGCGCGCCATTCCTTCGGACTGAAGGCCGCCGAGTTACGCGCCGTTCCGACCCGAACGCCCAGGAGGCCGACCCGCTCCTCAACGCCCTGGTCGTTCGGGGCCGTATAGGTGGCCACGTCGACCTCGGTGTCGCCATTGGCGAACGCGCCGATGGTGTCGAGCTTGCCCTGGGCCGCCGCGGGGGCGGACGGGGCGCTGGCCGTCTGGGCCAGGACGGGCCCGGCGAGGAGACCAAGGCCCAGGGCGAAGGTGAACGCCGCGGCGACGCGTCTCCGGCTGGATTTGGGCGCGGTGTACATGGACTTCCCCCGAAGGACGGTCGAGGCAAGGCTAGTCCCCCCCGGCGGGGGTGGCAAGTTGGCGGCCGGTGCGGCGCCGGCCTGCGGCGCCATCCGCCGACGATTGCCGTTCCATTCGCGTGCGAACGGCCCTATATGTCCGCCTAACACCCCGCCCGGCCGCAAGGCCGGGCGCCGTCATTTCTGGACCTGGATAATTCGCATGACCGACATTCTCATGCCCAAGGCGACCGCCGTCTGGCTGGTGGACAACACCTCCCTGACCTTCGAGCAGATCGCCGACTTCTGCGGCCTGCATCACCTGGAGGTCAAAGGCATCGCCGACGGCGAGGTGGCGCGCGACATCCGCGGCGCCGACCCCATCGCCAACGGCCAGCTGAGCCGCGAGGAGCTGGACAAGGCCCAGGCCAACCCCAAGTACCGGATGGTGGCCCAGAAGAGCCGCCACGCCGAACTCTTGAAGCCGGCCAAGAAGGCGCCGCGCTATACCCCGGTGTCGCGCCGCCAGGACCGGCCGGACGCCATCGCCTGGTTCCTGCGCAACCATGCGGAAATCGCCGACAGCCAGATCGTCAAGGTGCTGGGCACCACCAAGTCGACCATCGACCAGGTGCGCAACCGCACCCACTGGAACGCCCCGAACATCAAGCCGGTGGACCCGGTTACCCTGGGGCTGATCGGCCAGCTGGAACTGGACTCCATCGTCAAGAAGGCCGCCGAAAAGCGCGCCAAGGAAGACGCCAAGAAGGGCATAGTCGAGGAAGGCCCGACCCTGGCGCCGGCGTCCGAAACCGGCGCGGCGACGGTGGATGAGTATTCGGAAGACTGAACGGCGCTCAGATTACGCGCGGCCATCATCTTGATTTCGGCCACTAATATTTAACGTCGGTGCGGCAAGATCGCTGAGGGACACGACCACCTCAGCGAACCTTCAACCATGACCTTGGACCCGCCGCCCCTGGACGAGGCCGCCCGCCGCGCGGAGGTGGCGGCGTTGGATATGGAGGGTCTGCGCCCGACGTTCGACCGCCTGGCGCGCCTGGCCCAGACCATCACCGGGGCGCCCATCGCCCAGGTCGCCCTGACCCTGGAGACCGAGGTGTGGATCACCGGGGTCACCGACGAGCCCCTGCCCGAGCGCGTGGACCGCGCGACGATCGACGGCATGCGGGTGAGCCGCGACCAGCCGGCTTGGATCGCCGACGCCCTGGCGTCGCCCGTGCTGATGCACAGCCCCTATGTGACTGGCGCGCCGCACATGCGCTTCTACGCCGCCGCCCCGGTGACCCTGGAGTGCGGGGTGGTGATCGGCGCCCTCTATGTGATCGACCGCACGCCCCGGGCTTATGACGCCGAGGTCGCCGAGCGGCTGAAGGACCTGGCGGGCCTCATCGCCCACGAGTGCGAACGCCCGCGCCTGCGCCAGCAGCTGGCCGACGCCGAGGCCGAGGCCCGCGCCTCCGCCCGGGTGATCGCCGGCTTCGTGGAGTCCTCCCCCGTCGCCCTGATGATGACCGACCAGGACCTGCGGCTGGTGCACGTCAGCCCCCAGTGGCGGGCGGACATGGGCATGGACGAGGTCGACGTCACCGGCAAGCTGGTCGGGGAGGTGTTCCCGAACCTTCTGCCCACCACGGCGGCGGCCTTCGACATCGCCCTGTCGGGCCAGGCGGTGCGGGCGCCCCGCACCCAGCTGAAGCTGCCCAACGGCAAGCGGCCCTGGGTGAGGGCCGAGGTGACCCCCTGGTACAGCGCCGACGGCCAGATCGGCGGCATCCTGTCCATGACCCACGACATCACCGACATGGTGGTGGCCCTGCAGGAGGCCGAGCGCTCGCAGCAGCGGCTGGCCCTGGCCGCCGAGATCGCCGGCCTGCACGTGTGGGAGATGGACTACGCCAACCGCATCCTGCGCAAGGAAGGGGCCGAGGACACCTTCTTCGACGAGACCCAGACCTTCGACATGCTGAAGCACGACATGTGGCACACCATCGTGCCCGAGGACCGCGCCGGCGCCATCGCCAAGTGGGAGGCCTGCCAGGCCAAGGGCGAGCCCTATCGCCACGAGTACCGCCTGGCCCGCAAGGACGGCAAGGAGGTGTGGACCTTCGGCGGCTCGGAACTGGTGCTGGGCCCGGACGGCCAGGTGCGCAGCGTCATCGGGGTGATGCAGAACATCACCGAGCGCAAGGCCGGGGAACGGGCCATCGCCCAGGCCCGGGACGCCGCCGAGGCCGCCAACCGCGCCAAGAGCGAGTTCCTGGCCAATATGAGCCACGAGATCCGCACCCCCCTGAACGGGGTGATGGGGGTGGCCGGCGCCCTCGCGCGCACGGAGCTGAAGAGCGATCAGCGGGATATGGTGCGGTTGATCGAGACCTCGGCCCAGACCCTGGAGAGCCTGCTGTCGGACGTGCTGGACCTGGCGCGGATCGAGGCCGGGCGGCTGGCCTTGAAGGTGGAGGCCTTCGATATCGACGACGCGGTGACCCCGGTCACCGCCCTCTTCGCCCCCACGGCGGTGGCCAAGGGCCTGGCCTTCGACGTGGAGATCGCCGCCGAGGCGCGGGGCGCCTACGCCGGGGACGTGGCCCGGGTGCGGCAGATCCTGTCGAACATGATCTCCAATGCGGTGAAGTTCACCACCGAGGGGTCGGTGCGGGTGAGCGTTGGGGCCGAGGCGGCTGACGATGGCGCGCGGCTGACCTTTGCGGTGCAGGATAGCGGCATCGGCTTCGATGAGGCCACACGGGACCGGTTGTTCGAGCGGTTCGAACAGGCGGATGGCTCGATCACCCGCCGGTTCGGGGGCACGGGCCTGGGCCTGGCCATTTCCCGATCCCTGGCCCGGGCCATGGACGGCGACCTTTGCGCCGACGCGACCCCCGGCGAGGGGGCGACCTTCACCTTCAGCGTGGTCCTGCCTCGCGCGGCCGCCGTTGCGCCCAAGCCGCGCGCCGCGCCGACGGCCACCGCCGCCGCCTCGAACGACGGCGCGACAAGCTTCACCCCGCGGATTCTGCTGGCCGAGGACCATCCCATCAACCGCCGGGTGGTCGAGCTGATCCTGGGCGGGCTGGATGTGGACCTGACCTGCGTGGAGAACGGCCAGGAGGCGGTGGACGCCTTCAAACGCCAGCGGTTCGACCTGATCCTGATGGACATGCAGATGCCGGTGATGGACGGCCTGACCGCCATCCGCGAGATTCGCGCCCTGGAGCGGGCGGCGGGGGCGACGGCGACGCCGATCTATTCCCTGACCGCCAACGCCATGCCCGAACACACCGAGGCCTCGAGAGCGGCCGGCGCCGACGCCCACCTGACCAAGCCGATCACCGCCGAGGCGCTGATCGAGGCGGTGGAGACGGTGTGCTGCGGGGACGGGCCGGCGGTGAGGGTGGCGGTTTCGGTCGCGGTTTAGGGGCCGCTAAGGTCCGTCACCGCTCTCTCCCCCGTCATGGCCGGGCTTGTCCCGGCCACAAGGGAACACCGACGGTCGCGATTGAAACCACGAGCTTACGGCGGCGGACGTCAGTCACACCAACCGCGCAGGTCACCTTGCACCCCTCGTGATCCCTTGTGGCCGGGACAAGCCCGGCCATGACGGGCCTAGAATGGGGACGCAGTCTTCAAGGCCGCCTACCTACCCCAGCCTTTCCTTCAGATGATCCCCCACCCGCATGGCGTTGGCCACGATCGTCAGGGTCGGGTTCACGGCGCCGGAACTGACGAAGAAGCTGGAGTCGACCACATAGAGGTTGTCGACCTCGTGGGCCTTGCAGTTGACGTCCAGCACCGAGGATGCCGGGTCGTGGCCGAAGCGGGTGGTGCCGACCTGGTGGGCGGTGCCGTAGAGGGGCAGGAGGGAATCCAGCTCCAGCCGGTGCTGGGAGAAGGGGTGGGCGTGGTCGACGAAGCCGTCGAGGGCGGCGTGCAGGGTCTTCACCAGCCGCTCATGGCCATCGAGGTTGTTGTGGGTGTAGTCGAGGTTGATCCGCCCGTCCGCGCCCAGGCGCACACGGTTTTCCGGCATCGGCAGGTCTTCGGAGATGACCAGGAAGCTCAGGAGCCGCTCGGCGACGGCGTTGGTGAAGATGTCCGGCACCAGGGCGGGGGGGAGCCAGTCGGAGACCTGCCCCTCCAGGGTCTTGCCGGACATGTATTCCAGCAGCTGGATGTGCCCCATGGGGAAGTCGAAGCCGCCGTTCGGGTCCTTCCAGTAGAAGTCGTTCACCGCCAGGGTCTTGGGGAAGGTGGAGTCCAGCGGCCCCGCCGTCAGGGAGACCATGGCCGTCAGGGTGTGGAAGGCGTAGTTGCGCCCCACCTGGTCCGAGCCGTTGGCCAGGCCGTTCGGGTGGGCGGCGTTGTTTGAGGCCAGCAGGATGCAGGCGGTGTTGACCGCCCCCGCCGCCAGCACCACCAGGTCGCCGGTCCAGCGCTCCTCGCCCTGGGCGGTTTCGCAGACCACTTCGGTGACCGTGCGGCCGGCTTCATCGGTCTCCAGCTTCATCACCTTGCGGCCGGTGAGCAGGGTGACGTTGGGCAGGCCGAGCAGGGGCTCGATGGCCAGGGTGCGGGCGTCGGACTTGGCCTTCACCAGCCAGGGATAGCCGCCGCAGGTCTTGCAGCGGATACAGGCCGAGGTCACCGGATGGGACTCGTCCAGATTGACGCCGAGGGGCAGGTGGAAGGGCCGCCACCCCTGGTCCTCCAGGTGGCTCTGCAACCGGGCGATGCCGGGGTCATGGGTGATCGGCGGGTAGGCGTATTGCGGCTCGTCGCCGTTTTCGGTGGGGTCGATCCCCCGGGCGCCGTGCACCCGCCACAGGGTCTCGGCCTCGGCGTAGTAGGGGGCGAGGTCCGCCAGCTTGATCGGCCATTCGGGGGAGACGCCGCCGGAGTGCTGGGTCTCCTCGAAATCGCCCTTGCGCAGCCGCATCAGGGCCGCGCCATAGAAGGTGGTGTTGCCGCCGACCCAGTAGTGGGTGTTGGGAATGAACGGCTTGCCGGCCTTGTCGTACCAATGCTCCTTGGTGCGGTATTTGCGGTCGATGAAGACCGTCTTGGGATCCCAGTTGACCGCCTCCCGGGGCAGGTGCTCCCCCCGCTCCAGGATCAGGATCTTCTTGCCGGTGGGCGCCAGCCTTTGGGCCAATGTGCCGCCGCCGGCGCCGCTGCCGACGATGATGATGTCGAAGTGATTGGCCACGGCTCTAGTCCCCCAGGTGATACTTCTTCGAGCCCGCGCCGATGATTGCGCGCACCCAAGGCTCGGGCAGGGCGCGCATCAGGAACACCGACAGCTTGTTGTGCCAGCCGGGAATCACCACGACCTTACCGCGGTCGTTGGCGGCCAGGGTGGCGGCCACGACGGTTTCCGCCGATTGCCAGAAAAACCGCGGTTCGGCGTCCATGATCGCCTGCACCCCGGCCGCCTCGCCAAAGCCGGTCTTGGTGAAGCCAGGGCAGACGGCGGTGACCCGCAGGCCCCTGGCCCGGTATTCGGCGTCCAGGGCCTGGCTGAACTTCACCGCCAGGCCCTTGGCGCCCGGATAGAGGCTGTTGCCGGCCACGCCAGGCGAAAACGCCGCCAGGGAGCCGATATTGATGATCGACCCGCCGCCGCGCTCGAGCATGCCGGGCAGGACCCCATAGGCCAAGCCGCAGGGGGTGACGATCAAGGTCATCAGGAAGTCGCGCTGACGATCCCAAGGCACGCCCAAATAGCTCTGCGGAATGCCGAAGCCGGCGTTGTTGACCAGCACATCCACCACACGGCCCGCCGCCGCGACGGTCGCAAGCACCGGCAGGTGGGCCTCGAACAGGGAAAGGTCGGCTGGGATGACCAGGGCTTCGACGCCATGCGCCGCCGTCAGCTCGGCGGCCAGGGCGTCCAGCCGGTCCTTGCGCCGGGCGACGAGGGCGAGGTCGTGGCCCCGGGCGGCGTAGGCGCGGGCGAAGGCTTCGCCCAACCCGGACGATGCGCCGGTCACCAGGGCCAGGGGCCGGGGTGTGGTAACGGCGACCCTGCGGCCCTTGGTCTCAGCCGCGTCGGCGATCATCGCTGGTACAGGAGTCGTTGAGGAGTTCGCACCTATAGCAGCTTGTGCGTCCCGGGGTCCGCCGTCAAACGGGGATGGGCTGGGCTGACCGGGCGACGCGTATCTGGGGGTTGTTCGACACATGCCAGTGGATTTGCCCGCCACCCTGACCCAGGCCACTGTTCAGATCGAACAGGCGCAGCCCGACGGCTCGCACATCGTCGGCACCGGCTTCCTGATCAATGACCCGAGGCCGGACGGAACGCCGCGCACGGTGCTGGTCACCGCCAACCATGTGCTCGAGCGGATGAGCCAGGGCGAGGCGCACATCGGCTACCGCATCCAGGGCAAGGACGGGGCGTGGTCCTTTGATCCGCGGCCCATCGCCATTCGGCGCGGCAAGACCGAGCTTTGGGCCCACCACCCCACCCGCGACGTGGCCGCCATTGTGGTCAGGGCGCCCGAGGCCTTCGCCAAGGCGGCCATTCCCCTCGCCTGGCTGGCGGGAGACGACACCTTCGCGCAATTTGGCGTCGGCCAGGGCGATGAGATGATGGTGCTGGGCTATCCGCAGGGGCTGTCGGCCAATTCGGCCGGCTTTCCGATCCTGCGGGCCGGGCGGGTGGCCTCGCCGATCGAGCGGGCGGCCCTGTCGCCCACCTTCCTGCTGGATTTCCGCGTATTTCCCGGCAATTCCGGCGGGCCGGTGTTCATCGCCGACTCGGGACGGCGCCGGCCGGGCGGGGCGGAGGCGCAGGACGTGCAGTTTGTGGCGGGGATCCTGACCCAGCAGGTGGAGATCAACGACCAGCGACTGGAGATCGGGATTGTGACCGAGGCGTCGTTTGTTCGGGAGACGATCGGGCAGCTGGATCGGGGGGCGGCGAAGGGGACGGCTGTCCCGACGGCGCCCGCTCAGCGCGCCCCGCTCGCGCCGACGACGGACGCGGTGGCGAACGTCGGGCGCGCGGCGGCGGATTGAGCTGAGCCCTTCTCCGGTTCGCTGGCGGCAACGTCAGTTGCTGGCTGTCCCTGAAACCCTTGGTCAGATTGAAGCTCTGGCGTCTGGCGCTGTCAATGACGGGCCCTCTTGGGCCCGCCGCGACGCGGCGACGCGAAGAGCGTCGTCATTGACAGCGCCAGACGCCAGAGCAGACTCGCCACCAAGGTTTAAGGGCGCTCCTGTTTCAGCCTTGGGGAAGCGCGACGGGCCGCGCAATCGATAAGACTCGCCCCCACATCCCCTCAGCGCCACAATACCTCCAACCAAGACACCGGAGGAGCCTAGCCATGGCGCGGACCAACCGTCAGATCGTTCTCGACCACCTGCCGCAGGGCAAGCTGACCCCGGCGACCTTTCGCCAGACAGAAGCGGCCGCGCCGACGCCGGGGGACGGCGAGGTGCTGCTGCGCACCCTCTATGTCTCCCTGGACGCGGCCAACCGGGCCTGGATGCAGGGGGCGACCTATCGGGCGGCCCTGGCGGCGGGGGATGTGATGGCCGGCGGAGCGCTGGCCGAGGTGGTGGAGTCCAACAGCTCCAACCTGAAGCCCGGCGACCGGGTGTTCGCCGACACCGGCTGGCAGGACTACGCGGTCGTCAAAGGCAAGCATCTGCACAAGTTGCCGCCCCTGGAGCCGGTGACGCATCTGCTCAGCGTCTATGGCGTCGCGGGCCTGACCGCCTATTTCGGGCTGCTGGAATGCGGCCAGCCCAGGGCCGGGGAGACGGTGGTGGTGTCGGCGGCGGCGGGGTCGGTGGGCTCCATCGTCGGCCAGATCGCCAGGATCAAGGGTTGCCGCACAGTCGGGATCGCCGGCGGCGCGGCCAAGTGCGACCTGCTGGTTCGCGAACTCGGGTTCGATGCGGCGGTGGACTACAAGGCCGAGGGCCTGCGCCGGGCCCTGCGCGGCGCCTGCCCGGAGGGGATCGACGTCTATTTCGACAATGTCGGCGGCGATGTGTTCGAGGCCTGTCTGTTCAACATGAAGACCCACGGCCGCATCGCCTGCTGCGGGGCGGTCTCCCAGTACGACGGCGACGCCCCGCCGCACGGGCCGCGGGGGATACCCGGGCTGATCGTCACCAAGCGGCTGGCCCTGCGCGGGTTTATCGTCTCCGACTTCGACGCCCAGCGGGACGCAGCCCTGGCGGAGCTGACGGCCTGGGTGAAGTCCGGACAATTGAAGGTGCGCGAGGACGTCATCGTCGGGCTGGAAAACCTACCCGCCGCCCTGATCGGCCTGCTGGCCGGGGAGAATATCGGCAAGCGGATGGTGAAGGTGGCCTAGGAGGGGG
>FTAI01001455.1_pt1 | contig 11183 bp, 12 predicted proteins | sample 1638941 | NCBI WGS metagenome assembly FTAI01 (sample SAMEA3914813, study PRJEB12502) | metagenome | biome: forest; material: soil | place: Canada | collected 2011-07-07 | depth 0.3 m | reverse complement strand
TGCGATGATGCCTCGAACGGCTGTCGGCGAAGATCGGAGTCGACGTGCTCGGCCAGGTTTCTCGGGTCGAGGTCCACCCAACCACGGTCCAGCTTCTGGTGAGGCGGCCAGCTTTCTTCAATGGGGCTTCTGATCCCCTCACCGAGTTCGAGATCCTCGCCACGCGGCTAGGTCCCGGCGAGCGGATCGTTCGAGATCGGGACGATGAAAACCTAGCCCGCGTCACGATGCCTGGCAGGCTGGACTTCAAGAACGGCAGGGTGTGGATTACCGATGAAGACGGCCGGGCGGTCGTCACCCGGAGCGAGCCTGACAAGGTGCTGATCCAGGCCCTCCAGACCGCCCATAGGCTGTTGACCCGTAGTCCCGGCGAGGTGCTCGGCAGGCCGGAAAACTTGGAAATCTCGGCGACACCAGCGCGTCCCTATGACCGCAACCTCTGCCGGTTTGCGTTCCTGGCTCCGGACATTCAGGCCGCCATCTTGGAAGGTCGGCAGCCTCACACCCTGACCCTCGCGCGCCTTCTGGAGTCCGACATACCCCCGCTTTGGGAGGATCAGCGGCGCTTGCTCGGGTTCTCCTGTTGATCCGGTAGAACACCGAAACGGCATTCCCTCCTAGCCCATCTGGCTTCCCTGCCACGCCAAATGTTTTCCCTGTTTTCTAAGAGCAGGGAAACTGGTCCTTCGCGCGCTAAGGTGTTCTGGCCGCTCGACGATTTTCGCAGCTAGGCTCCGGAGAGCCGGCCATCCGCGGGATGGGATGCGGTTTTCCCTGTAGATTTCCCTGTAACCAGGGAAACTCATCTGAATTCCAGACGCGTGGAGACGCGGCGTCCAAATGGCCGCCGAACAAGGCGGATTGGCGCGGGTTTGCGGGCGCCGTGGATGAGTTTGGGCCGCAATAGTCCCGTCACTACGGGGACTTGAAAGGGCTGCTTCTGGCGGGAGATGTCTTGCCAGACTGAATGGCGGTGAGAGAGGGATTCGAACCCTCGTTAGGGTTTCCCCTAAACACGCTTTCCAAGCGTGCGCCTTCAACCACTCGGCCACCTCACCTCCGGTCCGGCGCCGCGCCGGGCGCGCGACCCAAGGATCGCTGCGGACGGCCCGGCCTGACGGGAAGGCGCGCAATATACTGATGGCGGCCGTCTGGACAACTTTTTCCGCGTCTCTGGCGATCTTTCCTTTTGCGCCTATGTTGGGAGCCTCGCCGCCCGCTCGTTTCGAAGGAGCCCCTCGATGCTGTTCACCCGCAAATCGCCCGAGTTGCCGACCGCGGAAACCGCCCTGAAGGGCCGGCCCGACGCCATTCCCACCGCCCGCGACCACTTCGTCAGCGGCCGACCGCTGAAGGGGCCGTATCCGGACGGGTTCCAGCTGGCGCAGTTCGCCATGGGCTGCTTCTGGGGCGTGGAGCGCAAGTTCTGGACCCTGCCCGGGGTGTGGGTGACGGCGGTGGGCTATTCCGGCGGCGTGACGCCCAACCCGACCTATGAGGAGGTCTGTTCCGGCCGCACCGGCCAGAACGAGAGCGTGCTGGTGGTGTTCGATCCCAAGGCGACGTCCTATGAGGCGCTCTTGAAGGCGTTCTGGGAGGGCCACGATCCGACCCAGGGCATGGGTCAGGGCAACGATATCGGCACCCAGTATCGCTCGGCGGTCTACACCTATGACGAGGCCCAGGCCACGGCGGCGGCCGCGTCGAAGGCCGCCTACGAGCCGGCCCTGCGCGCCCAGGGCTATGGGCCGATCACCACCGAGATCGCCCCGGCCGGGCCGTTCTATTTCGCCGAGGCCTATCACCAGCAGTACCTGGCCAAGAACCCCGATGGCTATTGCGGCATCGGCGGCACGGGGGTGGTTTGCCCGATCGGGCTCAGGGTTTCGGCGGGGCCGGCTGCCTAGCCGACCTTCCCGCGTGACCCTCGACGACTTCCGCGCGGCCTGCGCGGCGCTGCCGGCGGCGACCTATGTCAATCAGTGGGGCGGTGCGCATGTCTACAAGGTCGGCGGGCGTATCTTCGCCATCGCCGGGTTCGCCGACCGGGGCGAGCCGCCGGCCTTTGCGTTCAAGGCCTCGGAAATGGGCTACTACCTGCTGATCGAGCACGGGCTCGCGCGACCGGCGCCGTACCTCGCCCGCGCGAGTTGGGTGCGCCTGGTCGCGGAGGACTCCCTGCCGGACGCGGAGCTGACCGCCTATATCGCCCAGGCCCATGCCCTGGTGGCCGCCCGGCTGACCCGGGCGATGCGTACGAACCTGGGGCTGGCCTGAGGTGCGCAGTTCGGAAACCCGGCACGCCGTTACGCGTTTCTCCCCCTGTCACGCTTGTCAGGAGGTTCACGATGCTGCTGCACACCATGCTTCGACGCCTGGTCCTGGTCGGCCGGCTCTCTGTGGTCTTCGGCGACGGCAAGGTTGAGAACTACGGCGACGGCTCCGGCCCGCCGGTGGCGGTGCGGTTGACCCATCGGGGCGCGCGCCGCATCGCCTTCGATCCCGAGCTCGGCCTGGGCGAGGCCTATATGGAAGAGGATCTGGTCCTCGACCGGGGCGACATCTGGGACCTGCTGAACCTGCTGGGCCGCAATTTCGAACGGCGGCCGTTTCCGAAGCACACGCTGTTCAACCGGGTGAAGGCGCGGGTGCTGCGCCGGCTGCATCAGATGAACGACCGTGTCGCGGCCCGACGCAACGTGGCCCACCACTACGACCTGTCGGAGGGCCTCTATCGCCGGTTCCTGGACGAGGACATGCAGTATTCCTGCGCCTACTTCGCGCGCGGCGACATGACCCTGGACGAGGCGCAGGCGGCCAAGAAGGCCCACATCGCCGCCAAGCTGCGGCTGAAGCCGGGCCTGCGGGTGCTGGACATCGGCTGCGGCTGGGGCGGGATGGGCCTGACCCTGGCCGGCGACCATGGGGCGCGGGTGACCGGGGTGACCCTGTCCACCGAACAGCTGGCCATCGCCAACCAGCGGGCGCGCTCGATGGGGCTGGAGGACCAGGCGCGGTTTCAGTTGGAAGACTATCGCGACGTGCGCGGCCCGTTCGAGCGCATCGTCTCGGTGGGCATGTTCGAGCACGTGGGCGCGCCCAACTATCGCACCTTTTTCGAGCGCATCGCCGAGCTGCTCACCGACGACGGGGTGGCGCTGATCCACTCCATCGGCCGGCACGAGCCGCCCAACGTGACCAACGCCTTCATCCGCAAATACATCTTCCCGGGCGGCTCGATCCCCGGCCTGTCGGAGGTGACCGCCGCCGTTGAGGAGGCGGGGCTGTGGATCACCGACATCGAGGTTCTGCGCATGCACTACGCCGAGACCCTGCGCTGCTGGCGCGAGCGGTTCATGGCCCAGCGGCAGGCCATAGCCCTGCTCTACGATGAGCGGTTCTGCCGGATGTGGGAGTTCTACCTGGCGGTCAGCGAGTTCAGCTTTCGCGCGGGGGACCACATGGTGTTTCAGCTGCAGCTGGCCAAACGGGTCGACGCCCTGCCGATCACCCGGGACTATATGCTGGACGCCGAGCGAGGGCAGGCGGCGGTCAGCGCGGGGCGGAAGCGGGCACGGGCGCGGTGAGCGCCCGTGCCGTAGGAATTTCCGCCCGTCTTACAGTCGTCCCATCAGCACCAGAATGATCAGGATCACCAGCACCAGGCCCAGGCCGCCGGAGGGGAAGTAGCCCCAGCTGCGGCTGTGGCCCCAGGTCGGCAGGGCGCCGATAAGGGCCAGAATAAGCACGATAATCAGGATGGTGCCGAGCATGGTTTCCTCGCCTGTGGCGCGCCGCGCGGATTGCGGCGGCTTGTTCAGGCTAAGCGGTTCGGCGCGGCGAAGGTTCCGGGATCAGGCGAGCGGGGAAGGGGCCAGGCCCATCGATTTGAGGAAGGGCTCGGCGTATTCGATCTTGCCGGTCAGGGTCTTCGGGTTCCCCGTGGCCAGCTGGTAGACCGCCTCGGCGATGAACTCGATGGGTTGGACCCGATCCTTGGTCATCTCGTTGATCAGGCCGTGGACGGCGACGCCGGGGGTGTCCACCAGCCCGGGCGAAACCACATTGACCGCGATCCCGTCGTCGAAGACCTCGGACGCCAATCCCGTGGTGAACCGCTCAAGCGCGGCCTTACACATGCCATAGACCGTGCCGCCGTGGCCGCGTCGGCTGTAGGGCGGTTGGGGGTTGAGGCCGGCGGGGGAGGAGATGTTGACGATCCAGCCGCTCTTGCGCGCCTTCATCCCGGGAAGCACCAGCTGGGCCAGATGGAAGGGGGCGTAGACCTGCACCTCCATCATCAGCTTGAAGCGCTTTTCGGTGAAGTCGGCGACCGGGGCGAAATAGGTGATGGCGGCGTTGTTGATCAGGATGTCGATGGAGCCGAAGGCGGCTTGCGCCTCCTCGATCAGTCGCTCGCGCTCGGACGCTTGGGCCAGGTCGGCCTTGACGAAGGCGGCCTGGCCGCCCCCGGCGCGGATGCGGGCGACAGTCTCGCCCAGGGTGCCCGGCAGGCGGCTTTCGCCGTCCTCGGCGGTGCGGGCGGAGACCACGACCTTGGCCCCTTCCATGGCCAGGCGCACGGCGATGGCCTCGCCGATGCCGCGGCTGGCGCCGGTGATCAGGGCGACGCGGCCCCTCAGCGGGCCATCGGGATTGATCTTGGCGGTGGTCATGGGGGAATTCCTCTGGCGGGTTTTTGATTTTCCCAAATCGTCGCGGGTTTTTGCCGGCGCGGCAAGGCGCTAGGCTCCCGGGAAACGGGGAAACGCCATGACCGAGATCGACTATCCCACCGCCACCGCCGGCGAACTGGTCGCCGCCCTGGCCGACCGCCGGATCGGCGCTCTTGAACTCACCGACGTCGCCATCGCCCGCATCGAGGCCGTGGACGGCCCGATCAACGCGGTGGTGGTGCGCGATTTCGACCGCGCCCGGGACGCCGCCCGTGCGGCCGACGCGGCCCTCGCCCGCGGCGAGCGACGCCTGCTGCTCGGCCTGCCGATGACGGTAAAGGAATCCCACAATGTCGCCGGCCTGCGCACCAGTTGGGGCGTGGAGATGTTCGGAAACTGGATCGCGCCAACGGACTCCATCGGCGTCGCCCGGCTGAAGGCGGCCGGGGCGGTGATCCTGGGCAAGACAAACGTGCCGCCGATGCTGGCCGACTGGCAGAGCGACAATCCGATCTATGGCCGCACCAACAACCCCCGCGACCTGACCCGCAGCCCCGGCGGCTCTTCCGGCGGCGCGGCGGCGGCCCTGGCGGCGGGAATGGTTCCCCTCGAGTTCGGGTCGGACATCGGCGGCTCGATCCGCGTGCCGGCGGCCTTCTGCGGCGTCTACGGCCACAAGCCCAGCTATGGGATCGTGCCGATGCGCGGCCATGCGCCGCCCCGGGCGGACGGGGCGGAGATTCCGCTGGTGGTCATCGGCCCCATGGCCCGCACGGCCGCCGATCTCGCCCTGGGCTTGGACGTTCTGGCCGGCCCCGGACCGGACCAGGCGGTGGCCTGGCGGCTCGACCTGCCGCCGGCGCGGCGCGCCCGCCTTGCGGACTACCGGGTGCTGGTGCTGACCCATCATCCCATGGCCGCCGCGGACGACGAGATCGTCGCGGCCCTGGAGGCCCTTGCGGGGCGGCTGGGCGCGGCGGGGGCGGCGGTGTCGCGTCACAGCGCGGCCCTGCCGGACCTGGCGGCCCAGCAACAGACCTATATGACCATCATGGGTGCGGCGCTGAGCTCGCCGGCGGAGGCCAATGCGCCGGACGCCATGAAGGCCGGCGTCTACCAGGGCGCCCTGCACGCCCAAGCGATATTCCGCCGCGCCTGGGCGGCGTTGTTCGAGACGGTCGATGTGGTCATCGCCCCCTGCCTGGGTGTCGGCGCCTATCCGCACATGCCGCCGGGCGACCCCCTGGGGCAGACCTTGCTGGTGAACGGCAAACCCGAGCCCACAATGTCCCAGATGGCCTGGCCGGGCCTGGCCAGTCTGCCCAACCTGCCGGCCACCGCCCTGCCCATCGGCCGGTTCGCCAATGGCCTGCCGATCGGGGCGCAGGTGATCGGGCCCTATCTGGAGGACCGCACGACGATCGCCTTCGCGGGGCTGGTGGAACGGGAGTGGGGGTGATGAGAACGGGTCGCCAATGTCGAGCTAAGGTAGGATGGAGCTTCGCGGAGCCCACCAAAATCCGTCACCCCCGGGCTTGTCCCGGGGGCTAGGGAACACGAACGAAACGCGACCAGCCTTAGTGCGACGATTTCATCGCCTGCGATCCCTAGCCCCCGGGACAAGCCCGGGGGTGACGGGTTCATTGGAGGGCTAAATTAGGCCCGCCCGCTACTTCTTGATGTGCGAGATCTTGGTGCCTTCGAGGCTCAGCCCCGCCATCAGGCCCTTCTGGCCGAAGATAAAGGCGTAGGCGTCCTCCTTGAGGGTGGTGGTGGAGAGGTTCTTGGCCACGCCCTCGTCGACCACGACCACGGTGGGGCCGACGCCGACTTCCCAGCCATGGGTCTCGTGGACGTAGCGCACGGCCTTTTCGGTCATCAGGAAGACGACGTAGGAGAAGGTCTGGGCGCCGATCTGCAGGCCCCAGGAGCCGCCGACGGAGTTGTAATAGCTCTCGGGCGCCCCGTTCACCATGAGTTCGCCCTCGCCGTAGCTGCCGCCAAACACGAGGCCCGCCTTGACGATCTTCGGGAACACCAGGGTGGCCCTGGCGTCACGCGACACCCGCCTGGCGAAGGGATGCAGGTCGTAGAGCCGGTGCAGAGCGCGGCGGGAGTCGTGGTCGATATCCGCGGCGTCCGCCGCCTGAGCCGAGCCGCCGAGGCCCAGGCCGAGCGCCGCGAACGGCGCCGCGGCCAGCATGCCAGTCAGGACTGTTCTTCGTTCGATCGTCATCGTCTGCTCCTTCCGAGCGCCCTCCGCCGGCAGGGCGGGGTTTTGATCAACAACACATACGAGAGTGACAAGTTTCGCCTCGGGCCTTGAGGTCGGTCAAGCATTGTCAGGACCAGCTACCCGACCTCGCCCCCCGTCAGGCGCGTCCGCGCACCGCCCGCAGGATGAGCAGCAACAATGCAGCCCCGATCGCCGCGGTGATGATCTCGGAAATCCAGCCCGCGCCGATGTGGATATGCAGGACGCCCGCGCCCCAGCCGCCGATGAAGGCGCCGATGATGCCGACGATGATGTCGCCGATCAGGCCAAAGCCGCCGCCCTTGATGAAAATGCCCGCGAGCCAGCCCGCGACCGCGCCGATGACCAGCCATGCGAGAATGCTGTGAGATTCCATGTTCGTCCTCCACCTTTGGCTAGCTAAACCTTGGGGGAGGCATTGGTTCCCTGATGGGAAGACCAGACCCTAGTCCGCGTCCATCTTCAGCGCCGCGATGAAGGCCTCCTGCGGGATCTCCACCTTGCCGAACTGGCGCATCTTCTTCTTGCCCTCCTTCTGCTTGTCGAGAAGCTTGCGCTTTCTGGTCGCATCGCCGCCGTAGCATTTGGCGGTGACGTCCTTGCGCAGGGCGCGGACGGTTTCGCGGGCGATGATCTTGCCGCCGATGGCCGCCTGGATGGGGATGACGAACATGTGGGGCGGGATCAGCTCCTTCATCTTCTCCACCATCCCCCGGCCGCGGGTTTCGGCGCGGGCGCGGTGGACCAGCATGGAGAGGGCGTCCACCGGCTCGGCGTTGACCAGGATGGTCATCTTCACCAGGTCGCCGGTGCGGTACTCCTCGATGGAGTAGTCGAAGCTGGCGTAGCCCTTGGAGATGGATTTCAGCCGGTCGTAGAAGTCGAACACCACCTCGTTGAGGGGCAGGTCGTAGACGACCATGGCTCGCGAGCCGACGTAGGAGAGCTCGCGCTGGGCGCCGCGGCGGTCCTGGCAGAGCTTGATCACCGCCCCCAGGTATTCGTCGGGGGTGAAGATGGTGGCCTTGATCCAGGGCTCGGCGATGGACTCGATCTTCACCGGGTCGGGCAGGTCGGCGGGGTTGTGCAGCTCCATGACCTCGCCGTTGGTCAGGCTGATCTTGTAGACCACGCTGGGGGCGGTCGCGATCAGGTCGAGGTTGAACTCCCGCTGCAGCCGCTCCTGGATGATCTCCAGGTGGAGCAGGCCCAGGAACCCGCACCGGAAGCCAAATCCGAGCGCCGCCGAGGTCTCCATCTCATAGGTGAAGGAGGCGTCGTTCAGGCGCAGGCGGCCCACGGCGGCGCGCAGGTCCTCGAAGTCGGCGGCGTCGACGGGGAAGAGGCCGCAGAACACCACCGGCTGCACCGCCTTGAACCCGGGGAAGGGGGTTGCGGTCTGGCGGCGCTCGTCGGTGATGGTGGCGCCGACGGCGGCGTCGGCCACGTCCTTGATCTGGGCGGTGATGAAGCCGATCTCGCCGGGACCGAGGCTGTCCATATCGGTGGCCTTGGGCAGGAAGACGCCGAGCTTGTCGACCTTGTAGGTCGCCCCGGTCTCCATCATCCGCACCTGCTGGCCCGGGCGCAGCCTGCCGTCGAACACGCGCACCAGCACCACCACCCCCAGATACGGATCGTACCAGGCGTCGACCAGCAGGGCCTTGAGCGGCGCGTTCTCGTCGCCCTTGGGGGCGGGCAGGCGTTTGACGATGGCCTCCAGCACCTCATGGATGCCGACGCCGGACTTGGCCGAGCATTCCACCGCGTCGGAGGCGTCGATGCCGATCACATCCTCGATCTGCTGGCGCACCCGGTCGGGCTCGGCGGCGGGCAGGTCGATCTTGTTCAGGACCGGCACGATCTCGTGGTTGTTGTCGATGGCCTGGTAGACATTGGCCAGGGTCTGGGCCTCGACGCCCTGGCTCGCGTCCACCACCAGGATCGAGCCCTCGCAGGCGGCCAGGGACCGGGAGACCTCATAGGCGAAGTCCACGTGCCCCGGCGTGTCCATCAGATTGAGGACATAGGTCTCCCCGTCGTCGGCCTTGTAGTCCAGGCGCACGGTCTGGGCCTTGATGGTGATGCCGCGCTCGCGTTCGATGTCCATCGAATCGAGCACCTGCTCCTTCATCTCCCGCGCGGTCAGGCCCCCGGTCTCCTGGATCAGCCGGTCGGAGAGGGTGGATTTGCCGTGGTCGATGTGGGCCACGATCGAGAAATTGCGGATGTGGGAAAGCTCAGTCGTCATGGGCGCAGCGTCTAGCACGAAACGCGGCCCGCGCGAGGGCGAGGGCAGGGGAGGGGGCGGAATCATGGTAGCCGGTGCGCGCAACCGCCCCATGGTCGTCGCATTGTGTCGGCAGGGTGGAGCTTCACCGATCCTGGAGATTCGCTATGGACCGCCGCCTGTTGATCGCCTCCGGCCTGGCCGCCCTGGGTTCCGCCGCCGCCGCCCGGGCCCAGGATACGGGGCGTCAGGACACGCCGCCTCAAGACACGCCGCCTCAAGACACCGGGCATCAGGACACGGCCCCCCAAGGCCCTGCGCCTCAGGACAGCGGACGTCAGGATTCCGGGCGTCCGGACGCTGATCACCCGGAAGGCGCCGAGCACATGCCGCCCCCGGGCGGGCGCGGCCCGGACTACCCCACCTCCGACAAGGCCGAGACCTACAGCCGCGACGAGATGGTGGGCAATGTCTCCAACTTCTTCGGCGTCACCGCCGAGGCCGCCGCGGGCATCATCGAGCGGGTGTTCCGCGACAACGGCCGGCCCACCGGCTACATCGCCGGCACGGAGGGGGCGGGCGCCATCGGCATCGGCCTGCGCTATGGCAATGGCCTGCTCTATATGAAGCACCGGCCGCAGCAGAAGGTGTTCTGGCAGGGCCCGTCCATCGGCTGGGACCTGGGCGGCAACGCCAGCCGGGTCTTCACCCTCTGCTATAATCTCCAGTACCCGGACATGATCTACCGCCGCTTCCCCGGCGTCGAAGGCTCGGCCTATTTCGTCGGCGGCCTGGGGGCGAACTACCAGCGCGCCGAGAATGTGACCCTGGCCCCCATCCGCGCCGGCGTCGGCCTGCGCCTGGGCGCGAACCTGGGATATCTGGCCTACACCCGCGAACGGCACCTGCTGCCGCTGTAGGGGCGGGGTAGGGCGTGTTGCACGACCAGGGTGCGTGGTTCGAGACACTCCCTTTGGTCGCCCTCACCATGACTAAGGGAGTGGGTTGCAACAAAGGTAGTCATGGTGAGGAGCGCGCCCTTCGCGCGCGTCTCGAACCACGCACGATGGCGCAACTGCCCTCTGGCTAGGCTGACCCCGCTACCCCATCCGCCCCGCCGCCGCCTGAACCTGCGCCAGTCGGCCCGGTAACAGCCGGTCCATGTTCGCCTGGACCGCCGCCAGCACCGCCGGCGGGGCCAGCTCCGGCCGGCCGGCGTTGAAGGGCGGGGCGGGGGCGTATTCCAGGCCGAGCTGGATGCCTTGGGCGAAGGCGTCCCCGGCCAGTTCCGCCGCCACGGTCAGGGCGAAGTCGATCCCGGCGGTCACCCCGCCGCCGGTGATGATGTTCCCGTCGCGCACCACCCGGTCTGCATTGGGGATGGCGCCGAAGAGGCTCAGCATGTCCCGCCAGGCCCAATGGCAGGCGGCCTGCCGGCCCTTCAGCAATCCCGCCGCCCCCAGCACCAGGGAGCCGGTGCAGACCGAGGTCAGGTAGCGCGCCCCGGCCGCCAGCCGCGCGACCTCGCCCATGAAGGCCCCATCGTTGATCACCTGGGTCACCGCAAAGCCGCCCGGGAAGAAGAGCAGGTCGCAGCGGTCGATGTCGGCCAGTTTGCGCACCCCGGCGAAGGTCAGCCCCCCATCGCTCACCACCTCGCCCCCCTCCAGGGAGGCGACAATGGTCTCCGTGCCCGGCAGGCGGCTGAAGATGGTGTGGGGGCCGGTGAAGTCGAGTTGGGTCATGCCCGGATAGATGACTTCGAGGATGCGGAACTTGGGTTCGGTCATGGCGGGGCTCCTGGGTTGACGTCGCCACCTTGGCCGCCCTAGCGTCTGGCCGAAATGACAATGTTCCCTCGAAAGCCGCCATGCCCCGCACCATCGGTTTCCTGATCTTCCCGGACTTCCAGATCCTCGACGCCACCGGCCCTGTCGCCGCCTTCGAGATCGCGTCCCGCTACACGAACGGTGGCTACGAGCTGAAAATCCTCGCCGCCCAGGCCGGGCCGGTGGCCTCCAGC
>FTAI01000618.1_pt1 | contig 11226 bp, 11 predicted proteins | sample 1638941 | NCBI WGS metagenome assembly FTAI01 (sample SAMEA3914813, study PRJEB12502) | metagenome | biome: forest; material: soil | place: Canada | collected 2011-07-07 | depth 0.3 m | reverse complement strand
CGGGAATGACGGCTATGCGGCCCGCCCGCCTGCCCGCCCCTCGGCGCCCCCAATACCTTCCACCTGTTCCGGCGCCCCCGCCGAACCCTCTTAGGAGACCAGGAGTGCGCCCATGTCCCTCCAAGCCAAGCTCGACGCTTTCAAGGTCGATTTCGAAGCCGGAAAGCCGCCCTGCAACGTGCCGCCGGCCGTGATCGAAACCATGCACCGCGCCACCGCCGAACTGATCGCCCCGGGCGCCGCCCAGCGCGCGCTGCACGCCGGCGACGTCGCGCCGCAGTTCGTCCTGGCTGAGCCGGACGGCGTCCCGGTCTCCTCCGCCGAACTGCCGAAGCGGGGGCCGCTGGTGGTCAGCTTCTACCGCGGCGTCTGGCGCCCGTGCTGCAACACGGGGCTCCAGGTCCTGCAGGCGGCCCTGCCGGCCTTCCGGGAAGCCGGCGCCGCCCTGGTGGCGATCTCGCCCCAGAACGCCGTCAACAGCCGCAAGTCCACCCGCCAGAACGGCCTGGATTTCCCGATCCTGGCTGACCCGCGCGACGACGTCGCCGCCGCCTTCGGCCTGCGCTTCGAACTGCCGGACTACCTGGCGGAGCTCTACAAGAACCTGAAGAACGGCCCGCCCAGCTTCAACGGCGGCGACAGCTGGACCCTGCCCATGCCGGCGCGCTTCGTCATCGGCCAGGACGGGGTGATCCGCTACGCCGAGGTCAACCCCGACTATACGCGCCGGCCCGATCCGGAAGACTTGCTGGCGGCCCTCCGCTCCGCCGCGGCCAGGGCCGCCTGACGCCCGGACCCCTTCGCAACCTAGCCCTTTCATCAACCTACCCATTTCGCCGGCGGCCAGCGCCGCCGGCGCCCCAACCCAAAGGAGACAAGACCATGACCGGGAAACTGGAGGGCAAGATCGCCGTCGTCACCGGCGGCAGCGCGGGCATCGGCCTGGGCGCCGCCAGGCGCTTCGCCCAGGAAGGCGCGCGCGTGTTCATCACCGGCCGCGACCAGGCCAAGCTCGATCGGGCCGTCGCCGACCTCCGCGCCGGCGTCACCGGCGCCAATGTCACCGGCATCCAGGGCGACGCGTCCAATCTGGACGACATCGACCGCATCTACGCCACTGTGAAGGACCAGGCCGGCCGCATCGACGTGCTGCTGGCCAACGCCGGCTTCTATGAATTCGGGACGTTCGGCCAGATCACCGAAGAGCACTACGATAAGACCTTCGACACCAACGTCCGCGGCGTCTTGTTCGCGGTGCAGAAGGCGCTTCCCCTGCTGTCGAAAGGCGCGTCGGTGATCCTCACCGGCTCCATCGCCTCGATCAAGGGCTTCGAGTCCTTCGGCGTCTACAACGCCACCAAGGCCGCACTGCGCTCCTTCGCCCGTAGCTGGATCATCGACCTGAAAGGCCGTGACATCCGCATCAACGTGCTCAGTCCCGGCCACATCGACACCCCCGGCCTGACGGGCCTCTTCGACGACGCGCAAAAGGCCGGCGCCGTCGCCAACGTGCCGCTGGGCCGCCTGGGCACGGCCGACGACATGGGCAAGGTCGCGGTCTTCCTGGCCTCCGACGACAGCAGCTACGTCAACGGGGTCGAGCTCTTCGCCGACGGCGGCGTCGGCCAATACTGAATGGGCAAGTCTGCTTCCGGCCGCGGAACGTCCACGGCCGGGAGCAGGGTCTGCATGGCGCCCTCAGCCGGCCACGTCGGTCACCATCCCCGCGCCGACGGTCTTGCCGCCTTCACGGATGGCGAAGCGGACGCCCTTCTCGATCCCGACCGGCTTGTTCAGCTCGAAGCTGATCTGGGCCCGGTCGCCGGGATGCACGCTCGCGGCGTCGTCCACCATGATCACGCCGGTGACGTCGGTGACCCCGAAGAACAACTGGGGCCGGTAGCCGCTGGCGAACGGCGTGTGACGCCCGCCCTCATCCGGGGTCAGGACGAAGATCTCCGCCCTGCCCTTGGTGCGGGCCTTGATCACGCCAGGCTTGCTGAGCACCTGTCCGCGGACCACGTCGTCACGCTTCAGCCCGCGCAGCAGCAGGCCGACGTTCATGCCGGCGCGGGCCTCCGGAATGTTCTTCCGGAAGGCCTGCGTGCCGGTCACGATCACCTCGGCGCCGTCGTTGTCCAGGCCGACGATCTCGACGCTGTCGCCGACCTTCAGCACGCCCCGTTCGACGCGGCCGGAGACCACCGTGCCCCGCCCAGGGATGGTGTGGACGCCCTCGATCGGCATCAGGAACGGGCTGTCGAAATCCCGGACAGGGTCCGGGATGCTCGCATCCAGCGCCGCCACCAGGTCGATGACGCTCCGCACGTCCGGGTCGGACAGGTCGCCCCGCCCCACGGCCTCCATAGCCTTCAGAGCGCTGCCGAACACGAAGGCCGCCTGGCCGTAGCCGTGCGAGGCCAGCAGCTCGCCGGTTTCCAGCTGGATCAGTTCCTTCATGTCCTCGCGCTCGGAGGGCGAGAGCATGTCCATCTTGTTCACGAACACGACCATGTGCCGAACGTTCACTTGCCGCGCCAGCAGCACGTGCTCGATCGTCTGCTTGGCCGCGCCCTTCGCGCCGTCGACCAGCAGGATGGCGCCGTCCATCTGCGAGGCGCCGGTGATCATGTTCTTCACGTAGTCGGCGTGACCGGGACAGTCGATGTGGGCGTAGTGCCGGGTCTCGGACTCGTATTCCACATGCGCCGTGTTGATGGTGATGCCGCGCGCCTTCTCCTCGGGCGCCTTGTCGATCTGGTCGAACGACAGCCCCTGGCCACCGAACCGCGCCGCCTGGACCTGGGTGATCGCCGAGGTCAGCGTGGTCTTGCCATGGTCGACGTGCCCGATGGTGCCGACGTTTACATGTACCTTGGACATGGATTTCTCCTGTCTCCTTCAAAGACGCCGCCGGGGCAGGACGGGCCAGGTCCGGCCCCGGCGGCTTGGATATTGGCGCGCGCCAATCTGGTGAGGGGCGCCGGCCGGCGCGGTCCGCCAAAGCCGAAGCCCAAAATGCAGAGAGCCCGCCGACCGTCCGGATCAGCGGGCCCAAGAGGGTGGGGGGCCTGGAGAGTCCGTGACGGATCCCCCCGGGGAACTGGCGTTGGGGGGGAGCTAGCTCGAAAATCGCCATGCGGCCGCGCCGCGCGGCGCGCAGGCGCCGGCGTCATGGGCCGCAACACGTTCATACGTCAGCCCCACGGGCCCGCTCCTTCCAGCACAACACGCCGCGGCCCAAAGCCCGGCGCAAAGAAAAACCCCGGGCGGCGCCAGGCCATCCGGGGTTCCTTGAAAGAACACGAGGGGAGGCTTGGCGCCTCCCGCACGACGAGAGGCCGTCAGATCAACGCGCAATAAAGCGCCGTCGCGGTCTCAACCGCGCCGAACACTTCCGAATTGACCTCAACACGGGCCACCGGCCACGCCTCCTTGAAAACGAGGGGCGGAGATAACATCGGTTGGGGTGGTATTCAAGCTGGGGCCGCGGGGGCGTTTTGGGCTTGGCGACAAAGGGCCCCAAGTCCAGATCCGACGGATCTCACTGTAATTTTCAAAATACCAACCAATTGAAATATAAGGCCTTATTTCCGATTCCGCGAGTCAATGAGTCAATCACCATAGGCTATAAGCGTTAAGTCCAACCCCGGCCGGCGGACCGGTCAGCGCCGGGCGCGGCTTGGTCGACAGTCATCAAGGGCTCGCCCCACCGGCAGGTCGCCGAAGCCTAGCGCAACGCCTCGCTGCAACATCCGTGAAACGCGAGGTCGCGTCCCGCAGGTCGCGCAAACTGCCCCCCCTTCCCCACCGCCTGCACATCCGCGTAAACCTCGCCCATGGCGCTGAACTTTCCGGACATCCATCGCGAGATCTTTTCGATCCCGCAGTTCCACCTCGGGGCCCTGGCCATCGGGCCGCTGCCGATCCGGTGGTACGCCCTGGCCTATATTGCCGGCATCCTGCTGGGCTGGCGCTATGCGGTGCGGCTGGTGCGCAATCCCAGGCTCTGGGGCGGGCGGGCGCCGACGTTGACGCCGCTGCAGATCGACGACCTGATCCTGTGGGTGACGCTGGGAGTCATCCTGGGCGGGCGGATCGGCTACATCCTGTTCTACATGCTGCCGCTGACGGGGGCGCGCGAGGAGCTGTTCGCCGATCCCCTGATCGCCTTCCAGGTCTGGAAGGGGGGCATGAGCTTCCACGGCGGCATGCTGGGGGTGCTGGTCGCCATGGCCGGCTATGCGTGGACCAACAAGGTCGACCTGTTCCGCCTGGGCGATATCGTGGTGGCCTGCGAGCCGATCGGCCAGTTCTTCGGCCGCCTGGCCAACTTCATCAACGGCGAGCTGTGGGGCCGGGTCACCGACGCGCCCTGGGGCATGGTGTTCTGCAACCAGACGATCATGGACGAGAACGCTGGCGTCTGCCCCGCCGGCGTCCAGCCGCGCCACCCCAGCCAACTATATGAAGCGGCGCTGGAGGGGCTGGCCCTGTTCCTGATCCTGCGCTGGGCGACGCACCGCTGGCTGTGGCTGCGCCGGCGCGGAGCGGTGACGGCGCTGTTCCTGATTTTCTACGGCCTGTTCCGCATCCCCGTCGAGATGGTGCGCAACCCCGACCCCGGGCTGGAGAACCTGCCGCTGGGGGTCACCGTGGGGGAGATGCTGTCGCTGCCCATGGTCCTGGCCGGGGCGCTGATGCTGTGGTGGTCCCTGCGCCAGCCGTTGCCACCCGCCGACGCGCCGCCTGGCGAGGCGCCGCAAGCGCCGGCGCATGAACCGGCCTGAGAACCGCCTGCTGCGGCGCCTGGTCGCCGAGATCGCCGCCGAGGGTCCTATCAGCGTCGGCGCCTACATGGCCCGCTGCCTGCACGACCCGCTGGACGGCTACTACGCCACCCGCCCGGCGCTGGGCGAGGCGGGCGCCGGCGGCGACTTCATCACCGCGCCGCTGATCTCCCAGGTGTTCGGCGAGTTGCTGGGGCTGTGGGCGGCGGACGTCTGGGCGCAGCTGGGCTCGCCGGCGCGGGTGACCCTGGCCGAGCTGGGCCCCGGCGACGGGGCCCTGATGGCCGACGTCCTGCGCGCCGGCCGCGCCGCGCCCGGGTTCCTGGCCGCCGCCGAGGTCTGGCTGGTGGAGACCAGCGCCCCGCTCCGCCGGCTCCAGGCCGCGCGTCTGGGGGAAGGCGCGGCGCGTTGGGCCGAGACGCTGGGGGAGCTGCCGGCCGACGCCCCCCTGATCCTGCTCTCCAACGAACTCCTCGACTGCCTGCCCACTGACCAGTTCGTGCGGGTGGGCGAAGCGGCGTGGGCGGAGCGGCGGGTGGGCCTGGCGCCGAGCGGCGAGGCCCTCGCCTTCGGCCTCGTCCCCCTGCCCCCGACCTTCCGCCCGCCCGCCGGGCATGAGGCGTCGCCCGTCGGCGCGGTGGTCGAGGTCTCGGCGGCGGCGGCGGCGCTGGGCGAGGCGGTGGGGCGGCGGATCGCGCTCGGCGGAGGCGCGGCGCTGTTCATCGACTATGGCGCCCTGAGAGCGGTGTCGGGCGACACCCTCCAGGCGCTGCATCGCCACCGCAAGGAAGGCGCCCTCGATCGGCCGGGCGTCGCCGACCTCACCATCCACGCCGACTTCCCCAGCCTCCTCGCCGGCCTCCCAAAACCCCTCGTCGCCACCCCTTTGACCGCCACCCAGGCCCACTTTCTGACCCGCCTTGGCCTGCAAGTCCGTACGTCCGCCCTCATTTCCCGGCACCCCGAAGCGGCCGACCGGCTCGAACGCCAGCGCGACCGGCTGATCGGCGCCGACCAGATGGGCGAGCTGTTCAAGGTCGTCTGCGTCTGCTCCAAGGGACTTGTCCCCCCCGGATTCGAGCCGTGACCCCAGACCTGCCCCGCCCGCTGAAATCCGCTTTGCTTTCAGAGATTTGTGGCGTCCGCCACGGCTTCTTCACCCGCCAGGGCGGCGTCTCCCAGGGCGTTTACGCCAGCCTCAACGTCGGCCGCGGCTCCCTCGACGATCCCGCCGCCGTGGCCGAAAACCGCCGCCGCGCCGCCGCCTGGTTCGACGCCGGGCCCGAGGCGCTGAACGTCTGCTATCAGATTCACTCCGCCCAAACCATTGTATCTGTTGATGTTTGGGGCGCAGAGCGACCGGAAGGCGACGCCGTCGTCACCGCCACGCCGGGCCTGGTCTGCGGCGCCCTGGCCGCCGACTGCGCGCCTATCCTCCTGGCCGACCCCCACGCCCGCGTCGTCGCCTCCGCCCACGCCGGCTGGAAGGGCGCGCTGACCGGAATCGTCGACTCCGCGGTGGCCGCCATGGCCTCGCTGGGCGCCGATCGGGCCCGCATCGTCGCCGCCGTCGGCCCCTGCATCGCCCAGGCCTCGTACGAGGTCGGGCTGGAATTCTTCGAACGTTTTCAGTTGGATGACCCCGCATCCGCAGCGTTCTTCGCTCCCGGCGCGACGCCGGACAAGCGCCAGTTCGACCTGCCGGGCTACGTCCTGGCCCGCCTGCGCCGCGCCGGCGTCGAGCGCTGCGAATGGATCGGCTGCGACACCTGCGCCGACGAGGTCCGGTTCTTCTCCAACCGCCGGGCCTTCCGGCGCGGCGAGACCGACTACGGCCGCCTGCTCTCGGCGATCAGCCTGGAATAGCTGAGAGATTACATAGTCTTGAACTTCACGAACACCAGCTCCGGCTCGTCCGGATCGAGGTTCTCGATCACCCCGCTGACCTGATATCCCGCCTGCACCAGTAGCGCCCGCATGGGGCCGTTGGACTCATTGGTGGAGGTGAAGATCCGGTCGTCGTCGTGAGCGGCCTCGCACGCCGCCATCAGCGCCGTGCCGATCCCCTGCCGCCGCCGGCCCTCCGCCACCACCACCAAGTCGATGAATGGACGCGAGAAAAAGTGTGTCGTGGCCATAGCATAGCCGACGGCCAGTCCCTCAGACTCCGCCACCCAGCTTAAGCTCGCGTCCAGCAATTCAGCCACCGTCCTGGCCCGAATCGGGTCCGACTCCAGCTTCGGATCCACCGCCAGAAGCAACGGCAGGTCGGACCGGCCGGCGCGCCGGATGGTGAACTTGGTCAAGGGCCGCTCCCGCCGTGAGGCCGGCACCCTAGCGTCCGGGGCGCCCCGTCACCAGCGCCTGCGACCATCGGTTTTCGCGTTTGGGGTTGCCCCCGATGTCCCCCCTGCTAGAAGCCTCGCGCGAGGTCCGGCGGGGACTGCGAAATCAAGGGACGGCGCGATGAAGCTGCTGGCTGGCAACTCCAATCGACCTCTCGCCGAAGCCATCGCCCAGTCCCTGGACCTGCCCCTGACGCGGGCGCAGGTGAAGCGGTTCGCCGACAACGAGGCCTGGGTCACCATCGACGAGAACGTGCGCGGCGAGGATGTCTTCGTCATCCAGTCGACGAGCTATCCGGCCAACGACAACCTCATGGAATTGCTGGTGATCATCGATGCGCTCAAGCGCGCGTCGGCGCGGCGGATCACCGCCGTCACCCCCTATTTCGGCTACGCCCGGCAGGACCGGAAGGTGGGCGGGCGCACCCCGATTTCCGCCAAGCTGGTCTCCAACCTGATCACCCGCGCCGGGGCTGACCGGGTCCTGACCATGGATCTGCACTCGGGCCAGATCCAGGGCTTCTTCGACATTCCCACCGACAACCTCCAGGCCGCGCCCCTGATATCGGCGGACGTCAAGGAACACTATCCGGTGGCGGATGATCTGCTGATCGTCTCGCCGGACGTGGGCGGCGTGGTTCGGGCCCTGGCGCTCGCCAGCCGTCTGCAGGTGGGCCTGGCCATCGTCGACAAGCGTCGCTCCGGCCCCGGCCAGTCCGAGGTCGCCAACATCATCGGCGACGTCTCCGGCCGCCGGCTGATCATGTTCGACGACATCGTCGATTCCGCCGGCACCCTCTGCAATGCCGCGCAATCGCTTGTGGACGCGGGGGCCAAGGAGGTTTCGGCCTACGTCACCCACGGCGTGCTCTCTGGCGCCGCCATCGAGCGGGTCACCAAGTCGGTGCTGAAGGAGCTGGTGATCACCGACTCCATCGAAAGCGACAGCCGCATCACCCCCGGCGGCAAGATCCGCACCGTCTCCTGCGCCCGCCTGATCGGCGAGGCCATCCGCCGGATCGCCAACGAGGAGTCGGTGTCGAAGCTGTTCGACTAGGTCCAGCTCGGCGCGCCGCGCTCAAATCACGCAGTCCCAAACCAAGCTGTACTGGACGCGCAGCCCCGACGCGTCACATTCTCGCCCGGTCCGTGCGGCAAGCGCGGCGCCATCTTGCCAAGGCACAAAGGGAGGCCGCAGACGGATGTTTCGAGGCTTGAACACGGGTTTGACGCGGGTCCTGGCGGTCACGGCCGCCGCCGCCCTGGCGCTCGCCGTGCCGGTCTCGCCGGGCGTCGCGCGCCCGAAGCCCGCGCCCCCGCCGCAGGAGATCTACGTCCCGCCCCCGCCGCCGCCCTACCTGGGCGTGGGCTTGAATGACCGCATGGTCGCCGATGCGGCCGCCTACCAGGCCTACATGCAGCGGGCCACCAACCTGTCGGCCGCCTTCCACGACGGCGCCACCGTCGCCGGCAGCCTGCGCACCGCCGCCGCCTACGAGCCTGGCGCCCTGGTGCGCGGCGCCGTGGCGTTTGGGGCCATCGCAGCCTTGCAGGAGCCGACCTTCGTGGCCTCCCTGCGCGCGGCGGGCCAGGACCCCGAGAAGCGGCGGCTGATGCTGAATCGGTTCATCGCCGAGCCGGGCTACATCTTCACCTTCCCCGGCGCCGACGCCGCCTCCCGCAACGCCAAGCAGGCCATAGGCGGCGTGGGCCTGCGGTTGCTGGCCACCGGCAAGACGGTGAAGCAGTCGGCCTACGACGTTCAGCGCGAGCCCTGGTCCAAGGAGTTCGTGCCGGATCGCGACAATCGCCTGGCGACCGTGAAGGCCCTGTCCTCAGCCAGCGCGGCCCCCGCCACCGAGCTGGCCGGCGGCCTTAAGATCGGCATCGCCGGCGGCGCGCCGCTGGGCCTGGGCCAAAGCCCGCTGGTCCGCTATCAGACGCCGCTGATCGCCAAGGCGATGGCCCTGGCGGCCTTCGCGGCGGTCGGCGAGGCCGGGGACGCCGCCTACCAGCGCCTGACCTACCTGACCACCGAACAGAACACCGCCTACTGCCTGTCCATGGCCAAGCTGAACCTTAACCAGTGCCTGGCCGTGGCCAAGCCGCACTACGAGGACATCTTCTGCCTGGGCCAGCATATCCTGATGGACACCGGCCAGTGCCTGGCCCAGAGCGGCGGCGGCCTGATGCCGCTGGAGGTGTCGACCCGTCCCCTGAAGCTCCCGCCGCCCCGCGGCGCGGCCCGGCGGCCGGTGAAGCATCGGCGCTAGACCATGGCCGCCGAGCTTTCCCATGCCGGTCGCAAGGGAATCGCCGGATGCCGTTGCATTCCCCCGCGCGGGCGTGTATCTAGCCGCACCCTTTTTCAGGCCCTGAACCGGCCGCTAACTTCGCCGTGCGGGCGCTCCCTCGCGCGGCGGTTTTCGTTTTCGAGGCAAGGCCATGGCCGAAATCGTCCTGAACGTTGAAGTCCGCGAACAGTCCGGAACGGGCGCCGCGCGCGCCGTCCGCAACGCCGGCAAGGTGCCGGGCGTCCTGTACGGCGGCGCCAAGGCCCCGGTGGGCATCGCGGTGAAATCCAACGAGTTCCGCAAGGCGCTCTACACCGGCAAGCTGCTGGGCCACCTGGTGACCCTGAAATTCGGCGACGAAAGCCAGCCGGTCATCGCCAAGGACGTCCAGTTCCACCCGGTCACCGACGAGCCGGTGCACTTCGACCTGTACCGGGTCGACGAGCACCAGAAGATCCGCATCTCGGTGCCGGTGCACTTCCAGAACCAGGAAGCCTCGCCGGGCATCAAGCGCGGCGGCACGCTGAACGTGAACCTGCACGAGCTGGAAGTCATGGCCCTGGCCGACTCCATTCCCGAGGAGTTCATCGTCGACCTGACCGGTCTGGACATCGGCGACACCATCCGCGCCGCGGACATCACCCTGCCCAAGGGCGTCGAGCTGAGCCTGCACGACCGCGAGGCCACCGTGGCCTCCATCGCCACCTCCTCGGCGATGACGGCGGCGGAAGCGGAGGAAGCGGCCCCCGAAGAGACCGAGGGCTGATCGGCCGGGCAGGCGCTCGGCTGAACACCGCACCGTTTCCCTCGAGGGCTCTTCCATGGGACCGCCATGCTGATCCTCGCGGGCCTGGGCAATCCAGGCTCGAAGTACGCGAAGAACCGTCACAACATCGGGGCCATGGCGGTTGACGCCATCGCCCGCCGCTGGGGCTTTTCCGGCGAGCGCGCCCGCTTTCAGAGCCTGGCCTGCGAAGGCGCGATCCCGACGCCCGAAGGATCGGTGCGGGCGCTGATCCTAAAGCCCCAGACCTACTACAATGACAGCGGCCGAGCCGTGGGCGAGGCGATGAAGTTCTACAAGCTGACGCCGCAAGACGTCGTCGTCTTCTATGACGAGATCGACCTGGCGCCCGGCCGCTTCCGCATGAAGTTCGACGGCGGCGCGGCGGGCAACAACGGCATCCGCTCGATCGCGGCCCACATCGGCCCCGCCTTCCACCGCGCCCGGATGGGCACGGGCCATCCGGGACACAAGGACCTTGTACAAGGCCATGTGCTTTCCGATTTCCACAAGGCCGACCAGCCCTGGGTGAACGCCCTCATCGACGCCTGCGCCGACGCGCTGCCCTTCCTGGCGGCCGGCGAGGAGGAACGCTACCAGGCCGAAGTGCTGCGTCTGGCGCCCGCGCCCAAGCTCGATCCCAGAGCCGCGGCGCGTTCCGCCGATTGACCGGCCTCGGCCCACCGTGGGATAGGCCGGCCGAATAGAGGTTGTTGCTATGCTTGGGCTGTTTGGCCTGTCGCTGCTGTTCTCGATCCTGATGTGCGTCCACGTGGTGCGCACGAACCAGGCGTTCTATTGGATCGCGATCATCCTGTTCTTCCCCTGGCTCGGCGCGCTGGTGTACGCCTGCGCCATCATCCTTCCGAGCCTGCTGGGCGGGAAGACGGCGCGGTCCATCAGCCGGGCGGCGCGCGACACCCTCGATCCGGCCCGCGAGTATCGCCTGGCCAAGGCCGCCTGCGACGACACCCCCACGGTGCACAACCAGATGCGCCTGGCCCAGGCCGCCG
>FTAI01001803.1_pt1 | contig 11242 bp, 12 predicted proteins | sample 1638941 | NCBI WGS metagenome assembly FTAI01 (sample SAMEA3914813, study PRJEB12502) | metagenome | biome: forest; material: soil | place: Canada | collected 2011-07-07 | depth 0.3 m | reverse complement strand
ACGTCGGCGGCACCGGCGCCTCGCCCCAGACCTCGATCAAGTACGCCGGCGGGCCCTGGGAGATGGGCCTTTCCGAAGCCAACCAGGTGCTCACCCTGAACAACCTGCGCCAGGCTGTGCGCCTGCGCGCCGACGGGGGCCTGCGCACCGGCCGCGACGTGGTGATGGCGGCGATGCTGGGCGCCGAGGAGTTCGGCATCGGCACCGCCAGCCTGATCGCCATGGGCTGCATCATGGTCCGCCAGTGTCACTCCAACACCTGCCCTGTGGGGGTCTGCACCCAGGACGAGGCCCTGCGCGCCAAGTTCACCGGCACGCCGGAAAAGGTGATCAATCTCTTCAGCTTCATCGCCGAGGAAGTGCGGGAGATCCTGGCCAGTCTGGGCTTCAAGTCGCTGCAGGACGTGATCGGCCGCTCGGACCTGCTGGAACAGGTCAGCCGCGGCGGCGAGCACCTGGACGACCTGGACCTCAACCCCCTGCTTGTCCGGGCCGACCCCGGCGCGGCCAAGCCCTACTGCACGGTCGAGGGCCGCAACGAGCCCCAGGACACCCTGGACGCCCAGATCGTGCGAGACGCCGCGCCGCTGCTGGACCACGGCGAGAAGATGCAGCTGACCTACACGGTGCGGAACACCGCCCGGGCGATCGGCGCGCGCATTTCCAGCCACATCGTGCGCAAGTTCGGCATGACCGGCCTGCCCGCCGGCCACCTGACCGTGCAGCTCAAGGGCTCCGGCGGCCAGAGCCTGGGCGCCTTCGCGGTGCAGGGCCTGCGTATCGAGCTCACCGGCGAGGCCAACGACTATGTCGGCAAGGGCTTGTCCGGCGCGACAGTGGTGGTGCGGCCCGCGGCGGGCCTGCGCAACGCCCACGCCCAGGCGATCCTGGGCAACACCGTGCTCTACGGCGCCACGTCAGGCCGGCTGTTCGCGGCCGGACGAGCCGGAGAGCGGTTCGGCGTGCGCAACTCCGGCGCGGTCACGGTGGTCGAGGGCGCGGGCGCCAACGGCTGCGAGTACATGACCGGCGGCACGGCGGTGGTGCTGGGCCCGGTGGGCTTCAACTTCGCCGCCGGCATGACCGGCGGCATGGCCTTCGTTCATGACCCGGACCGCCGGTTCGAGGCCATGGTCAACGCCTCCGGCGTGGTCTTCCAGCGTCTGGCGTCGGCCCATTGGGAAGGCGAGCTCAAGGCCCTGGTGGAGGAACACGTCCGCGAAACCGGCTCCCTGTTCGCCGAGGACCTCCTGCGCGAATGGGAGCACGCCCGCGGCGAATTCTGGCAGGTCGTGCCAAGGGAGATGCTGGGCCGGTTGGATCATCCGCTGGAGGCGGAGGAGGCGGCGTTCGAGCGGGCCCAGTCGCCTGCGTGATCCTCGGCGTCTTCCGGCCACCGCTGAGCGCCGTGAAGGATGCGCAGAAGGCGGACCGCATCGTTCCGCGCCGCCGCTGTGCGATCGTGGACGGCGGACGGCGACCACTCCAGCCTCATTCGCCAGCCTCACCGGCCTTCCGTTGGGTGGCGGTGCGGCGGGCGGCGAAACGGGCTTCGACCTGATCATGGGGCACGGCCGGCCTGGAATCGTTCAGGGCCTCCAGCACCTTGGCGCGGAACCAGGCGTCGTACTCGTCGGGGCCGCCGCCGATGGAGAACGGCAGCGCCCCTTCGTTGGCCGTGCGGGTAAGGAGAATGCGGACGGCGTCGGACACCGTCAGCCCCAGCTGTTCGAGGACCGCAGCGGCCTTGTCCCGAACCGCGGCGTCTATTCTATCCTGTTCTGCACAAGCGCGCTCGAGGCCATGGCGCACTCCATTCCAACGGCAAGATGCGTAATGCAATTGCATGACAAGCGCCACAACCCGCAGAGGGACGCCTACTGGAAGGATTGGAAAACCCGTCCGGCGCGGCTAATACCCCGCCTCCGACGTTCCGCTGCCCGAAGCCTCGACACAAAATGACCGACGCCCTCCCCGACCGCCTGGCCATCGATCCGTCCAGTCCGTTCCACGACGCCGCCCTGCTGGAGCGCGGGATTGGGATCAAGTTCAACGGTGTGGAGAAGACCAACGTCGAAGAATACTGCGTCAGCGAAGGCTGGGTGCGGCTGGCGGTGGGCAAGACCCTGGACCGACGCGGCAACCCAATGACCATCAAGCTGAAAGGCGTGGTGGAGCCCTATTTCCGGGACGACGCGGGACCGGCGGTTGAATAGTCAACGACCCCTTGGCAAAGGGGCGGCGGCTACACACATAAGCCTCAAGCCGTCACCGATCACCCCCCCTCGATCCTGGTGACGCTAGGCCCGGCCACGCTCCCCCCCAGCGTGTCGCCGGGCCGTCCGTTTGAGCGGCGTGTGACGACAGGACGCTTGCGGCGACCGCCGGGCTGCGTCACACACGCGCCTTGCTTCCTCTCAGGAGGGTCCCTCGTGGCTCGCACACCAAACTACAACTTCGAGCGCATGGAGCGTGATCGTCTGAAGGCCGCCGAAAAGGCCAAGAAGATGGCGGCCAAGGCCGAGAAGCGCGCCAAGGCCAATCCCGACGCGCCGCCCGCCGAAGACTAGGAACGGGCCGCCCGCCCAAGCGCCAGAATCACCGGAGCGTCGCCGCGCGTCGCCACTGTGGGCTGATGGCCCCAGACTGAAAGCTTACGTCCATGCAGACCGCCACCGCCTTCACCAAAGAGACCGTCAGGCTTGACGGAGAGACCTTCACCAGCTGCGAATTCAAGGCGTGCCGCCTGGTCTACGCCGGCGGTGAAGCGCCCCGGTTCGAGGACTGCAGCTTCGACGACTGCGACTGGCGCTTCGAAGGCGGGGCCGCCGATACGCTGGAGCTGATGAAGGTGATGTGGAACTCCGGCGCCAAGGCCCGCGTCCAGGCCCTGATCAAGGACATCACCGGCGGCGGCGGGCGCTAGGCGGCCAGCTCCAATATTTCCACCACATCCGCCGCGCTGGTGATCGGGCGCGGATTCGAGCGCACGCCGCGGTCGTGCAGGGTGTATTCGGCTATGGCCTCGAACTGGTCAGGGCCGACACCCACGGCGGCCAGGGTGGTGGGCAGGCCAAGACTTGTCGCCAGCGCCTTCACCGCCTGGCTGGCTGAGAGATCCGGATGGCCCATCAGGGCCGCCACCAGCGCCTGGCGATCGTCCGCCACCCCCTCGTTCCACTTCAGCACGGCCGGCAAGGCGATGCAGGATGTCAGGCCGTGGGGCACGCCGTAGCCGCCGCCGAGCACGTGGCCGATGGCGTGGCTGGCGCCCAGGCCCCGGCCCGCCCCGGCGCCGGACATCGCCAGCCACATGCCGATCTGGCAGTCCAAGCGCACATCCAAATCGTTCGGCGCGGCCTGGGTGGCCGGCAGGGACGCCGCCAGTCGCGCCAGCCCGTCCGCGGCCAGGGCGTCGGCATAGGGCGTGCGAAGGGGATTGCAGAGCTGCTCCACCGCGTGGTCCACCGCCTTCATGCCGGTGGAGAACCACAGGCGGGGCGGGGTCTCCAGGGTCATGGCCGGATCCAGCACCACCGCGCGGGGGGCCAGCAGCCGATGGGCGTAGCCCTCCTTGACGTGGCGGGCCATGTCGGTGACCCCGCCGAAGGGCGTGAACTCCGCGGCTGACAGGGTGGTGGGCGCGGCCAGCATCCGCACGCCCGGCGAAAGGGCCGCGGCCTGGGCCGATCCGGCCCGGTAGGCGTCAAGCTGGTCCGTGCGGTCGAGGCCGGCCCAGAGCGCGATCTGCATGACCTTGGTGGCGTCGATAGCCGAGCCGCCGCCCACCGCCAGCAGCAGGTCCGCCTGCAGCCGCCGAGCCTCCATCGCGCCGGCGATCACCGCTTCGCGCGGTGAATGGGCGGCGATGGTCGAGAACAGGCCGACACAGAGATCGCCGAGGCCGTCAACGAGCCGGGTCGCCAGGCCGTCCGGCCCGGCCAGGGAGGCGGTGGTGGCGATCATCAACCGCCGGGCGCCGTAGGCCTCGGCCAGCTCGGCGACCACCTCGAGGGCCGGGCGGCCATAGACCACCTGCTCCTGCAGGCTGTTGCGATGGGTTCCCGTGAGCATGGTGAGCCGCCTCTCTGCACGGGCCGAATGTGGACCTGGCGCCGTCCTGCGGCAATGACCGGGCTGGGCGATCGGACCGAAGCGACGCATGATCGGGCCGGATGTCGGGCAAGGCTTGTTACGGGGTGCGTGGCGTGAGGTTCAAGGCGTTCTTCAGCGTGGCGGCGGGGCTGGCCGCGGGTTTTCTGGCGTCCACGGCCCTGGCTCGGGATGTGGTCATCCACGCCGGAACCCTGATCGACGGGGTCGGCGAGGCGCCGCGCCACGCCGTCTCGATCCTGGTGCGCGACGACCGCATCACCGGCGTCGAAGCGGACTTCGTCAGGGCCGCCGGCGCGGAGGTGATCGACCTGAGCCGAGAGACGGTGATGCCTGGTTTCGACGATTGCCACGTCCACATCTCCGCCAAGCTGCCCAGCCGGATCAACGCTACCGAGGACTGGCTGACCCTCAGCGACCTGGATCGCGCCTTCGACGCGGCGGTGTTCACCCGCGCCACGCTGCAGCAGGGTTTCACCAGCGCCCGCGATGCCGGCGGCGGCGACGAGACCGTGGTGGTGCGCGACGCCATCGCCGAGGGCAAGACCCCCGGGCCGCGCCTTTGGGTCTCACTTGAGCCGCTGGGGCCGATCGCCGGCCATGGCGATCCGCGCAACGGCCCCGATGCGGGCCTGCGCCATCCCGGCTGGGACAACGGCCTGGTGGACACGGCGGACGAGGCCCGGATCAAGGTGCGCGAACACCGGCGGCGGGGCGCGGATCTGATCAAGCTGATGCCGTCGGGCGGAATCGCCTCCACCGGCGACGACCCGCGCCAGCAGCTGATGACCGACGAGGAAATGCGGATCGCCGTGGAGACGGCGCACAGCCTGGGCATGAAGGTCGCCGCGCACATCTATCCGGCGTCGGCCATCGAGGCGGTGGTCCGGGCGGGGGTGGACTTGGTGGAGCACGGCTCCTTCGCGACCGCCGACACCTACGCCCCGATGAAGGCGCACGGGACCTATCTGGCGCCCACCCTGACGGTGTTCGAGGTGTTCCATGTCGCCGCCCAAGACCACCCCGAGATGCTGACCCCCGGCACGCCGCCCAAGCAGCTGGCCAACGACCTGCTGCCGAAGAAGAACTTTCCCAACGCCCTGAGGTCCGGCGTGAAGATCGCCTACGGCGCCGACATCGGCGAAGGTTCGGCCTGATGGCGGCCGCCGGCATGAGGCCCATGGACGCGCTGCTGGCGGCCACGCGCAACGCCGCCGAGCTGATCGGCGCGGCGGACAGGATCGGGTCGATCCAGCCGGGCCGGTTCGCCGACATCGTCGCCACCGAGGGGGATCCCCTGGCGGATCCGGGACAGTTCGATCACGTCAGCTTCGTGATGAAGGGCGACCAGGTCTATCGGGCGGGCGGGCGGGCAACGGTGGATGGAGCGCAGTGATCGTGGCGGCGCGGCGATGGCGGCGCTGGGTGGGGTTGGGTCTGGCGGCGGCGCTGGGCTGCGCGGCCGTGGCGGCGTTCGCCCCCGGCGCCTGGCGGTCGTGGAGCTTGCGGCCCCCTTCGACCGCCTGCCGCGCGCGGACCTTCGATGTAAGCATGGCCGGTCTGGGCTTGCGTCTTCCGGCCTCGCGGATCGTCCAGGTCGCGACCCTCAGCGTCGACAGCGGCGGAACCTTCGCCCTCGCCGATGGTCTGAGACTTAGAGACTTCTGCGACCGCGCGAAGGCGGGGCGGTCCGAGAAAATCACCGCCGTCCTGCTTGACCTGGCCGCGAGCGGGCCGTGCCGGAACGCCAAGGACAAGATCGCCGCCATCGCCTGCCCCGATGCGGCGGACACAGTGGAGGCGCCGGGCCGTTGGACCCGGGCGGCCGTCTATTCGCCCACGGAGTTCGATCACCTGGCCCTGGGCTCGAGCATCGGCTCCTACGCCTCGTTCCGACGCGAGCGCGCGGTGACCGAAGTCAACGAAGCGCCCATGGCCGCCACGCCTGACGGCGACTTCGACCGCTATCCGGACGGGTTCTGGGTTGCCCCCGCGTGGATCACCGCCGCCGGCGAACCTGTGGCCCTGTCGTGCGGTCCCAGCAAATCCGTCGCCGGCTGGCTGGATTGCACCATGACCCATGCGGTGGGCGCCGGATTGCAGACGACGCTGGCTTTCCGCGCCCCGCCGACGCAGGTCGAGGCGACGGCGCGACGGGTCGAAGCGGACCTGACGCTGGTGCTGGCGGTCCTCGCGCCCGGCCAGGGCCTGGGCATGACCCCGCCGCCGGCGGCGGGCCAGGCGCCCTGAGCCGCTTTCACCAATGCGAAAGCGGCCGCCTTCTACACCGTCAGGTCGCAGTTGCGTTGGGTGAGGCATGGAACCGACGGCGCGTTTCGGAAGGCGGACAGCAGGCCAGCCCAGTTCGCCGCAGGGACCGCCGCCCGGCCCACGCGTCGCCGCCTGGCTGAAGCCGGACGCGCCGTCGCAGCCCGCCGCGCCCAAGATCGCCCCCGAGATCAAGCGCGGCGTGCCATGGCTGACCTTCGGCCTCGTCGGTCTGCTGACGGCGATCTTCTATCTGGAAGTGGACTTCGCCCTCTCGCCAGCGCGCGACCTGACGCCAGGAACCACCACCTGGGCGGCGCTCGGGGCGGTGAGCGGCAATCTCGTGCTGCACAATGGGGAGTGGTGGCGGCTGATCACGGCGGCCTTCCTGCACGGCAGTCCCGCACACCTGATCGGCAACTCCATCACCTTGATCTTCGTCGGCGCCTACCTGGAGCGGCTGATCGGCCGGGCGTGGCTGGCGGCGGCATTCATGATCGGAGCTGTGGCCGGCAGCCTCTTTTCGATGACCCTGAACGCGCCGGACGTGGTTGGCGTGGGCGCCTCGGGCGCGATCATGGGCCTGATGGGCCTGGCCTTTGTCTGCACCTTCCACGTCGAGGCTCACGCCAGCCGGAACCGGGCGCGCTGGCTGGTGGCCCGCGTCGCCATCCCGGCGCTCATTCCGACCCACCCCGCAGCCGGCCCCGCGATCGACTACAGCTGCCACGCCGGCGGCGCGATGGCCGGGGTCTCACTTGGGTTCCTGCTGTTGGCCATCTGGCCGGAAAACCAGCCGCGTCCCCGGTTCCGGACCTTCGCCCTTGGCGTGGCCCTGGCGGGGGTGGCCGTGGCGGCGCTGGGCGTCCTGGACATCGCCGCTCAGTATCCGGCCCACAGGGCCCGTGTCGCCGGCTACATTCCCGATCGCGCGCTGCCCACGACCACCGACGAGCAGTCCGCCCAGTCCGGCGCGCTGGTCGCGGCCTATCCGAAGGACCCGCGCGCCCACCTTTTCCGCGCCCTCTACTATCTGCGCAACAAGGACGAGACCGACGCCCAGGGGGAACTGCAAACCGGCCTGGCCGATCCGGCGGCTTTCAACGACTCCGTTCCCGACACGGTCCAGCCGATCATGCAGTTGACCCTGGCGGCGGTCCTCGCGGACCGGGGCCGCGTATCGGAGGCGAAGGACACGGCCGGCGGCGCCTGCGGCTATGATTTCCACGGCGCCGAGGGCGTGGACAAGATCCGTGCGTACCTCAAGGAGAAGCAGGTCTGTCCCTAGAGCGGCCTTGAGCCGCCAGCGCACTACGCCTCGGCGGGCGTCAGCCCCACATAGCGGGCGCGGGGGCGGATGAGGGCGCCGGTGGCCTGCTGCTCCATGGCGTGGGCGATCCAGCCGGCGGCGCGGGCCACGGCGAAAAGGGCGAAGGGGGCGTCCTGTGGCAGCTTCAGCGCCTCGGCCAAGGCGACCAGGGCGAAGTCGATGTTGGCGCGGCGGCCTGTGGCAGTTTCCACCTCGCGGCGCAGGGCCTGGAACATGGGCGGGACCGGCAGGACGCCCAGCAGGGCGGCGGCGCGCGGATCGCCGTCTGGATAGAGATTGTGGCCGAAGCCCGGGACGGGAGCGTCGTCGGCGATGCGGGCGGTGACCGCCGCCCGCGGACCCAGGCGCACGGCTTCCTGCGCGAATTCCTGGACGCGGGCGCCCATGCCGCCGTGCAGGGGCCCGGACAGGGCCGAGAGCCCCGCCAGGGCGCTGGCGGCCAGGGAGGCGCCGGTGGACGCGGCGACGCGGGCGGCGAAGGCCGAGGCGTTGAGCTCGTGGTCAGCCAGCAGCACCAGGGCGCGGCGGATCAGGTCGCACTGGTCGCGGTTGCAGCTCCAGGCCTGGCCCAGGCGATCGTGGATCGGACCGAACCCCGCCTCCCCGGCCACGGCGTCAGCCAGGTCGTCCAGCAGGTTGGCGGCTTCGTCGGCCAGGGCGGCCGGGGCCTGGCCGCGCGCCGGGGCGTCGACGCCCGCCCTGGCCGCCAGCAGCAGGAAGGCGCGCTCACGCATGGTCTCGGCGCGGGGGATTCGGCCGCCGCGGCTCATGGGCGCGCCCTGGCCGCCACGCAGCAGGCGCGCCACCGCCTCCAGCGTCTCGGTCCGCGCCAGGACGACGGCGTCCCGGCCGCGATAGGAGAGCCGGCCGTCCGCCACCGTGGTGATGGCGCTGGCCAGCACCGGCTCGCCCCAGGCGATGGCCTCGGCTGCCACGTCGGCGACCTTGCGGCTACGGGCCTTGCGGCCCGAGAGGACGGCGATGTCGCCGGCGCGATAGCGGCTGCGGCGGGGGTCGGCGGGGTCGCTCTCGGCCCGCACGCGGCCGCGGCTGACATAGGCGTAGAGGGTCTGGGGCCGCACGCCCAACCGCGCCATGGCCTCTTCGGCGGTGAGCCAGTCGGTCATGTTAGATTGATTATATTGATCAAGATTGACCTCTGACGCTCAAGATCGCATCTGATCACCCACCAATCAAGGAGAAATACATTGATTGAAGGTATTGATGGACTGGAAGGCGTCGTCGCCGCCGAAACCGTCCTGTCCGAGGTGGACGGCGCCGCCGGCCGCCTGGTGATCCGCGGCCGCTCCCTGGACCAGCTGTCGGGCCACGCCACCTTCGAGGCCGCCACGCATCTGCTCTTCGACGGCTTCTTCGAGGCCCTGCCAGCCGACCTGACCGCCGCCCTGGGCGCCGCCCGGGCCGAGGTGTTCGGCGAGGTCCGCGCGCTCGATGCCGAGCTGATCTCGCGCACGCCCATGGAAGCCATGCGCGCCCTGACCGCCCGGCTGGCCGACGGCGACGACCTGGCCACGGCCCTGCGGCTGGTCGCGGCGCCGGCGGTGTTCACCGCCGCGGTGACCCGCGCCCAGTCCGGCGCGGCGCCCATCGCGCCCGACCCCACCCTGGGCCACGCCGCCGACATCCTGCGCATGACCCGCGGCAAGGCGCCGGCGCCCGCCGAGATCGCCGCCCTGGACGCCTACCTGGTGACAGTGTGCGACCACGGCCTCAACGCCTCGACCTTCGCCGCACGGGTGGTGGCCTCCACGCGGGCCGGCCTGACCTCGGCCGTGCTGGCGGGGATCAGCGCCCTCAAAGGGCCGCTGCACGGCGGCGCGCCGGGGCCGGTGATCGACATGCTGGACGCCATCGGAACACCGGACAACGCCCAGGCCTGGATCGAGGCGGAGCTGGACAGCGGTGAGCGGCTGATGGGCTTCGGCCACCGGGTCTATCGCGTCCGCGATCCCCGCGCCGACGCTCTGAAACGGGCGGTGAAGGCGCTGGGCGAAGGCTCCAACGTCCTGCCCGGCCGCCTGGCCTTCGCCGAGGCTGTGGAGCAGGCGGCGCTGGATATCCTCAAAGAACGCAAGCCGAACCGGTCGCTGCAGACCAATGTGGAGTTCTACACCGCCCTCTTGCTGGAAGCCCTGGCGTTCCCGCCGGCCGCCTTCACCTGCGTCTTCGCCATCGGCCGGGTGAGCGGCTGGCTCGCCCACGCCCGCGAACAGGTCAGCGGCGGTCGCCTGATCCGCCCGCAATCGCGCTACGTCGGCCCGGCCCCCCTGGCGGCCTGAGGCCGACACCGCTAGCCTCGCCCCCTTCAACAAGAGCGGCGAGGACGGCCATGGCGGAAAGCGGCGGGAGCAAGGAGACGCGGCCCTTCGGCGCCTGGCCCTCGCCGATCACGGCGGAGAGCCTGGCGGAAGGCGCCATCAGCATCGCCGACCTGAGGGCCGTCGATGGACGCCTGTTCTGGCTGGAGAGCCGGCCGGCGGAGGGCGGGCGGATGGTGGCCATGACCCTCGAGGCCGACGGCCAGGCGCGGCAGATCACACCCGAAGGCTTCAACGTCCGCACCCGGGTGCACGAGTATGGCGGCGCGGCCTATGTCGTGGTCGGAGAAACCCTCTACTTCAGCCATTTCCGCGACCAGAGGCTCTACGCCCAGCCCGTGGCGGGAGGTTCGCCGCAGGCGCTGACACCCGAGGGCTATCGCTATGCCGACGCGGTGGCGGCGCCCGGCGGCGGCCTGATCGCGGTGCGCGAGGATCACACCGACCCTTCCGACGTGAAGAACAGTATCGTCGCCCTGTCGCGACAGGAGGGAGACGCCGGCCGGGTGCTGTTCGGCGACAGCGACTTCGTGGCCTATCCGCGCGTCAGCGCCGACGGGAGGCGCCTGGCCTGGATGGCCTGGGACCATCCCAACATGCCCTGGGACGACACCTCGCTCCTCGTGGCCCACTTAGGTCCGGACGGCCTCACCGGCGTCACCGCCGTAGCGGGCGGCGTGGGCGAGTCGGTGATGGAGCCGCAGTGGGGCGCGGACGGGGCGCTCTACTTCATGTCCGATCGCACGGGGTTCTGGAACCTGTACGTCCAGCGGGATGGCGGCGCGACAGCCCTGATGCCCAGGGACGCAGAGTTCGCCGGTCCGCTGTGGGGGCTGGGTCAGGCCAACTACGTCTTGCTGGGCGACGGTCGAGTGGCGGCTTCCTATGCCGAGGGCGGACGCGACCATCTGGTGGTGATCCCCGAGGCGGGCGGCGAGGTGCGCCAAGTCGCCATGCCGTTCACCGGCTTGGGCGCCCTGAGGCGACTTGATGCGAAGCGGATCGCGCTGCTCGTCGGTTCGGGGGACGAGACCGCGGCGGTGGCGACGCTGGACATCGCGACCGGCGAGACCAGCGTGATCCGCCGCCCCTCCCCCGCCGCCGTGGCGCCGGCCTACGTCTCGCATGCCGAGCCGATCAGCTATCCCACGGCGGGAGGGCGGATGGCCCACGCCCTGTTCTATCCGCCGGT
>FTAI01000218.1_pt1 | contig 11246 bp, 11 predicted proteins | sample 1638941 | NCBI WGS metagenome assembly FTAI01 (sample SAMEA3914813, study PRJEB12502) | metagenome | biome: forest; material: soil | place: Canada | collected 2011-07-07 | depth 0.3 m | reverse complement strand
TCGCGCGCGCCTTCCGGCGACGAGGCCGTCAGGATCGGCGTCTGGTACTCCAGGAAGCCCTGGTCGATCATCCGGTTGCGGATCGAATGGATGACCTTCGAGCGCAGCACGATGTTGCGATGCAGGGTCTCGCGCCGCAGGTCGAGGTGACGGTTCTTCAGCCGGATCTCTTCGGGATAGTCGGGCTCGCCGAACACTGGCAGCGGCAGCTCCGAGGCCTCCGACAGGACGGTCACCTCGCGCACGCGGATCTCAATCTCGCCGGTGGGCAGGGTCGGGTTCACGGTCTCGGCCGAGCGAGCGACCACCTCCCCGTCGACACGGATCACGCTCTCGGCGCGCAGCCGCTCGACAACGTCAAAGCCGGGGGTCTCCGGGTCCAGCACCAGCTGGGTCAGACCGTAGTGGTCGCGCAGGTCCACGAACATCAGCCCGCCGTGGTCGCGCTTGCGGTGGATCCAGCCGGAAAGCCGGACGGCCTTGCCGGTGTCGGCGGCGCGAAGCGCGCCGCAGGTGTGGGTGCGGTAGGCGTGCATTTCGTGAGGTAAATTCGGTGATTTAAGAGGCGCGGAAGGGCGCATGAGGGGGTGCGAAAGTCAAGGCGCGCGCCCCCTCCCCCGCATCGGTCATTTCTCCGGATGCAAGAGCGCCTGGTAGGTGAGCGTCCGCGCCTGGCCGCCCAGGTCGTCGCCGCCGGTGCCGCCCAGGCGCTGGATCATGCCGACGAACAGAATGTCGTTGGTCGGGTCGATCCAGAACCAGGTGCCGGCCGCGCCGCCCCAGCTCATGGTCTTATCGCCCTCCAGGAGGCCGGCGCGCCGCGCGTCGTTGACCACCATGAAGTCGAGACCGAAGCCCACGGCCTCGTTGAACTGCGCGACGTTTGTCCCGTTCGACGAGACCAGGACGCTGTGGGGGATGACGTTGGTGTCCATCAGCTCGACCGAAGCCGGAGACAGGACCCGTACGCCGTCCAGCTCGCCCTTGTTGAGCATCATCTGGCAGAAGCGGGCGTAGTCCATGGTGGTCGAGACCAGGCCCCCGCCACCGGACTCCATGGCCGGCGGCTTGGAGTAGTCGGGCATGTCGGTGCTGAAGAGGGTCTTGGCCTCGACGATCTTCCCCAGGTCCTTGTCGAAGGCATAGACCGCGGCCAGGCGGCTGGCCTTGGCCGGTCCGGTGGAGAAGCCGGTGTCCGTCATCTTCAGGGGACCGAAGACGTGCGCCTGGAGGAACTGGCCGAGGGGCTCGCCGGAGAGCTTCTCGACGATATAGCCCTGGATGTCGACGGCGCTGGAGTAGGACCAGTCGGTCCCCGGCTGATACATCAGCGGGATCTCGGCCGTACGCTCGATCATCTGGTGCAGACCGGTCGCGCTCAGCACCTTCTTCTCCCGGTAGAGCTTGTCCACCGGATGCTTGTCGCCGAGACCGTAACCGAAGCCCGCGGTGTGGCTCATGATCTCGCGCATGGTCGGCGGGCGCTTCATGTCCTCGACGGCGGTGATCTTGCCGTCCTTGTCGGCGCTGACCATCACCTTGAGCTTCTTGAACTCCGGCACGTAGCGGGTGACCGGGTCGTCCAGGCGCCACTTGCCCTGCTCGAAGAGGATCATCATGGCCACGCCGGTCAGGGGCTTGGACATCGAGTAGATGCGGAAGATCTCGTCCTTCGGCATCGGCTTGCCGCCATCGAGGCTGGTCTTTCCGTAGGTGTTGAACTCCACGATCTTGCCGTGGCGGGCGAGCAGCGTGGTCATGCCCGCCACCCGGCCGTCGGCGACGACCTGGGCCATGGCCGCGTCCAGCATCCTCAGCCGAGCGCTGTCGAAGCCCACGGACTCCGGGCTGGCGGCGGGCGCGAGGACGGCCGCGGGGGGCTTGGCCGGGGTCTTGGCGAGCGCAAACGGCGCCTGGACCAGCAGGGCGACCGTCAAGGCGGCGGCAAAATAGGCACGGCGATGCATTTTGGAATTCCCCCCAAGTTATCGGCGGTAGCTTAGGGAGCGGCGGCCCGGGCGCAAGCAAGGTTGCGTTTCCGCTTCGCAATGCGCGGCTCCGGAACGCAAGGAGAACTTCGGCGAAGGGGCAAGGATGGGCGGGGCGGGGAACGGGCGCGCGGCGGGCGAGTTACCGGGGACAGCCCAACGCGGAGAGCGCCATGCCGAGCCAAGAAGAGATCGCCGAGAAGTTCTGGAAGGCCGTCAAGTCGGACCGCACCATGATGGTCGGCCTGCCGGACGTGGAGGGCGCGATGAGCCAGCCGATGACAGCCCAGCTGGAGGACGGCAACAAGCGCGGCCCGATCTGGTTCTTCACGGCTCGGGACACGGACCTGGCCTTCGACCTCGACGGCGGCGCCCATCGGGCGACCGCCCAGTTCGTCGCCAAGGATCACGACCTCTTCGCCGCGATCGACGGCCAGCTCTTCATCGACAACGACCCGGCGATGATCGACCGGCTCTGGAACCCCTTCGCCGCGGCCTGGTTCGAGGGCGGCAAGGCCGATCCCAAGCTGCAGCTGCTGCGGTTCGAGCCCGAGCACGCGCAGATCTGGCTCAACGACCACAGCCTGCTCGCCGGTGTGAAGCTGCTCTTCGGGCGCGACCCGAAGGACGCCTACCAGGGCAAGGCCGCCAACCTGCGGCTGTCCTGACTCGCGAGACGGCACGACCTGCCGGCTGCCCCCGGGGTCAGGCCGTCACGGCCAGGCGCTCCATGCCGCGGAAGAACGGCAGCATGCGCCAGGCGGGCGTCTCGGCGGGATCGGCGAGCGCAAGGTTCGGGAAGCGGTCGAACAGCTTCACCAGCGCCACCTGGGCTTCCAGGCGGGCCAGCGGGGCGCCGATGCAGATGTGGGCGCCGCCGCCGAAAGCCACATGCGGCCGGTGCTTGCGGCTGACGTCGAAGCGGTGGGGATCGTCGAAGACCTCCGGGTCGCGGTTGGCGCCGCGCAGGGAGACCAGCAGCGACTGGCCCGAGCGCAGCGGACAGCCCGCCAGCTCCATCGCTTCCGGGGCGATGCGCCCGGTCATGTCCACCGGCGGTTCGTAGCGCAGCACCTCCTCCACCACGGCGTTGATGATCGAGGGATCGGCGCGCAGCTTGGCCAGCTCCGCCGGGTTCAGCAGCAGCAGGCGCACGGCGTTGCCGATCAGGTCGGTGGTGGTCAGGTTGCCGCCGACCAGCAGGGCCGAGAGGTTGATGCGCAGCTCGTCGTCGCTGAGGCCGCTGCCCTCGGCCTGCGAGCGGACCATGTCGGTGATCAGGTCGTCGCGGGGCTCGGCCCGGCGCTGGGCCATCGTCTGGGTGAAGTAGTCCGAGAGCGCGAGGCTGGCCGCCTCCATGACGGCGGCCTGCTCAGGCGTGCGGAGCGGGTTGAGCGACTGGATCACCCCCTCCGACCAGGTGCGGAACTCCCCGAGGCGCTCATGGTCCACGCCGAGGATCTGGGCGATCACGTCGATGGGGATCGGCACGCAGAAGCGGTCCATCAGGTCGAAGGCGGTCTCGCCGGCCAGGCCGTCCAGGGTCTCGTCGACGATCCGCTCCACCTGCGGGCGGAAGCGGGCGACGCGGGCGTAGAGCGCCTGGGCCAGCGGCTGGCGCACGCGGGCGTGGTCGGGGTCGTCCAGCATCAGGATGGAGGTGGTCGAGGTGCGCGGCAGGCTCCGGTCGACGCCGGCCGTGAACCGCTGCTGCAGCACCGCGGCGGCCTCGGCCCGCATGGGGTCGCGCCACATGGCCCGGTCGTTGACCACGGCGCGGACGTCGCCGTAGCGGGTGAAGAGCATGCTGCCGGAGGCCTTGTCGTCGTGCGCCGGGCAGCGGCTGCGCAGGTCGTCGAGCATGACGTGCGGGTCGAGGCGGAACTGCTCGTTGAACGGGGTCAGTTCCAGGATCGTGGGAAGCGGCGTCTCGTTCATCGGCCCAGGTCCTCCCCTGTTGGTCGCGGCGGCATCATGCACCGCCTGCGGCAAGGGCGAAACGGAAGGATGACGAGGGCGTCAGGTTCGGCGCCGAGGGCGTTCGTTGACCGCCGGGCGGAAACCGGGTTCGGTGGCGGGCGGCGGCGGAGATGAGGGCTCTGAAGATGGCGGCGTTTCCCAAGTCCAGGCTCCTGGGGTCGGCGATCCTGATCGGCGCCCTGGCGCTGGCCGCGCCCGGCGCCGCCTCGGCCCAGGCCGACGGCGCGCGGGACCCCGCCGCCCCCGCCTCGCCGGGCACGCGGTTCCGGTGCCAGGACGGCGGCGACATCCTCGCGCGGTTCGCGAGCCAGGACGGCCGGCTGGTGGCCATCGTCGACGCCTTCGACGGCGACGGCCCGCACACCTTGGCCTGGACCCCCTTCACCGGTGGGCCGATCAAGCTCACCTGGAGCGACGGACGCCGCACCCTGACCTGGAGCCCCGGGGTCCAGATCATGTGGATGGCCGCCGACGTCCACCGCATGTGCGGCCGCGCCGGGCATCACCACTGAAGCCAAAACGCAGGACGCCGCCGGAGAGGCTCCGGCGGCGTCCGCGGTCAGAACGAGGTCGTCCGGCCTAGGCGGCAGCCGCCGCCGGCTGACGCGAGCGGCGCAGGACCGTGCCCATGCCGAGGAAGCCGGTGAGCATCATCGCCCAGCTGGACGGTTCCGGGATCGCGTCGGCGATGGCCACGTTGTCGATGGCCGGGCCGAAGCAGCAGTTGGCGCCGCCGTTGCCGCTGGCGAAGGTGATCGTCGTCGAGACGTCCGTCGCGGTGAAGTTCAGCCACTGCGGCGTCCAGTTCATGTTCGACCGGCTGTTGGTCGAGGTGTCGAGGTTATAGGCGAAGATGTTCGCCGCCCCGCCGGTGTCGGCGAGGATCAGGCGCAGGTCGTTGCCGTTGTCGGGGTTGGCCGACATGTCGAAGGTGAGGGTGTAGGTCTTGCCGATCACCGTATCGATGGTCTGGGAGATGGCGCCCGGCTGGTCGCCGTTCAGGTCGATGCTGAAGCCGTCGCCGTCCGAGGACTGCCAATAGCCCTTGATCCAGTCGACGTTGCCGCTGCTGACGGTCCAGCCCGGGATGACCCCGGTGGAGACGCCCACGGTCTGGAAGCTGCCGTCGGGGGCGTCGGGGCCCGCGAAGCCGCCATTGACGATGGTCGCGGCGCCGGCAGAGCCGGCGACGATGAGGGTGGCGGCGGCGGCTGCCGCGGCCATCAGGTTGGTCTTGAAGGTCATTGTCCCACTCCGGCACAGAAATTGAAGGTCTCGGTGACTGGAGCAAGGGCCGTGCCCCCGGGGGGCGAACAGCTCTGTCATCCCGGCTCGCCCCTACGGGTCGTCCGGGATGACACAGGTTTTACGTCGAGTTGTGGGGGACAGGGGTTGTGAAGACGCCGGCTGGAGCGCCCTCCCCGTTCAGGCGCCAGGGCCGCGCGGGCGGCGGGTCGGCGGTGTCGAAGGCGATTGTGTCGTCTTCGTCGTCCTTGTGGTCGTCGAGGCCTGGCGCCGCGAGGCCGAAGTCGGCGCAGAGGCGGGCGATGTGGACGTCGACGGGATCGGTTCCGAAGCCGTCCGCGAGGATCTCCGCCTCCAAGACGTCGTCGAGCTCGTCGATCAGGCGCTCGGCCTCCTCGCCCTCGGCCTCGGTCCAGATGGCGCGCTCCACGGCGAGACGGAGCTGCGACCGGCGCCGGTGGACCCGCGCCTGATCCTGGCGCGCCGCCTCCGCGCGGTCCTCATGGTCCTGGCGCCGCCGGTCGCGCTCGAGCCTGGCTTCCAGGGCCAGGGTCTGGCGGAGCGACCGGGAAATGCGGTGGAAGGCGAGGCCCAGGTTGCAGGCCTCCTCCGTCGTCTCGGCGGCCAGCGCGCGCTCGTGCAGGTCGCGGGCCAGGGTCAGGCCGCGCTCCGAGAGCTCGGCCAGGATGCGGTTGCGCCGCTCCGTGATCTCCGTGGCGTCGGACATGAACAAATAGAGAACACGAAAATGGGGTATTGTCAAGGTTTTTCGCCTCGCGGAGGACGTGCGTTGACCCCCGTGGCGGAACAGGTAACGCTGGTCGGCGAGGGATCCGATGATCGACAGACGCGGTTTGCTGGTCGCGGCGGCGGCTTTTGCGGGCGCCGGGGGCGCCGCCTGGGCGCGGCCCCGCGCCCGGCCGGCGCCGGCGCATGACCTGACCGGAACCTGGACCAACGCCTGGTACACCAAGCTCGAGCGGCCGAAGGCGTTCAAGGCGCTGGCCGCCACCGCCGCCGAGGCCGAAGCCTATGAGGCGCCGCGGCGCGCCCATCACGGCGAGCTGATCTCGCCGAAAGACCTCCTCGGCCAGAACGAGTCGGAGTTCCCCGACAACGGTCCCGGCCTGGCCCATATCCGCGGCGAGATCCGCTCGTCCTGGATCGTCGATCCGCCGGACGGGAAGATCCCCTGGACCGCCGAGGCCCGCGAGCGGCTCTATATCGGCAAGGAGCTGCCGGAGAACTACGACAACGTGGAGGCGCGCGAGACCGACGAGCGCTGCCTGACCACCCCCGGCGCCGTCGCCCCGCTGCTCAATTCGCACGACGCCAACCTGATCCAGCTCGTGCAGACGCCGGGCTGGCTGGCGATCATCGGGGAGAAGAACCATGAGGTGCGCCTGGTGCGCCTGGGCGTGGCGGACCCCGGCGCCGAAGCGCGCGCGGCGGGCATCCGCAGCTGGATGGGCGTCTCGATCGGCCGCTGGGAGGGCGCGACCTTGGTGGTGGAAACCACGGGCCTTCGCGCCGGCGTGACCAAGATCACCGACAAGGTCTACCTGTCGGACCGCTCGCGGGTGGTGGAGCGCTTCACCCGCACCGGCCCGGCCGAGATCACCTACCTGTTCGAGGTGGAGGACTCCGCCCTCTTCACCCGCCCCTGGCGCGGCGAAATGGTCTTCCGTCCGGCGGAGGGGCCGATCTACGAGTACGCCTGCCACGAGGGGAACTACTCGCTGCCGAGCATCCTTGCGGCGGCGCGGCAGGAGGAGAAGGCGGCCGCCACGCCGCCGGCGGCGGAGGCCGGAAAATAGCGCCACGCCCCCGCCGGCCAGGGCGAGGGCGCAGGCTCAGCGCCTACCAGCGATGGTCGCGGTCGTAGCGCCAGTCGTGGTGGTCGTGGTGGCGATTGCGCTCCCAACGCTCGCGCCGGTTGTCGTAGCGGTCATAGCGGTCCGCGTAGCGATAGGCGCCGCGGTCGTAGCCGTAGCCACGGTTGTCGTAGGCGCCGTAGCCGTAGCCGCCGCGGTCGTAGCCGTGGGCGTAGCCATAGGGCTGCGCCATCGCCGCGCCACCCACCAGGGTGGCGGCCGCCGCCGCAGCGGCGAGAAGGATCGTCTTCATGGGGTACTCCTTGGTCTTCATGGAGCAGACCTTAGGAGGGCGGGCCTGAACCGGCCGGGGATGGGGTGTTCACGGGGCGTTCACCGGCCTGACTCCAACCGGATCGCCAGACGCCCGCCATCCGCCCATTGCGGGCGTTGGGAAGGTCCGTGTGCGGGTCGCCGCTTGCCGAACGGCCCGCCGGGGGTATGGTCCAGCTGGTCAGCAAAGGGGGGCGCCGGATGGAGATTTCGCGTCGAGGATTGGTGGCTGCAGCTGCATTGGCGCTGCCGGGCGCCGCAGGTGCGGGTCAGGCTCGGGCGCGGGATCTCCTGAAGCCCACCGGCCAGGAAACCCTGGGGCCATACTATCCGGTCCGGGCGCCCACCTCGCACGATCCGGACTTGACCCACTTTCCAGGCCGCAAAGGCCGCGCCCTGGGCCAGGTGATCGAGATCACCGGGAGGGTGCTGGACACCTCGGGACGACCGCTGCCGCAGGCCGAACTGGTGATCTGGCAGGCCAACGCCGCCGGGCGCTACACGAACCCGATCGACAAGAACACGGCGCCCCTGGACCCGAATTTCCTAGGCGTGGCGTCGTTCGGCGTGGCGCATGACGGCGCCTTCAGGCTGCGCTCGGTGAGACCCGGGGCCTATCCCGAGCCCTCGGGCACGATGCGCACGCCGCATATCCACTTCGACGTGACGAACGCCGACTATCGGCTCGCGACCCAGATGTACTTTCCCGGCGAAGATCTGAACGCGAAGGACCTGTTGCTTTCGACGCTGGCGTCGCGACACCGCGATCCGAACGCCGCCATCTGCCAACCGGCGGCGACCAGCGAACCGGGCGTGATGGCCTTCCGGTGGGACATCGTCCTGCTGACCTGAACCCGGCAAGCTTCGGTTGGTCCGCGGTCGGGCGCGGCGCCGCGGTCTCCTTTCCACCCTCCGGAGACGTTCGGAGTTTGGCTCACGGGCGACGACTGCAATGTCCGGTTCTGGATGCAAGGCAGATGACCGCCATCGACCCATTGCGGTCCTTGGGAAGGGCCGCTTCGCTGACATTCCGAGCACCGATGTGAAGTTGAGAAATCCGTGTTACGAAAGCTCCAGCTGTCGTGAACGCCGGGGGGCGGATGGACATCCACAAACCCAAGCTATGGCAAGGCAGGCGTGGGCTTGTACTTGGCCTGGTTAGCCTTGGCATTCTGCTCAACTACGCCGACCGCCAGATCATCGCGGTCTTGAAACCGATGCTGCAGCAGGACCTTGGCTGGACCGACGGCGACTACGGCCGGATGACCTCGGCTTTCCAATTCGCCACCGCCTTCTCCTTCCTTGGCGCGGGCTGGCTCGTCGACCGCATTGGATGGCGGCGCGCCAACCCGCTTGGGGTGGGGCTCTGGAGCCTGGCGGCAATCGCCCACGCTTTCGCCCGCACGGTCGGGCAGTTCACGCTCGCGCGGGCTGCTCTTGGGGCCACGGAAGCCTTGAATTCGCCGACCGCGATCAAGACAGCCGCAGCCCTTTACCCCAACGACCTTCGGGCGATGGCGTACGGCATCCTCTCCGCCGCGAGCACCCTGGGCGCCGTCGTGACCCCGCTGGTCATCCCGCTGGTCGCCTTGAAAATCGGTTGGGCCAACGCGTTCCTGGTCACCGGCGGTCTCGGCCTCCTCTGGGTCGTGGCATGGCGGGTTTCGCGAGCGGGGAAGGTCTTCGCGGCTGAGGAGGACACGCAGACGCCGGCCTTCGTGGAGACGTCCCGCCTCACGGACGTTCTGAGCGACCGGCGCACCTGGGCCGTGGCCGGAGCTCGCGCGTGTTCGGACAGCGTCTGGTGGCTGCTGCTCTACTGGATGCCTGACCTGTTCAACCGTGTATTCCATCTCGGCATGAGCGCCTTCGGCCTGCCGCTCGCGGCAATCTACGCCGCCTCCGGGGTCGGTGCGCTGCTCGCCGGCTTCGCTTCGACGCGTCTGCTTTCAGCGGGCGTCAGCGTCAACGCCACGCGCAAAGGGCTGATGCTGACGGCCGCCTTGCTGGTGATCCCGGTCTGGTACGCGGCATCAGCGGAGAATTATTGGCTGGCGACGGCGATCCTCGGCCTGACGCTCGCGGCCCACCAATGCTTCTCGATCAACATTTTTGCGCTGGCCACCGACATCTCCCCGCCCGGACGCGTCGCGACTATCATCGCGATCCAGGCCTTCAGCGGAAACATCTCCGGCATGGCGATGCTGTCCATCGCGGGGTGGAGTTTCGACCATGGTTACGGTTACGCGCCCCTTCTCACCTGGGCGTCGGTTGCGTATCTGCTGGGCGTCGGCTGGGTGCAGTTGCTGCTCCCGCGTATTGAGGGCGTTGCGCCGGGGCCGGAGGCTGCGCCCGCCGTGGCCTGAAGCGTGTGCATCGGCCCGGCTCGGCCGCGTCCGCACTTTGGACCTGCCCTTATTTCCGGTTTCCACCCCTTGCCGACCTTCGCTGCGTCCGCTTTAGGGCGCCCCTCTCACGACCAGGGCAGTTCTCGTAAACGTTGGGTTTGAGGTCGCCCCAGGGCCATCGCCCCCACCATCTCGAAATCGATCGAGTTTCGAGGACCGGTTTTGAACATCTCGAAACCGGTCAGGTCCTGGCGGGCGCGCGGCGTTGCAACCGGTTGCATCAAAGAACCCGCCAATGTCGGCTTACTGCGGATACGCCAATGCCCGCCTTCGACCCCTAGCGGACGTTGGGCGAGTCCGCTTTGGCGCTATCCTGTTGAGACATTTAGGGGCGGCATCGACGGCTTTGACGCGTCGGACTAGGGTCCGGATATGGGGAACAACGCACGGCGAGCGGTGATCGGCGGACTGTTGGCCACTGCGTTGGAGGCAGGCGTTCAGGCCGCCGGTTACCACGCGCCCCGCAATGCGTTCGGCCAGCCGGATCTTGAAGGCATGTGGGACAACGGCTGGCTCACAAAGCTGGAGCGACCGGCGCGGTACGCGGCGGGCGAGATCAGTGACGCGGAGGCGACGGCCTACGAAGCCCATCCTCCGCCCGTAGTCACCGACGACGTCGGCGGCAACGAGAGCGAAATGTGGGAGATGGGCGGCCGGCTCGCTCGCATTGGCGGGCGTCCGAGGATGGGCATCATCACCGTCCCTGCCGACGGCAAACTCCCCTACACCCAGGCCGGCAGGGCGAAGGTCAACGCCGTCGTCAGCAACGCTTCGAAGAATTTCGACAACCCCGAACCTCGCAACACGTCCGAGCAGTGCCTCGTCGCCAACAGCATTGGCCCGCCGATGCTGATCGGCCTGTACGCCAACAACATCCAGATCGTGCAGACCCGCGACAGCGTCGTCCTGATGCTGGAATGGAACCACGAGGCCCGCATCGTGAGGCTAAGCAACAGGACCCATCTTCCGGCGGCGATCCGGCCGTGGATGGGCGATGCGGTAGGCTGGTGGGAAGGCGAGACCCTTGTGGTCGAGACCACCAACTTCAACGACCGGCAGGAGCCGCGGCGCAGCGGCCTGGAGAACTACTACCTGTCGCCGGGCTCGAAGGTGATCGAACGCTTCACCCGCACTTCGCCCACCGAGATCCTCTACCAATTCAGCGTAGATGACCCCGCCATTTACCGGCAGGTCTGGAGGGGCGAGCTGCCCATGGTTGCAACCTCGGTGAAGACGTTTGAGTTCGCCTGCCACGAGGGCAACTATTCCTTGCCCAACATCCTAGCCGGCGCGCGAGCCAGCGAAATGGGACCCTCGCCGCCGGCGTCAGCCCATACCCCGATCGGGGCCGACGCCCGATCGCCCTGACGGGACGTCGAACGGCAGTCTGGTGCAGCCTGGAAATGAATTTCCGCTGTCGCGACGCTGGCGTTCGCTAGGTCAGCTTTCTGGCGACGAGCCAACTTCCGCTTTCGACC
>FTAI01001779.1_pt1 | contig 11254 bp, 11 predicted proteins | sample 1638941 | NCBI WGS metagenome assembly FTAI01 (sample SAMEA3914813, study PRJEB12502) | metagenome | biome: forest; material: soil | place: Canada | collected 2011-07-07 | depth 0.3 m | reverse complement strand
GGGCCTGACCGTGAGCCTGCTGGCGATCTGGATGATGACCAAGTTCGACCTCAGCATGACGTCGGCGCCGATCATGGTCTCGGGCGTGATCCAGGGATTCGGGGTAGGCCTGCTGTTCGCCCCGCTGACGTCGCTGGCCTATGTCACCCTGAACCCGGCGCACAGGACCGAGGGCACGATCGTCTCGACCATGGCGCGCAGCCTGGGTTCGAGCGTCGGCATCTCGATGATGCAGGCGCTGCTGGTCCGGCACGGGGCGGTGGCGCATGAGGCGCTGGCGGCGCACGTCCAGCCGGGCGATCCGGTGGTGAACGCGGGCCTGCCCGGCTTCATGAACCCGGCCACCAGCCTTGGCCTGCAGACCCTGAACGCCGAGATCACGCGGCAAGGCTCGATGATCAGCTATGACTGGGTGTTCGGCCTGATCCTGGTGACGATCCTGGGGTTGTTCCCACTGCTGCTGATCCTGCGCCCGCCGACGCAGGTCATCGTGGGGCGGATCGAGGCGTCGCACGACTGAGATCGCGCCAGTCTCACTCTGCCATCAACCCGGCGAGGGCCTGGCGGCAGACCAGCATGGACTGGCCGGCGACCATGCCCTTCCAGTCGTCGGCGTCGCCGTAGAAGGCGTCGCGGATCTGGGCCTTGATGGGCGCGGCTTTTGGGCCGGTGGGATCGGCGTGGGCGTGCAGCCAGTTGTCGGCGCGAAGGGCGGCTCCGACCTTGCCGAAGGCCAGGGTGCCGACCTCCAGGGCCATTCCGGTGACCTCGGCGTGCGGGATCAGGGCGGGCGCGGCGCTGAGGCCGTCTCCGACGATGTCGGCCGAGGTCGAGGTCCCCGCCGTGGGAGAAGTGATCGCCGAGCCGTACCAGCGCTGGGCGCGCAGAAACTCGGGGCTGTCCAGGGCGCCCAGCACGATTTGCTCGCCAAAGCCCCACGGTCCAAGGCCCGTGTGGAAGTCGATGATGCCGACGCGGGCGGCGTGGGCCAGGTGTTCCCGGAAGATCGCCGCCTGGGTGAGGCGGGGCCAGGTGGGCCGGGCTCCCGCATAGAACAGGCCGTCGGCGTGGCTGTGCTGACCCCGGGTCATGGCGTCCTGCAGCATCAGCTCGCCATGCTCGGCGGCGAAGCGCCGGAGCACGGCCTGGGTTTGCGCCTGGGTCGCCTCGCTCCAGTCAGCGGGGCAGAAGACGTCGTGCAGGGCGTCGTAGGCCTGGTTGGCCGGGAGGGGCGCGGAGAAGTCGACCCAGTTGCGGTTCAGATCGACATTGTCCTCCGTCACCCTTCGCAGCCAGGCAAAGCCGTAGGGGTTCACCGCGTGCACCATCAAGACGGCGAGGCCGGCGGGGAGGCGACGCGCCTCGCCGCGCTGCAGCCAGTGGACCTGGGCGCCGGAGCCACAGAAACCTTCGACCCCATGCGTGCCCGATAGCAGCACCAGAACGCGCTCGGCGTCGCGGGGGCCGAACCAGGCGATGTCGGTGGTCAGATCGCCGCCGTCTGGCCCAAGGTTCGGGTTGGTGATGGCCTCCAGGGCGCCGCCCGCCTCGGCCGTAGCCTGGCGGAACCTGGTCCGGGCCTCACGATAGTCGGCGCTGAAGCTGTCGGCGCAGTTGAAGACCATGAACGCGACTCCCCGGAACTGGCCGGCCACCTTAACTGGACATGACCGAATGGCGAGGGCCTGATACCCTGGTTCTGCAAGCAGACACGGGGAGGCCGGCGTGGCGCTGAAGGTGATCGGATCAGGGCTGGGGCGGACAGGGACGCTGTCCCTGAAGCTGGCGCTGGAACAGTTGGGCCTTGGCCCCTGCCACCACATGGTCGAGGTGTTCACCCATCCGCAGAGCGTGCCGCTGTGGGTCGACGCGGGCCGCGGAAAGCCCGACTGGGACGCGATCTTCGACGGCTACCAGGCGATGGTGGACCATCCGGGGTGCCGGTTCTGGCGGGAGCTGATGGACTACTATCCGGACGCCAAGGTGATCCATACCGTCCGCGATCCGGACCGCTGGTTCGACTCCACCCAGGCGACGATCTTCGCGCCCACCTCCGGGGCGCTGCATCCGCCCGAGCCGATGCAGGCCTTCTTCGACATGGTCATGGAGGAATATGAGGGCCGCCAGCACGAGCGCGAGTTCATGAAGGCGCACTTCCAGGCCCATACCGACGATGTGCTGGCCACGGTTCCGCCGCAGCGCCTGCTGGTGTTCGAGGCGGCCCAGGGCTGGGAGCCGTTGTGCGCCTTCCTGGGGCTTCCGGTTCCGGCGACGCCCTTCCCTCGCGAGAACTCGACGGCCGACTTCCAGGCGCGGGTCGCCGCGGGGCCCGCGGCGGGCATGGATCCCAAGGTCATGCAGGCGGCGCTGGACCAAGCGCGCCTGCACTAGGCTAAAGGCTAGTGGCCTGAGACCCAGGCCTGGAGGCTCTGTTTCAGCACCAGGCCTTCTTCGCGAATCTGTTCGGCGAGGTCGGACAGGCGGCTGTGCGGCGCCTTCTCGATTTCGCCCAGGCGCCGGCGGAGCTCGTCGCGCTGGCGTATGAGGACCGCCAGGTTGCCGGCGGCCTTGACCTTGGCGGTGTGATCTCCGTCGGCAAGATCATGCTCGGCCTGTCGCACCCGCTCGTCCGCATCGCAAAGCAGATGCACGGTTTCGGTCCTGAGGGACTCTATGGACATGGCGTTGGGCTCCTTGCGCCCGCGCCGCGTAACTTGCGGCGGGGAATTCTACGCCCAAACGCGCATGGCAAGGCAGAGGTTTCGCATTTCCGCCCCTGGCGACCCCGGCAGGACTTGAACCTGCAACCGTCCGCTTAGAAGGCGGATGCTCTATCCGGTTGAGCTACGGGGTCGGACCGGGCCCGGCGAGGTCCTAGTGCGTCCAGGGCTGCTTGCGGCTGAAAGCGAAGTTGTCGGCGTAGGCTCTGACGATGCGCTTGTGCGTCTGCTCGGGCTGGATCTCGAAGGGGATGCCGTGCTTCTGAGCGTAGGCGACCGCCTCTTCCCGGGTCTCGAACTGCAGGCGCACCTGGCCGTTCATGTCACCGGTCTGGGTCCAGCCCGTCAGGGGATCGGGGACCCGCGCCGAGGCCGGGGCGAACTCCAACACCCAGAGGTGGGACTTGGCCTTGCCCGACTGCATCGCGGTCTTGGCGGGACGGTGGATGCGGGCGAGCATGGCGGCGGCTCCTCAAACCAGTGTTTCCGGTGGTCGGGGCGGCAAGATTCGAACTTGCGACCCTCTGCTCCCAAAGCAGATGCGCTACCAGGCTGCGCTACGCCCCGCGGCCACCGGAAGAGCGCCCCTCTTGCCACGCGTCGGCCAAAGGGGCAACGGGCGGGCCAAGGGTCAACGGCGGCGCATCAGCTTGAAGACGCCGGTGGCGCGGGCGAGATCCCGTCCGCCGACGTGGGCGCGGCCCTCCGCGAACGCGACATCGCGGGCGGCGCGGGTGAGCCGCGCTTCGCCCATCACCCAGTCCCCTGCCCGGCCCATGTCGAGGTAGTCGACCGACAGGTGGATGGTGACCGCAACGGCGCTGGCGGCCCGACCCGCGGCGCCGGCCAGGAGGCCGTCGAGGAAGGCTGAGAGCATACCGCCGTGGATCAAGCCCACGCCGTTGCAATGGCGCTTGAGGGCAAAGAAGGCCTGTTCCGCGCCGGTCTCGGTGGGGCGGTAGAAGTAGGGACCGTTGTGGGTCGTGAAGGCGCCCCGGCCGCTGGCGGGGATGAAGCCAGGCGGTGCGGGCGGGATCGCCTCGTCGTTGCTGTTCACGGATGGCTCATCTGGTGGTCTGCTCGCGGATGGAAGATCCGCTGCGCGACCCGGTCGCCGGGCGCCGCGCCGATCTCGGCGGCGCGCCCGGCGCGCAGTTCCAGGACGCCGACCACCGCCCCACCGGAGGGAATGGGCGACTCGTCCTCGGGGACCGCGTTGCGGGCGATGGAGACCACGCGGCCATCCCGGGCGATGAACAGCATATCGAGCGGGATCAGGGTGTTCTTCATCCAGAAGGACACCTCCTGTGGCGTCTTGAAATCGAAGAGCATGCCGCCGGCTTCCGGCAATCCGGTGCGGCACATCAGGCCGATCTCGCGGGTGGTGTCGTTGTCGGCCATCTCGACGCTGAAGCGATAGCGGCCGCGCGCGGTGGCGATCTGCAGGGGTTCGGTCTTGAGAGTCTTCTGCCCGGCCGCACAGGGCCTGCCGTCGGTGTGGACAGGAACCGCCGCATTGGCGGCGGGGAACGCCAATGCGGCCAGGCCCAGCGCACCCAGCGCCAGGCCAAGCAGAAGCCGCCGTCGGCCGGCGGTGATGAAATCCTGCACGCTTGGAAGACTCCGAGACCTAAAGAACCTGCCCCCGCCCTATAGGTGGCTTACTTCGATCTCGGCGACAACCAGCCCCTTTGGCCCTTCGGCGAAGCGCACCATCACGTCGTCGCCCGGCTGGAGGTCCTCGACGCCGCTGCGGCGCAGGGTCTCGATGTGGACGAAGATATCACCCGGCGCGCCGTCGCGAACCACGAACCCATAGCCCTTGGTGCGGTTGAACCACTTGACCTTGGCCCGCTCCAGGGGGCCGCGGGCCTCCATGGGCTTGCGCGGCGCCCGGGAATCCAGGCCGCTGCGCGGGGCGCGGGCGCCGAACCGGTCGCCCCCCCGGAAGCCGTCGCCCTCAAACGCCCGCCGCGGTCGCTCCTCGCGCGGCGGCGCCGCGGACTCGTCCAGGTCGACGATTTCGGAGACCTGCCAGCCCTTTGACCGCTTCACCACGTCGCAGACGATGGTGGAGCCTTCGAGCGCGGTCTCCCGGCCCGTGTTGCGCAAGGAAGTGACATGCAGCAGGACATCACGCAGACCCGTCTGCCCCGGATCATCCGGGACGATGAATCCGTAACCCTTCCCCGCATCGAACCACTTCACGCGACCGCTGATCCGCACGCATTCGTCGTGCGGATCAGCGCCCTCGAAATTGAAATCAGACATCCCGCCCCTCAAGCCCGTCCCTAGTCCAAACCTAGACGAGACGGTTACTATAACATTGTTCTCGATAAATGTGAGGCGTCAATGTTTGGGCCGCGGGCCCGGTGCGGGCCGCGATCATTCGCCGCATCTCGGCGAACTCCGCACTATAGCAAGGCTTGGCAGTCCCTAGGGGAGTCGAACCCCTCTCCCCAGATTGAAAATCTGATGTCCTAACCGATAGACGAAGGGACCTTGGGTAGGCGAGAGCGGGGGATATATCCGCCGAGGTGCGTCGACGCAAGGGCCTCGTGAAAGCTAGGCCTGTCTTGGGTCTGCGGCATCCTCAATGTCAATTTCCACGCCGTCCCGTCCCTTCCAGTCGTCGAGCTTCAGCTTGCCAGCCACGTGGACGGACCCGCCGCCGGCAAGCAGGCGCTGGCCAAGCGGCGTGTCGCCGGATCGCCAGGCCACGGCCTTGAGCCGATGCCCCGCCGCGTCCACTAGATCGACGCGGACGTGCCCGCCGCGCAGGGCCATGGGACGGTCGGGCCGCACATCGGCCAGGGCCACGGTGGGTTCGGGATTGCCGGGGCCAAAGGGCGCCAGGGACTGGAATTGGGCCAGCATGGATTTGGCCGCCCCCGGGGCGACCAGGGCGTCCACGTCGACGGCGTCGGCCTCGGTGGCCAGCACCATCTCGGCGCTCAGGCGCTCGCACAGGAAGTCCCGGAATTCCGGCAGGGCGGAGGGGCGCAGGGTGAGGCCCGCCGCCATGGCGTGGCCGCCGCCGGCCAGGATCAGGCCCTCGTCGAAGGCGGCCTGGATGGCGCGGCCGAGGTTGACGCCGGCCTGGGAGCGGCCGGAGCCCTTACCGACATCGGCGGCGCGGTCGAGCCCGATGACGACGACGGGACGGCGATAGCGCTCGCGCAGGCGGCTGGCGACGATGCCGACGACCCCGGGATGCCAGTCTTCCCCCGCCACCACCACGGCCGGCGCGTCGGGATCGAAATTGCTGGCTGTTTCGATGGCGGCGATGGCTTCGTCGTGGATGCGGCGCTCAACGTCCTTGCGCTGGGCGTTGAGGGCGTCGAGCTCGATCGCCAGCGCCATGGCCTCCTGCGGATCGTCGGTGGAGAGCAGGCGCGCGCCCAGATCCGAACGGCCGATGCGGCCCCCGGCGTTGATGCGCGGGCCCAGCACGAAGCCCGCGGTGAAGACCTCCGCCGGGCCCTTGGCGCCGGCCACCTGCATCAGGGCGGCCAGGCCCGGATTGGCGAAGGCCGACATGATCTTCAGGCCCTGGGCGGCGATGGCGCGGTTGAAGCCCACCAGTTGGGTCACGTCGCAGATGGCGCCCAGGGCGGCCAGGTCCAGCCACTGGCGCAGGTCGGGCTCTGGGCGGTCCAGGAAGAGGCCCCGGGCGCGCGCCTCGCGGTTCAGGGCGGCCAGCAGCACGAAGGTCACGCCGGCGGCCGCCAGCACACCCTGCCCCGAGCCGCAGTCGGGCCGGTTCGGATTGACCAGGGCGGCCACCGACGGGATCGTCTCGCGCATCAGGTGATGGTCGATGACCACCAGCTCCAGGCCAATCTGCGCGGCCGCTTCAATGGCGTCGTAGGCGGCGGCGCCGCAATCGACGGTGACCACCAGAGCCGCGCCCTCGCTATGCAGGCGCCGGAAGGCGGCGGGGCTGGGGCCGTAGCCCTCGGTCATGCGGTCGGGGACATAGACCGGCAGGTCCTTGCCCATGGCGCGGAACCAGCGGATCAGCTGGGCGGCGCTGGTGGCCCCGTCCACATCGTAGTCGGCGAAGACCACCGTGGGGGCGTCCGACACCAGGGCGTCGACCAGGCGGACGGCGGCGCGGTCCATGTCGGCGAAGCTGGAGGGGTCGGGGAACAGGGCCTTGAGCGTCGGGCGCAGGAAGCTCTCGCCATCCGCCGCGGCGACCCCCCGCGACGCCAGGGCGCGGGCCAGGGGCTCGGAGAGACCCAGCGAAGCCTGGTGCGCGCGGACGATGGACGGGTCCGAGGGGCGCTCGCGCCAACGCCGTCCGGTCAGGGAGCGGGTGACTCCGAGGAAGCCGGTAGGCGGGGTCCCGTCAGGCATGGGACACGCCGGCTTGCTTCAGCTTGGCGCTATCCAATCCAGGCAAAGCGGGGCGGCAATCTTCCGTCTCCCCTTGCGGCGGAAGGTGGCCGCAAAGCGGGCGGATGAGGGGTCGACCAAACGCCGATGACCGGCCTTCGAAGGGATAGTCCAAAAGGCTTCTCAACCCCTCATTCGACCCCCTGCGGGGGCCACCTTCTCCTGCAACGGGAGAAGGGCCGGAAGCGGCCAGCGCCCTCGCGTCAAAGCGAAGCCTGACCCCTCCCCCCGCCATCTACAGCCGCCGCTTCATGCGCACCTGGCGCACCGTGTGGGTCGAGGAGTTCATGACGATGCTGTCGGTGTGGACGAAGCCCTTTTCGAACTTCACCCCCTCCAGCAAGGCGCCGCTGGTGACGCCGGTGGCCACGAAGATGGCGTCGGCGCGGACGATCTCTGACAGATCGTAGATCTTGTCCAGGTCGGTGATGCCCAGACGCTGGGCGCGGCTGCGTTCGTCGGCGTTGCGGAACACCAGGCGGCCCTGGAACTGACCGCCGACGCACTTCAGCGCCGCGCAGGCCAGCACGCCCTCGGGCGCCCCACCCTGGCCGACGTAGAGGTCGATGCCGGTGTCCGGATCGGCGGTGTTGATCACGCCGGCCACGTCGCCGTCGGTGATCAGGTGGACCCGCGCGCCCACGCCGCGCAGGCTGGCGATGATGTCGGCGTGGCGGGGCCGGTCCAGGACGCAGACCGTAACTTCGCTGGGATCGACGCCCTTGGCCTTGGCGATGGCCTCGACGTTCTCGGCCGGCGTGCGCCTCAGGTCGATGACCCCAGCCGGCAGGCCCGGGCCGCACGCGATCTTGTCCATGTAGGTGTCGGGGGCGTTGAGCAGCGTGCCCGCTGGCGCCCAGGCCATCACGGCCAGCGCGTTGGCCATGGCCTTGGCGGTGAGCGTGGTGCCCTCCAGCGGGTCCAGCGCGATGTCGATGCGCGGGCCGGTCCCCTGCCCCACCTTCTCACCGATGTAGAGCATCGGCGCCTCGTCGCGCTCGCCCTCGCCGATGACGATGACGCCGTCGATGGCCAGTTCGTTCAGCGCCGTGCGCATGGCGTCCACGGCGGCCTGGTCGGCGGCCTTTTCGTCGCCCCGGCCGGCGAGGCGCCAGGCGGCGATCGCCGCCGCCTCGGTCACCCGGACCGCTTCCATCACCAGCGCGCGATCCAAAATGGCTGAACTCATAGGAACCGTCTCCGGGCGCGAAGGGATCATTTTCAGGGGATTCTCAGATCCGCGCGATGCGGATCAGTCGAGGGGGTTCGAGAAGCGCCGGCAAGGCGGCCATGCGGCGCACAGCTTCAGCCATCACCGCCTCGGCCACGGCGTGGGTGGTGAGCACGATCGGCACGCCTTCCAGCCCCTCGACGGGCTTCTGCAGGAAGCTGTCGATGGAAACGCCGGCCTCGGCCAGGGTCTCCGACACCGAGGCGATGACGCCGGGAATGTCGCGGACCAGCAGGCGCAGGTAGGCGCGGCCCTGGGTGTGGGCCGCGTCCACGGGCGTGAAGGGCTTGAGCTCACCGGCCGGACGCTGGAACACGGGGCGCCGGGCGCCGGTCATGACGTCGGCGATGTCGGCGGCGACGGCGGCGGCGGTCGGACCGGCGCCGGCGCCTGGACCCTGGATATATATGCGGCCGATCCGGGCGCCTTCGATGAAGAGCGCGTTGAGCGCCCCGCCCGCGCGGGCCAGGGGATGGTCCAGCGGCGCCAGGGCGGGATGTACGCGCACGGACACGCCGCCGTCCTCGGACCTGGCCGTGGAGGCCACCAGCTTGATCCGGTAACCCAGGTCCTTGGCCAGGCGGATGTCCAGCAGCTCGATCTTGTCGACGCCCTCGATCTCGGCGGCGCCGTAGGTGGGCGCGCAGCCGAAGGCCAGGGCGGCCAGGATGGTGATCTTGTGCGCGGCGTCGAAGCCGCCGACGTCCATGGTCGGATCGGCCTCGGCGTAGCCCAGGCGCTGGGCCTCGGCCAGCACCTCGGCGAAGGAGCGGCCGGACGCTTCCATCTCGGTGAGGATGAAGTTGCAGGTGCCGTTGAGGATGCCGGCGACGGAAGTGACTTCGTCGCCGACCATGGCCTCGCGCAGCATCTTGACCGCCGGCGTGCCGCCCATCACGGCCGCCTCGAAGAGCAGCGGCACGCCCTTTGACTCGGCCAGGGCGGCCAGTTCGGCGCCGTGTTCGGCGATCAGGGCCTTGTTGGCGGTGACCACCGGCTTGCCGGCCTTCAGCGCCGCCTCGACCGCGGCCTTGGCCGGACCGTCGGAGCCGCCGATCAGTTCGACGAAGATGTCGATTTTGGGAGACGCGGCGAGGATCACAGGATCGTCGAACCAGGGCAGGTTCGAGATGTCGGCGGGCCGCGGCCGGGTGCGCGAGCGGGCGGAAACGCCGGTGACCCGCGCGCTGGCGCCGGCCGGGGCGAACCCCGGCCGCTCGGAAAGGAAGTTCAGCAGTCCCGCCCCGACGGTGCCCAGTCCCGCGACGCCGACGCGCCATTCTGATTTTGAAGTCATGACGCGCGCAGCCTTACCCGGCATTGCCCCTTGCGGGGAACCCCTTGATGTCCCGAGCCACCCCTATTCCACCGGTATCTGATCGCGCACCTTGCTGAGGATCTGCCCGGACTGGTCGAGGAACTTCTTCACGTTGCGCGCGGCCTGGCGGATCCGGTGTTCGTTTTCCACCAGGCCGATGCGGACATAGCCCTCGCCATGTTCACCGAAGGCCACGCCCGGAGAGACAGCGACGCCGGCCTCCTCGATCAGCAGCTTGGAGAACAGCATCGAGCCGGCTTCCTTGAACTGCTCGGGAAGCGGCGCCCAGGCGAACATCGACGCCGACGGGGCGGGGATGTCCCAGCCGGCCCGGGCCATGGCCGTGACCAGGGTGTCGCGGCGCGACTTGTAGGTGGCGCGGATCTCGTCGACGCAGTCCTGGGGACCATTGAGCGCGGCGGTGGCGGCCACCTGGATCGGCGTGAAGGCGCCATAGTCCAGATAGGACTTCACCCGCGCCAGGGCCGAGCACATGCGGGCGTTGCCCACCACCATGCCCACGCGCCATCCGGCCATGGCGTAGGTCTTGGACAGGGAATTGACCTCGACCGCGATATCCTTGGCGCCGTCCACCTGCAGGATCGAGGGCGGCGGATTGTCGTCGAAGTAGATCTCCGAATAGGCGATGTCGGAGAGCACCAGCATGTCGTGCTTCTTCGCCAGGGCCACCGCGTCCTTGTAGAACTCCAGGTCGACCCATTGGGCCGTGGGGTTCGACGGATAGCTGACGATCAGCACGCTGGGGGGAGGGGCGGAGTTGCGCACGGCCCGCGAGACGCCAGCCAGGTACTCCTCCGGCGACAGGGCCGGCACGTGGCTGATCACCCCGCCGGCCATGATGAAACCGTAGGCGTGGATCGGATAGGCCGGATTGGGGCAGATGATCACATCGCCCGGGGCGGTGAGCGCCTGGGCGAGGTTCGCGAACCCTTCCTTGGAGCCCATGGTGGCGATCACCTCGGTGTCGGGGTCCAGCTTCACGTCGAATCGCCGGGCGTAGTAGGCGGCCATGGCGCGGCGCAGGCCGGGGATGCCCTTGGAGGCCGAATAGCGCCCCGATTTGGGATCGCGGGCCGTCTCGATCAGCTTGTCGACGATGTGCTTGGGCGTGGGCATATCAGGGTTGCCCATGCCGAAGTCGATGATGTCCACGCCCTCGCTGCGCAGGCGGGCCTTGATGCGGTTCACCTGCTCGAAAACGTAGGGCGGCAGGCGTCGGATACGATGGAATTCGGGAGTCATGTTCGCTCAGCCGCTCAGTGCGGCGATTGGGAGCTAAGAGTTGGGCATGGATAGACCCCGCAAGGGCTTCATCCAAGCCGGCTAAAGGTAAATTTCGCCCCCGAAGCCCTTAGTGCGGCCGCGGAGGCGGCGTAGCTCGCTCCTTCAGCGCCTTGGCGAAGGCGGCGGTGTCGGACTCGCTGGCCGGGGTCATGGGCGAGGGGGCCGCGGCCTTGCTGCGCGCCGCGGCGGCGAAGTCCTCGGTCCCATCGATCGTCCAGGTCCCCGGGGCGGTCTGCTTCTGCACGCGTGCTCCGGCCAGGCGGGTGTCGACCACGGCCG
>FTAI01001333.1_pt1 | contig 11259 bp, 14 predicted proteins | sample 1638941 | NCBI WGS metagenome assembly FTAI01 (sample SAMEA3914813, study PRJEB12502) | metagenome | biome: forest; material: soil | place: Canada | collected 2011-07-07 | depth 0.3 m | reverse complement strand
TGCTGAGTTCGTCTAGTTCTAACAAGCTCCCGTCCACGCCTGCCGACACTGAAATCGGATCAACGGGCTTGCCAGTCAGTCTCAAGCCCCTGCTCGCCGCCCGTGTGGGTCTGCTGACGACGATCTGTGCTGATGACGCGGCGTGGACCGACCTTGACCCGTAACTTCTGCTAACCACCCACAGCGGCAATTGGACCACCGTTCGCCGCCGCACTGCCGCCGGTTGTCGGTCAGATCAGTTGGCGGTCGAGACAGGATCCGCGGGGCGCTGTGCAATCAGTTTCCGCTACCGACGACTCCACCGGGGCGCCCATCGAAAGCGGCCGCATCGGCAGCGTTCGCTGAATCGCCCGACGCCTTCGTTCGACTGGCGATCTCGTCGGAGGTCAGGGTCATCGGCCAGCATGCCGTCGTGGAGTTGTCCGCGCGCGCCGACGGCGCCAAGCCGGCCGCTCGCCCCCGTTCCACAATGTGTTTCGATATCTGCCGGATCGAGCCGTTGTAGAAACGCGCCTCGCCAAGCAGCTGGCGCATGGTCAATAGACCATCAGGGGTCAGGTTATCGACGCCCTGCAGAGCCTGGATCTTCGCCCAGACGAGCTGTTCGCCGTTCTCCATGTCGTAATAGTAACTCAGGATCGCGTACATGAATCCAAACGTCGCCTGCTCGTCCGCGCCAAGCAGGCTGACCCGGCCGCTGTGCGTAGCGGCGTCCCACCGGTTTGACTCGATTGCGTAGCGTGAAGGCCGGCCGATCCAGTTCGGCCGCGCAATGCGCCCGTCCGCCGATCGTTGATCCAGGATCGCCTGCAACTCGTCCAGGCGACGGTCGATGCAGGCCTGCTTCAGAACGCGCTGGTTCGTTCGGGTGATATCTGTGGCCACTTCCGCCCGGATGGTTTCGCGCGCTTCAGCCGTCTCGCGGCCGTGGCGGACGCCCTCCACGATCTGTTCGAGGCCAAGTGCGATCACGATGCCGACGACGATCACGCCGACCTCGCTGAGGAGCTCGCGAACTCCGTGCAGCGGTTTCGGCTTGTGAATGTGCATGATGTCTCCGCCCCCGCGCGCGGGCGGCGCCTCGCCAAGGTGCGACCCGCAGTCGTTTGACACCACCTCGCCCTACCGCTCCAGCCCGGATAGTCGCTTGCCAGTTTAAGTCAACCAACTGGCGACCATACCGACGTCCTTCGCCCGCGAGCGGACCCGGTCTTGGCAATGTCCCGCTCCCCTTCATTTCTTCAATGCCGAGGACGATCTCGATCGGGCGCTGGCGGCGATCCGCGCCGAACTGAGCTGATCATGCACGTCGATGCCGGAGCTCGCAGAGGTCGTGACCGACGCCTCGTGCCTGCCAACTTCAACTGTCCACCCCTTAGCGGACCTTAGCGGGCTGATCGGGGGGGTTCTGCTGCCGGTTGAAACTGGCGAAAATTCGCGGCTGTGGCAAGATTCGCGAAACGGCCCGCGCTGGCGTTGAAGCTGGGCGTTCCGGTCGGTCGGCGGCCTGAAGGACCGGGCCGCCCGAGATAGGGGGCGCGGTGAGCGCGGTCCATCGGGCCCGTTGCGCAATCAAGCCGGAACGTACGTCAGCCTGACCGCGTCCTCGCCAATCAGATCATGGGTCACAAGGCGGAGCGGCGGCCGGGGGCCGGCGAAGAAGGGCTTGCCGTGACCCAGCACGACGGGGCGGAAGTAGAGTTGATACTCGTCGATAAGACCAAGGTCGGTCAGGCTTCGCGCCAGCTCCGGTCCGGCGACTTCAATCTCCCCGACAAGCTGAGCCTTCAGCCCGCGCACCACCGCCTCGACGTCGCCCCCGACCAGCGTGGCGTTGGGGCCGACGGACTTGAGCGTGCGCGATACGACCCACTTCGGCTGGCGCCGCCACGCCGTCGCGAAGTCACGGAAATCCGCGCTCCACTCAGGATCGTCTTCGTCCCAATAGCGCATCACCTCGTACATGCGGCGGCCATACACACTGCCCGCCAGGCCGCGCATTTGCTCGGTGAAGTGACGAAAGAGCGCGACGCCAGGCGCAAAGGCCTGATGGTCGACGTAACCGTCCAGAGATAGATTCATACTGAAGACGAGCTTCGCCATGGCGTAATTCTCCCTCATCGCCGTTCACGACCGCTGTCCAAACCTACCAGATCAAGGGCGCCAGGCGGTAGCGCACGCGGCCGCGATAGTCGGCGTAGCCGGGGAGGTTGGCCGCCAGGAAGGTCTCCTCGCGGATCAGCCGCCACACGATGACCGGGACGAGGAGGCCGGCCGGGACAAGCCCCCACCATGAGCCCAGGGCCAGGGGAATGCCGGCGATCAGGATCAGGGCGCCGGCGTACATGGGGTGGCGTATGACGGCGTAGGGGCCGCTGTCGACCAGGTGCTGGTCGTCGGCGATCTCGATGGTGCCGGCGGTGAAGGTGTTCGCCCGGAAGGTCGCGAAAACAATCAGGTAGCCGATGGCGATCATCCCGTCGCCGGCCAGGGAAACGGCGAGGGGCGTTTGGGACCAGCCGAAACGTCTGTCGAGGGCCGGCACGGCGATGGTGGCCAGGAAGGCGAGCCCCGCCAGCGCCTGGACCACGTTCTGCACCGGGTCGGGCTCGGAACCCGGCCCGGCCTTCACCCGCCGCTCCAGCAGCGCCTTGTCGTGGAACCAGAGCCAGACGGTGATGAGCCCGGCGCAGCCGAAGAACACCGCCAGCATCAACCACGCGCGCCCGCCGCGCAGCGTCCCCTCCAGGCCGAAGAGCACGCCCGCAACGACCGCGAACAGGAAGGCAAATCCCGCAAAGGCGCGCGCCAGCAACATGCCGCATTGTCGCGCGCTGAACGGCGGAGTCCAGGGGAGCCTGGGGTTGGCGCCGGGGGTGTCGACGAGACGCGCGCGGCGACCTAAACCGGCCCTCACTCCGGCTCGCTCAGCCGGCGCCCACCGCCAGCGGAACCCGCCCCATGACCGTCACCCTTTATGGCATCAAGGCCTGCGACACGATGAAGAAGGCCCGGGACTGGCTGGAGGGCCACGGCCAGCGCTACATCTTCCACGACTACAAGATCCAGGGGATCGACCCCGCCGTGCTGGAAGGCTGGGCGGGCAAGGTCGGCTGGGAGGTGCTGCTCAACCGCTCGGGCACGACGTTCCGCAAGCTGCCGGACGAGGACAAGCAGGACCTGGACCAGGCCAAGGCCATCGCCCTGATGGTGGCCCAGCCGTCGATGATCAAGCGACCGGTGCTGGATATTGACGGCGCGCTGACGGTCGGGTTCAGACCCGAGGGCTATGCGGCTCTGTTCGCCTAGGGCGTTCAGATCAGGGCCGGCATATTCAAGGTGCCCTCTACCCCCTCCACGAAATTGCGCTCCTCGCGCAGGATCAGGCGCTTGCTCAGCGCCATGGCGAAGTTCCCCTGACCCTCCGGATCAGCCCTGAGGTGGATGCGATAAGCTTCGTAGGCGGCCAGGCTGTTGAAGCCGATCAGCCCCCAGGCGACGTCGTTGGTGCCCTCGCTAGGCAGGAAATAGCCGATCAGATGGCCGCCGCAGCGCGGGATGATCCGGCCCCAGTTTTCGGCGTAACGGCGGAAGTCGGCGAGCTGGAAAGGGTCGATCTGGTAGCGGATGATGCAAGTCAGGGTCATGGGGGCTCTCGGCGGCGGTTGAGACGCGGCTTTAGGGCAGGCGGCTTGGACGATGCTTCGGCGACGACCGAAGCCGCTCACCGGCTTGTGGATGTCGGCGCCCCATGCATCCAATCGCCCCCCTGGCGGCGACTAACCTATGCTGAGCGATCCGCGCGGCGCGGCTCGAGAGGGAGAGGAACGGCCCATGGACAACTTCTGGGAAGGCCATTGGTGGCTGCTGATCATCCTGGCCTCATTCACCATCCCCCTGGCGGGGATCGCCATGGGCGCCTGGTCGAGCTGGCTCTATTTCCGCAATCGCCGGGCGGCGATGGACACCCTGAAGGAATACGCCGCCCAGGGCCGCGAGCCGCCCAAGGAGGTGGTCGACGCCCTCACTGGCGGTTTCAGCCGATTCGATTGGCACGCCGGATCCCACGCCGATGATCCCGACCGCGAAAGCTGGTACGCCGACCGGGCCGAGCGCCGCGCCGCGCGGTTCGCCGCCCGCGCCGACCGGTTCGCCGCCCGGGCCGAACGCTGGCGCTATCGCGAACCCCTGCGCCGCTGGCATTGGGCGATCCTGTGGGGGGCCCTGGCGATCGGCTTCTACTACGCCTCCGGCCACACCCATGACGCCGCCGGCGCGGACCGGTTCCTGCTGGCGGCCATCGTCGTCGGCGCCCTGGCGGCCGCGGCCCTGCTCTCGGCCATCCTGTCGACGATCTTCCGGCCGCGATGAGAACGCCCAGTGAGACTGCCAATTGAGGATGGATGACCTCGATGGCGAACTCGTCGAGGCGGCGCGGCGGGGATCGAGCCAGGCCTTCGAGCGGCTGGTGGGCCGTCACCAGCAGGCCGTGCGCGGGTTTCTGCGCCGCACCCTGGGGGACTGGTCCGACGCCGACGACCTGGCCCAGGAGACCTTCGTCGCCGCCTGGAGCGCCCTGGGGCGCTATCGCGGCGAGGCCAGCGTGCGCTCCTGGCTGTGCGGTATCGCCTGGCGCAAGGCGCTCAGCCACCTGCGGGCCCGGGGCCGCGGCGCCGGCCGCGACTTAGCCTTCGCCGAGGCGGCCGATGACGCCCCCGACGCGCCGGGCGAGGAGGAGCGGATGGATCTCGCTGACGCCCTGGCGGCCCTGCCAATGGATCAGCGCGCCGCGGTCAGCCTTTGTCTGGCGGCGGACTTTTCCCACGCCGAGGCCGCCCACGCCTTGGACTTGCCGCTGGGTACGCTAAAGTCGCACGTAACGCGGGGGCGGGCGAAGTTGCTTGAGGCCTTGGGACAACGCCGATGACCGATGTTGAAACCACCCGTGACGACGCCATGCTGGCGGCCCTGTGGGCCAGGGACGAGCCGCCCCTTCGCGATCCCGTCTTCGAGATGGCGGCGATAGCCAGGGTGAGCCGCAGGCGCCTGCTGACCGAGGCCGTCGAGTGGGCCGCGCTGGCGGTCCCGGTGCTGGCGATTGCCTGGGCCGCCTGGCCCACCCTGGTTGCGTCCGCGCCGCAACTGGCTGCTCTTGTGGCCGCCTATGGACCCATCTCGGTGTGCGTCGGCGCCATCGCCCTGGTGACCTGGACCACCCGGGAGGTCTTCGCCGTCGATCCCTAAGCGCCTGGGTTACAAAGATTTCATGCGTATCGCCGCATCCGATCAGGCATGCGGTTGTCTCTGACCATCAGAGGCCCGGTGATGGACCGGCCGATTTCTGATGCGGGAGTAGGACTAGATGGAAGAGCTTCACGTCGCGGCGGGCGTCCTCGGGATGCTGATCTTCTGGGGCTTTGTCGGCGCCGTCATTCTGGTGCCGATCTATTTGCGCACCCGCGACCGGGAACAGGCCCGCAAGATGCTGCATGAGACCATGCGCATGGCCTACGAAAAGGGTCAGCCGGTTCCGGCGGAATTGATCGACGCGCTGCAAGGCAGCACCGACCGGGTCGCCAACATTCCGACCCGGCAGCGCGACCTGCGGCGGGCGATCCTGTTCTCGGCCATCGGCCTGGGATTTGTCGCCCTGGGCGCGGGTCTCGGCTACGGCATCTCCTTCGCCAACGACACCGGCGGCGCGATCACCGCCGGGGCGGTCGCGGGTTTCGGGGCGATACCGCTGTTCATCGGCGTGGCCTACTTCGTTCTCTGGCTAGCCAGAAGCGGCTCGGCCAAGTCCTAGTCGGGGAAGGGGCGGGAGCGCGACATGAACGCCGCCGACAAGGGCGCCACGCTGCTGGCCGCCGCGCACGACATCGAACTGGCCGCCCTGGCGCGGTCGGGCGGTCGGGCGGCGTTCGGGGAACTGGTGCGCCGGCACGGCACGGCGGTGCGCGCCCTGCTCAGGCGAATGGGAGCCGATCCATCCCTGGCCGACGATGTCGCCCAGGACGCCTTCCTCACCGCCTTCGAACAGATCGCCGACTTCCGCGGCGAGGGCACCTTCCAGGGCTGGGTCAAGCGCATCGCCGCCCGCCACTACATCCGGCGCTGGCGCCGCGACGGCCAACTCGACCTGGTCGCCGAAACGCCGGAACCGCAGCCGGTGTTCTCGGGGGAAACCAGCGCCGCCGGGCGCATCGATCTGGACGACGCCCTGAAACTGTTGTCGCCGTCCGAACGCCTTTGCGTGTCGCTTTGCTACGGCGGCGGTCTCTCGCACGCGGAGGCGGCGGACGCCTTAAATACGCCACTTGGTACGGTCAAATCCCATGTCAAACGTGGTCTGGATAAGCTCAGAGAACGGCTGGCCCCTGAAGGGGCGGACGCTCGGGCGGGGAGACAGGTCCTTGGCTGATCCTGAATCTGCTAGTCGGGAATTCGAAACTCGGCTGGACCGCATGTTCACCCAAGCCCCGCCTCTGGCCGACGGCGACGCCTTCGCCGCCCGGGTGGAAAAGCGCCTGAGCACTGGCTGGACCTTCCGCCGCCTGCTCATCGGCGGCCTGGGCGTGCTCGGCGGCGTGGTCGGGGTCGGCCAGATGGCCTCGTCCGGGGTCATCGGCCACGTCGAAGGCCTTTCGGCCCAGACCGGCCGGCTGTGGAGCGCGGATTTGTCCAAGCTGACATCGCTTCACCTTCCGCTATCGGTTGCGCCCTTCGGGGGTGGCGCTCTATGGATGGCCGCGTTCGTCGCCGTCGTCGGCCTGGGGTTCGCCATCAGCCGCGTAATCGAGGATTTGTAAGCTTCCATGTCAGCCCAGCGTCAGGACGCCGCCGTCCGCCGCGTCACCGCGACGGACATCGCCGCGCGCAAGGGTCGCGCGCCCATCGTCTGCCTGACCGCCTATTCAGCGCCGATGGCCGAGATTCTCGACGACCACTGCGACCTGCTGCTGGTCGGCGATTCCGTCGGCATGGTGGTGCACGGCCTGCCCAACACCGTCGGCGTGACCATGGAGATGATGATCCTCCACGCCCAGGCCGTGATGCGCGGCTCCAAGAAGGCCATGGTGGTCGTCGACATGCCCTTCGGCGCCTACGAGGGAAGCCCGGAGATCGCCTACGCCAACGCGGTGCGGATCATGAAGGAGACCGGCTGCCAGGCGGTGAAGGTCGAAAGCGGCCTGACGGTGCCGGAAACCATCGCCTACCTGGTTCAGCGCGGGGTGCCGGTGATGGGCCATGTGGGCCTGCGCCCCCAATCGGTCATGGTTGAAGGCGGCTTCAAGGCCAAGGGCCGCACCGCCGACGAGCGGGCGAGGGTGCTGGCGGAGGCCAAGGCCACCGCCGAGGCCGGCGCCTTCTGCATCGTGATCGAGGGCGTGGCCGAGTCCCTCGCGGGCGATATCACCCGGGTGCTCGACGTTCCGACCATCGGTATCGGCGCCTCGGCGGAGTGCGACGGCCAGATCCTGGTGGTGGACGACATGCTGGGTCTGTTCGACTGGACCCCCCGGTTCGTGCGCCGCTATGGCGACCTGCGGGGCGAGATCGGCAAGGCGGTGGCGGCCTACGCCGACGACGTCAGGGGGCGGCGGTTCCCTGGCGCCACAGAGACCTATTTTTCCAAGGCGGCCGAGTAAGCCCGTAGAAGCTTGCGTTGCGGTCGCGCTTCGCAGTCTATAGGTTCCCGGCCTCGGAATCCTCACGACCGGGCGCGGAGTTTCCCTAAGTGGTAGATGTATTTGAAGAGGTCGAAGAGCATCTCCGCTCCGACCAATATGCGGTCCTCGCGCGAAAATACCTGCCGTGGGTAGGGGGCGTCTTCGCCGTCGCCCTGGCGATCGCCCTGGGTGTGTGGGGGGTGAGCGCCTGGCGGCTGCAGAACGCCCAGAAGGCGTCGCAGGCCTATGCCCAGGGCCTCGAAAGCGTGGGCAAGGGCGACCTGACGGGCGCCTACACCCAGTTCGGTGTCGCGGCGGGCTCGTCCTCAAAGGCCTACCAGACCCTGGCGCTGATGCAGCAGGCGGGCATCCGGCTGGAGCAGAAGAACACCCCGGAGGCGGTCAAGTTGCTCGACGCCGCGGCCAAGGCGGCGCCCGCGCCGACCCTCGGCGACTGGGCCAGCCTCAAGGCGGCCTACCTGCTCCTCGACACCACCCCGCTGGCGCAGATCGAGCCGCGCCTGGCGCCGCTCACCGTCGCCGGTCGCCCCTATGCGGCCCTGGCGCGCGAGGCGCTGGCCGTCGCCAAGCTGATGGCCGGCAAGACCAAGGAGGCGCGGAGCGACTTCTCCATCCTGCAGTTCACCCCCTCGGCCTCTGACGAGACCCGTCAACGGGCGCAGATGGCCATCGCCCTGATCGATTCCGGCACGGCCGCCAGCCTGCCATCCATCGTCAAGACCTCGATGACCATGCCGCCGCCGCCGCCCTCGCTGCAGCAGGCCGGGCCTGGCGCTGGCGCCGAGCCGACCGATCAGACCCCCCCCTCGGGAGCCGACCAATGACCACCAAACGCTTTGTAGGCCTTGTGGCCGTGTTCGGCCTGGCCCTTGGCGTCGCCGCCTGCGGCCACATCAACAATCCTTTCAGCAAGACCCAGGCGGGCAAGTACAAGGGCACCGGCACCCGCATCCCGGTGATCGCCTTCGACCAGTCGCTCAAGGTCGCCGACGCCCTGAAGGGCGCCGAGTTCTACATTCCCGATCCCCAGGTGGTGACCGATTGGCCGCTGCCCGGCGGCACCCCCGAACAGTCCATCGAGAACGCCGACGCGGGCCACGCCTTCGCTATCGATTGGAAGACGCATTTCGGCCGCGGCTCCGACCGCGCCTTCCACGTCACCGCCGCCCCGGTGGCCGCCGACGGTCGCATCTATGTGATGGACGGGGCGGCGACCGTGTCGGCCCACGACCTGAAGTCCGGTCGCGAGATCTGGCGCAAGGACCTGGCGGTGCGCACCCGGCGCAGCGGCGAAGCCTTCGGCGGTGGTCTCGCTTACGCCGACGGCAAGGTGTTCGTCTCCTCCGGCTACCGGTTCGTGGCGGCGGTCGACGCGGCCACGGGCAAGCTGCTCTGGCGCACCATGACCGAGGCGCCGATTCACGCCGCCCCGACGGTGGCGGGCGGCCGCGTCTTCGCCGAATCCACCGACGACAACCTCCTGACCTTCGACACCACGACGGGCGCGGCGGGTTGGGCCTATCAAGCCCTGCCTGAGCCCGCGCGCATTCTGGCGGCGACCAGCCCGGCGGTGTCCGGCGACGCGGTTGTGGCCTCGTTCGCCTCCGGAGAACTGGTCTCGCTGCAGGCCAGCAATGGCAACGGCCTGTGGGCGGCGTCGCTTTCCAAGTCCAACCGCAACAGCGCCCTTTCCGAAATACGCGACATCTCCGGTCGGCCGGTGATCTATCGCGGCGACGTGTTCGCCGTCAGCCACTCGGGCCTCTTCACCTCCATTGAACTGCGCACGGGCAATGAGCACTGGCAGCTGCCGATCACCTCGATCTCCAGCCCCTGGCCCGTTGGCGACGTGGTCTACATCACCGACACCGCTGGCGAGGTTCTCTGCGTCGCCCGCGATAGCGGCCTGATCTATTGGATCGTCGACCTCAACAAGGGGGCGAAGAAGCCCAAGGATCGGGCGGTGTGGTCCGGGCCGCTGATGGCCTCGAACCGGCTGGTGGTGGTCTCGTCCAAGGGCGAGGCGGTGGCCCTGAACGCCAAGACCGGCGCGGTGGAAAAACGTCTGCGCATCGGCGACGAGGCCCTGATGAACCCCATCGCCGTCGGCCCCGACATCTACGTCGCCGCCGAAAACGCGGATCTGATCGCGATCCGCTGATGACCGAAGGGAACCGCCGGTCATGGCGCTGAAAGTCGCCATCGTCGGGCGTCCCAATGTCGGCAAGTCGACGCTGTTCAACCGGCTGGCCGGGCGCAAGCTGGCCATCGTCGATGACCGGCCGGGGGTGACCCGCGACCGCCGCTATGGTCATGGCCGTATCGGCGACCTCGACCTGGAGCTGATCGACACCGCCGGCTTCGAGGACGTCACCGACGAGAGCCTGGAGGCGCGGATGCGCGCCCAGACCGAGATCGCCATCGAGGAATGCGACGTGGCGATCTTCGTCATCGACGCCCGCGACGGCATCGTCGCCCTCGACAAGGTGTTCGTGGAGGTCCTTCGCCGCCACGACCGCCCGGTGATCCTGGCCGCCAATAAGGCCGAGGGCCGCGCCGGCGACGCCGGGACCGCGGAGGCCTTCGAGCTTGGCCTTGGCGAGCCGGTGCCGATCTCCGCCGAGCACGGCGAGGGCATGGCCGATCTCTACGCCGCCCTGATGGCCGCCGCGCCGATGGAGGACGACGAGGAGGACGGCGAAAGGGGCGACCGCCCGGTCACCATCGCCATCGTCGGCCGCCCCAACGCGGGCAAGTCGACCCTGGTCAACCGTCTGCTGGGCGAGGAGCGGCTGCTCACCGGCCCCGAGGCCGGCATCACCCGCGACGCCATCACCGTCGAATGGGAGACCGAGGGCCGTCGAGTGCGTCTGGTTGATACGGCGGGCCTGCGCCGCAAGGCGCGGGTGCAGGAGAAGCTGGAGAAGCTCTCCACCTCCGACTCGATCCGCGCCATCACCTTCGCCGAGGTGGTGATCCTGGTGATGGACGCCACCCACCCCTTCGAGGTCCAGGACCTGCAGATCGCCGACCTGGTCGAGCGCGAAGGCCGCGCCCTGGTGTTCGCCCTGGCCAAGTGGGACCTGGTCGAGGACCCGCAGGCCCGCCTGAAACAGTTCATCGAGCACGCCACCAAGATGCTGCCCCAGGTCCGCGGCGCTCCCGTGGTGGCTCTGTCGGCGGAGACCGGCCGCGGTGTCGAGCGGCTGATGCCGGCGGTGTTCAAGACCCACACCGACTGGTCGTCGAAGATCAAGACCCGGGACCTCAACGACTGGCTGGCCCTGGCCATCCAGCGCCACCCGCCGCCGGCGGTGAACGGCCACCGGATCAAGCCGAAATACATGGCCCAGACCAAAGCCCGCCCGCCGACGTTTGTCCTCTTCGCCTCCCGCGCCGACCAACTGCCGGACAGCTATCGCCGCTACCTGGTCAACTCCATGCGGGAAAGCTTCGACCTGCCCGGCGTTCCCGTGCGGCTAACGGTGAAATCGAACAAGAACCCCTTCACCGAGGACGGCGCCGACGCCAAGCCCGGTTACAAACCCTCCCGCGCCAAGCAGAAGCG
>FTAI01001026.1_pt1 | contig 11263 bp, 7 predicted proteins | sample 1638941 | NCBI WGS metagenome assembly FTAI01 (sample SAMEA3914813, study PRJEB12502) | metagenome | biome: forest; material: soil | place: Canada | collected 2011-07-07 | depth 0.3 m | reverse complement strand
GGCGTGCTCTGATCGTAACGGCCGCCATGGCCGCCGGTGTCGGCCTCTCCGGCGCCGCGATCGCCGCCGACGCGGCGTCGGACGCGACCACTGGCGTCTCCGAGAACCCGGACTACGGCAATCGGGTCAGCGAGTTGACGGTGACGGCGCGCGGGGCGGTCAACAACGCCCCCACCCAGGCTCCGCTGCAGGCGACAGAGCCGACGTCGATCATCACCCACGCCGCCATCGACCAGTTCGTGTCCCAGACCGCCGACTATTCGGAGGTGGTCCTGCTCTCGCCCAGCGTCAGCGGCATCTCCTTCAACGGACCGGGCCTCTATGAAGCCAAGACGACCCTGCGCGGCTTTCAGGACGGCCAGTACAACATCACCTATGACGGCATTCCCTTCGCCGACACCAACGATCCGACGCACCATTCCACGTCCTTCTTCCCGTCATCGAACATCGGCGCGGTGGCCGTGGAGCGCGGACCTGGGGCGGCCGGACAGCTGGGGCAAGCCAACTTCGGCGGCTCGATCAATATCTTCTCGCCCGAGGTCGGCCACGACTTCGGCGGCTCCGAGCAGGTCACCTATGGCTCCTGGAACACCTTCCAGACGGTCAGCCTGCTCAACACCGGCGACATCGCACAGCTGAACGGGTCCCGCGCCCTGTTCGCCCTGTCGGGCCTGCGCTCCGACGGCTACCTGACCAACAGCGGCGCCACGGGCCTCAACATCATGACCCGGGCGGTCGTGCCGCTGAAGGACAGTTGGCAGCTGACGCTATTCGCGACGTTGAACCACACTCACGTCTATCAGGACGACAACAACGGCGCGACGCTGGCCCAGGTGGCCATGTTCGGCAAGAACTACGCCCTGAACAACATTCCGAACACCAACCAGTATTACAAGATCAACCAGGTCAACAAGCACACTGACTTTGAATACGTGCGCCTGAACGGCGACATCACGCCGAAGACTCACCTGGAAAACACGGCCTATACCTACTACTACGACAACCGGACCCTGTCGCCGCAGGACGTCACGGACACAACCACCAACGTCACGCACAATCCCACGGCGGCGGCCAGTGACGCCCATCAGGGCAACATCCCCGGCTACACCAAATGGAACCACTATCGGGTGGAGGGCGACATCCTGCGGGTGACCCAGGACCTGGACTTCGGGACGCTGAAGACCGGGGTCTGGCTGGAACATTCGGGCAGCCACCGCAGCCGCCTGGACTGGGATCTGACCGCCAGCATGACGCCCACGGCGCCGGACTTCAAAGAGAAGACCGGGCCCACGATCACCGCGCCCCAGAACATCAGTTACGACCAGCATTCCTCATGGGACCAGATTCAGCCGTTCGTGGACTTCGACTGGCGGGTCACGCCGTCCCTGACCATCACGCCGGGCTTTAAGTACCTGCACTTCACCCGCCACGTCTGGGGTCCTTTCAACCAAGGAACCCGCAACGGAAACGCCTATTCCGACACGTTCAACAAGCCGCTGTACTTCGCCACCGCGAACTACAAAGTCATGGACAACTGGTCCACCTACTTCCAGTTCGCGACCGGTTTCCTGGAGCCGCCGCTCAGCGTGTTGCAGACCAACAATCCAAACGTCACGGCCCTGAAGCCTCAGCAGACCAAGAACTACCAGGTGGGCACCGTCTTCCAGAGTTCGCGGCTGACCTTCGACGCCGACGTCTACTACATCACGTTCGACAACCTGATCTCGTCGGCGCCCTGCGGCGGAACAATCACCAATTGCGCCACCGGCGACACGGTGTTCTTCAACGTCCCGGGCGCGGTCTACAAGGGCATCGAAGGCCAGGTCTCCTTCGAGGTCATTGCGCACGTGAACCTGTTCGCGAACGGCTCGGTCAACTCGGCCAAGAGCGCGGTCACCAAGCTTCAGATCGCCGGCGCCCCGTCCTCGACGGCGGCCATCGGGGTGCTCTACCGCGAAGGGCCCTGGTCGTTCTCGGTGATCGACAAGTACGTGGGCCAGAACCACGCCGTCGACGCGCCGGACACTTCCGCCGCCAGCCTGGCGACCTACAACGCCTATACAATCAAGGCCTACTACAACACCGACCTGAAGATTGTTTACAACTTCGGCGCCTGGCGGCTGGAGGGGGCGCTGTTCAACCTGTTCGACAGCCAGCAGGTGACCAAGATCAGCGCCGGCAAGACGGTCACGGCCGACCAGTACTACTTCCAGCCCGGCCGCAGCTTCCAGCTGTCCGCCAAAGTCAACTTCTAGTCAGGCAGGGCGAGGCATGTCCGATCGCACGTTGAAAGCCTTCGGCGGCGTCGTCCTCGCCGCCTTCCTGGTCGCCGGCGCCGGCCTGGCGGCCGACAAGCCGGCGCCGAAGCTGGCGTTCCTGACGCTGGCGGACATCGATCCAGGCCATATCCTGCCGCCCCCGCCCGCGGACGGGTCTCCCGCCGCGGCGGCGGAACTGGCGGAGTTGCACCGCATCGCCACGGCGACCACGCCGGAGCGCTGGGCCCAGGCCCAATGGGACAATGACAACGAGGACGGCACGGTGTTCCAGAGCGCCATCGCGCCGGGCTATGACCTCAAGGCCCTGCCGGCCACGGCCAAGCTGCTGGCCGAGGTGCGCAACGAGGAGGCTATCGCCGCCTCGGCCGCCAAGAGCTACTTCAAGCGCAACCGGCCGTGGATCGTCGACGGGACGCTGAAGACCTGTTCGCGCGACGAGAAGCCCCAGACCTCCTATCCCAGCGGGCACTCGACCATGGCCTTCGCCATGGGCGTCGTCCTGGCCAAGGCCATGCCCGAACTGGCGCCCCAGATCATGGGCCGGGCGCAGGACTATGCCGAAAGCCGCCTGGTGTGCGGCATGCACTACCGCGCCGACATCGTCGGCGGCGAGACCCTGGGCACGGCGGTGGCCGTGCAGTTGCTGAGGGACCCGAAGTTCCAGGAAGACCTGGAGGCGGCGCGCGAGGAACTGAAGGCGGCGCATCTGACGGGGATGGCGGGGTAGGGCCGGGGGCTCGCCGGAGAGGCCTGAACCCCTTCCCTGGGCCCCTTCCGGAGGGAGAGGCCGCCAACGCCCACGGCGAAGCCGTAGGGGGGTTACGCCCTCTCCGAACCCATCACCGCGGCGTATAGGTCCGCAGCACGTCCTCGATGATCCGTTCCAGCTGGTTCAGGGTGTTGCAGCTCTTGGCCACGGTGCAGAAGCGCTGGTAGGCGTCCATCTTGGAGTCCCCCTGGCCCCAGTAGGTCTCCGGCTCCGGGTTGAGCCAGATCACAGCCCGCGAGCGCTCGGCGATCTGCTTCATCAGGTCCAGGCGCGGGTTCACGTAGTTGGAGCGGCCGTCGCCCAGCACGATCACCGTAGTGTGGCGGTCCAGTTCGCCCAGGTGGGTGTCGCAGAAGTCGGCCAGGGCGCGGCCATAGTCGGTGGGGCGAAAGCCGATGCGCCGCAGGATCTGGGCGATGGCCTCGTCCAGCTTCTCCTCATCCAGCAGGTCGTTCACCGACACCATGCGGTCGGAGAAGGCGAAGGCCTCCAGCTTATCGACCACCTCGTTGAGGCTGTAGAGGAACAGCAGCAGGAACTGCGCCGCCGCCGCCACCGAGCGGGATACGTCGCAGATGGCGATGATCTTGGGCTTGTCGATGGTCTCGCGCTTCCAGACCACCTCGAAGGGCACGCCGCCGTAGCCCATGGAGCGGCGGATGGTCTTGCCCACGTCCAGCTTGCCCTTGCGGGCGCGGTGGCGCTTGCGGCTGTAGCGGCTGGCCAGGCGCTTGGCCATGCGCTTGACCAGCGCCTCCATGGACTTCATTTCCTCCGGCTCGATGGAGGTCAGCTTCATGTCGCCGAGGATCTTCTCGCGCATCCGCCGGCCGGTTTCGCTGGCGTAGAGCTTCGACTGACGCTCGACGAAGCGCTGGGCCTCGACGAACAGGGCCGCGCGCCGCTCGGCCAGGCGATCGGCCAGGGCCTCGTCCCGGGGCAGGCCGGAGCCGCGCAGGCGGTTGATCAGGTCCTCGAGCTGGCGAAGCCCCATCTCGTCCAGGGTCCGCCGGGTCAGCAGGCTGCGCTGGGTGTTGAGCCGGATGTCCCGGGCGCGGGCGCGGTCGGCGGCCGCCTCCATGGCCTGGGCCAGGCCGATGGCGTCGTTGGACAGCAGCATCTCGGAGAGCGGTGTCTGGCCCCCCGTCTCGCCGCCTTCATTGGCCGGCTGCACGCCGTCCGGCGGGCCGTCGGCGGGTTTCTCGGGCGGGGTGAGCGCGCCCTTGAACTCTTCGCGCGTGAAGAAGGTGTCGAAGCAGAGGTCGAACCGGTCCACCTCGTCCTGCGACTTGGCCAGAGTGACGCACAGGGCGTCCTTCAACAGCTCGCGGCTGCCGTAGCCGACCTCCGCCACCGCCCTGTGGGCGTCGATGGCCTCGGCTGGCGAGACCTTGACTTCCATGGCGCGGAGGGCCCGAAGGAAGTCCTCCAAAGCGCCTTGCATCACGGCCGCGGCCATGGCGGTCAGACCCCGGCCGCCTCGGCGGCGCGCGCCAGGTATTCGCCCATCTTGGCTTCCACCGCGACAATATCCTGCTCGAACTTCAGGAGCACATTGAGGGTCTCACGCACCAGCTCGTGGTCCAGCGCGGCGGCGTGCAGCAGGATCAGCGCCCGCGCCCAGTCCACGGTCTCGGAGATCGAGGGCACCTTGCGCAGATCCAGGGTGCGCAGGGTTTGGACGAAGGCCACCAGCTCGCGGGTCAGCTTGGCCTCGATGCCCGGCACGCGGGTGGCGACGATGCGCTCCTCCAGCTTGGCGTCGGGCAGGGGGATGTGCAGGTGCAGGCAGCGGCGCTTGAGGGCGTCGCCAAGGTCGCGGACGTTGTTGGAGGTCAGGAACACGATCGGCGGCGTGATCGCCTTGATCACGCCGATCTCGGGGATCGAGACCTGATAGGCCGACAGCACCTCCAGCAGGAAGGCCTCGAAGGACTCGTCGGACTTGTCGATCTCGTCGATCAGCAGCACGCAGCCGCCGTCCTGGCGCATGGCCTTGAGCAGCGGGCGAGGCTCGAGGAAGGGCTCGGAATAGAACAGGTCGCCCATGTCGTTCAGCCGGTCCATGGCCGTGTCGACGTCGGGGGCGTCGATCAGCTCCTTGCCCATATGGTCCTTGAGGATCTGGGTGTAGAGCAGCTGCTTGCCGTACTTCCACTCGTACAGGGCCTTGGACTCGTCCAGGCCCTCGTAGCATTGCATCCGGATCAGGGGCAGGCCGAGCAGGTCGGCGGTGCGCAGGGCCAGTTCGGTCTTGCCCACGCCGGCGACGCCTTCCACCAGGATCGGCTTTTGCAGGTGCGCCGACATGTACAGCGCCGTGGCGATCCGGCGCGAGGCGATGTAGCCGGCGCCGGCCAGGCCCTCGATGATGCTATCGACCGAGGCCAGGGGGTGCGATTCAGGCGCATCCCCGAGGGGTTGGGCAGCTAGGGTCAAAGTCTCGAACTCTCAATGGGCAATGCAATATGCATCTGCTTTGAAGCCGTTGAGGGCCGATGGCAACAGCGGAGGGGCGCGGTCGGGCGCGCACCGAGAGGGCGAAACCCCTCATCCTCTCCACACCCTCAAGCGCGGGCCCCGGCTTCTCCCGCCAGGAGACGGGAATACAGCGCAACAGCAGGGAACTGGGAACACCTCTTCGGCAGAGAGAGGTAGGGGCGCCGATCGCGAAGCGATTGGGAGGCTGAGGGGTTACGCCGGCCGCCGCCCCGTTCCTAGCCGATCGCCTTCTCATACACCCGGTAGGTCTTGTAGGGCCGGCCCTGAAGGTTCTCCATGATGTGGCGCATGGGGCGGTTGTCTTCCAGAACCCAGCCGCACTCGGTGTTGGTCATGCCGTATTTCACCGACTGGTCGCGCAGTTCGCGGATGATGCGGAAGGGGGCCAGGATGCCGCGCGGGTCGTGGGCGAACTTGCGCTTGACCCCCATCAGGGGCACGCGGAAGCGCGGGATTCGTCCGACCTTCAGCCGCCAGAGCAGCTTGATCCAGCCCAACGGGAAAAGCTTGCCGCCCAGGTCGCGCGCGGCCCAGTTCAGGTCGGGGATCATCACCCCGAAGGCGGCCGGCTCGCCGTCGATCTCCATGAACCAGATCAGGCCCGGCTTGATCAGGAAGCCCAGGGACTGCTTCATGTACTTGGTCTCGGACTCGGTGATCGGCACCGAGCCCCAGTTCTCCGACCAGGCGTCGTTGTAGATCTCCACCAGCGCCTTGAGGTCGCGCTCGAAGTTCTTCAGGTCCACCGGGCGAAAGACGACGTTGTCGCCCATCGGCCGCGCCAGCCGCTTTTCCACCGCCTTGGGGAACACCGGGATGTCCGTGTACCAGGCGTGCATGTCCTTGGCCTTGGCGTAGCCCAGAGCTTCCACCTGTCTGGCCAGATAGGGCTGATCGTGGGCCATCATCACGAAGGGCGGGGTCTCGAAGCCCTCCACCAGCAGGCCCGTCTCCTCGTTGATTGAGAGGTTGAAGGGACCCATCACGGTGGTCTTGCCGCGCGCCTTGAGCCAATCCTCGGCCACCGCGAACAGGGCCTTGAACACCTCCGGGTCGTCCTCGGCGGCGATCATGCCGAACTGGCCGACGGGCTTGCCCGGCTCCTCGCGCGACAGGGAATCGATCTGGGCGCTGATCCGGCCCACGTCGCGCCCGCCGCGCACGGCCAGCCAGAACTGCACCTGCGCGTGTTCGAAGAACGGATTGTGCTTGGGCGACAGGGCCTCGAGCCGCTCGAACATCAGCGGGGCGATGTAGGTCGGGTCCTTGGCGTTCAGCCGCATGGGGACGCGGACGAACCGCTCCAGCTCGGCCTTGCTGGAGACGGGAATGATTCGCAGGTCGGTGGTCATCCTTCAGCGTATAGCAAGATGCTGAGCGCGCCGCAGCCAAAGGCCACGGGCGCTCCCCACGCCGCCGCCGCCGGGGGCAGCACCCCGGTCTGGCCCATGGCGGTCAAGAGCCCATCCACCACCAGGTAGAGCAGGCCGCCACCCAGGCCGAAGATCACCGGCAGGGTGCGGTTGCTGCGGCTGTGGCCCAGCGCGGCCGGCAGGGCCAGCATCAGCATGATCACCGGCGCGAAGCCCTGGGCGATGGTCCGCTGGATGCGGGTCTGAAATTCCGCCGGCGACCGGTTCATGGGCTCCTTGCCGTTCAGCGCCCGCAGCGCCGTGGCCGATGAAATGTCGTTGGAGTCGGAGAACAGGCGCGCCGCGTCCCCGGGCGTCAGGGACGTGGGCCAATGCAGATCGCCGCCGGCGGTGATCACGGCGCGCTGCGGGCCGATGTCGGTGACCACGGCGTCCTTCATCCGCCAGCCCCCTACTTCCGGGGTCGCGATCTGGGCGGTCATGCGCCGCGCCAGGGCCAGGTCGCCGTCGCGCTGGTAAATGGTCAGGCCGGTGAGGGTGCGCCCGTCCGGGGTCACGCCCTTGGCCACCACCAGGTCGCTCCCGATCCGGAACCAGTGCGGCTCGGGCGCCTTCTTCTGAGCCGCCGGGGCGCTGGCGTTCCACCAGCTGGCCAGGGCCTGCTCGGCTCGCGGCGTGACCGCCTCGGCGTCGATGAGGTAGATGGCCGCCACCCCCAGCGCCACCGGCAGGGCCCGGCGGAAGATCTGGTACAGCGACAGTCCGGTCGCCCGCATGGCCACCATCTCGCTGGACGAGGCCAACTGGTCGAAGGTGAAGAGGGCGCCGGCCAGCACCGCGAAGCCGGCGATCTGCTCGAACATGGCCGGCAGGCGCAGCGCCAGATACCGGAAAATCTCGATTGCGCCGCCGCGGTGGAGGATGTCGTTGGTCCGCTCCAGCAGGTCGATCAGTTGCAGCAGGCCGATCAGGGCCGCGGCGGCCACCACGGTGCGGATGGCGAAGATGCGGCTGAGGTATCCCGTCAGGCTGAGCCCGCCGCGCAGCTGCACCAGCGAGGAGGTCTTCACCTTCGACCGCCGGTCGAAGAAGCGCTCGATGGCGCTGAACAGGCCCGACAGCGGCGTCTCGCCCGGCCGCGTCCGGCTGGCGAAGAACAGCCACAGGGAGAAGGTCACCAGCGACAGCAGGGCGCCGCCCAGCAGCAGGATCGGCGGGGCGTTGCCGTTGCCGCCGAAATCCCGGGCCAGGGTCACGACGTGGTGGAAGGCGACCAGCACGACGGCGCCGACGATCATGCCCGGCGCGCGCCGGCCGCGCTTGGCGGCCATGGCCAGGGGCAGGGCCATGAGCGGCAGGAAGGGCACCGCCAGGGCCCTGGCGATGCGGGCGTAGAGCTCCGACTCCAGGGCGGCCTTGCTGATCAGGGCGTCCGGGCGCTGCATCTCGCGCACCAGCTCGGGCAGGGTCAGCTCCTGGGCGTCGCCCACGCCCCGTGGCTGCAGCTTCTGGGGTCCGCCCAGGGTCTCGAAATCGGTGACGTTGCCGAACCTCAGGACCCGAGGATCGCCATGCGGCCCGTCTTCGTAGAGCACGCCGCCCGCCAGCGTCAGCTCGGTGGTCTTGGCGTCCGGACGCAGGCCAAGGCGCCCGGACGCCGAAGTGACCAGCGTCTCGCCGTTCACCGTCGTGCGTCGGATGAAGACGCCCTTCATGTTGCGGCCGCTGGCGTCCACCTCGTCGGCGGTGATGGTGAAGTCGGGCCCGGCGCTCATGAACACCTGGGGGTCGATCTGGGCCGTCCAGCCGGCCTCCATGGCGGCGTTGCGCAGGGCGCGGTAGCCGAAGCGGCTGTAGGGCTGCAGGAAGCCGTTCAGAAGGATGCTGACGATGGCCAGCAGAATGCCCACGAACACCAGCGGCGCCACCATCCGCTCGAAGGACACGCCGCCGGCCAGGATGGCGTCGATCTCGCTGTCCTCGTCCATGCGCGCGACGACAATGAACATGGCGATGAAGAAGGACGCCGGCAGCGCCAGGCCCAGGTGGTAGGGCACCAGGTTGGTGATCAGGCCGAACAGGAAGCCCAGGTGCGCGCCGTTGGCCGACAGTTCCTTGATCAGCCTCAGGGTCTGTTCGAGCAGGAAGGCGATCAGGGTCACGCTCAGCACGCCAACGGCCGGCTGGGCCAGGCTGCGCAGCATGTAGCCGTCGATCAGGGACGGCCGCCACGTGGACCTGTAAGCGGCCTGGGCGGCGGCGGCCATGGAGCGCTCCCTAGATCACGATGACCCTGGATTGGCGCAATCCAAGGTCATGAAGGTGATCAATTCCAAGATTGAGCGGGGTACGGGCGGAAAACCGGATCCCACCTTGCATCATCTCTATCTAGCTGGCGACGCCCGCGCGGCGCCGATCGGCGCTCAATATACCCAGTTGGCGACCGACGTGAGCGAAGGCTTCCACCGCCGTGTCGATTTGCTGGATGGAGTGGGCCGCGCTGACGCTGCTGCGCAGGAGCGGCGAGTTGGACGGGGTCGCCGGCGGCACCGCCAGGTTCAGATAGACCCCCGATTCCAGCAGCATCTTCCAGAACGCGACCGCGATCTCCTGGTTGGGCATCACCACCGCGACGATGGGATTGGCTTCCGGGCCGGTCTCGAAGCCGAGCGCCACCAGCCCGTCGTGCAGCCGCCGGGCGTTGCGCATGAGGTTGGCGCGCAGTTCCGGGCGCTGCTGCATCTGGTGAAGGGCCTCGATGGTCGAGGCGATCACGCCGGGCGGCAGGGACGCGGTGAACATGTAGGGCCGGCTCACCAGCCGCATGACGTCGAAATCGGGATTGTCGGAGACGCAGAAGCCGCCGACGCTGCCCAGGCTCTTGGAGAAGGTGCCGACGATGAAGTCCACGTCCGCCTCGACGCCGGCCTGTTCGGCCAGGCCCCGGCCGGTTTCGCCCAGCACGCCCAGGGAGTGGGCCTCGTCGACCAGCAGGTAGGCGCCGGTCTCGCGCTTCACGTGCGCGATTTCCTTCAGCGGGGCGGTGTCGCCCAGCATGGAGTAGATGCCCTCGACGACGATCAGCTTGTCGCCGGGCACGCCTTCGAGGCGGCGCAGGCGCTTGTAGAGGTCGTCGGGATTGTTGTGGCGGAAGCGGATCACCTCGGCATGGCCGAGGCGCGAGCCGTCATAGATGCTGGCGTGGCTGTCGGCATCCAGCATCAGGTGGTCGCCGCGGCCCACCAGGGTCGACAGGACGCCCAGGTTGGCCTGGTAGCCGGTGGTGAACACCATGGCGTGCTCACGGCCGTAGAACTTCGCCAGGTCGCGCTCCAGGCGCAGGTGGCCGTCGTAGCTGCCGTTGGCGATCCGGGACCCGGTGGTGCCCGTGCCCTGGCTCTGGGTCGCCTCCACCGACTTTTCGATGCAGTCGGGATCGAAGGTCAGGCCCAGGTAGTTGTTGGTGCCCAAAAGGATGGTGCGCTTGCCGCCCAGCATGCCCTCGGTGGGCGACAGGACGCTGTCGAAGCGCACGCTCAGCGGCTCGATGCCCATGCTGCGCACGGCGTCATAGGCGGCCTTGTAGATCCCGTGTTTCGCTAGAATCGTCACGCTCAGGCTCCCTTACGCAGCTCTTCGACCGACCGGATCAGGTCGCCGACCGTCTGGACCTGCGCGATTCGATCCAGAGGAATCGAGATGTCGTAGAAGTCTTCTATCGCCATAACGAAATTCATCACTCCGAGAGAGTCCATACCAAGGTCTTCGACGATGTCGGTTTCATCGGTGATCTGCACCGGCCGATTGAGCACTTGCTCGAATATCGAGGCAATATCATCACGCATGGAACGACCTGAGAGGTCCATCTTGGCGCCAACCAATGTCAATTGATGATTTCCCCGCATTCCGCGAATCTGCTGCATCGCTTCGCGGACGAAGCCCCGGCCCCACCGTTACAGGTTTGCGTTTAGCCCTTCAACTGCGGCGGAAACGCGTCCGCTACTGTGTCAGCCAGCCCACACGCCTGTACCAGGCCACGGAATGCGCGAAACCGGCGGCCAGGTCGAACTGCGCCGGCGGGGCGCCAGGCGCCTCTTCCTTGGGCGATACCGACCAGTCGGGATGCAGCAACTCCCGAGCCTTGCCGCTGGTGAAGATGGCAGGGTCGCCGGTGACTCGGCCCACTTGCTCCGACACCGCCCCCGCCGTTCGCAGCAGCCACGGGGCGATGGGCAGCAGGCTTGGCCGCCGCCCCAGCACCGTCCCGGCGGTCTCGAAAATCTCCCGCCAGGCGTAGCCTTCGGGTCGCGCGCCGCCCACCGTCCAGGTTCCCGGGATGG
>FTAI01000777.1_pt1 | contig 11315 bp, 12 predicted proteins | sample 1638941 | NCBI WGS metagenome assembly FTAI01 (sample SAMEA3914813, study PRJEB12502) | metagenome | biome: forest; material: soil | place: Canada | collected 2011-07-07 | depth 0.3 m | reverse complement strand
TTCGTCTCCACCGCCGCCGGCGCCGTCGGCTCGGTCGCCGCCCAGGTCGCCAAGATCAAGGGCTGCTACGTCATCGGCTCCACCGGCTCGGACGACAAGGCCGCCTGGCTGAAGGACGACTGCGGTCTGGACGCCGTGATCAACTATAAGAAGGAGCCGATCGGCAAGGCGCTGAAGGCCGCCGCCCCCAAGGGGATCGACGTCTATTTCGAGAACGTCGGCGGCGAGCACTTGGACGCCGCCCTGGCCAACATGAACACCCTGGGCCGCATCGCCGTCTGCGGCATGATCAGCGGCTACAACGCCGAGGGCGCCCGGACCGAAGTGCGGAACCTGTCCAACATCATCTACGGCCGCATCAACCTGCGCGGCTTCGTCGCCACCGACTTCATGCACCTCTACGACCAGTTCCGGTCCGACATGACCGGCTGGCTCAAGGACGGCCGCGTGAAGTACCAGGAGACCATCCTGGACGGCATCGCCAACGCCCCCACCGCGCTGATCGGCCTGATGAACGGCGTGAACAGCGGCAAGATGCTGGTCAAGCTGGCGGAGTAGGGGAGGCGCGACCCCTCACCCAACTCCCCACCTGTGGTGGGGCGAGGGCTATGCCCGCACGACTCTCGACGCTTCAAGCCCTCTCCCGCCGACGGTGAGAGAGGGGGGCCGAGGGCCTCTCTCCGCGGTTCAAGCCGCCGAGGGCCGCGCGTCGCGCACCAGGAACGCCCGGATCGCGTCGGCGCCGCTGGCCTTGCGCAGTTGTTCGCGCAGTTCGGCCTGCCTCAGCGCCCGCGAAATCCGCGCCAGGGCCCGCAGGTGGTCCGAGCCGGCGCCTCCTGCGCCCTGGGGCGGGCTGAACAGGGCGAACAGCAGGTCCACCGGCTTGTCGTCCAGGGAGTCGAAATCCACCGGCTGCTCCAGCCGCACGAACACCCCGCGCAGACGGTCCAGCCCCGCCAGGCGGGCGTGCGGCACGGCCACCCCGTGGCCGACGCCGGTCGAGCCGGCGGCCTCGCGCTCCATCAGGGCGTCGAACACGTCCGGCGCTTTGAGGCCGAAGTTGCGCGCGGCGATCTCCGCGATCACCGATAGCGCCTGCCGCTTCGATGCGGCGCTCACGCGCGGCGAAATAGCCCCGCGCTCAAGCAGATCCCCCAGATTTATCAACTCAGGCAGGCTCGCTCATATCCAACAGGACCGAGGCCCGCAGCGGACTATCTCGCTGGAAGTGACCACCCCATTGGTCAGCTTCCGTGAGACGCGTCGCCGTTGAAGGCTTTGGTGCGTTCGGGGTCAATCCAGCCGATGTTGCCGTCCGGCCGGCGATATACCACGGACAAGTGGCCGTGCGCGGCGTTCCTAAACACGATTGTTTGACTTTCAGTCAAGTCGAGTTCCATCACCGCCATGGAAACGGTCATCGTCTTCAGCGCCTCTTCGGTTTCGGCGATGACGACGGAATCGGCCGGGGTGTCGGCGTCCGTCCATTCCTCGTCGAAATCGCCGCCGCCGTCTCCGACCTCCGGCGCCCGCAAGACGTAGAAGGACGCCGTCTCGGCCGCCTTGGCCGTGGCCGCGGCCGTGTGGCTCTTCAGACGGCGCTTGTACCGCCGGATGCGCGTCTCGATCTTGTGCAGCGCCTGCCCGAAGGCCGCATGGGCGTCTCCGCCCAGCCCGTGGCTCTGCAGTTTCTGGCCCGAGGCCAGGGCGACCGAACAGTCCACCCTGAACCCATAGCCGTCTCGGCTGACCACGACGTCGGCGTCACCACCGCGTTCGAAGTACTTGCCAATGCTGCTTTGGAGTTCGCCGTCGACCCGCTCACGCAGGGCCTCGCCGACATCGACATGCTTGCCGGAAACTTGGACTTGCATGCCCCCATGAACGCGCTTGCGACGGTTTCGTGTCAAGCGGCGACGGACGTTAATCGCGGCTTCCGCGTACCGATGTCAAAGCCCTCGCCCCCGCGTGCGAGGGAGCGTGCGAGGGTTGGGTGAGGGGCGCCGTCGCTCACCGGCCTTGTCCGGGGCTCGAGGTGCCTACGCCGTCTCCCGCAGCATCCGCTTGCGCTCCACCGACGAGGGGATGCGCATGGCTTCGCGGTACTTGGCGACCGTGCGCCGGGCGATGTCGACTCCGGCCTCCTTGAGGATGTCGACGATCGCGTCGTCGGAGTGCACGTCGCTGTCGGCCCGTTCGGTGTCGATCAGGTGCTTGATCTTGTGGCGCACGCTCTCGGCCGAGTGGGCCGCGCCGCCGTCGCTGGAGGCGATCGAGCTGGTGAAGAAGAACTTCATCTCGAACACGCCGCGGGGCGTGGCCAGGTACTTGTTCGAGGTCACCCGGCTGACCGTGCTCTCGTGCATGCCGATGGCGTCGGCCACGGTCTTCAGGTTCAGCGGCCGCAGGTGCTCGACCCCATAGGCCAGGAAGCCGTCCTGCTGGCGCACGATCTCGCTGGCCACCTTCAGGATGGTCTTGGCGCGCTGGTCCAGGCTCTTGATCAGCCAGTTGGCGCTGGACAGGCAGTCGGAAACGAAAGTCTTCTCCTGGTCCGATCGAGCCCCGCCGGACACCCGGGCGTGATAGCGCTGGTCCACCAGCAGCCGCGGCAGGGTGTCGGTGTTCAGCTCCACGTGCCACATCCCGCCCAGGCCCTCGCGCACATAGACATCCGGCGTAACCGACTGCGAAGGCTCGCCGCCGAAGGCCGCACCCGGCCGGGGCGTCAGGGCCCTCAGCTCGGCGATCATCTCCTTCAGGTCCTCGTCGTCCACTTCGCAGACGCGCCGCAGGCCCGGCATGTCGCGGCGGGCCAGCATCTCCAGGTTGGCGACCAGGGCCGCCATCGCCGGATCGAACCGGTTGCGATCCTTCAGCTGCAGGCTCAGGCACTCGGCCACGTCCCGGGCGCAGACGCCGGTGGGCTCGAAGCCCTGCAGCACCCTCAGCACGCCCTCGACCATCGCCAGGCCGCAGCCCAGCCGCTCGGCGACGTCATCCAATTCCGCGCGCAGATAGCCGCCGTCGTCCACGGCGTCGATCAGCACCGCCGCCACCGCCCGCTCCGGACCGGTCAGGCCCGCGACGGCCACCTGTTCCTGCAGGTGCTCGGCCAGGGTCAGCTCGCGCGCATGGGTCTCGCGCGCATCGCCGTCCTCGCCTTCGAAGCTGCCGCCCCGTCCGGCTTTGGACCAGTCGATGCTGCCGCCCGCGTCGACGCCGCCGATGGCGGGGCCGGCGTCGCCGGTAGCGTGGTCGCCCGGCGAAGCGCCGTCGTACAGATCGTCGTGCCGCACATCCAGATCCGCCTCGGCGGCGGCGCCTGGCACGTGGTCGGTGTCGTAGGTGTCGGTGTCGGCCTTGACCGGCTCGGCGTCCGGCTCGCGGTCGGCTTCGTCGCGCTGCAACAGCGGGTTGCGTTCCAGCTCGCCATCCACGAACGTCTCGAGCTCAAGGTTCGACAGCTGCAGAAGCTTGATAGCCTGCTGCAGTTGCGGCGTGATGACGAGGCTCTGCCCCTGCCGTAGCTCTAATCGCGGACCAAGCGCCAAGGCGGCTTCCCAAAATCAGTTACGACTCAAGGGATAGCGGACGATCCGCATCCGATTGGTTAATGCTGGCAGGAAAATTGCATGTGAGGAGCCGGACCGGTTGCTGAGTACGTCCGGCGCCGACGTAACCCCTCACCCTCACTACGCGAGCGGGCCCCTTCCCCCCGGGAGGGGTGTCCCCAAATCTAAGCGGCGGACTTTTTTGCCCTCCCAGAGGGAGAAGGGGCCCGCGCTCGAAGAGCGCGGGAGGATGAGGGGTTTAGGCCTCTCAGCTTGCCCCTCAGTCGATGTCGAAGCGGTCGCCCAGGTACACCCGGCGCACGTCCGGGTTGGCCACGATCTCTTCGGGCGTGCCTTCGAACAGCACCTCGCCCGCCGCGATGATCGAGCAGCGGTCGATGATGTCCAGAGTCTCGCGCACGTTGTGGTCGGTGATCAGGATGCCGATGCCGCGCTTCTTCAGGTATCCCACCACCTCGCGGATGTCGGCGATGGCCAGGGGGTCGATCCCGGCGAAGGGTTCGTCCAGCAGCATGAAGGCTGGCTCGCTGGCCAGGGCGCGGGCGATTTCCACCCGCCGCCGCTCGCCGCCCGACAGGGCCACGGCGGGCGATGTCCGCAGGTGTGCGATGTGCAGTTCTTCCAAGAGCTCGGTGGTGATGGCGCGGATCTTGTCGCGGCGCTTCTCGCGCATCTCCACCACGGCCATGATGTTCTGTTCCACCGTCATGCCGCGGAAGATCGAGGTCTCCTGCGGCAGATAGCCCAGGCCCTCGCGGGCGCGCTGGTACATGGGCTGGGCGGTGATGTCCTCGCCGTCCAGGTAGATCGCCCCGTAGTCCACGGCGATCAGGCCAGTGATCATGTAGAAGCAGGTGGTCTTGCCCGCGCCGTTGGGGCCCAGCAGGCCGGCGACCTCACCGCGGTTCAGGTGCAGGCTGACGTTCTTGACCACCTGGCGGCCGCGAAAGGTTTTGCAAATCCGGTCCACCACCAGGCCCGACTGGTCGGCCCCGGCGGCCGCAGCGGGCCGGATCGACGCCAGGCGCTCGCGTTCCGGCGGGCCTGATTCCGGCGGCTTGCCCCCGTCCTCGCCCGGCCGCGTCAGGGCGCCCATCAGCGGCCCGGCCGTGCTGGCGATCGTGGTGATGCGGCGGGGCGTGTCGGTCATGGCGCCTCAGGGCTGGCCCGGGGGAGGGGGCGGCGGCGTGATGGTCGGCGTGTTCTGGTTCTTGGGCTCGGGATAGAAGACGCCGCGCACGCGCCTGGCCGAACCCAGGCCCTTGGAACCGGACTCCAGCCGAGCGGCCTTGCTCTGGACGTTATAGACCAGCCGGTCGCCCCGGGCGACGTTGTTGCCCTGGACCACGATGACGTCGCCGGTCATCACCACCTCGTCCGAGGCGTTGGTGTAGGTGGCATGGTCGCCGTGGGCGTTCTGGTCGGGGGTGACGAAATAGACGTTGCCGTCGGCCTCGATGCGGTCGGTGCCGCCGCAATTGGGCTGGCCGTTGGCCTGAAGGCTCTTGGTGCGCGAATACACGCTGATGGTGTTGGCCCGCAGCCGCGACTTGCCCTGCAGCGCCTCGGCCGCGCCGCGGAACACCACCAGACACTTGGAGTTGACCACCTCCATCTCGTTGGCGGTGGTGTCGACAGGGGCGGTGGAGCGCGAATCGAGCTGGGCCCAGGCGGGGCCGGCGCCGGTGAAGGCGCACACCGCCAGCGTGGCCAGCCCCAGCCTGCCAAGGGCCGCGCGATCAATCATGGAACCAAGTCTCCGGGCGAGCCGACAACCGCAGCCCATCTATAGTGCTGTTCACGTCTTTAGTGCTGATTCAGCCGCGCGTGAACGCCACCTTTGTAAATCACCCGGTCGCCCTTGTCGTACACGTCGAAACTGCCGGACTTCACGCTGCCCATCGAGGTCTTGCCCTGGATGGCCTGAGGCCCCGTCACCGAACCGGTGCGGGTGTTGACGGTGGCTTCCTGGCTGGCGAAGGCGGAGTCCTTGGAATTGTCGGCGTGCACATTGCCCTTGAGGTGCAGGATGCGCGTGTCCTCCCGATAGACGCCGGTGTCGGCGGTCAGGGTCGAGGGATTCGCGCCGTCCACGTCCTGGGTGATGTGCGGATATTGCAGCAGCACCTTCTGGAAGTCCTGCGGGTCGCGCGCGGCCTGGCGCGCGCTCAGCATGAACGCCCGCCCCTGGCTGTCGCGGCCGAAGAAGTGTGGGTTGGTCATGACAATCTGGTTCACCGGCGCGTGCGGCGTACCGCGCCGGTTGATCGAATGCTCGCCGATCAGGCCCGCCAGCAGGCCCAGCACCGCCACCATCGCCATCGGCAGGGTCCAGCGCAGCACCGTGATGACGCGGCTGTGCTGGCGCGCCTTCGCCCGGGGCGGGGGCCCCAGCGCGGACGGCATGGTGTTGTTGGTGATGCTCACGGCGCGTTCTTTTCCGATTTCAGCTGTGCGCGAAGATGTCCTGGTCTTCCCAGCCGGCCACGTCCAGCGCCGCCCGGTGAGGCAGGAACTCGAAGCAAGCTTTCGCCAAGTCCATGCGGCCCTCCCGGATCAGCATCTCATCGAGATGGTTCTTAAGCGCGTGCAAGTTAAGAACGTCCGACGCTGCATAGGCTAATTGTTCGGGCGAAAGTTTGTCCGCGCCCCAATCGGAGCTTTGCTGCGTCTTGGAAATGTCAATTCCGAGCAGTTCCTTGGTCACATCCTTGAGCCCATGGCGGTCGGTGTAGGTGCGCGCGATCCGCGAGGCGATCTTGGTGCAATAGACCGGCGTGGTTGTGATCCCCAGCGACAGCTGGAACATGGCGATGTCGAAACGACCGAAGTGGAAGATCTTCAGGACTGTCGGATCGGTGAGCAGCCGCTTGAGGTTCGGGGCGTCATAGGCCGGCCGCCTGAACTTCAGGATGTGCGCGTCGCCGTCGCCGGCCGAGATCTGCACGACGCACAGCGGGTCGCGGCCGAGGCGCAGCCCCATGGTCTCCGAATCAACGGCCACGGACGAGGCGCCCGCGAACAGGCCATCAGGCAGGTCGCCTTCATGCAGGTGATTGGCCAAAACTCTCAAACTCTCCATCTGGCCCAGTGGGCGACGTCGGCCCGGCGTCGCCCGCGGCCCTTGATGTCACTCTTATGCATCATCGATCGCGACGGTTCATCGCAGGGCGATTTCAGGCGCGAAACACCGAAATGGGGGGCCGGGACGGTGAAGTCCAGCCGCACTTTGTACCGATGACGCAAACCGCCACCGTTGGGGGGCTTTCGCCCCGGTCGGACCACCGCCTCGCTGCGGAGAGGGGTGGTGCCCAGGAAAGGACTCGAACCTTCACGGCCGTTAAGCCACTGGCACCTGAAGCCAGCGCGTCTACCAATTCCGCCACCTGGGCCCGCCGCCTCAGCGCGCGAGGGCCGGACGCATAGGGCGCCGCCTTGCGCGCGTCAATGCTTGGAAATGCGCCCCGTGATCGTGGCGCGCCGGATGACCACTTTCCACGGCGTTGCTTATGGGAGGCGCCTCGTCTATCCGGGGGCTGTTGAGGCGCGGAGGCACAGGCAACGCCATGAAGGGTCTGGTGACGGTGTTCGGCGGCTCGGGGTTCGTGGGCGGCCAGATCGTCCGCGCCCTGGCCCGGAAAGGCCTGCGCGTTCGCGTCGCGGTGCGCAATCCGGGACGGGGCTATCGCCTGCGCATGCTGGGCGACGTCGGCCAGATCGAGGTGGTCCAGGCCAACGTCCGCAATCCGGCCTCCGTAGCCCGCGCCCTGGACGGGGCCGAGGCGGTGGTGAACGCCGTGGGCGTGCTCTACGAGGTCGGTCGTCAGCAGTTCCAGAGCCTGCACGTCATGGGCGCCCAGACCATCGCCCAGGCCGCCGCGGCCGAGGGGATCACCCGCTTCGTCCAGATCTCGGCCATCGGCGCCGATCCCCAGTCCCCCGCCAAGTACGGCCGCACCAAGGCCGAGGGCGAGGCCGCCGTCCGCGAGGCCGTTCCGGCCGCGGTGGTCATCCGGCCCTCCATCGTGTTCGGCCAGGACGACCACTTCTTCAATTTCTTTGCCTCCATGGCGATGACGTCGCCCGTCCTTCCGCTGATCGGGGGCGGGACCACCCGCTTCCAGCCGGTGTTCGTCGGCGATGTGGCCGCCGCCGTCGCGGCCGCCGTCACCGACCCGGCGCATGTGGGCCTGACCTTCGAGCTGGGCGGCCCGGCGCCGCACACCTTCAAGGCGCTGATGGAGCTGATGCTGCAGGAGATTCAGCGCAACCGCATCCTGCTGCCGATCCCCTTCCCGGCGGCCAAGCTGCTCGCCGTCGGCGGCGACGTCCTCTGCGCCGCCCGCGGGGTCCTCGCCCTGATTCCGCCCCCGCCGATCACCACCGACCAGGTGGAGATGCTGCGCATCGACAACGTGGTCGCCCCCGGCGCCCTCGGCTTGGCGAACCTCGGCGTGCCCGCCACCGCCATGGAGCCGATTCTCCCCACCTACCTCTACCGCTACCGCCGCGGCGGCCAGTACGCCGACACCATCGCGGCGGTGTGAGAGCCACCGCTTCCGAGGGGAGAGGGCCTGATCGCGAAGCGATTGGGTGAGGGGTTACGTCTCCTCCGAAGTGTTCGCCGCCAGCCCCACTGCCTGCGCCCGCCGCGCATGCGCCAACACCCGCGCCGCGTCGCTCACCTGGTCTACCCCGCCGACCAGAGGCAGCGCCCGCAACGCCGGATCAACAATCTCGCTTCGGATCGATTCAGCGATCTCGTCGGCGTTGATCACCTGGAACGGCCGCTCGAAGTAGGAACCCACCCGCGCCTCGAACCGCCCCGGCAATCGGCGCGCCAAGTGCAGCCGCGCCGCCGCCATCGCCGCGTCCGCAAGTCCAGTCTCCCGCGACCGCCAATCTGCCGCCGCCATCGCCCGCTCCAGCCCAGGCGCCAACGCCCCGGCGCAGGGCAACCGCGAGAAGGCCGCGCCGAGCCATTTGGCGTAAGGGGCGTAGGTCCGCTCGATCAGGAAACCCAGGCCCATGATGTCCCGCGCAAGCCGCGCAGCGATGACGCGCGAGCCCAGGTCGTCGCCCCGCTCGCCTGCGCGGCCCACAAAGGCGTGCTCCTCGGCGATGCGGCCCCATTGGCAAGCGAGACGGTACAGCCAGATATCATCGGGAAAATAGGAGAGGCGCGCCCTAAGCGCCGTCAACGCCCCGTCGTCATCGTGGAACACCGCCCCGGCCGTTGCAGCGAGCAGCCTCTGCTCGGGGACTGCCAGCCAATCGCGCCAGGATCGCGGACCGCCCGACTCAACCGCCAGGTTCTTTAAGACCCAGGCTTCCAGCGTCGTGAGCTCGACGCCCGGAGCCGGCCAGTCGAGGAAGCGCGCCGGCGGCGGCTCCAGCGCCACCCTCGACGGGTCCGCCACGAACACCTGCACGCGGGCGCCCCAGTCGTGGTCCGTCGACATCGCCGAGTCGAAGCCCAACACCTCTGACCCGTCGCCGATCAGCGCCCCGGCGTGCGCCAAGCCCGCCAGCCTCGGCGCCGCCCAGTCCTGATAGAACCGGCGCGCCAGCTCCAGGCCCGGTATGAAGCCGGTCATCGCCGCCCTCCCCCCAAACGAAAAAAGCCCCGGCGCTTGGGCCGGGGCTTTCCGTCGTTCGTTCGCTCGCGCTTAGCGGCGACCGCCCATGAAGTAGAGCAGGAAGCGGAACAGGTTGATGAAGTCCAGGTAGAGGCTCAGCGCCCCATAGCTGGTGGCCACGCTCATGGCCGCCTGGTCGCCGCCCAGCTGGTAGTAGGTCATCTTCATGCGCTGGGTGTCGTAGGCGATCAGCCCAGCGAAAATGCCGACCCCGATCAGGTTGATCAGGAACACCAGCATGGCCGAGTGGAAGAAGAACGTCGCCAGCGAGGCGAAGATCAGGCCCCACAGGCCCATGATCAGGAAGCTGCCCATGCCGGTCAGGTCGCGCTTGGTGGTGTAGCCCACCAGGCTCAGGCCGCCGAACGCCGCCGCCGTCACCAGGAACGTCTGGAAGATCGATGCGCCGCTGTAGATCGCGAACAGCATGCCCAGCGAGGCGCCGATCAGGGAGACGATCACCCAGTAGGTGATGCTGGCGCTGCGCGGTGATGTCTGCCGCGCGAAACCCTGGAACAGCAGGATGGCCAGCGGCGCGAACGCCACCACCATGCCCAGGATGGTGTAGCCGATGTGGCCGACGCCATCGACCTGGAACAGCAGGCGCTGCACCGGCGGGTAGTTGCCAGTGACCCAGGCCAGGGCGGCCGAGAGCACGAGGCCCAGGCCCACCTTGTTGTAAACACCGAGCATGAACGCGCGCAGACCTGCGTCGACGGCCATGTCGGGGCGGGCTGCTGCGCCGAAGCGCGGGGCGCCGCCGTTGAAGTCGCTCATAGGATCGTGACCCTTAAGATGCGTCCCTGTCGGACGCTCAGCCCCAAATATCGGCTCCGCCGGCTCTTGGCGCAAGGGCCTATGGATTAAGGGGTTGTCATCCAAGCCGGCCGCCATGGCCTGCCGGCGGGCCGCGCTAGAACAAGCCCAGCACCGCGCCCAGCACCATGATCGTGCCCACCAGGCCCACGGCCCAGGCCAGGGGCCTGACCAGCGGAACGCCGGCCAGGTACAACACCGCATGCACGGCTCGCGAATAGAAGAACAGCTCGGCGCCCAGCACGGTCGAGGCGTTCGAGATGTGCGCGACCGCCGCCACAAGCACCAGTGGCGCGAACATCGCCAGGCCCTCGCGATGGTTGTCCACCACCCGCATCGTCCTGGCCTGGAAGGGCTTGGGCGGCGGCAGATTGTCCCTGGGCCCCGCCATCGGCGTCAGCCCCTGGGCCCGCACGCCCGCCGTCGCCTGGATCAGCACCAGCAACAGCAACAGGCCGGCCGAATAGGCCAGCATCGCCAGTTCAACGCTCATGTTCCTCTCCCCCAAGAGCGCCCAAAATCAGAGCCCGACGGACGCGCAAAGGCTGTCGGGCTCTGGATTGAGCTTAAGTGTTGCTGGCGATTGGCTCAGACGCTGACGGCGCCGTCAACCAAGGCGTCCATCCAAAGCGCATAGTCCCGGCCGGCCGCGTTGGCGGCCCTCCGACTGTCGCGCAAGCTGACGGGTCGCGGACCCGAAGCGGGCTTAGCAGCCGGTGCTGTTCTTGCCGATCGCGTGGCCGGCCAGGGCGCCGACGCCCGCGCCCAGCATCGTGCCGGGCAGGCGGTTGCCGCCGGAGGCCATGTTGCCAACCACGCCGCCGCCGATGGCGCCGATGATCGCACCGTTCGCGCCGCGGCGCTGACGGCGCTCGTGGCAGTTGTTGTAGGACGAATAGTGACGGTAGTGGCTGTAGTGATGATAGTGCCGAGCCGACGCCGCCTGCGGCAGGCTCACAGTCGCCGTGACCAACGCCGCGGCGCACAAGGCCAGCTTGCGGGATAAGAGCATTCGGGCAGTCATGAGTCGTCTCCTGAACATTTGGATCGACCCCGCAACGCGTCAACTTTGCCGCAGGTTCCCTTTGCCGCAGCCCTTTATGTCGATCGCACTGCTACTGATGGCGGCGCCGCAACGACAACCCCTACGGGAGAAAAGTCCGCTTTGGCGCACGTGACACCAACCGGCAGGCGGGCCGCCACGGCGATTCCAACGCCGCAGAAGCCCGCCACCCCCAGCGCCGCATCCCCCCAGATGAACGACAGCTTAACAGCTCGTTAGGCT
>FTAI01001681.1_pt1 | contig 11320 bp, 9 predicted proteins | sample 1638941 | NCBI WGS metagenome assembly FTAI01 (sample SAMEA3914813, study PRJEB12502) | metagenome | biome: forest; material: soil | place: Canada | collected 2011-07-07 | depth 0.3 m | reverse complement strand
GTTCGGAGTCGCTGATATCGGTGTAGACGGCCATGGCTGTTGATCCGCGAGGGGGCGGGGCGCGTCAAGGCTCCGGCGAGGGCTGGACCGTGAAAACCTTGCCGCAGAGCCCCCCAGGCCTCAGGCCACCGCGCGCGGCAGCTTGAAGGTCACAGTCTCGGCGGTGCCGGAGACCTCGTTGATGGTGACGTCGAAGCGTTGCGACAGGGCGCCGATCACTTCCTGCACCAGCAGCTCCGGGGCCGAGGCGCCGGCGGTCAGGCCCACCACCTCCACGCCGTTGAACCACGACCAGTCGAGGCCGCTGGCGTCGTCGATCAGGCGCGCGTCGCGGGCCCCGGCCTTCAGCCCCACCTCGACCAGCCGCACGGAGTTGGAGGAATTGCGCGCCCCCACCACCAGCAGCAGGTCGCAGTCGGCCGCCAGGCGCTTGACCGATTCCTGGCGGTTGGTGGTGGCGTAGCAGATGTCTTCCTTGTGCGGCGCGCTGATCTGCGGGAACCGGCGGCGCAGGGCGTCCACCAGGTCGGCGGTGTCTTCCACCGACAGGGTGGTCTGGGTGACGAAGGCCAAGTTCGAAGCGTCCACCGGCACGAAGGTCTCGGCGTCCTCGATGGTCTCGATCAGGCGCACCGCGCCGGGGGGCAGCTGGCCCATGGTGCCCACGACTTCGGGGTGGCCGGCGTGGCCGATGAGCACGATCTCGCGACCGTCGTCGTAGTGGCGGGCGGCCTCGACGTGGACCTTCGACACCAGCGGGCAGGTTGCGTCGAGGTAGAGCATCTCGCGCTTCTCGGCTTCGGCCGGCACGGTCTTGGGCACGCCGTGGGCCGAGAACACGACCGGCCGGTCGTCGGGGCATTCGTCCAGCTCCTCGACGAACACCGCGCCGATAGCCCGCAGCCGCTCCACCACATGGCGGTTGTGCACGATCTCGTGACGCACATAGACCGGAGCGCCGTACTTGGCGATCGCGCGCTCCACGATCTGGATGGCGCGGTCGACCCCCGCGCAGAACCCGCGCGGCGCGGCCAGAAGGATGTGGAGCTGTGGTTTCATGGGTGCAAACTAGGGCCTTGGAACCGCAAGAGCTAGAGTAGTTCCCCTCAGTGGACCTGCGACGCAAACGCCGCATCCGTGGCTTGGCTTGCTCCGCCTTCGTTGCGGCGCCGCGGATATGCCTTTATCAGGACCATAACCGAGCGGCCGGACTCTCCGGCGCCCGCCCTGTCTGGATTTCCCATGCGCCGCCTCACCGTCTCCGCGCTTGTCGCCATTTCCGCCCTGATGGCCCTGCCCCCGTCCATCAGCCACGCCCAGATGGGCGGCGGCCGGGGCGGCGGTGGCCGCGGTGGCGGCGGCCAGCAGGACGATGACGACGCCAAGAAGAAGAAGCGCGACTCCGAATGGGGCTCCAACGCCCCGGCCCTGGCGCAGCTGCGCAACGCCGGGCCGTGCCCCTACGTGAAGGTGCTCTACGACGCGGCGCGCTATGTGGAGCTGAAGGACAACAAGGAAGCCTCGGCCGCCGTCGGCTACACCGGCGAGATCCAGGGCCTGTCGGCGGGCTGCAGCTACAAGGCCGACCAGCCGATCACCGTGCAGATGCAGGTGCTGTTCTCCCTGGGCAAGGGGCCGCAGGCGCATGAGCAGCACAAGACCTATCGCTACTGGGTGGCCGTCACCCACCGCAACGAGTCGGTGCTGGCCAAGGAATACTTCGACCTGCCGGTCACCTTCCCCGCCGGCCAGGACCGCGTCAGCGTCACCCAGACCCTGGGCAACGTCGTCATCCCGCGCAGCGACACCAAGGTCAGCGGGGCCAATTTCGAAGTCCTGATCGGCTTTGACGTGACGCCCGAGATGGCCGCCTTCAACCGCGACGGCAAGCGCTTCCGACCCAACACCGGCGTGACCACCGCAGCGCAATGAGCGACCTGAAATCGGGCCTCAGCGAAGCGGTCGGCGCCGCCTTCGCCGGCCTTGGCCTGTCCCCCGAACACGGCCGCGTCACCGCGTCGGACCGCCCGGACCTGGCCGACTTCCAGTGCAACGGCGCCCTGGCCGCGGCCAAGGCGGCGGGGCGCAATCCGCGCGAGATCGCCGCGGCGGTGCTGGCGGCCCTGAAAGACCACCCCAGCCTTGCCTCCGTCGAGATCGCCGGGCCGGGCTTCATCAACATGAAGGTCAACGACCACGCCCTGTCGGTGCGCGCCAACGAGATCGCCGGCGACGCGCGCGCCGGCGCCTCGGCCGTCGCCACGCCGCGCCGGGTGCTGGTGGACTACGCCGGCCCGAACGTCGCCAAGGAGATGCACGTCGGCCACCTGCGCGCCTCGATCATCGGCGAGGCGGTGAAGCGGCTCTACCGGTTCCGCGGCGACGAGGTGCTGGGCGACGCCCACTTCGGCGACTGGGGCCTGCAGATGGGCCTGCTGATCATCGCCGTTAGCGACGAGCACCCGGACATCGCCGAAGTCCTGGAAACCCTGAAAACCCGTCCCGACGACTGGACGCAGGCCAAGGGCGAGGCCCTCAGCGCGGACCTGTTCTGCCGCATCGGCCTGGATGACCTGGACCGGCTCTATCCCCTGGCGGCGGCGCGCAACAAGTCCGACCCCGCCTACCGTGACCGGGCCCGCAAGGCGACGGCCGAGCTGCAGGCCGGCCGCTTCGGCTACCGGCTGCTGTGGCGGCATTTCGCGGACGTCACCCGCGTCGCCCTGCAGCGCGATTTCCATGCCCTCGGCGTCGACTTCGACCTCTGGCGCGGCGAGAGCGACGTCAACGACCTGATCGAGCCGATGGTCGAGGAGCTGAAGCAGAAGGGCCTCGTCATCGAGGACCAGGGCGCCCAGATCATCCGTGTGGCCCGCAACGACGACAAGCGCGAGGTGCCGCCCCTGCTGGTGGTCTCCTCCGAAGGCTCGGCCATGTACGGCACCACGGATCTCGCCACCATCCTGGACCGCAAGACCTTCTTCGACCCGGACCTGGTGCTCTATGCCGTCGATCAGCGCCAAGCGGACCACTTCGAGACCGTGTTCCGCGCCGCCTACCTGGCCGGCTACGCCGCTCCCGGGGCGCTGGAGCACATCGGCTTTGGCACCATGAACGGGCCTGACGGCAAGCCCTTCAAGACCCGCGAGGGCGGGGTGCTGAAGCTGCGCGACCTGATCGGCATGATCACCGCCAAGGCCGACGAGCGCCTGCACGAGGCGGGGCTGGGCGTGGAACTGGACGCGGAGACCTTCGCCGAGACCTCGCGCAAGGTGGCGGTGGCGGCGCTGAAGTTCGCCGACCTCTCCAACTACCGCGGCACGTCGTACATCTTCGACCTGGACCGGTTCTCCAGCTTCGAAGGCAAGACCGGCCCCTATCTGCTGTACCAGGCGGTGCGGGTGAAATCAGTGCTGCGCCGGGCCGCCGAGGAGGGCGCCGTGGCCGGCGCGATCCGGATCGCCGAGCCGGCCGAGCGGGACCTGGCCCTGCTGCTGGACGCCTTCGACCACGCGCTCAGCGAGGCTTACGACCGCCGCGCGCCCAACTTCATCGCCGAGCACGCCTATCGCCTGGCTCAAGGGTTTTCGCGGTTCTACGCCGCCTGTCCTATTGTGACCGCCCCGGAGCCGCAGCTGCGCGCCTCGCGCCTGGCCCTGGCGGGCGCCGCGCTCAAGCAGCTGGAACTGGCGCTGGACCTGCTGGGCGTCTCGACGCCGGACCGGATGTAGCCAAGATCCCACGACCGCGCCTATCCTGTAGCGACGCGGGGAGGCGACAAGGCGAATGCGAACAGTGCTTGGCTTGGGGATGGCGCTGCTGGCGGGGACGCCGGCCTGCGCGGCGGGCTACCTCTGCCGCGCCGAGGTGCGCGGCCCGATCAGCGGGGTGGTGGTCACCCAGGCGGTGGACGGCGCGGGCAAGGCCAAGGACGCCGCCCTGCGCTGGTTCCCCCCGCATCCGGCCAGCAAGCCCTATCCGGCGCTAATGATCGACTTCAAGGTTCCGGACGCGGCCAAGACCACCCTGGGCGCGGTCACCCAGGTGACGGCCATCCTGGCCACCGTGATGACCAAGCTGCCCACCGCCAAGAGCGCCGACCTGCTGCTCACCTTCGCCGATGGCGCCTCGGTGCGCGCGCCATGGCAGCTTTACGGCGTCGAACGGGGGCCGCCGCCCCCGGAGGGCGCGCCGCTGCACCTGGATGTCTCCGGCTCCACCCCGCTGATGACCGGCAAGCCCGCCGACGCCGCCCAGGACGCCCTGGTCGCCAAGGGCATCGGCCAGGGCGGCTCCGTCCGCGTCTGGGTCCAGGGCGACGACGGCTCGATCCTCGCGGACAACACCCTGGACCTGCGAGCCACCGCCGACCGCGATGTCCAGATCCAGGACGCCCTGGCCCAGCTCCGCCACGCCGTGTCCGACCCGGACATGTCCTGCCAGCCACGGTAGGCTCGATCTGCCCCTCGCGGAGCAAGGGGGCGTGGCGAGGGTAGGAGCGAAGGCGACCAAGACCCGCGCAGGGGGAGAAGTGTCAGGCAAACCCCCAGGTCAGCGATGACCCCAGTCGCACCGTCGGTGGGCGTCTCCCCTGCGCGGCGCATCGCCTGCTTCGCGGGCTCGCGCGCCGCACCTCCCCTCACCTGCGTGATGGCAGGATCTTCGTGAACTCTCCCCCACTTCGTTCGGGGCAAGAGAGAACGGACAGGAGGCCGCTTCACACCCCTCCCATGTACCGATCCACCTCCGCCACGCGCCGCGCCATCGCGTCCGCGTCCAGGAACGACCCCGTGAAACTGTTCCGCGCCAGCGTCGCCAGCGCTTCACGGCCCAGCCCCGTCGCACCCGCCACGGCGCGGTAGTTGGCGTTCAGATAGCCGCCGAAATAGGCCGGGTCGTCGGAATTGACCGTCGCCTTCAGGCCGGCGGCCAGCATGGCGGGCAGGGGATGAGCGGCCATGTCGTCCACCACGCAGAGCTTCAGGTTCGACAGCGGGCAGACCGTCAGGGTCATCGCCTCCGCCGCCAGGCGCGCCACCAGGGCCTCGTCCTCCAGGGCGCGGTTGCCGTGGTCGACGCGGTCGACGTGCAAGAGGTCCAGCGCTTCCCACACATAGGCCGGCGGCCCCTCCTCGCCGGCGTGGGCGACGCGCTTGAGGCCCCGCTCGGCCGCAGCCTTGAAGACGCCCGCGAACTTCGACGGCGGATGGCCCAGTTCCGATGAGTCCAGCCCCACCCCGGCGATGCGGTCCAGCCAGGGCTCGGCGGCCTTCAGCGTGGCGAAGGCCGCGTCCTCGTCCAGATGGCGCAGGAAGCAGAGGATCAGCCTGGACGTCACGCCCAGCGTCCGCTCCGCCTCCGCCATGGCCGACAGCAGGCCCTCGGCGGCGACGCCGAACGGCAGGCCGCGGTCGGTGTGGGTCTGGGGATCGAAGAAGATCTCCGCGTGGCGGCCGTTGTCGGCGGCCAGGCGCCCGAAGTAGGCCATGGCCAGGTCATGGAAGTCCTGCTCGGTCAGCAGCACCCGCGCGCCCTCATAGTAGATGTCCAGGAAATCCTGCAGCCGGCTGAACCGGTAGGCGTCCCGGATCGCTTCGACGCTGTCGAAGGGCAGGGCGATGCGGTTGCGACGCGCCAGCTCGAACATCTGCTCGGGCTCCAGGCTGCCCTCGATGTGGATGTGCAGTTCGGCCTTGGGAAGGCCGGCGATGAAGGCGGTAAGGTCGGTGGTCGAGAGACCGGAAGGCTGATCGGGCATCGAGCAAAACGGACATTCATGCTGCGCCGCGTCAAGCCGGCGCTTGACTTGGGCAGGGGCCTCGCCCAGGTTCCGCCCGGCTCTCGCGGGAGAGGCCGGGTCTTCGCACTCGGCGCCGAAGGCGCAACCGCCCCGGAAACGCTCAGGCAAAAGGACCGCGAAGCTTGATGAACGCTGGAAAGAGCCTGGTTCCTTAAGGGGCCTGAAGGCTCGCCGAAGGAGCAAGGGACGGCGCAATCGCCGGCCTGGAATCTCTCAGGCGCAAGGGACAGCGGGGGCGCAATCGGCGGCGGAGCTTTCGTCGCGTCTTGCGTTCGCCAGCGGAGTCCCCTTGTCCGACGAGACCCTCAAGACCACGCCCCTGACCAACGCGCACCTGGCGCTGGGCGGCCGCATGGTGCCGTTCGGCGGCTATTCCATGCCGGTGCAGTATCCCGAGGGGATCCTGAAGGAGCACCTCTGGACGCGTGAGAACGCCGGCGCCTTCGACGTCTCCCACATGGGTCCCTCGTTCCTGACCCTGGCCGAAAGGTCCGGCGACCCCGAGGCCGACCACCGCGCCGTCGCCGCCATCGCCGAGACCCTGGTCTGCGGCGATATCCGGGGGCTCAAGCCCGGCCAGCTTCGCTACACCCTGCTGCTCAACGGCCAGGGCGGGGTGATCGACGACCTGATGATCGGCCGGCCGCTGCAGCCGGACCGCCAGGGCATGCTCTACGTCATCGTCAACGCCGGGACCAAGGACAACGACTTCGCTCTCATCGAACGGGCCGCCGGCCAGGCCGCGCGCCTCACCCGCGCCGACGACCGCGCCCTGATCGCCGCGCAGGGGCCCAAGGCCGCCGACGTCATCGGCGCGATCCTGCCGCAGGCCCTGGAGTTGGGCTTCATGCAGTTCCGCCGCTTCGGACTGGACGGCGCCGGCCTGGTGGTCTCGCGCTCGGGCTATACCGGCGAGGACGGCTTCGAGATCCTGGTCCCCGCCGACCAGGCCGCCGCCTTCTGGGATCGGCTGCTAGCCGACGACCGGGTCAAGGCCATCGGCCTTGGCGCCCGCGATTCCCTGCGCCTGGAGGCGGGCCTGCCGCTCTACGGCCACGACCTGGACCAGACCACCTCCCCGGCCGAGGCCAACCTGGCCTTCGCCGTTTCGAAGCGCCGCCTGCGCGACCAGGACTTCCCCGGCGCCGCCCGCGTCGCCCGTGAGCTGGGCGGCGAGGCGTCGCGCCTGCGGATCGGCCTGAAGGTGCTGGGCGGCCCGCCGGCCCGCGAGGGGGCACAGATCGCCAACGCCGCCGGCGAGGTGGTGGGTGTGGTCACCAGCGGGGGCTTTGGCCCCTCAGTCGGCGGCCCCATCGCCATGGGCTATGTCCCGCCGGCCTACGCGCAGCCCGGGACCGCGATGCAGGTCATTGTCCGGGGCAAGCCTGGAGCCGCGCAGGTCGTGGCCATGCCCTTTGTGCCCCACCGCTATTTCCGCAAAGCCCAAGCCTAGGAGCGCCTCCGAACATGCATTTCACCAAGGATCATGAGTGGGTCGAGGTCGCCGGCGACATCGCCACCATCGGCATCACCAGCTACGCCGCCGAGCAGTTGGGCGACGTGGTGTTCGTGGACCTGCCCTCGGCGGGCAAGGCCGTGAAGGCCGGCGAGGAGCTGGCGGTGGTCGAGAGCGTCAAGGCCGCCTCCGACGTCTATTCCCCGGTCTCCGGCGAGGTGATCGAGGCCAACAGCGAAGTCGCCGAGACGCCTGAGACCGTCAACGCCATGCCCGAAGCCGGCGGCTGGTTCGTGAAGCTGAAGCTCTCCAACCCCGCCGAAATCGACGCCCTGATGGACCGGCCCGCCTATGAAGCGTTCCTGGCGACGCTGTAGGGGCGCGTTGATGATCGCTGAAAGAACACCGGCGGCGCCCGAAAGCCCCTTCCCCCTTGCGGGGAAGGCGTTGGGGACGGGGCTGTCAGCGCGAACTTCTCCGACTTCTCCAGCGCTCCCAAGCTCTCCGATCCGAAACGCCGGCGTCGCATCCCCACCCCTGACCCCTCCCCGCAAGGGGGGCCGCAAGGAGGAGGGGAAGCGCGCGACCCGCCTACGTCCTGCCCATCCCCCGACTTCCGAGACCTGACCATGCGCTACCTGCCCCTCACCGCCGAAGACCGCGCCGACATGCTGGCCGTCATCGGCGCCGCCTCCGTCGACGACCTGTTCGTGGATGTCCCCGCCGCCGCGCGCCTGACCGCGCCGGTGGACCTGCCGGCCTGCGCCAGCGAGCTTTCGGTGGAGCGCAGCCTGTCAGCCTTGGCGTCCCGGAACCGGCCGGCGGGGGCGGGGCCGTTCTTCTGCGGCGCGGGGGCCTATCGCCACCATGTGCCGGCCAGCGTCGACCACATCATCCAGCGCTCGGAGTTCCTGACCAGCTACACCCCCTACCAGCCCGAGATCGCCCAGGGCACGCTGCAGGTCCTGTTCGAGTTCCAGACCCAGGTGGCGGCCCTGACCGGCCTGCCGGTGGCCAACGCCTCGATGTACGACGGCTCCACGGCCTGCGCCGAGGCGGTGATCATGGCGCACCGGGTGACCAAGCGGCGCAAGGCCGTGCTCTCCGGCGGCCTGCACCCGCACTACGCCGAGACCACCTGGACCCTGGCCCACTCCGCCGGCGTGGCCACCACCCGCCTGCCGGCGGCCGTGAATGGCGAGGCGGCGGTGATCGGGGCCATCGACGCCGACACCGCCTGCGTGGTGGTCCAGACCCCCAACGTCTTCGGCCAGGTCACCGACGTCACCGCGATCGCCGAGGCCGCCCACGCCGCCGGCGCCCTGCTGATCGTGGTCACCACCGAGGCGGTTTCCTACGGCCTCTTGAAGACCCCCGGCGAAATGGGCGCCGACATAGCCGTGGCCGAGGGCCAGTCGATCGGCAACGGTCTGAATTTCGGCGGTCCCTATGTCGGCCTGTTCGCCTGCCGCGAGGCGCTGCTGCGCCAGATTCCGGGCCGGCTCTGTGGCGAGACCATGGACGCCGAGGGCAAGCGCGGCTTCGTGTTGACCCTGTCCACCCGCGAGCAGCACATCCGCCGCGACAAGGCGACGTCCAACATCTGCACCAACTCCGGCCTCTGCGCCCTGGCCTTCAGCATCCACATGTCGCTGCTGGGCGGCACGGGCCTGACGCGGCTGGCGCAGATCAACCACGCCAAGGCCCGCAAGCTGAAGACGGCGCTGTCGGCCGTGCCGGGCGTCGAGGTGCTCACCGGCGCCTTCTTCAACGAGTTCGCCGTGCGCCTGCCCGCCAACGCCGTCCAGGTGGTCGAGCGCCTGGCCGCCAGGGACATCCTGGCCGGCGTGCCCTATTCGCGCCTGGACCCGAAGGCCGGCCTGGACGACGTCCTCATGGTCTGCGCCACCGAGACCACCCTGGACGAAGACATCGCCGCCCTGGCCGGCGCCCTGACGCAAGAGATCGCCCAATGACCATGCTCAACGTTGGCCGGCCCACCCGCCCCGAGGCCCTCGACCCCGAACACGCCCCGACCTACGGCGCCAGGGGGCTGCTACAGGACGAGCCGCTGATCTTCGAACTGGGCGGCTGGGACAAGACCGGCGTCGATTTCGAGTCCGCCGCCTCTGACGCCGACGTCTCGGATCTGGCGGGCCTGACCCGCGCCGACCCTCTGGCGCTGCCCGGACTGTCCGAGCCGGAGACCCTCCGCCACTATGTGCGCCTGAGCCAGAAGAACCACGCCATCGACCTGGCGCTCTATCCGCTGGGCTCGTGCACCATGAAGCACAACCCGCGCCTGAACGAGAAGGTGGCGCGCCTGGCCGGCTTCATCGACATCCACCCGCTGCAACCGGTCTCCACCGTGCAGGGGGCGCTGGCCCTGATGGACCAGCTGGCGCACTGGCTGAAGACCCTCACCGGCATGCCCGCCGTCGCCCTCTCGCCCAAGGCCGGCGCCCACGGCGAGCTCTGCGGCCTGCTGGCCATCCGCGCCGCCCACGAGGCCCGCGGCGACGCGCGCAAGACCATGTTGGTCCCCACTTCCGCCCACGGCACCAACCCGGCCACGGCGGCCCAGGCTGGGTACGCCGTGCGCGAGATCGCCCAGACCGCCGACGGACGCGTCGATCTGTCCGACCTGGCCGCCAAGCTGGGCCCGGACGTGGCGGCGGTGATGGTCACCAATCCCAACACTTGCGGCCTGTTCGAGCGCGACGTGGTGGAGATCGCCCGCCTGACCCACCAGGCCGGCGCCTACTTCTACTGCGACGGGGCCAATTTCAACGCCATCGTCGGACGGGTGCGCCCGGGGGACCTTGGCGTCGACGCCATGCACATCAACCTGCACAAGACCTTCTCGACGCCCCATGGGGGCGGTGGTCCCGGCGCGGGCCCGGTGGTGCTCAGCGCCGCCCTGGCGCCCTATGCGCCCAAGCCCTGGGTGATCGCGTCGGAAGGCGGCTTCACCCTGCTGGAAGAGGCCGCGGGCGAGGCGGCAGGCGCGCTCGGCCGCCTGTGCGCCTTCCACGGCCAGATGGGCATGTATGTCCGCGCCCTGGCCTACATGATGAGCCACGGCTGCGACGGCCTGCGCCAGGTCGCCGAGGACGCGGTGCTGAACGCCAACTACATCAAGGCGCGGCTGTCGGGCGCCATGACCGCCGCCTTCCCCGACGGGCCGTGCATGCACGAGGCCCTGTTCGACGACGCCTGGCTGGAGGGGACCGGGGTCACCACCCTGGACTTCGCCAAGGCGATGATCGACGTCGGCTTCCATCCCATGACCATGTACTTCCCCCTGGTGGTGCACGGGGCGATGCTGATCGAGCCGACGGAGACCGAATCGCGGCGCGAGCTGGACCGGTTCTGCGACGCCCTGCTCGAATTGGCCGCCGCGGCCAAGGCCGGCGATGTCGAGCGCTTCAAGGGCGCCCCCTTCCACGCCCCCCTTCGCCGCCTGGACGAAACCCTCGCCGCCCGCAAGCCCCGGCTGAGGTGGACGGCGGAAGCGTAAGCGGACCATAGGACTGTCACCCCGCCGCCATAATCAAGTCGTCAACTGAGGCGGTTCGGCCACAGCCAGGCCCAATCATGGGGCCACTCTCAGATTCTTCTCACTCGGCGCCTGTCGCTTAAGGAAAGCAGGTCCATATGGGTGAGATACGGCCGTGTTTCCTCGCGCGTCCGTCACCCCAACCGTTGTGATCATGTCGCTCGCCACGCTCCGAACGCCCGCCTTTGTCCGCGCCGCCGCAGCCCCAGGGCTGTGGCGCAAGGTCATGCGCGCGGTTTCGATCGTTTCCGGCTCGATCCTGATCGCGGTGGGCTTCGTCGGCGCCCTTCTGCCCGGTCATCTGGGCGTGCCGGTGCTGGTGGTGGGCCTGGTCATGGTGCTGCGCTCGTCGCACCAGGCGCGGCGTCAGTTCATCGGCCTGCAGCGCCGCCACCCCAAGATCGTCTTCCCGATCCGCCGCCTCCTGCGCCGCGAACCGGAAGTCCTGCCGGTGGCCTGGCAACAGGTGCTGCGCATGGAACGGATCCTCCCCCGCCGCTGGCGC
>FTAI01001658.1_pt1 | contig 11335 bp, 13 predicted proteins | sample 1638941 | NCBI WGS metagenome assembly FTAI01 (sample SAMEA3914813, study PRJEB12502) | metagenome | biome: forest; material: soil | place: Canada | collected 2011-07-07 | depth 0.3 m | reverse complement strand
CTACATCAGTCCCGACTGGTACGCCGCCGCCGACCAGGTCCCCACCTGGAACTATGTCGCCGCCGAGATCGAGGGTGACGCGCGGCCGCTGGATCGCGCGGGCGCGACGGTTCTGCTCGACGACCTGTCGGCCCACTTCGAGGCCCCGCTCGCGCCCAAGCCGCCCTGGACCCGCGCCAAGATGACCCCGGCCCGGTTCGAGGCGCTGCTGGGCGGCATCCAGGCCTACGAAGTCCCGATCCGCCGGTTCGAGGGGACTAGCAAGCTGTCGCAGAACAAGCCGTCGGAAGTCGCGAGGGTGGCGCAGCGGCTTGCCGAACGCGCGGACGATGGCGCGCGCGCGATCGCGCGGCTGATGCGCGGCGACTAGGCGGCCGCGGCGGCCCGGAAGGCGGGGTTGCGGCGGAAGAGGCCAGGACGGCCGCTCACCACGCTGAAGGCCTCGCCGGCGGCCTCGGCGGTTTCCTTGGCCCCCAGGACCAGGAAGCCGTCGTCGGGCAGGACCAGGACCAGATCTTCCAGGACTTTTTTCTGGAACGGCGGCTCCAGGCCCGAAAGCACGTTGCGGCAGAAGACCACGTCGAAGCGGCCCACGGCCCCAAGGCCTGCGATCAGGTTGATGCGGCGCCAGCGGACGGTGCGCCGGATATCGGCCGACAGGCGCCACAGGTCGCCGGTCTTTTCGAAGTGCTTGACCAGCAGCCGGATGGGCAGGCCGCGCTGTACCTCGAACTGGCTGTAGATCCCGCTCTGGGCCTTCTCCAGCGCCCGGGCCGAAAGGTCCGACGCCGCCAGTTCCAGGCGCACGCCGGGGTCTTCGACACGCATGATCTCGGCCAGCATGGCCAGGGAATAGATCTCCTGGCCGCCGGCGCAGGCCGCGCTCCACACCCGGATCGGTTCGCCGCCCCGTGCGCGCGACAGGGTGGGATAGATCTCGTTCTGGAAGGCCTCGAACGGCGTGCGGTCGCGGAAGAAGGCGCTCTCGCCCAGGGTCATGGCCTCGACCACGCCCCAGATCAGCGGTTCGTCGCGTTTGGCGCGGATGGCGCCGAGCATTTCGGGGATGCTGTTGAAGCCCTCGCGCCGGGCCACAGGGCCCAGGCGGCTCTCGATCAGGTAGGTCTTCTCGGCCGAGACCTTCAGCCCCGCCCGCGCGCGGCAGAGCGAGATGACCAGGCTGATGTCGTCGGGTCTCACAGCCCCACCTCGGCGAACTTGGATTCGATGATGTCGCCGTCGAACGGCTTCATGATGTACTCGTCGGCGCCGGCCTCGAGGGCCTCTTCGATGTGCGCCAGGTCGTTCTCGACGGTGCAGAAGATCACCACCGGCGCGTCGCCGCCAGGCTCGGCCCTCAGCTTGCGCAGGAATTCGAGTCCGCCCATCACCGGCATGTTCCAGTCCAGCAGGATGGCGTCGGGCATCGCCGCGCGGCACCAGGCCAGGGCTTCCATGCCGTCGGCGGCCTCCGCGATCTCGAAGCCCAGGTCTTCGAGGATGCGGCGGGCCACCTTCCGAATCACCCGGCTGTCATCGACGACAAGGCAGGTCTTCACGACGAGGGCGCTCCCAGGGAACATCAGTCCATGGTTTTGGGGCCGCTTTGGTTAAGGACCGGTGTGGGGACGCGGTTATCCCCAGCCCTTTTTAGGCTCCTAGGCCGGAACCACGGCCCGGAAGGTGATCTGCTCCTCCCCCGGCTCCACCGACACCGAACCGCCGGCGGCGGCGGTCAGGGCGTGCAGGTAGTAGGCCTGGACCCAGCGGCCCGCCAGGCCCTCGGTCAGCGGCTGGCCGGCCAGGCCGGCGGCCACGTCGGGATGCAGCCGCACACGCGCGCCCTTTGCCTCCACCAGCACGGTGATCCGCCCGTCGGCCTGGCTGGTCGTCACCCGCGCCAGGCCGCCCGTGGCCAGGGCGCCGGCGGAGATCTGCATCAGGTTCAAGAGGGCGCGGGCCGCCGCCTTGGGCAGCTGCGGCGCCTCAACGGCCCATTCCAGCTGCGGCCGCACATGGGCGAAGACCCCTGTGGACAGGCCCTCGAGCTCCCGCGAGTCGAAGGAATCGGTGCTGGCGTAGGCCCCGAAGGCCACGCGGGCGAAGGTCAGCAGGTCCACCAGCTTGCGCGCCGAGCTGGCGATTAGGTCCATGGCCTCATCGCGCATGTCCTTGGCGCTGGGGTCATCCAGCAGGTCCAGGCCCGAAATGATCCCGCTGGCCGGGCTCATGAAGTCGTGGCAGAGGCGCGCCGCCAGCTTGGCGGCCAGCTCTTCGGCCGACACGGAGGGGGCGCCGGGGGCGGTATGATCGGGGAACGTATGGACGGCGTCGGTCATCGCGGGCGACCCTTACCTGATTTGGCGCTTTGGCAAATGCTGGGCGCCTCGTAATAAGCGCCGATGAATTCCTTCTTAGAACCGGGCGTGATCGTGCGCCATCCCGACCAGGCGGACTGGGGCGATGGCCAGGTCCAGTCGGTGGCCGGCCGCAAGGTCACGGTCAATTTCGAGAACGCGGGCAAGCACGTCATCGACGCCGACGTCGTCCACCTGGCGCTGGTCGGCGCCGATCCGAGGCCCGACGCATGATCGGCGACCAGCTGGCGGAGATCGTGGTCGAGGCCGCGCGCCTGATCCTGCCCCTCTGGCGTTCGGGCCTGACGGTCCACGCCAAGTCCGACGAGAGCCCGGTGACCGAGGCTGACCGCCAGGGCGAGGCCCTGATCCTCAAACGCCTGGCCGAACGCTTTCCGGACATCCCGGTGATCTCCGAAGAGGACGCCAGCGAGTTCGGCACCCCCGACACCATCGGCCCGCGGTTCTTCCTGGTGGATCCCCTGGACGGCACCAAGGCCTTCGTCCGGGGCGATCCGCACTTCACCGTCAACATCGGCCTGGTGGAGCACGGCCGCCCGGTGGCCGGCGCCGTGGCCGCACCGCCGAGCGGGGAGCTGTGGTTCACCCGGGGCGGCCAAGCGCTGAAGCGCCAGTTCGACGAGACCGCCTGCGCGCCGGTCCACGTCCGGCCCTGGCCCAAGGGCGCCGCCATCGCCCTGATCAGCCATACGATGAAGGAGGAGACGGCCAACAAGCTGGCGGCCGACTACGGCTTCGACATCCGCGAGCCGATGGATTCCTCGATCAAGCTGTGCCGCATCGCCGAGGGCGCCGCCGACATCTATCCGCGGCACGGCCCGACCATGGAGTGGGACGTCGCCGCCGGCCACGCCATCCTCGAAGCGGCCGGCGGCAGCATGCTGACCCCCCAGGGCGAACCCTTCGTCTATGGCAAGGCCGCCGAGGGCTTCAAGAACGGCTGGTTCGTGGCCAGGGGCGGCGAAGTTCTGTCCTGATCCTCCCCTCGCCAAGGCGAGGGCGAGGTGCGGCGCGCGAGGCGGCGAAGCAGGCGATGCGCCGCGGAGGGGTGAGGAGCCGGCGGCCTGCAAGGGCCGCCATGGGATCGCCGTAGGCGATACCGGCGACGAACGCCCACCGGCGGTGGTGATGGTCAGCGCTGACCCATGGGCTCCTGCCTCGTCTCCCCCTCGGCGCGCCGTGCTCGCTGCCGCTTCGCTCGCGCACGCCACTCCCCCTCGTTTCATGAGGGATCGACTACTTCCGCGTCCAGCCGCCATCGAGGGGGCGGTAGTAGTAGCCGCTCGGCAGCTTGGCGATCACCTGCTGGGCGGCGGCCTGGGAGGCGTTGAGTTCGGAGACGCCGGTCTTGGAGGCGATGTTGCGGTAGGCTTCGGTTCGGCCGGCGTTGATCGTCGCCACAGCGGCGTTCAGCTGCGGATCCGAGGAGGCGGAGACGAAGCCCAGCAGGCCGTCCCCCTGTTCGCCCACGATGCCCTTGGCCTTGGCGGCGTCGACGGCGGACTTGGCGGCCGCGACGTCCCCGGCGGCCTGGGCCAGGGCGACGCCGGCGGGCAGGGCCGCGGCCAGTGTCAGGCCGGCGGCGATGGCCAGAAGGGTTTTGCGCATCAGCATGGCGGCGGGTCCTTAGAAGAGGTTCGGGTTCTGCTGGATCAGGGTCTGGACTTCCTTGTCCAGGCGGATGCGCACATCCGCGTCCAGCTTGGCGTTGATGGTGATCGGGTCGACCTTGACGTGCACGGTCGGCGCGCAGGCGGTCAGGGCGCAAGAGGCGAGGGCCAAGCCGGCGGCGAAGAGCAGTCTGGGCTGGATCATGTCGTCGGCGTTCCTTGTGCGGGAAGAGACTAGGGCTTCGTTGGCTGAACGACAGCTGAATTGCGGCTCTCGGCGGTATCGCGCCGCCAGATCTGTTGCAAGGAGGCGATCAGCTCGTCGAAATTCAGGGACGTATCCAGGTTCAGGTCGATGGGGGTGTCCGACGGCAGGGGGATCTTCTTCTGGAAGGCCTGGCCGTTCAACAGCTCGGTGATCTTGAATTCCCCCTTCTGCCGGGTCGGCGGGTCGTAGCGGCCCTTGATCCGGAAGATCATCCCCAGGCGCCCGCCGGGGCGGCTGGCCACGTCCGCCTCCAGGTTGTCGAAGGCCAGGTTCTCTAGCGCCTCATAGGCCAGGTCCTGCACCGCGTTCACCGCCGGGCCGGATGAGCTGCCCGAACCGCCCGTCTGCATGCCGGTGAGGGCGGCCCTGGCGATGGAGATGCGGCCAGGCTGCACGGCGGTGATATGGCCCTGCAGGAAGCGTAGGCCATCCGGCCCCATCGTGAACGGCAGGCGGCCGTCCACCACCATCGCCACCTTGACGCTGTCGGCCAGGCTCGAGGCCGCCAGCAGCTGGCCGAGGTCGACATGGTTCAGCACCAGGGCGCCCTGCGTCGCGCCGTTGGCGCCGTGGCCGGTCGCCAGCGTCATCGGCTCCAGGCTGATCACGCCGTTGGCGGTCACGCCGCGGGCGGCGTCCAGCGCCAGGGTGGAGGCGGAGACGTCGAAGGTCGCCGTCAGGTCGGAAAGGGTCGCGACCCCTTCGATGGCGCGGGCGCTGAGCGTCTGGTCGGGGGCGGTGACCAGCGGCGCCAGGCTGGTGAAGCGCACGTCGCCCTTCAGACCGCGCACGATCCCCATCGGGCTCTTGAACGTCAGGCCGGTCGTGGAGAGCACGCCCTGGCTGGTGACGCCCCTGGCCGTCCAATCGAACCGGCCCGAGAAGGCGAAGGGCCCCTCGGCGTCCCGGGCGAAGGCGATCAGGGGCGTCAGGGCGACCGGCTGCAAGCCGGTCTTGGCGAAGGCGACGCCATGGCTGTCGATCGCGGCGTGGCCGGCGCCGGTGGTGAGGTCGTGCGCCAGGCTGACCGTGGCTAGGTCGCGCCCGCCGGCGGTGGCGGAGACAAGACGGCCGGTCAGCTCGTGGCCGGCGACCTGCAATCGCCCGCGCGCGGTCTGCGGGGTGAACCGCAGCGGGGTCGCACCGTCCGAGGCGGTCAGGCTGGTCAGATCGACGGGGCCGCTCAGGGCGCCGCGCGCGTCGGCGGCGAGGTCGAAGCGGCCGGCGCCGCCCGCCAGTCGGACCTCCGCCGGGGACAGGGAGGCCTTCGCCGCCTCGAACCGGCCCGCCGCCCGCCAGGCGCCGCCGGATGTCCGGATCAACGGCTCCGCGGTCGGACAGAGGCGTCCGGACGCCGCCGCGAGCCAGTTGGGCCCCATGACGACGGCGTCGGCGGCCAGGGGCGCACAGGCCGACAGGGTGAAGCTGTCGCCGTCGCCGGCCAGCCGCGCGGCGCCGCTGGCGGACACCGTGGCGCCGCGCAGCGCGCCGGCATCGAACGCGCCGCGCAGATCCAGATGGGCCAGGGTCACCCCTTCCGCCGTCCGCCAGTCGCTCGCATCGACCTGCAGGTTCGGCAGGCCGCCGCCGTCCAGCCGGGCGTCGAAGGCGCCTTGCGCCGCCCCGCCGTTCCGCCGCGCCAGAGGGGCGCCGGACCGGGCGCTCAGCGTCAGGACCGCTCCGGAGGCGCTGGCCACGCGGACCGGGCGGCCGGCGGTGAGCGCCATGCTCCGCCCCTCGCCGACCAGGCGCAGGCCGGGGGCCTGGAGCGTGAACCGCCGCGCCGCGCGCTCGAAGGCCGTGGCGTAGGACTCGTCGACGGCGGCCAGCGCCCTGCCGAGACGCCTGGCCGTGGCGGGATCCGCGGCGCCGGCGGCCGCGATGGCGCCCGAGAGGTCGGCGCCGTCGGGAGCGACCTGGCCCGCCACGTCCAGCTTCACGTCGGTCAGGCTGAGCCCCCCCGCCCGCAGCCGTCCCGCGTGGGTGGCGCTGGCCAGCACCGCGCTCCAAGTCCCGCCGCGTCCCGACCGGAAGGCGAAGCGGCCCAGCTCGAACCGGCTCGACAGGTTTTCGGCGCGGACTCCCGCCGCGGCGACGCTGTCGATGGTCGCCGATCCCCGGCCCGCGCCGGCGGCGCTGAAGGCCCCGGAGCCCGCCGCCAGCGACACCTGGGGCAGGTCCAGCGCCGCGCTGGTCGCACCCAGGCGCTGGTCGGCCTGTATCAGGCTGTCGGCGTGCACCTCCAGCCGGCCGACCCCGGCCGCGCTGCCGCCCGCCGATCCCAGCTCGCCGGAACCTTCGAAGTTCCAGCGGAGCAGGGCATGTGTGGCCGCCGCGCCGCCGACGCTCAACCGGTCGGCCGCGAGGTCCGCGGTCAGGGTGACGGCGCCGGTGGCGGCATGGGGCAGGTTCCCCGAGAGCAGGAGCCGGCCGTTCGTGGCGCCCACGCCCTGCGCGCGGACCTCGTCGACGGGAAGCCTGACCTCGACCTCAAGGGTCCGGCCCCGACGCTCGAGGCTGACTGGGCCGCCTGGCGTCACCAGGACGACGCCGCCCTGGCCCAGGTGCGTCGGCGTGATGCGGCCCTGGAAGTCCTTCAGCCCGTCCCGGTCGATCAGGGCGTCGCCATGGACGCTGATCACGCCGTAGGGGGTCGCCAGGTGCGCCAGCCCGTCCTCGATGACGATCCGCGGCGGCGGGTTGGCGGGGTTGGCCGGCTGCCTGAGGAACTCCTCGACCAGGCGCGTGAGGGCGCCGTAGGTGAATCGGCGCCCGTCCCAATGCACCACGACGTCCGGGCGCACCAGGCGAACGGACTGAGTGGAGACGCCGGGCGGGCGGCCGTTCCAGGGGCCGTTCAGCGCGTAGCCGACATCCATCTCGTCGACGCTCAGGTCCGGGGCGGCGGGGTTGCCGAGCCTGAGCCGCGCGGTCAGGCCGGTCAGGGACAGGCCGCGCACTTCCAGCGCTGAGGCCACGCCCTGGTCCTTGAGCCAGGCGCGGGCCAGCGCCCTGGCGATGAGGTTGCGGCTGGCAAGCAGGACGAGGACCGCCACCGCCAGCACAGCCGCGATGACGAGAAGCAGGCGCCATTGCCGAAACGTTCCGGCGGCCGGAGTGGAAACTGCGGTCACCCTGCGTCCTGGATGCGATGGGTCAGTTCAGCGGGTTGAGGGCGAAGTAGCCCCAGAACCCGGTAGCGAAGAACACTGCCCAAATCCAGACGAAGGGGCGGATGATCTCGGTCGGACTGTCCAGACGTGCGGGCTTCACGGCCAATGTCCTTGTCGACGATGGGGGCAGAGCCCCTAACGCTTGCCGCCGGGAGGGGTTGCAGGCTTGCAGGTTCCAGGTGCGATGGCGTCAAAGCAGACGCCGCGATCGGAAGGCGGGCCGCCAGCGATAGTGCGCCACGGCCCTGTGCGGGGCGAAGAAGGCCAGGGGCCAACGCTCGACCCCGGCGCCAATATTGTGGATCACCATGGGCGCGACGCCGGCGCTGTCCACCACGGCGACGTGCGGCAGCCGGCCGTTCAGCCGCCAGGTCAGCAGGTCCCCCGGCTCCAGGGGTCCTTCGAAGGTGAAGCCCGGCGCGGGGCGGACCGACAGCCAGGTCCTGGCGCCGCACCGCCGCCAGTACGTTTCCAGGTTCAGGACCCTTCGGTGGTCGATGTTGGCGTCCGGGTGGTCAAGGCCCCAGACCCGCCGGGAGGGATAGGCGGCGAAGGCGACGGCCATGTCCTCGTGCACCAGCGTCTGCAGGTCGACGTTCCAGGCGTCCCGCGCGGCGCGGACCACGACATCGGCGCAGACCCCCGCGCTCCGTGGCGTGTCGCCCCCGGGATAGGCGATGTGGCGATAGTTCGGGTCATAGGTCTTGGTGACGCCAACCTGCCGCCGCGCCGCCTGGGCCAGACCATCGCCGGCGGCGTCCGCCCAGGCGGCGGCGGGGGCCGACCCGAGCAAGGCGGCGGCGAGGACGGTGCGGCGGCTAAGCGTGACCATGGCGAACCGTGTTACGCCATTGCGGCGAGGTGATGGCTTGAGGGGCGTTAGCTGTCGGGCGGAAGGCTGTCCCCTCCTTCCCCCTCGTGGATCCCTCGTGGGGAAGGTGGCCCGAAGGGCCGGGTGGGGAAGGGCTTTGAAGCCCGCAGGCGGTGTTGGGCGGTCCGTCACGGTCGGGGTTGCCCAGACCTCCGGCCCCCGCAGCCGCCGGTTGCCACCCTCGCCGCGAGCCTCATAGTGCGGCGACAGAACGCGCGGAGCCGGCGATGAACAGATACTGGACCTTGTCCGACAAGCCACTGGCCCCCTGGCCCGAGGCCGACACCTTCGACTTACGGGAAGGGCCGGTTCCGCGGCCTGGCCCCGGCCAGGCGCTGACGCGGACCATCTATGTTTCTCTGGACCCCTATCAGTGGGGCTACAAGAAGCGGCGGGCGGAGGCGCCGGGGGCGCCATGCCATGCGCGCACCGTCGCCCAGGTGGCCGAGAGCCGGATGGAAGGCTTCGCGGCCGGCGACCTGGTGTTCAACACCAACGGCTGGGCGGAATACGGGCTGATGGGCGAGGGCGTGGCGCGGCCGTCCTACATGGTCCCGCGCAAGCTCGATCCGGCTCAGGGGCGGATTTCCCAGGCGGTGGGCGTGTTGGGGATGCTGGGCCTGACCGCCTATGCCGGCATGATGCTGATGGGCCAGCCCAGGGCCCGGGAGACGGTGGTAGTCTCCGCCGCCTCGGGGGGCGTGGGGCAGATCGCCGGCCAGCTGGCGCGGCTGGCCGGGGCGCGGGTGGTGGGGATCGCGGGGCGCGAGCGGAAATGCCGTTACGTGGTCGAGGACCTGGGCTTCGACGCCTGCGTCTCGCACCTCAGTTCCACTTTCGCGGAGGATTTGAAGGCGGCCTGCCCGGCCGGCGTCGACGTCTATTTCGAGAACGTGGGCGGAGCGGTGTTCGACGCCGTCCTGCCGCTGTTCAACGCCGGCGCGCGGATGACGATCTGCGGCCTGATCGCCCACTACGGCGACGAGGCGGGAACCGACGCCCGGGCCGCCCTGATGCAGCGCGGCCAGGCCGTGTTCAAGCCGCGCGGCGTGGTCGTGCGCGATCTGTTCGTCGGCGACTATGTCGAGAGCCACCACGACGCCTTCCTGGCCGAGGTGGCGCCCTTGGTGGCGTCGGGCCAGGTGAAATACCTCGAAGACATCCGCCAGGGCCTCGAGACCGTGCCGGCCTGCTTCGCCGAGATGCTGCGAGGGGACAATTTCGGCAAGATGCTGGTCCAGGTGGGCGAGGATCCGACGCTGTAGGGGGCAGCCGATGCGTGCGTGGAGCAGGGGCGCGCTCCGTACGGCGGCGACGGCCGCCACCGCCGTCCTGGGCGTTGTGGCCTGCGGACGCTCCAGCGCGCCCGGTCCCGTCCAACTGCTCGATCCGGCGGCGCAGCACGCCGCCGCCCAGAAGGTGGCCCGCGCTTTCGTCGAGGTCTGCCTGACGGCCCCAGACGCGCTTGCCGCGACGCGAACGCTGGAAAACCAGGGCTGGCCCAGGTTCGGCGTGGTTTGGAAGCAGCCGGACAGCGTCTTCTACGCAGCCAAACCCTCGCCGGCCTCGCCCGCGGGCCTGTTCGTCATTGGTGACAGGCGGTTGGGCGAGGGGCGTTTGCGCAGGACGGCAGTGTCCCAGATCATCTGCGTCGGCCACTATCCCGCCGATGAGGCGATCCCCATGGTCCAGGCGATCGAACGCCGCTGGGGGCCAAGCCGGGAGGGCCCGCGCGACAGGCCGGCCAGCCGGGAGTGGGCGTACAGGATGAAGAACGGGGTCCTGGCCGCCGCGCCCCTCAGTGAAGCGCTGGGCAGGACAGCCGCGGCGTCATCGCCCGCGCCGGGCGAGGCGCTCGTCTACGCCCAGGTGTTCTATAATCCATCGCTCCACGACGTCGCCTCCCTGGTCTCGATCCGGCGGCCGGCGGCGTGAGCCCCTCCTAGCCCTCATTGAGGACGATATCGAACAGGCAGAGTGTAGCGGCCGGGTCAGACGGCGCCGGGCCGGGCTTGAGGTCGCCGAAGATCGGGGCGGTCATGTCCAGCCCATCCGCCGCCAGATCTCCGGCCAGCAGCTTGTCCTGCGCCAGCAGGGGCTCGCCCGGGAAGTACATCGCGGTGACGAGGCGATCGATCTTGCCGGTGACGTCGAAATGGATGTGCGGCGAGCGCAGGAAACCCCAAGATGGATAGGCGCCGGGCTTGACGGTGAGGAACCAGAACCGCCCGTCGGCCTGCGTGTTCAGCACGCCGTAGCCCTGGAAATTGGGGTCCAGCGGCGCATCGTGGGTGTCGCCGGGGTGACAATAGCGGCCGAAGGCGTTGGCCTGCCAGATCTCCACCCGCGCTCCGCCCACCGGTTGGCCATCCCGCCGCAGCACGCGGCCGGTGAGTTCGACCAAGTGGCCCTTTGCGCGCTCGGAATGGCCCGCCAGGCGCGTCAGGTCAGCGTCCTGCTCGACGGGCTTCTGCACGGGATAGAAGGGGCCAAGGTCCAGGATAGGCGTCGAGACGAGATCGGCGGCCGACAAGGCCGACAGCGGCCCCAGCGCCGCCCCCAATCCGGCGCTCCCCGCCAGAAAGAACCGCCTCGACCGATCCATGTCCGTTCTCAAATTGCCGCGACCAATCCTAGCACGGCCCGTAGGAGTTGGCGCGTGAAGTGCACAGACTTGACCGGCAGGCTGCGCTGCGCGTTCTCTGGCGACGCTACCTGTCTCCCCCCGTCTCTGGACGTCTGCGCGAGCGCCTTCGATGAGCCTAGGATTTACGCGCATCCACATCACCGGGGCGTCCGGCTCGGGGACCACGACGCTCGGGGCCGCGGTGGCGGGGGCGATGGACGCCCGGCATGTCGACGTTGACGACTTCCTGTGGTTGCCGACCGAGCCGCCCTTCGGGCGGCGACGCGATCCGGCGGCGCGCTCGGCGATGTTCCAGGCGGGCGACCCGCGGCGTCCCGCGCTGGGCCTTTTCGGGTTCGCTGTTGCGGTGGGGCGACGAGCTCATGCCGCTGTTCGACCTGGTGATCTT
>FTAI01001576.1_pt1 | contig 11349 bp, 8 predicted proteins | sample 1638941 | NCBI WGS metagenome assembly FTAI01 (sample SAMEA3914813, study PRJEB12502) | metagenome | biome: forest; material: soil | place: Canada | collected 2011-07-07 | depth 0.3 m | reverse complement strand
GGCCGCGACGCGCGCCGCCACCGAGGCGGAGCTGGTGGAAGCCGCCCTACCCCGCCTCGACGCCCTGATCGCCGAGGGCGCCACCACGGTGGAGGTGAAGTCCGGCTATGGCCTGGCGCTGGAGCACGAACTGAAGTCCCTGCGCGCCGCCCGCGCCCTCGCCTCGCGCCGGGCGGTCGCCATCCGCGCGACCTTCCTCGGCGCCCACGCCCTGCCGCCGGAGTTCGCCGGCGATCCGGACGGCTATATCGACCTGGTTTGCCGCCAGATGATCCCCGCCGTGGCCGCCGAGGGCCTGGCCGACGCCGTCGACGCCTTCTGCGAAGGCATTGGTTTCACGCCGGCCCAGACGCGGCGAGTGTTCGAGGCGGCCCGCGCCCACGGCCTGCCGGTCAAGCTGCACGCCGAGCAGCTTTCCAACCTGCACGGCGCGGCGCTGGCCGCCGAATTCGGCGCCCTTTCGGCCGATCACCTCGAGCACCTGGACGAGGCGGGCGTCGCGGCGATGGCCGCGGCCGGAACGGTCGCCACCCTGCTGCCCGGCGCCTGCTATTTCGTCCGCGAGACGCAGGTTCCGCCGGTCGCCGCCCTGCGCGCGGCCCGGGTTCCCATGGCCCTGGCCACCGACTGCAATCCGGGAACCTCGCCGCTCACCTCGCTGCTGCTGGTCATGAACATGGCCGCCACCCTGTTCCGCATGACGGTGGACGAGTGCCTGGCGGGGGTGACGCGCGAGGCGGCTCGCGCCCTCGGCCTGGCCGCCGAGATCGGGACCCTGGAGGCCGGCAAGCGGTGTGACCTGGCGATCTGGAACATCGAGCGGCCGGCGGAGCTGGTCTACCGCATGGGCTTCAATCCGCTCCATGCACGCGTGTTCGGAGGCCTAGGATGAACCAGGTGACGCTGCGGCCGGGCGACGTCCGCCTGGCGGACTGGCGGGCGGTCTATCGCGGCGCCGAGGTGCGCCTCGATCCAAGAGCCCAACCGGCCATCGTCGAGAGCGCCGCTGCGGTGACGCGCATCCTGGCGAAGGGCGAGCCGGTCTACGGCATCAACACCGGCTTCGGGAAGCTCGCCAGCGTGCGGATCGAGGCCTGCGACCTGGCGACGCTGCAGCGGAACATCGTGCTTTCCCACTCGGCCGGCGTAGGCGAGTCGACGCCGATCGCGATCGTCCGGCTGATGCTCGCCCTGAAGCTGGCGAGCCTGGCCCAGGGCGCCTCGGGGGTGCAGCCGCAGACCATGGCCCTGCTCGAAGCCCTGCTGATCCGGGGCCTGACGCCGGTGATCCCGGGGCAGGGCTCCGTGGGCGCGTCCGGCGACCTGGCGCCGCTGGCGCACATGGCGGCGACCATGATCGGCGTGGGCGAGATCTTCGTGGACGGGGCGCCCAAGCCGGCGGCTGCGGCCCTCGCCGAGGCGGGGCTCAGCCCCCTTGCCCTTGGCCCCAAGGAAGGTCTCGCGCTCCTGAACGGGACGCAATTCTCCACGGCCCACGCCCTGGCGGCCCTGTTCGAGGCCGAGGTGCTGTTCCGCTCGGCCCTGGTCACCGGCGCGCTCTCGACCGAGGCCGCCAGGGGGTCGGACACCCCGTTCGACCACCGCATCCACGTCCTTCGCCGGCAGCCGGGCCAGATCGAAACGGCGGACGCCCTGCGCGCCCTGATGGCCGGTTCCGCCATCCGCGCCTCGCACCTGAAGGACGACGAGCGGGTGCAGGATCCCTACTGTCTTCGCTGCCAGCCGCAGGTGATGGGCGCGGCCCTCGACGTGCTGCGTCAGGCCGCGACGACCTTGGGCTTCGAAGCCAACGGCGTGTCGGACAATCCGCTGATCTTCCCTGACACCGACGAGGCGCTCTCCGGCGGCAACTTCCACGCCGAGCCGGTGGCCTTCGCCGCGGACATGATCGCGCTGGCGGTCTGCGAGATCGGCTCCCTGTCCGAGCGGCGGGTCGCCATGCTGGTGGACCCTGCGCTGTCCGGCCTGCCGGCCTTCCTGACCCCCAGGCCCGGCCTGAACTCGGGCTTCATGATCCCGCAGGTGACCGCCGCCGCCCTGGTCTCGGAGAACAAGCAGAAGGCCTATCCGGCCAGTGTCGATTCGATACCCACCTCGGCCAACCAGGAGGACCACGTCTCCATGGCCGCCCATGGCGCGCGCCGTCTGCTCGGCATGGTGGAGAACGCCACCGCGGTGGTCGGGATCGAGCTGCTGGCGGCGGCGCAAGGGTGCGACTTCCACGCCCCCCTCGGGTCCAGCGCGCCGCTGGAGGCGGTGCGCAACCTGGTTCGCGGCCGGGTCCCGCATCTCACCGACGACCGCCACTTCCATCCTGACATCGCCGAGGCGCTTAGCCTGGTGCGCTCGGGCGCCGTGATCGAGGCCGCTCGCGCGGTCGCCCTGCCGGGGATCGCCGAATGAATCCGGCCTGGCTGGAGGTCCATCGCGGCGCCGCGCCGCTCGTCGTAAGCTTTCCCCACACCGGGACCGAGCTGCCGGCCGACATCGCGGCCGGGTTTGTCTCGCCCTGGCTGGCGCGCAAGGACGCCGACTGGTGGATCGACCGGCTCTACGATTTCGCCGCCGACCTGGGCGCCACGACCGTGCGTACGCAGATCTCACGCAGCGTCATCGACGTGAACCGCGACCCGTCCGGCGCCTCGCTCTATCCCGGCCAGGCGACCACCGAGCTGTGCCCCACCACGACCTTTGACGGCGAGCCGCTCTATCGGGACAAGGGGCCGGACGAAGCGGAGATCGCGCGGCGACGGTCAGCCTATTTCGAACCCTATCATGCGGCCCTCCAAGCCGAGCTGGCCCGGTTGCGGGATCGCCACGGCAGGATCGTGCTCTATGAGGCCCATTCGATCCGCTCGGTGATCCCGCGACTGTTCGAGGGCGAGCTGCCGAACGTCAATCTGGGCACGAATTCCGGGTCGAGTTGCGACTCGGCCCTGACGCAGGCCGTGGAAACCGCCTGCGACGCCGGGCCCTTCAGCCGGATCACCGACGGCCGCTTCAAGGGCGGCTGGACCACGCGGCGCTACGGTCGGCCGGAGACCGGCGTCCACGCCATCCAGATGGAGCTGGCCTGCCGTGGCTACATGGACGAACCGCGCGATCCTCCAACGCCCGACACCTGGCCCGCCGCCTATTTCGAATCCCGCGCCGCGCCCATGCGCGCCACGCTCACCCATGTCCTGAAGGCCTGTCTCGCCTTCGCCAAAGGCTGAGTCCCGATGACCCGCATCGACAAGACCCGCACCATACGACCCGCCACCGGCACGCAGCTGTCGGCCAAGAGCTGGCTCACCGAAGCGCCGCTGCGCATGCTGATGAACAACCTGCATCCCGATGTCGCCGAGCGGCCCGAGGAGCTGGTGGTCTATGGCGGCATCGGCCGCGCGGCGCGCGACTGGGAAAGCTTCGATAAGATCGTCGAGACCCTGCGACGGCTCGGGGAGGACGAAACCCTGCTGGTGCAGTCCGGCAAGCCGGTGGGCGTGTTCAAGACCCACCCTGACGCGCCGCGGGTGCTGATCGCCAATTCCAACCTGGTGCCGCGCTGGGCGACCTGGGAGCATTTCAACGAGCTCGATCGCAAGGGCCTGGCCATGTACGGCCAGATGACCGCAGGCTCCTGGATCTACATCGGCGCCCAGGGGATCGTTCAGGGCACCTATGAGACCTTCGTCGAAATGGGCCGCCAGCACTATGCCGGCGACCTTTCCGGCCGCTGGCTGCTGACCGCGGGCCTGGGCGGCATGGGGGGCGCCCAGCCGCTCGCCGCGGTGATGGCCGGCGCCTCGTGCCTGGCCATCGAGTGCCAGGCCAGCCGGATTGAGATGCGGCTGCGCACCGGCTATCTCGATCGGGCTGCCGAGAGCCTGGACGAGGCGCTGGAGATCGTCGAGCAATCCTGCCGCGACAAGACGCCCGTCTCCGTGGGCCTGCTGGGCAACGCCGCCGACCTGCTGCCCGAGCTCTACGCCCGCGGCGTCCGGCCCGACCTTTTGACCGACCAGACCTCTGCCCACGATCCGGTCAACGGCTACCTCCCCAGGGGTTGGACCCTGGAGCGCTGGGCCGCCATGCGCGAGCAGGATCCCAAGCAGGTCGAGGAGGCCGCCCGCGCCTCGATGGCCGAGCACGTCCAGGCCATGCTGGACTTCCAGGCGGCGGGCGTTCCGACCGTCGACTACGGCAACAACATCCGCCAGATGGCCAAGGAGGCCGGCGTCGCCAACGCCTTCGATTTTCCGGGCTTCGTGCCGGCCTATATCCGTCCGCTGTTCTGCCGCGGCATCGGCCCGTTCCGCTGGGTGGCGCTGTCCGGGGATCCGGAGGACATCGCCCGCACCGACGCCAAGGTGAAGGAGCTGATCCCCGACAACCCGCACCTGCACAACTGGCTCGACATGGCGGCCCGCAAGATCAAGTTCCAGGGCCTGCCGGCCCGCATCTGCTGGGTAGGCCTGGGCGATCGCGACCGGCTGGGCCTGGCCTTCAACGATATGGTGGCCTCGGGCGAGCTGAAGGCGCCCATTGTCATCGGCCGTGACCACCTCGATTCCGGCTCCGTCGCCTCCCCCAACCGGGAGACCGAGGCGATGCGCGACGGCTCCGACGCGGTGTCCGACTGGCCGTTGCTCAACGCGCTCCTGAACACCGCCTCGGGCGCCACCTGGGTCTCGCTGCACCACGGCGGCGGGGTCGGCATGGGCTTTTCGCAGCACGCCGGGATGGTGATCGTCTGCGACGGCACCGAGGCGGCGGCCAAACGGATCGCCCGGGTCCTGTGGAACGATCCCGCCACCGGCGTCATGCGCCACGCGGACGCCGGCTACGACCTCGCCCTGCAGGTCGCGCGGGAAAAGCGATTGGACTTGCCCGGCATCCTGGGATGACCCTTCGGATCCTTTCTGCGGTCGATCGCCAGGCCGTCCCCTGGAAGAACGGCGGCGGCGTCAGCCGGGAGATCGCCGCCTACCCTGCCGGATCGAACATGGAGACGTTCGAATGGCGGGTGAGCGCGGCGGTCGTCGCCGCGAACGGGCCATTCTCGGTCTTTGAGGGCGTCGAGCGCACGCTGGCGGTTCTGGACGGCAAGGGCCTGAGCCTGCGCATCGGCGGCGCGGCCCCGGTCCTCCTGCGGCCGGATCACGATGCGCTCGGGTTCCCGGGCGATGTCGCCGCGGCGGCGACCCTCGTCGGCGGGCCGGTCACGGACCTCAACGTCATGACCCGGCGCGGCGCCTGGTCGGCCCGCGTTCAGCGCCGCACGCTCGGCGTCGCAGCGCCGCTGACGGCCGAAACGGACGCCTGCCTGATCCTGGTCCGCGACGCCTGTGAGGTCAGCGCCGCGCCGTTGGCTCGGCAGCTTGGCCCGGACGACGCCCTGCTGCTCGCCCGTGGCGACCGGATCGAGCTCGCGCCCAGTCGCGGGGCGGTCCGCTTTATCGTCATCGACCTTTCGCGATCCAGTCAGCAGACGTCGCGGCGAATAATTGAGTGTGATGGGCCCGCGCCGGGTCGTAGGTAGTGAACGGCGGCCTGAGCGTACCCACAGCCCACAAGTCCATGGTCGCCGGATCCACCTTGAGCGACCTGATGATCTCCGGAGACCCCCTCGCGTGACGAAGCCCGCCCCGGAGCCCACCGCGGTCGTCCACGCGCGTGTTGCGGGCCACACCTTGCACCAGCAAATCCGGTCGAACATCGAAAAGCAGATCCTCTCCGGAGCCTGGAAGCCCGGCTATCGGATCCCCTTCGAACACGAGCTGGTCCAGCAATACGGCTGTTCCCGGATGACCGTGAACAAGGCCATCGGAGAGCTGGTGAACGCCGGCCTGGTGGTCCGCCGCAAACGGGCCGGATCGTTCGTGGCCCAGCCGCCGATCCACTCCGCGATCCTGGATATCCCCGACATACAGGCGGAAATTCTCGCGCGCGGGCAGACCTACGCCTACGCCCTGCTGCGCCGCAGCTTGAGGAAGCCCGCAAGCGGTCGGGCGGCGGAGCGGGACCTCGCGGGCGGCGGGCGCCTGATCGCCCTGCAATGCCTGCATAGCGCCAACGGCCGCCCGTTCGCCCTGGAGGACCGGCTGATCAGCTGCGAGGCGGCGCCCGAGGCGCTGGCGGTGGACTTCGAGGTCACCTCGCCCGGCGCCTGGCTCCTGGGGCACGTGCCCTGGACGGCCGCCGAGCACCGGATCGCCGCCGTAGGCGCCTCGGGCACGGCGGCGAAGCTGCTGGACATCGCCGAGGGCACGGCGTGCCTGCTGCTCGAGCGACGCACCTGGCGGGACGGCGTCGCCATCACCCAGGTCCGGCAAACCTTTCCCGGCGACAGCTTCGACCTGATGGCGAAGTTCACGCCGTCCCGGGCCAGATAGGCCCTCGCCGCCACGAACAGCGGCCGCGAGGGCCTGTACACCGAACCCGTCTAGAAGGTCTGGCTGATCCGCCCTCCGACCATCCGGGGCTCGTTGAGGAAACCGGCGTAGCCGCCGGTGATCACCGGCGCGTTGAAGCCCAGTTGCAGGAAGTCCTTGTCAAACAGGTTGCGCGCCCAAAGCTCGAGCTTGAGCCCTTTTTGGCCCTCGACCCCGATGCGACCGTTGACGATGGTGTAGGCCTTCTGGAAGAGGAACGGATCGAGCGCCTGGGTCAGATACATGCTGCTCTTGTAGGACACCTCGCCGCGCACGAACCCCGACCAACCGGTGTCGCCCAACGCGTGCCGATAATCGACAGAGCCGTTGAAGGCGTGCCTTGGCGCTTCGGCCAGCTGCCGGCCGCTCAGGTTGCAGATCGGGGTCGGCGAGCCGGCGGGGCATTGGCCGTTCTTGAAGTCCTTGTAGGTCGCGTCGGTGTAGGCGTAGGACGCCTGCAGCCGTAGATCGTCGATGGGCCGGGCGATGACCTCGGCCTCGAGGCCCTGGGTGACGAACTTCTTCGCGTTCGTCGTCACGAGGTTGAAGCCATCGAAGGCCAGGGTCTGGAAGTTGTCGTAGTCCGTGTGGAACGCCGCCGTGCTCAATGTCACGCGCCGGTCGAACAGATAGGCCTTCAGGCCGACCTCGATGTTGTTGTTGGTCTCGGCCGCGAACTGGAGGTGGTTGAAGTTCGGCAGCCGGGTGAGGTCGAACCCGCCCGGCTTGAAGCCCCTCGCATAGGTCACGTAGGTCATTATGTCCGGCGTCCAGTCGTATTTCCCGGTCAGGGTGTAGGTCGTGGCGCTGTCGTCGCGGGTGCTGTGGATAAAGCCCAGATTGGCGAAGGCGAAGCTGTTCGAGAGTTCGGTGAAGTCGACCTTCTGACTCTCCTGGGTGTAGCGGGCGCCCGCGGCCAGTGTGGCTTGCGGCGTCAGGTGGTACGTCACATTGGCGAACACCGCCTTGGACGTGTCCACGTGGTCGGAGTCGATGGTGGATCGCCCGTTCGTCCCCGGCTTCGCGAGGCCCGCGATCCCGACGTACTCCTGATCGATCGCCTCATGCGTGAAGTAATACAGCCCCGCCACGTACTCCAGCTTCTGGCCGCTCGGTGAGGTGAGCCGCAGCTCCTGGCTGAATTGCGTGTGGTGCTGGTGGACGAACAGCCCGTCGATGATGTCGAGCGGCAGGGAGTCGGTGTCGCTATCGGCCGAGATCGTCCAATTCCGGTAGGCCGTCACCGAGGTTATGACGTTGCCGCCGAATATGTCCCAGTTGCCCTCGCCGGAGACGCCGCCACCGCGGTTCTGGTTGGTGTTCACCCGGTTGGTGACGGTGGTGCGGCTGAACGGGAAGCCGGGAGGCGCCAGCGGCGCGACCGGGATGCCGAGGATGTTGGCGCCCGGCTTCAGCGCGATCAAGAGGTAGGCGCAGCACTCGTCGTTCTCGCGCTGCACGTCGCCGGTCAGGGTGTAGTTGAAGCTGTCGCCGACATAGCGAAGCTTGCCCCGCATGCCGGTCTTCTTCTGGTCGTCGACATTCCGTTTCAGCGTCGCGTTATAGACGATCCCTGAGCGGTCGACCGAGTAGCCGGCCAGGCTGAAGCCGAGTTTCCCGGGGATGATCGGCCCGGTGACGCTGCCGCGGACCTCGACGCGGTTGTAGTTGCCGACTACGCCCTCGGCGTAGCCGTGGAATTCATTCACGTTCGGCTGGGCCGTGATGATGCTGATCAGTCCGGCCGCGGTGTTCATGCCGAACAAGGTGCCCTGCGGCCCGCGCAGGACTTCCACCCGCTCGATGTCCAGCAGGTCGCTGACGCCCATGCCGATCCGCGACATGAACACGCCGTCGACGAAGATGCCGATCGAGGATTGCTTGCCCTGGTCCTGCGACGACACGACCCCGCGGATGCTGACGGTCGCGACCCGTGAGTCGCCATTGTTGTTGACGATCACCGACGGCGAGTACTGCTCGAGATCCATGAAGGTCGTCAGGCCGGACTTCTTCACCTCGGCCGACGAGATCGCGGTTATGGAGATCGGCACGTCCTTGAGGTTCTCCTCGCGCTTCTGAGCGGTGACGATCAACTCGTCGACTTCGCGGTTGGCGTTCGCGGCGACGGCGATGGACGGCAAGGTGGTCAGGGCGACGCCCGACAACAGCGCAGCCACTAGGCTTTTGCGACCCAATTGGACCATGGATTTCCCCCCTTAACCGGCATCTGCTTTGCAGCGCCTCGCCGGATCGAGACGCCGCCTTACAGGGTAAAAAGCATAAATATTATCCTATATCCAGCGCTATTTCGGCTACCGCGCTTAGCGGGTCCGCGAGGCGCAGAAGCCAAGGGTCCATGGGATCGCCCGTGGCCGCGGCGAGGGCCGGGCGCCCCGGTTGTCATACAATTATTATACTGTATTACGCAGACGCCGAGAGTGCAGATTTCCAGTCAGCCGGCGTGGCGGAATTTATGGCGATAGTCGATCGCCTTCGCCCCTCCGGCGCTCAACTTGAGGTTGGCGTTTTGGGGGCCCTTGCGCCCAGGCGGTCGATACCGCACGGTCGTTTGTGGGCTAATCGGTGTAATTCGCCCATTCGACAGGCGTCCACAGGTCGCAGAGGTTGCTCCTGCCGGAGCGAGAGACTGAGGGAATCAGATTGAGAAAGAAAGCCATCGCGCCAGAGGCGGGCGAGGCCATTCGATCCGAGCGGTCCATCCGCGTTCCCAAAGCCGCCGAACTGATCGCCGAGACCATTCGCCAGCGCGTGGTCCAGGGCGAGCTCAAGTCCGGCGACGCCCTGCCGTCTGAGCCTGACCTGATGGTTGAGTTCCACGTCTCGAGGGCGTCCCTGCGCGAAGCCTTTCGGATCCTGGAGGCGGAGTCGCTCATCGAGGTGAAGCGCGGCGCCCGCGGCGGGGCCCGGATTCGCCTTCCGCGCGACGACACCGCGGCCAAGTCCGTCGGCATTCTGCTGCAGATCCGCGGCGCGACGTTGCGCGAGATGTTCGACGCCCGGCTGATCATCGAGCCACCGCTGATCCATCACCTGGCCAACGTCCGCACTGACGAAAACCTGGAAGAGCTGCGCCAGCACATCGAATACGAACGGGAGCACCTCACAGACTTCCGGGCGTTCGGCATCGCCGCCGCGGAATTTCACCGCATCCTGGTGCGGCAGGCCGGCAACATCACCCTGGCCCTCTTCGTGGGCATGCTGGACGAACTCTACCTGCGCCATCTCACGCGGTTCATCGCCCGCGCCAGGCCCGACCAGGTCACGCTGAACAAGGCGGCCTTGAACGGACACAGCCAGTTGCTCGAGATGATCGCCGCGCGCGACGGCGAGGCTGCCGAAACCATCTGGCGCTACCACATGCAACGCTCGCGCAAGGTGATCCTCGCGGAACTGGGCGAAGACACCCCGCTCGCCGTCTACTGAGGTCTCGGCCCGGCCGTCAGTAGACCAAGGTGCCGCCGCCATCGATGATTAGGGTGACGCCGTTCACGAACGACGATGCCGGGCTGAGCAGGAAGGCGATGACGCGGGCCACTTCGTCGGGCTGGCCGAGCCGGCCCAGCGGCGAGCGTTCGATCATCAGCTTGCCGTAGGCGCCGCTGGTGAGGTCGCCGATGCGCGGGGTCTCGATGACCCCCGGCGCGACGGCGTTGGCGCGATAGGCGCCGGCCGACATCACCGCCTGATAGCGGGTGAGCCCGGCGATGGCCGCCTTGCCGGCTCCGTACCAGCCGTTGCCTATCCCGCCGGCGGCGGCGATGCGGTCGGCGACCACGGCCGGCGGCGGACCGCCGGAGAAGGTCCCGGCCACGGAGGCGACGTTGACCACCGCCGCGCCGTCCGGCAACGCGGTCTTCGACCAGGCCGCGGTCATGATCTGGACGCTGCCGGCCGTCTGGGCCAGTCCCTCCTGGATGGAGAGCGGGGCCGAGCTTGGCGGGCCGGCGTTGTTGGCCAGGTAGGCGATCGGCCCGAATTCCTCGCGCAGCCTGGGAAACAACGCGTCGACCGCCTCCTTGTCGGCGGTGTTCAGCAGGCGGGGGTGGAAACCGGCGCCAAGATCCAGCGCATCGAGCCCCGCCTGATTGATATCGAGGCCGATGACCGTGAGGTTCTGGGCCAGGAGCTGGATCGCCAGCTGATGCCCGATCCCGCTAGCTACGCCGGTCACGACGGCGACGGCGCCCTTGGGGAAGCCGAGGAAATCTGCGACGGCGGCCATCAGGAAGCTCCCACAACGATAAGCGCGTCGGCGGCCAGGGCCGCGCCATCGGCGACCCGCACCGGATTGACGTCGATTTCGGAAATCTCCGGCAGCTCGAGGGCCGCCTGGCCCAGGGCCACGGCCAGGCGCACGATGGCGTCCAGCTCCTCAGGTCCGAGGCCCCGCTTGGACGACAGCAGCCGCCCGCCGAGCAGCCCGGCCAACGCGGCCTTCACGTCGTCGGGCGCGAACGGCGCCTGCATCACCGCCGCCTGGCCCAGCACCTCGACCAGCACGCCGCCCAGGCCCACCGCGACGATCGGACCGAACACCGGATCGCGCTTCATGCCACAGAGGATCTCGAGCCGGGCGGGCGCCATCTCCTGCACCAGCACGCCCTCGATCCGGGCGCCGGGCGCTTTGCGGGCGACGTCGGCCATGAGACCCGCGAAGCCCTCGCGGACCTCATCGTCGCCGGAAAGGCCCAGGCGTACGCCGCCGACATCCGACTTGTGCGGCAGGGCGTAGGACATGACCTTCAGCGCGACCCTGCCGCCGAGCCGCGCCGCGGCGGCCACCGCTTCGTCAGCAGTGCGGCTCATCTCCTCGCGGGTCACCGGCGCGCCGTAGAGCGCCAGCAGCGTCTTGGCGTCGACCTCCATCAGGGTGTCGCCGTCGCGCGGGGCC
>FTAI01001281.1_pt1 | contig 11356 bp, 9 predicted proteins | sample 1638941 | NCBI WGS metagenome assembly FTAI01 (sample SAMEA3914813, study PRJEB12502) | metagenome | biome: forest; material: soil | place: Canada | collected 2011-07-07 | depth 0.3 m | reverse complement strand
GGCCAGGCCGAAGAGCTGGCGCGACAGGCCCACGGCGTAGTCGCAGATGTCGATCATCTCCTGGACCTCGCCCAGGCCCTCCGACAGGGTCTTGCCGGCTTCCAGGGTGACCAGCAGGCCAAGGTCTTCCTTGGACGCCCGCAACTCCTCGCCGAGCAGGCGAACGAGCTCGCCCCGGCGCGGGGCGGGAACCCTGCGCCAAGCCAGGAAGGCCTCGTGTGCGGCGTCAACGGCCGCCGACGCAGCGGCGGGCGTGGTGTCGTGGACCTTGGCGATGACGGCGCCGGTGATCGGCGAGCGCACGTCCCGCTCGCCGCCGGTGAAGGCGGCCGGGGCGACGCCAAGGCGGACCAGCAGGGCGGCGGCTTCGTCGGTGATGTTGGGGGCGAACAGCACCGTCATGCGGCGGACTCCACGAGATGGGGGCGAGCCGACGGGTGGGGCTCTGAGTCGGAGGCGGCGTACACCCGGCCGAAGCGATTGCCCAGGAAATCGGTCAGGCCGATCTCTTCCTGACGCACGAAGCCCTGGGTCGGAAGAGCCCCGGCCGCCAGCAGATCCAACACGGCGCAAAGGCTGCCGGCCGTGGTGATCTGGATGGCGCTGAGCATCCGGCCGCCGAAGTTCTGGGCGTAGATCTTGTGGGCGTAGGTCTCCTGGACCAGGCGCCCACCCTTCAGGCCAGAGACGGTGACGAAGACGATGACCACGTCCTGCATGGTGGCCGGGACGGCGTTCTCCAGGATGTCCTTGAGCAGGTCGCGCCGGTCGCGCAGGCGCAGGTCGTTGAGCAGGGCCTTCATGATCGCCGCGTGGCCGGGATAGCGGATGGTGCGGTAGTTCAGGCTGCGCACCTTGCCCGCCAGGGTCTCGCACAGGGTGCCAAGGCCGCCGGAGGTGTTGAAGGCCTCGTAGGTGACGCCATCGAGGGCGAAGGCCTCGCACTCTTCCAGGGCGCGGGTCTGACGCGGCAGGCCGTCGACGATGGCCTCGCACGGCTCGCAGTACTCGTTGATCACGCCATCGGTGGACCAGGTGAGATTGTAGTTCAGGGCGTTGGACGGGTACTTCGGCAGGGCCCCGACGCGCAGGCGCACGTCGTGCAGGGTGTCGAAGCCGCGGATCAGGTCGGCGGCGGCGATGGAGATGAAGCCTGGGGCCAGGCCGCATTGCGGGATGAAGGCGGTCAGCGCGCCCTGGGCCAGGGCCTTGACCTTGCGGGTGGAGGCCACGTCCTCGGTGAGGTCCAGGTAGTGGCAACCCGCCGCCTTCGCCGCCTGGGCGACGAACAAGGTCAGGTGATAGGGCGCGGCGCTGAGGACGGCGAACTTGCCCTTCAGGGCGGCGGTCAGGCCCTTCAGATCGGTGACGTCCAGGACCAGGTGCTCGATCCGCGCGTCGGCGGGGAGCTCGGCCAGCTGTTCGGCGGCGCGATCGATGACGGTGACGCGGTAGTCGGCCGTGTCGGCCAGCAGCGCGGCGATGGTGCCGCCGATGTGCCCGGCGCCGATGACGGCGATATCTTTCATGGTCTGGTCGCTTCCCTGGTTGTGGCGACTCAAGGTCGGACGTTTCGACGTCAATCGCCATTGCCAGACCGACGGATCGCCGAGATGATTTCGTCGGATCGCCGACGAGGATCATCAGATGGACGAGATCGACCAGGCCCTTCTGGCCAAGCTCCGGGAAAACGCCCGCCTGCCCGCCGCCGAACTGGCCCGGGCGCTGGGCCTTTCGCGCACCACCGTCCAGAGCCGGATCGAGCGGCTGGAGCGCAGCGGCGTGGTCACCGGCTACACCGTCCGGCTGTCGGAGGCGCACGAGCGAGGCCTGATCCGCGCCTATGTCATGCTGACCGTGGCGCCCAAGCAGACCGCCTCGGTGGTGGCCGCCGCCCGGCGGATGCCGGCGGTGCGCCTGCTGCAATCTGTGAGTGGCCCCTTCGACCTGATCGCCGAGGCCGCAACGCCGAACGCCGCGGAGATGGACGCCCTGATCGACGCGCTGGGGGCGCTGGAGGGCGTGGAGCGGACGACGTCTTCGATCGTGCTCTCGACGAAGATCGATCGGTAGGGGGTGCGCTCAAGGGAGACAATATCGGCGGCCTGAACCCCTACCCCGCCCGCTCCGCGCGCTGCAGATCCCGCAGCGGGCGCCAGCTGATCCGGACGATCCCCGCCTCGTCCATCAGCGCCGCGATCGTCGGATCGGACAGCACCACCGCGTCATTGGCCCGGATATCCGGGTGATCGGGGTCGTAGCCACGGAGTTCGGGGCCGTCGTCGACGGGGTGGGCGTAGACCTCCGAAACGCCGGCGGCGAGGCCGGGGATGCGGGCCTGCAGCACCTCGCGGGTGTCCCGGGGCCAGGGGGAGATGAAATTTTCGTTGTAGAGCAGGCCCCGCGCGGTCGCGCGCTGGCGGCCCCGGAAGCCCAGCTGCTCGTCCTGGCGGCGGCCGGCCATGCGCAGGGGCAGGTCGAACTCTTCGGCGAGGCGCAGGTAGATGTCGAAAAAGCGCGGGTCGATCTGGACGGTTCCCATGTGAGAATCCAGGTGCGTCGGCTCCAGGCCCCAGGCCACGGCCTGCTCGATCTGCGCCTTGCACTCGGCGAAGGCCTCGGCAAGGTCGGCGCGGCGATAGACCTCCTCGATGGTGGCGGGCATGAAGCCCTCGTCGTCGTGCAGGGATTTGGCGCCGGTGAGGGCGCGCCAGCGGTAGCCGGGATATTCGCAGGTCAGGGTCAGGTGGATGCCGACGTCGCGCCCCTGCCCCATCCGCACCGCCTCGCGCGCCCAGGCACAGGGGACCATCAGGGTGGCGCTGGTGGCCACGCCCTGGTCAAGCGCCCGCAGGATGGCGGTGTTAGCGGCGTGGCTGGAACCGAAGTCGTCGCAGTTGACGATCAGCAGGGGCGCGTCGGCGCCGTAGCCGAGGCGCTGCGCCAGACTGGGGATGGTTTCGTCCATCGGCGTTCCTCCTTGGATCTTAGTCCCCGCCGACCAGATCGCGCCGCGCCTTTTCCAGTTCCTCGGCGTAGCGGCGCGTGGCGTAGGCTTCCGACAGCAGGCCCAGCACGTCGCGCCGGTCGTCCAGCACCACCAGTTCGTCGCTCTCGGTGACGTCGAAGACCTTCATGATCTCCTTGATGTCCATGTCCGGGCGCAGCCAGTCGTCTTCGTGGGTGGTGTTTTCGCCCACGAACCCCTCGCCGTCCTCATCGGCATAGACCTTGGAGACGGCGACCAGGCCGGCGTACTGGCCGGTATCGCCCAGGGCCACGACCCGGCGCGTGGAGCCCAGGGGAAAGCGGCGGCGGAATTCCGACAGGGGGGCGCTGGCGGCGATCGTGGGGGCGTCGGTGCGCATCATCCGGCCGGCCGTGAGCGTGCGCAGCCAGCCGACGTCGTGCGCGCTGCGGATGGTCTCGCCGCGCAGGTGCAGCCGCCAGGTGGAGAAGGAGTAGCCGAAGGTCTCGCGGACCAGGACGCTGGCCACCAGGGAGGCGGTGAGCGTGGCGGCGGTGAGGCCGAAGTCGTTGGTCGTCTCCAACACCAGGAACGACATGGTGAAGGGACCGCCGATGATCGCCACCGCCAGGGCGCCCATGCCTACCATGGCGCCGGCCATCGGCTCGATCCCGACGTGAACGCCCGCCATCTCCAGTCCCATGGCCGACAGCCGCCCGATCAGGGAGCCCAGGTATAGGGAGGCGAAGAACAGGCCGCCGCGGAAGCCGAACCCCAGGGAGACGACCGAGGCGGCGGCCTTGGTGGCGATCAGGAATATCAGGGCGCTGACCATCAGATCGCGGGTCAGGTCCAGGTGCATGGCGCCGTGGCCGGCCGACAGGGTCTGGGGCGCGATCAGGGCCAGGGCCGCCAGCAGCACGCCCCCGGCGGCGGGACGCAGCATCTTCGGCCCGGGGATCAGGGAGGCCACCCGCTCGGTCCAGGCCACCAGCCGCATCAGGCCGACGGCGAAGATCGCGCAGATCAGGCCGAGCCCGGCGAACAGAAGGTAGTGGGTGGCGGTCAGAGCCACGGTCACCTTGGCGTGGATCACCAGGGGATCCACGCCCAGCAGCCTTGTCATCAAGGCGCCGGCCAGGGCCGCGGCGGCCACTGGAGCTATATTGGCCACCGTGTACGAGCCGATCACCACCTCGAAGGCGTAGAAGGCGCCCGTCAGCGGCGCGCCGAACGCCGCGGCGATGGCCGCCCCGGCGCCGGCCCCGACGAAGGTGCGAAGGTCGCTGCGCCGCAGGTTCAGCGTCCCGCCGGTGAGCGAGGCCAGGGCGCCGCCGATCTGGGCGTAGGCCGCCTCCAGGCCCACCGAGGCGCCGAAGCCGTTGGAGACGATGGTCTGGCCGACGACGAACAGGCTGTCGCGCAGGGACATGCGCCCGCCGTGCAGGGCGTTGGCTTCCACCGGGTCGACGGCCGGCTGCGGGCGCCGGCGGGTCCAGAGCCAGGTGATCGCGCCCAGGACCAACCCGCCCAGCGGCAGGACCGCCGCGCGCGCCGGCGGGATGGCGGCCACGGCGCTCAGGCGGGCGTCGAAGTCGATGCCGTAGAGCAGTTCCTGGATGCCGTGCGCCATGGCGGCAATGGCCAGCGCCGCGACCCCGGAGGCGGCCCCCACGCCGGTGGCGATCACCACCAGCCACAGCTCGCTGGCCCGGATCTCGCTGCGCAGGAAGGCCAGGGCGGCGAGTATGGGCCGCCGGTGATGGCGACGCCCGTGCGCGACTGGCGGGTGCGCGTCCTGCGGGGGAGGCTCTGGGCGGGTGTCCGGCGCGGCGGTCACCGGAGCGCCCTCGATGGCGAGCAGGCGATCGCCTTGAAGAGACTGGAAATCACCACGCCGCGCGCTGTCCCCGATCCGGTTGGACGGCTAGTCTAGACCAAGACGCGGCGTGTGCGCAGCAAAGGGTGTCGCATGGCTGAACCAAAGGTTGGCGGCCTGGTCTTGGCCGGCGGCCGTTCGAGCCGCTTCGGCGCCGAAAAGGCGGTGCAGGTCATCGGCGGCGTCGCCCTGCTGGAGCGGAGCCTCGCGGCGCTGAGCGGCGTGGCCCAAGTGGTAGCGGTGAGCGCGCGGCCCGGCAGCGGCGCGGCGGACCTGGCGAGGTCGCTGGGATTGCCACAGGTCACCGACGATCCGGACCATCCCAGCGGCCCGCTGGCGGGGATCGCCGCCGGCCTGGCCTGGGCGCGGGCCGGGGGGGTCGACCTGCTCGCCGCCCTGGCCTGCGACGTACCCGGCGTGGACACATCGATCCTGCGCCGGCTGGTGCTGCCGGGCGGCGGCTACGCGGTCGCCGGGGGACGGATCCAGAGCCTCTGCGCCGTCTGGCCCGTGACCGTGCTGGGCGCGCTGACAGAGGCGCTGAACGGCGGCGACCACCCGGCTGTCCACGAGATGCTTCGCCGGTCGGGCGCAACGGCCGTCGCCTTCGAGGACCCGGCCCCGTTCGCGAACATCAACTCCCGTGAAGACCTGGCCGCCTTCCAACGGCGGCTCGAGGACCGGCCCCCTGCCTGAATGCTACTCCTCCGGAACCTCCGACGGCTGCTCGTCGTCCTGGGCCTCCCAGGACGACGGGCCGGGAGCCAACTCCGCCACGTCGATGACATCGAAGGCCTCGACCGCGGCAGGCGGCAGGGCCTCGCGCGGTTTGTGCGTGAACCGCACGCGAGCCTTCAGCACGGGATCGGGCTCGAACACCACCTCATGGACAATCCGCTGACCCCGCGCGACAGGCTCCGGATGCTTCTCAACCATGGCGAACACCTCCTCGGGTGAAGAGGAAACGCTTGGGCAGCGGTTTTGGTGCCTGAAGCTCTCTTCGCCCCACCCGGTGAAGGCCGGGGGGATATTCAGGGACGGGCCGCCCAAGCCTGGGTCACCTTCCCCAGCCGGGCTGGCGGATCGGTCAGCAGCGGGATCGCCACCGCGCGCACCGTGCCGCGCAGCGGACCCTCAGGCAGGTAGTCGGCGGGGGACTTGCCGTCGACGCGGGCCAGCATGAGGCCGGGCAGGAGGCTGGCGGCCCTGCCCTCCAGCCCATCGGGCGGCTCCCAGTCGACGCCGGCGAGATAGGCGCCAGCCAGGGCGTCGAAGCTGGCGAAGAGGGCTGGCGCGCGGTCCCTCACCACCAGGTGCTTGAGGAGCAGGTGGTTGAGGCAGAAGGCCAGGTCGAAGGCCGGGTCGCCGTACCAGACGGTCTCGGCGTCCAGGAAGACCGGGCCGTGCGGGCCGAGCAGGATGTTCTTGGGGCTGACGTCGCCATGGGCCAGCGCCAGGCGGGTGGCGGCGGTGCGGGCCGCGATGGCCTGGAGCGATCCGGCGACCTCGGGATGGCGCCGGCCTGCTTCCAGCAGGAAGGGATCCAGGCGCAGGGCGTGGAACAGGGCGTCGGTGGCGAAGGCGGCGGCGATGTCGGGGCGGCCGGCGGTGGCGGCGTGCAGGCGCGCCAGCCGCTCGCCGACGGCGGCCGCGGCGGCGACGTCGACCCGGCCCGCCAGCAGCTCCTGCTTCCAGAGCGGATGATCTGCGGGCTCCAGATAGGCCATGGCGAAGACGCCGCGGGCGTCGTCGTGGGCCAGGACCTTGGGCGCTGCGCTCGGGATAATCGACCGGGCCAGCTCGAACCAGCGCCACTCGAAATTGCTGCGGCCGGCGGGGGCGCGCCAGTCGGCGGCGACGCGCAGTTTCTCCACCGCCCGCTTGACGCAGACCGTGCGGCGGCCCGTGGACTCCACGCGCCAGATATCAGACGAGACGCCACCGGTGAGAGAGCTCCAGGTCTGCGGCGCACCGGGGTCGGCGAGGCCCGCCTCCACTACGAAGGCCTGCAGCTGGTCGTCGATCGCCCTGGTCATCGGCTTGGCCTAGCGTATCGGCGGTGCGCCGCAAGGGCTGACGCGCGCCCGGCTTTTCGCTAAAGCGGCGCGATGAGCGGCCCGACCCTGGAAAACCTCACGCCCGGCATGCCCATCGTCTATGGCGGCGATCGGGTCGCCTATGTGGACGAGGCCCTGGCCGGGCGCTTCGCCGCCGGCGATCGGCTGCTGGTGATCCAGGAGACCGGGGACTTGCTGCATGTGCCGGCCGCGGTGCACGGCCTGGCCGTCGAGGCTGTGGGCCGGGCGCACGCGGCCTTCGCCGCCATGGGCGCGGTGACCGACGATGAGATCACCGCCTTCTTCGAGGCCTTCGCCCGGCGCCTGGAAGCTGACGAGACCTGGGCGCCGATCGCGCGGGCCAATGACGACGACATCGCCCGGGCCCAGGCGCGGGGCCGCTCCACAACCCGCCTGGCCGCCTCGCCGCGCATGCGGGCGGACATGATCGCAGGCCTTAGGGAATGGCGCGACACGCCGGGCGGGCGCGAGCGGCTGATCGAGCGCGTCGAGCATGACGGCTGGACCGTGGAGCAGGTGACCGCGCCGCTCGGCGTCGTCGGCTTCGTGTTCGAGGGCCGGCCCAACGTCTTCGCCGACGCCGCCGGGGTGATCCGGACCGGCAACACCGTGGTCTTCCGCATTGGCAGCGACGCCCTCGGCACCGCGCGCGCCATCGAACGCCACGCCCTGGCGCCGGCTCTGGCGGAGGCGGGCCTACCCGCCGGCGCCGCGGCCTTGGTGGACAGCGCCGAGCACGCCGCCGGCTGGGCGCTGTTCTCGGACAGGCGTCTGTCCCTGGCGGTGGCGCGCGGCTCGGGCAAGGCGGTGGACCAGCTGGGCGGCATCGCGCGGCAGAGCGGCGTGCCGGTCAGCCTGCACGGGACGGGCGGCGCCTGGCTGGTGGCGGATGCAGCCGCCGATGTGGAGCGCTTCGCCGCCGTCGCGATGGCCTCACTCGACCGCAAGGTCTGCAACACCCTCAACGTCTGCTGCATTGTCCGCTCGCGGGCGGCGGAGCTGGTCCCCATCTTCCTGGAGGCCCTGGCCAGGGCCGGCGACCGGCGGGGCCATGGCTGCAAGCTGCACGTGGCGGATGGCGATTTCGACTGGTTGCCGGACGACTGGCGCTCGGCCCGCCTCATCGTGCGCCGCGCCGACGGCGACCACGAGGAGCCCATCGCCGAGGCCCTGCCGCTGGAGGGTCTCGCCACGGAATGGGAGTGGGAGGAGACCCCCGAGGTCTCCCTGAAGATCGTGGGCGACCTGGACGAAGCCATCGCGCTCTTCAACCGCTTCAGCCCCCAGTTCATCGGTTCGCTGGTTTCGGAGGACGCCGCCGCCCACGCCCGCTTCTGGGCCGGCGCCAACGCGGGGTTCGTTGGCGACGGCTTCACCCGCTGGGTGGACGGGCAGTACGCCCTGAACAGGCCGGAGTTGGGGCTCTCGAACTGGCAACACGGCCGGCTGTTCGCCCGGGGCGGGGTGCTGTCGGGGGACGGGGTCTTCACCGTGCGCACGCGGATGCGGCAGAGCGATCTGGGGGTGAATCGCTGATCCGAAGCGGTTGACCTGAGGCCCGACAACCGCAAGATGCGCGCGGGGGGTGTTCATATGCTTCGCTTTTTTGTGGCCCTGGCCGTGGCCGGGCTTTCAATCCTGGCGCCCACTGCGCGCGCCGCGCCGCCGCCGATCGAGGCCTATGGCAACCTGCCGTCGATGGAGCAGATAACGCTCTCGCCGTCGGGGACGCGCTACGCCTTCATCGCAAGGGTGGGCGAAGCGCGCCGGCTCTACGTCGCCACCACGGAGAACAAGCCGCTGAGCATCACCGAGCTCGGCGACTCCAAGGTCACCAGAGTGGCCTGGGCCGGGGAAGACTACGTCCTGGTGACGAGCGCCGTGACCAAGAATCTCGGCCTGGACTTCGCGGTTTCCAAGCACGAACTGACCGGCGTCGCGGTCCTGGACCTGACGAAGAACAGCCTTTGGGGCGTTTTCATCGCCCACCACGCCGAAGTCGCTGGCGCCGTATTCGGCGACTTTGGAACAGCCAAGATCGATGGACGTTGGTACGGATTTTTCGCCGGCGTCAGCTATGAAAAGGACAAGGGGGGCGGCTATCTCGGCCACACTTATCCCGATCTCTATCGCGTGGATCTGGCGACCGCCGACATCCATCTCGTCGCCCGGGGTAGTGAGAACATCCGCCAGTGGCTGGTCGATCCATCGGGCCAGCCGATGGCGCGTGTGCTCTACGATCAGCAGAGCGGCAGCTGGAAAGCCCAGTCCCTCGGACCGGGAGGACGCGAATTAGCCGCCGGCGTATCGCCTCTTGGCGCCGCCATTCTGGGGTCGGGGCGAAAGCCAGGCACTCTGCTTATCCGAAAGCCCGCGGACAACGCCGCCTACGACTATCAGGAAGTCGCACTGGACGGCGGCGGCGCGACCGACGCCGAGGGGGTGGACAATATCGACTATGTCCTCAGCGATCCGGTGACGCGTGCCTGGGTGGGCCAGATCGACCGCGGGGGCGACCAACCCACGACCTTCTACGACCCTGTCCTCGAGACCCGTTGGACGGCGACCGTCAAGGCGTTTCCCGGCTATCGGACCCGGATTGAAGCCTGGAGCGCGGACTTCAACCGCTTGATCGTGTTCACCGACGGCAAGGACGATTCCGGCACCTACTGGTTCGTCGACATCGTCAAGCACGACGCCGCGCCGCTGGGCGGCGCCTATCCGGCCGTGAAGCCATCACAGGTGGGCCAGGTGCGGATGGTCGACTACAAGGCGGCCGACGGCCTGGCCCTGCAAGGCGTCCTGACGCTGCCGCCCGGGCGCGAAGCCAAGAACCTGCCGCTGATCGTATTCCCCCATGGCGGACCGGCGGACCGGGATGGCCCCGGCTTCGACTGGTGGGCCCAGGCTTTCGCCGGCCGAGGCTATGCGGTCTTCCAGCCGAACTTCCGCGGTTCGTCGGGCTATGGCGCGGCGTTCGAGGCCGCCGGTTACGGCCAGTGGGGCCGCAAGATGCAGACGGACATTTCCGACGGATTGCAGGAACTGGTCCGCCAGGGCGTGGTGGACCCCAGGCGAGCCTGCATCGTTGGCGGGAGCTACGGTGGCTACGCGTCCCTGGCCGGCGTGACCCTGCAGCAGGGCCTCTACCGCTGCGCCGTTTCCGTCGCCGGCGTGGCGGACCTGTCGCAGATGCTGAACTATCAACGTGATCTCGCAGGGGGACCGAGCGCTCACGAGCGGCAATGGAAGACCTTCCTGGGCGTAACCAGCATGTGGGAAACTGAGTTGAAACCGCTCTCGCCGGCGCGGCTCGCCGCCAAGGCGGACGCGCCGATCCTGCTGATCCACGGCAAGGAAGACACCACCGTCCCCGTCAACCAGAGCCAGACCATGGAGCGGGCCTTGCGGAGCGCGGGCAAGCCGGTGGAGACCCTTTACCTCCCCGGCGGCGACCACCAGCTCTCGCAGGCGCAGACCCGCATCGACATGCTCAAGGCCGCGGTCGCCTTCGTCGAGAAGTACGACCCGCCGGACGCGCCGCCGGCCGCGGGCGCCACGCCCTAGAACGCTCGCTTCAACTCTTCCACCAGGTCCGTGCGCTCCCAGGAGAAGCCACCGTCGGCTTCGGCGGTGCGGCCGAAGTGGCCGTAGGCGGCGGTGCGGGCGTAGATGGGCTTGTTGAGGCCCAGGTGCTCGCGGATGGCGCGGGGGGTGGCGCCGCCGATCAGTTCGGGCAGCAGGGCTTCCAGCTTCGCCGGGTCCACCTCGCCGCCGCCGTTCAGGTTGACGTAGAAGCTCAGCGGCTTGGCCACGCCGATGGCGTAACCGATCTGGATCACGCACTTGTCGGCCAGGCCCGCGGCCACGACGTTCTTGGCGAGGTAGCGGCAGGCGTAGGCGGCCGAGCGGTCGACCTTGGTCGGGTCCTTGCCCGAGAAGGCGCCGCCGCCGTGCGGGGCCGCGCCGCCGTAGGTGTCGACGATGATCTTACGCCCGGTCAGACCGGTGTCGCCGTCGGGACCGCCGATGACGAAGTTGCCGGTGGGATTGATGTGCCACTCGGTCTCCTCGGTGATGAAGCTCTCGGGCAGGACCTTGAGGATATAGGGCTTCACGATCTGGGCGATGTCGGCCGGGGTCAGGCCGTCGCGATGCTGGGTGGAGAGCACGATGGAGGCGGCGCGCACCGGCTTGCCGTTCACATATTCCAGCGTGACCTGGCTCTTGGCGTCCGGCTCCAGGCCCAGCGACCGGTCGGCGTGGCGCGCGTCGGCCAGCACCTTGAGGATGTTGTGCGAGTACTGCAGCGTCGCCGGCATGAGCTCGGGGGTCTCATTGGTGGCGTAGCCGAACATGATGCCCTGGTCGCCGGCGCCCTCGTCCTTGTTGCCGCTGGCGTCCACGCCCATGGCGATGTCGGCGGACTGG
>FTAI01000798.1_pt1 | contig 11364 bp, 12 predicted proteins | sample 1638941 | NCBI WGS metagenome assembly FTAI01 (sample SAMEA3914813, study PRJEB12502) | metagenome | biome: forest; material: soil | place: Canada | collected 2011-07-07 | depth 0.3 m | reverse complement strand
CGCATCGCCGCGGTGCCGCGCCGGCCGCCCAGCAGCACGTCGACGATGGAGTAGATCAGGTTGGAGTCGATGGTCAGCAGGCCGAAGTTGTCGAGTTCCTCGGCCAGGAACACCGACAGGATGGCCGGCAGGGGGATCGAGTTCAGGTAGTCGCCGAACCGGATCGAGGAGATGTTGTCGAGGCTGACCTCGACGTTGTCGCTGGTGAAGTTGCGCAGGGAGGTGGTCATCAACCGCACCAGGCGGTCGAAGACGATCTCCAGCATCGGCAGGCGCTCGTAGGAGACCAGGGCCGAGTTGATGATGGCGCGGATGCCGTTGCGCTCGCCGTTGTCGTCCTCGGCCAGGTCGAAGCCGAGGAGGCTGTCGATCTCGTCCTGGTTCAGGATCCGTTCGGCGCCCATCATGGCTTCATCGCCATCGGCGCCGCCGGCCCAGTCGCCGCCCGGTTCGCCCGAGGCGTCAGTCAGTGGCGGAAGTTCGTCGGCGGGATCGGCCATGGCGTTTCGCGTCAAAGAGGGCGGGCGCCCTAGTTGATCAGCATCTCCTCGATCAGGACGGAATTGACCTTGGAGGGGGCGACCACGAGGTTCACCCGGCGAAGGATTTCCATGCGCAACTGGAAGCTGCCCTGGCTGCCCGACAGGTCTTCGGGGCGAAGCTCGCGCAGGAAGCCCTGGAACATGTCCTGGATCCGCGGCACCTCGGGCGTCAGGGCGTCGGCGGTATCATGGTCGGGCAGTTCGAAGGTCAGCTTCAGCTTCAGGAAAGTCGGCTTGCCGTCCGCGGCCTGCATGTTCACGACGATGTCGGGCATGGTGAAGAACACCACCCCGTCGGGCCCGTCCTTGATCTGCGGCGCGTTCTTGTCGTCCTTGCTGGCGTCCTTCTTGTCGGACTTCTTGGGCTTTTCGGCGTGCTTGCCCGAATGGGCGGCGTCGGGCTTGGAGCCAAGCAACAGGAACGCGGCTGTCCCTCCCCCGCCCAGCACCACGAAGGCGCCGGCCGCGGCGATCAAGATCAGCTGGAGCGGGAGCTTCTTCTTGCCCCCCGCTTCACCGCCTTCAGCTTCGCCGTCGACCGTTGACGGGTCGTCGACATCGGCGTCGGCCGGCTTGTCCTTGTCCTTAGCTTTGGACTTGTCCTTCGCCACGCGCGCGATTCCTTGGAAATACGTCTCCTGCACATCGCCTGAAGCTGGTTAACGATCGGTTCATTCGTTAACGGTGGCGAGGTCGGGGGCGGGGTGCGATTTCCATTATCTTTCAAAGGCTAACACCCTCTAAAGGGCCGCCCGGTTGCGACAATTTGGCGGTAACACCTGGGCCGGCGGGGCGTTCTGGCGCCGTTCTTGCTAGCTCCGGCGCCGCTTTTCGGCGGGCCGGCGCGAACTGAGTCGCGGCGGAAACCGGCCCTTGCCAGCCCTCGGCGACTTTGCGCCCCCTCAGTCACTCGGCGCGCCACCTGCCCCGCTTCGCCTTCGGCTCGCATGGGAGGAGAACGACGCCCTTCTCCTCACCCGTGTCGCGAAGCCAAACGGGGCAGGTGGCGCGGCTCGCGGACCAAGACGTGACGGAGTGGGCGCGAGGCGGCCGAGCCGCCCCCGCAGGACCTGCCCGCTCACCACGACCCACCACTGCAAACCTTGCCCGGAAGAATCCGCCGCCTGGCCGGCGTTAACTGTCTTTTTTGTTGATTTCGTTGAGCTTTCAGACTGGCCCGAAGGTTGCAGATGACCCTGCGAGCATCCGGCTTAAGACGGCGGGGACGAAAGACGATGGACAACACGATGTATGTCAGCCTCTCGCGGCAGGTCGTCCTGCAGCGCGAGCTCGATATCGTCGCCAACAACATCGCCAACGCCGACACCGCCGGCTTCAAGGTCGAAGACATGATGAAGCGGGCCGACCAGGCCGCGCCGGCCAAGACGGCCGGGATCCTGTCGCCGGTGACCTTCGTCATGGATGACGGCGTGGCGCGGGACTTCCGCCAGGGTTCGATGAACCCGACGGGCGCGCCCCTGGATCTGGCCATCGACGGCAAGGGCTTTTTCAAGGTCACCACCGCCGGCGGCGATCGCTACACCCGCGACGGCCGCTTCAAGCTGGACGCCGACGGCAAGGTGGTGTCCCAGGACGGCAACGCCCTGCAGGGCGCCGGCGGCGACATTGTGCTGGACGCCAAGAAGGGCCCGGTCACCATCTCCGAGACAGGGGTGATCAGCCAGGCCGGGCAGAAGGTCGGCCAGATCGACGTGGTCAACTTCGACGACCTGTCGGCGCTCTCCAAGCAGGGCGACAACCTGTTCCGCAACGACACCAACGTTCAGCCCCAGCCGGCGACCAGCGCGAAGATTCGCCAGGGCTCGCTGGAGGGGTCGAACGTGCAGACCCTCACCCAGATCACCCGGCTGGTGGAAATCAACCGGGCCTACGACTCCATCACGAACATGATGAGCCAGACCTCAGACCTCTCGCGCCGCTCGATCCAGCGGCTCGGGGCGGTCAATTAGGACAGATAGACCATGCAAGCCTTGAGAACCGCAGCCACGGGCATGGCCGCCCAGCAGCTGAACGTCGAAGTCATCTCGAACAACATCGCCAACATGAACACGGTGGCGTTCAAGCGCCAGCGCGCCGAGTTCGAGGACCTGCTTTACCAGACCCTGGAATCCCCCGGGGCGCAGTCGTCGGACACCGGCACCATCGTGCCCACGGGCGTCCAGATCGGCGGCGGCGTGAAGGCCGGCTCGGTGTACCGGATCACCGAGCAGGGCTCGAACACCCGCACCGACAACCAGTACGACCTGGCCATCCAGGGCCGCGGCTACTTCCAGGTGCTGCTGCCCTCGGGCGAGACCGCCTACACCCGCGCCGGCAACCTCTCGCCCAACGACAAGGGCCAGCTGGTGACGCCGGACGGCTACCTGGTGCAGCCGACCATCACCATTCCGCAGGGCGTTACCCAGGTCACGATCTCAAAGACCGGCCAGGTGCAGGTCACCCAGGCCGGCCAGACGGCGCCGACGGTGGTGGGGCAGCTGCAGCTGGCCACCTTCCTCAACGAGGGCGGCCTGGACGCCCAGGGCGACAACCTGTTCATGGAAAGCGCCGCCTCGGGCGCCGCCACCCTGGCGCAGCCGGGCAGCCCCGGCGTTGGCCAGGTGCTGCAGGGCTACACCGAAGCCTCCAACGTCGACGCGGTGTCGGAGATCACCTCGCTGATCGTCGCCCAGCGGGCCTACGAGATGAACTCGAAAGTCGTCACCACCGCCGACCAGATGCTGGCCACGGCCGCGCAGGTGAAGCCGTAAGATGAAACACCCGATCCTCTCTGGACGCATCGCGAAGATCGCGGTCACGGGTCTGACCGCCTGGCTGTTCCTGGGCGGCGCGGCGCAGGCGGGCCAGCCGGTGAGCCTGCGCAACGAGATCGTCGATCCGAACGGCCAGGTCACCCTGGGCGAGCTCTTCGTCGGCGCGGGGTCCGCCTCCAATGTGCTGGTGGCCGATCGCATCGGCGCCAGCGTGGTGCTGGACGCTGGGGCGGTGCAGCGCATCGCCCGCCAGGCCGGCCTGGACTGGCCCAACCCCAACGGCCTGCGCCGGATCATCGTCCGCGGCGGCGCCACCGGGGGGGCCGAGCGCAACATCCAGGTCCTGGCCTACGCCCACAGCCTGTCCACGGGCGACATCGTCCAGCCGGGCGACCTCATCTGGGGCAAGGCCGCCGCTGCGCCGCAGGATGCGCCGCGCAACGCCGAGGCCGTGATCGGCATGGCCGCCCGCCGCCCGCTGCGCGAAGGCGACGCCGTCGGCCTGCGCGATGTCTCGGCGCCGGTGGTTGTCAAGGCCGGCGACATGATCTCCGTGGTCTATGAGGACGGCGGCATCCGCCTCACCCTCCAGGCCAAGGCCCTGGCCAGCGCCGCCGTCGGCGACAGCCTTACCGTCCAGAACATCGCCTCGAAGAAGATCATCGAGGCCGTCGCCACCGGTCCCGACGAGGCGGCTGTTGGTCCCGAGGCCCAGCGCCTGAAGGCCGCTCGCCCCTCCTCCCAGTACGCCATCCGCTAGGAAGATTTGACATGCGCATCGCCCGCCAAACCGCCGCCGTCCTGACCGTGGTCGCCCTTGCTCCCCTGGCCGCGTGCTCGGGGATCAAGGAAGCTGTCAACGGGCCGAAACTGACGCCCATCGGCTATCCGGCCCAGCTGGTGCCCCAGAACCAGGAGATCGGGTCCCTGGCATCGGTCCGCGAACCGTCGCCGCAGCACGCCTCGGCCAATTCGCTGTGGCGCACCGGCGCCCGCGCCTTCTTCAACGACCAGCGGGCCGGGCGCGTGGGCGACATCCTGACCGTACAGATCGAGATCGACGACTCGGCCAAGACCCAGAACGGCACCAACACCTCGCGCACCACCAGCAACAAGACCGGCATTCCGCACTTCTTCGGCCTGGAATCGACCCTGGGGAAAATTCTGCCCAGCGCCTATGACCCCACCAACATGATCGAGACCAACTCGGCGACGTCCAACGCCGGCGCCGGAGCGGTGACCCGCGCCGAGAAGATCAGCCTGACCGTGGCCGCGGTAGTCACCCAGGTGCTGCCCAACGGCAACCTGGTGATCCAGGGCACCCAGGAAGTGAAGACCAACAACGACGTGCGCCAGCTGACCGTGGCGGGGATCGTGCGGCCCGAGGACATCTCCTCGTCCAACACCATCAAGCACACCCAGATCGCCGAAGCCCGCATCTCCTACGGCGGCCGCGGCGACATCAGCACGGTGCAGAAGACGCCAGTGGGCACGGCGATCCTGCGGCGGGTGACGCCTTTCTAGGCGACGCCCGCTTCCGTTGGAACGGCGTTCTCTGCTAGGCGTGGCGAGCCATGAAACCAGCCACGCTCCTGTTCCTGACGGCGCTGCTTGCCGCCGCTCCGGCCGCCGCCAGCGCCGAACCCCGGGTCTGGACCCTGTTCGACGATGCGCCCCAAGCCTACCTGCAATACGGCGCGAAACGGGGCGTCGACGTCAACGCCACCCAGATCGGCTGCTCCGGGCGGCGCGGGGTGATGACCGTCACCCAGAGCTTCCGGCACGCCCCGCCGCGCACCATGGGGCCTACCGCCCTGATGACGCTCTACTCGGCGAAACGGGACCTGGAGATCTCCGCACGGGCCCGGCCGGACGAGCATGACCGGCGCCGGACGGTGCTGGAGGCCGACCTGGCGGCGGCCAGCCCGATGATGGCCAGCTTCGGCCGCACCGGCGACCTGCGCCTCGCCGCCCTGGGCCAGAACGTGCGCCCGCCGCTCGCGCCGATGGACCTGGTGGCGCGGCTGCTGGGGAAATGCGGGCGGTGACCCGAACGCTCGCGGCGGCGGCGGGTTGCAAGGACGGCGCTGACTGAGGGGTTTGCCTGGGACGTCTCCCCCTCGGCGGGTTTCGGTCGCCTTCGCCCCCTTACCCTCGCGGTCGTCGCGGGTATCGCCGCCGGCGGTCCCATACCGGTCTTGGCAGACCGCCCGCTCCTCAACCCCCTCATTGCAAGAGGGGGAGATCGATGGGCTAGGCCCGGAGCGGCTTGACCGCGCTGTTGGCGCCCAGCGCGGCCAGGGCGCCGCGGACGATGCCTTCGGCGTCGAGGCCGGCCTGGGCGTACATGATTTCCGGCTTGTCCTGGTCCTGGAAGATGTCGGGCAGGGTCAGGGTGCGGACCTTCAGGCCGCGGTCCAGGGCGCCGTGCTCGGCGAGCGCCTGCAGCACGAAGGCGCCAAAGCCGCCCATGGCGCCTTCTTCCACCGTGATCAGGGCCTCGTGTTCCCGCGCCAGGCGCAGGATCAGGTCGATGTCGAGGGGCTTGGCGAAGCGGGCGTCGGCGACGGTGGCGGAGAAGCCGCGGGCGGCCAGCATGTCCGCCGCCTTGAGGCTTTCGGACAGGCGGGTGCCGAAGGACAGGATGGCCACAGCCGTGCCCTCGCGCACGATGCGGCCCTTGCCGATCTCGATGGGCTCGGCGAAGTCCGGGATCGCCACGCCCACACCCTCGCCGCGCGGATAGCGGAAGGCGCTGGGGCGGTCGTCGATTTGCACGGCCGTGGAGATCATGTGCGCCAGCTCGGCTTCATCCGAGGGGGCCATGAGCACGAAGCCGGGGAGTTGGCCCAGGTAGCCGACGTCGAAACTGCCGGCGTGGGTGGGGCCGTCGGCGCCCACCAGGCCGGCGCGGTCCATGGCGAAGCGGACCGGCAGGCCCTGGATGGCCACGTCGTGCACGACCTGGTCGTAGCCGCGCTGCAGGAAGGTGGAATAGATCACCGCGAAGGGCTTCATGCCGTCGGCGGCCATGCCGGCGGCGAAGGTCACCGCGTGCTGCTCGGCGATGCCGACGTCGAAGGTGCGGTGCGGGAAACGGGCGCCGAAGATGTCCAGGCCGGTGCCCGAGGGCATGGCGGCGTTGATGGCGACGATCTTGGGATCGCGCTCGGCCTGCTTGATCAGCTCGTTGGCGAACACCTTGGTGTACTGCGGCGCGTTGGACTGGGCCTTTGCCTGGGTCCCGGTGATGACGTCGAACTTGGCCACCGCGTGCAGCTTGTCGGCGGCGCTCTCGGCCGGGGCGTAGCCCTTGCCCTTCTGCGTCACCACGTGGATCAGCACCGGCTTGTCGTCCATGTGCTTCACATTGTTCAGCACCGGCACAAGGTGGTCGAGGTTGTGACCGTCGATGGGGCCGACGTAGTAGAAGCCCAGTTCCTCGAAGAAGGTGCCGCCGGTGGCCATGCCCCTGGCGTACTCCTCGGCCTTGCGGGCCATGTCGTGGAAGGGACGCGGCAGGTGGCCGGCGACCTTTTTGCCGAACTTGCGCATCGACTGGTAGGCGCCGCCGCTGACCAGGCCGGCCAGGTAGGCGCTCATCCCGCCCACGGGCGGGGCGATGGACATGTCGTTGTCGTTGAGGATGACGATCAGCTGGCCGGTGGTCTCGGCGGCGTTGTTCATCGCCTCGTAGGCCATGCCCGCGCTCATGGAGCCGTCGCCGATGACGGCGATGACCTTGTTGTCCTCGCCGCGCTGGTCGCGGGCGGCGCAGAAGCCGAGCGCCGCGGAGATCGACGTGCCCGCGTGGGCCGCGCCGAAGGGGTCGTACGGGCTCTCGGCCCGCTTGGTGAAGCCCGACAGGCCGCCACCCTGGCGCAGGGTGCGGATGCGGTCCCGCCGGCCGGTGAGGATCTTGTGCGGATAGACCTGGTGGCCGACGTCCCAGATGACGATGTCGCGGGGCGTCTCGAACACATGGTGCAGGGCCACGGTCAGTTCCACGACGCCCAGGCCCGCGCCCAGGTGTCCGCCAGTCACGGAGACCGCGTCGATGGTTTCGGCCCGCAGCTCGTCAGCCAGCTGACGTAGTTCGGGGATCGACAAACCGCGTGTGTCCGCAGGACTCTTCACGGTGTCGAGCAGGGGTGTCTTGGGTTTCATGCTAGACTGTATCCGACCGAGTTACGCGCCCCGCGCCCCAGCGGGGAGACTCTTATGACTTTCGATCTAGCACAAAATCGACCGCGGACCGCAAAATTTGCCCGCGCTCGCCGAACTGATCGAGGTGCGCCTTGGTTTGAGCCGTCAGCAAGGCCAACCTTTCGCGGGCTGCGTCAACTCCAAGCAAAGTCACATAGTTAGCCTTGCCCTTGTCCGCATCCTTGCCCGCAACCTTGCCCAAGTCTTCCGTCGAGCCCTCGGCGTCGAGAAGATCGTCGACGATCTGGAAAGCGAGCCCGATATCGTGCGCAAACGCCATCAGGGATTGGCGTTCAGCGTCCTTGGCCGGGGCCATGGCCAGCGGAAGCTCGAAGGCGCAGGCAATCAGTGCGCCAGTTTTCATGCGTTGCATTCTGGCCACAGCGCCGAGGTCGTCGCGCACGCCCATTAAGTCAATCATTTGGCCGCCGACCATGCCCCGAGCGCCGGAGGCTACGGCCAAACGTCGCACCAGCTCGGCGCGAATCGATCCGTCCTCGTGGGTGTCCGGATGGGCCATGATCTCGAAGGCGACGGTGAGCAGGGCGTCGCCGGCCAGGACGGCGGTGGCCTCGTCATAGGCCTTGTGCACCGTGGGCCGGCCCCGGCGCAGATCGTCGTCGTCCATGCAGGGCAGGTCGTCGTGCACCAGGGAATAGGCGTGGACGCATTCCAGCGCGCAGGCGGCGCGCAGCACCGGCCGCTCGGCCAGACCGAACATGCGGCCGGTCTCGATGGCGAAGAAGGGGCGAAGGCGCTTGCCCGGGCCCAGCGCCGCGTAGCGCATGGCCTCGGTCAGGCGCGATTCGGGCCCGTCGGCGCGGGGCAGCAGCTCATCCAGGGCGACGGTGACGACGTCGGCGGAGGCGGCGATCCGCCGGGAGAGGTCGGGCGCGAGCAGAGTCACGTAAAGTCCGCCGTTTCAACGCCAGACGGCCCCTGGGATCCCATTACGATCTTCTCCACGCGCAATTGAGCTTCCTTAAGCTTGGCTTCACAATGAGCCTTCAAGAGGGCGCCGCGCTCATAGACCTGGATCGAGCGCTCGAGCTCGGCGCGGCCGGATTCCAGCTCCGAGACGATGCGTTCAAGCTCGTCCAACGCCTGTTCGAAGGAAAGGCCGGCAATAGGTAAGCCCGCGTTTTCTGGGGCGTCGCTCATACAAACTCCGAAAAGTGAGGCGGCACCCTAGCCATGGGCGCCGCACGGGGCAATGTGGGGCAGGTCCCCGATACGGGCAGGGTCAGGTCTTGGCGACCTCGAAACGGCGCGCCGACCAGTAGCGGAATCCCTGGTCCACCGTGCACCGCCAGCCCAGCCGCTTGAGCGATTCGCCGACCATGCCGTTGAAGAACCCGTGCGCCACCACCAGCACGTCCTGGCCGGTGGCGGCCAGGTCGATGAGCTGGCGGGCGGCTTCCTCGGCCCTAAGCTGAGCCTCGGCGCGGGATTCCTCGCCGTCGTTATGATCGAAGAACCACCACCAGACCCGGGCGATGAATCCCCACAGGCGCGGCGAGAGCTTGATCCAGTCGGGCCAGTGCGGCGGTGGAAGCGGCGCCTCGATGAACAGGGGATCCTCGGCGAAGGCGCGTCCGAGGCTGAGCGCCTGGGCGGTCTGGATCGAGCGCAGGCGGGTGGAGGCGATGAGGAACCCGGCTCTCTCGGCCGTGGTTTTCAGGCTGGCGGGGATTTCCTGGTCCATCTTAAGGCCGCCGATCTCATAGCGGGCCCACCACTCGCGGTAGCCCCGGGCGGAGAGGCGGATGTTACGGGGCAAGGCCGGCTCGCCGTGGCGGCAGAGCACGACGGCGCCGGGTCGCTCGGGCGCGTCAGGAAACAGGTCGTCGGCCGAAGCGGCCATCGTCTCGTTCAAACCCCGCCTCGCACCGCCGCCATGGGCATTCACTCTTCCCCCTGCAGCGCCCGCGCATGAGCCAGGGCCGATTGGCCCAAGGCCTGAAGGTCGTAGCCGCCCTCGAGCGAGGAGACAACCCGCCCGCCCGAGCGAGCCTTGGCCACCGAGACGATGGCGCGGGTGGCCCAGGCGTAGTCTTCCGCCTCCAACTGCTGGTCGGCCAAGGGGTCGCGGGCGTGGGCGTCGAAGCCGGCGGAGATCAAGATCAGGTCGGGGGCGAAGGCGTCGACGCGGTCCAACAGCGATTCGAACGTCGCCCGCCACTGCTGGCGGGGGGCCATGGGCGGCACAGTGCTGTTGGCGATGTTGCCGACGCCGGTCTCCGACGGGTCGCCCGAGCCCGGCCACAGGGGCGACTGGTGCACCGAGGCCAGGAACAGCGACGGATCGGTCTCGAACACCGCCTGGGTGCCGTTGCCGTGGTGCACGTCGAAGTCCACCACCGCCACCTTGGCCAGGCCCGCCGCCTGGGCCACGCGGGCGCCGATGGCGACGTTGGAATAGATGCAGAAACCCATGGGAAAGCCCGGCCCGGCATGGTGCCCCGGAGGGCGCACGGCGCAGAAGGCCCGCGTCCCCTCCCCCGCCGCCACCGCCCGCACGGCGGCCGCCACCGCCCCGGCCGCCAGCTCCGCGGCGCGCAGGGAGCCGGGGGACATCTGGGTGTCCTCGTCCAGGCTGACGCGGCCCTCGCTCGGCGCGGCCTTGGCGATGGCGCGCAGGTAGTCGTCGGAGTGGACGAGCCGCAGGTCCTCGGCCGAAACGGGCGAGACCGGCCGCGTCTGGGGCTTCAGGCCGATGTCCTCGGACAGGGCCTGGGTCACGGCCAGGAGCCGCGCGGGGGACTCCAAGTGCCGATCGCTCGGGCGGTGGTCCAGCATGTCGATGTGCGTGTAGAGAGCCAGGGCCATATCCCAGAGCTTAAGAGAAGTCAGCGTCCGAAACCATGAGTGACAGCGCCCCCACCATTCGCCGGGCGGGCCCGGCTGACGCCGCGGCCGTGTCGGCCATCGGCAAGATCACCTTCGCCGAAACCTTCGCCCACCTCTATCCGCCCTCGGACCTGGAGCCATTCCTGGCCGAAGCCTACAGCCTGGAGCGGGCCCAGACCGACCTCGCCGATCCGGCCAAGGCGGTGTGGCTGGTGGAGGCGGACGGCCAGGTGGTCGGCCACGCCCTGGCCTGCCCCGCCAAGCTGCCCCATCCGGAGGTGACGCCCCAGGCCGGCGAACTGGACCGGCTCTATGTGTTGAAAGCCTACCAGAGCGGCGGCACGGGCTCGCGCCTGATGGCCGAGGTCTTCGCCTGGCTGGAAAGGGACGGGCCCCGCGACCTGTGGATCGGCGTCTGGTCCGAGAACCACGGCGCCCAGAAGCTGTACGCCCGCCACGGCTTCGAGAAGGTCGGGACCTATGATTTCGTGGTGGGCGAGACCCGCGATCACGAGTTCATCCTGCGGCGGAAGGCCTGCGGTTAGGGGAATTCTCCTTCAACCACGAACCACACGAACACCCGTCACCCTGGGCGAGCCGCGCCAGCGGTGACGACCCGGGGCGGCCGCACAGGCTCCTCGCTGGAGTTCGTCCTGGCCCCGGCCCGGCCGGCCCCGGCTCTTCGCTGCGCTCCGGCCGGAGTGACAGGCTGTTGGTGTGGTTTGTGAGGTTCGTGGTTCAAAACCAAGGCTCTGCGAAGCGTGGCGGCCCCTCCCAGGGGGCGATATCCACCCCCGAACCTCTGGACACGGGAGCCTCAAACCCCCAATCTCGTTCAGATAAACAATCGTTCGATTTCCGTACGAGGCCATCGCCCATGTTCATGAACTTCTTCTCCGAGCTGAAGGCGGCCAAGATCCCGGTCACCCTCAAGGAATACCTCATGCTCATGGAGGGCATGGACAAGGCGGTGATCGACCGGCGGGTGGAGG
>FTAI01001310.1_pt1 | contig 11393 bp, 12 predicted proteins | sample 1638941 | NCBI WGS metagenome assembly FTAI01 (sample SAMEA3914813, study PRJEB12502) | metagenome | biome: forest; material: soil | place: Canada | collected 2011-07-07 | depth 0.3 m | reverse complement strand
GCCCAGGCTGTTGAAGATTCCCTCGCCCAGCCAGCTCTCGCTGGCCAATACCCAGTTGCAGGCCGAAGTGGCGGCCAGGCGGACGGCGCTGGAGGACCTGGAAGCTGTGCGGGCCGGGCTCGAGGACGAGGTCCGGCGCCGCACCAAGGAAGTCGAGGCTCTCGCCCGACGGTTCGAGTTGGCCACAGAGGGCTCGGTGATCACCCTGGCGGAGCTGGACGGCGGCCTGCGGTTCACTTGGCTGCACAATCCTCGCCCACCCTTCGATCGCCTGGTCGTGGGCGAGGTGACGCAAGGCCGGCTTGGTCTGGAAGCCCCGGCCATTCTGGGCGTCCCGGCGCGGACGGTGTTGGCCAGCGGCGAGCCGCTGCGCACCGAAGTCACCCTGCAGGTGGATGACGATGCGCACAGCTTCGAGGTCAAGATCACCCCGACCACGGCCTTCGACGGCCAGCCGGGCCTGCTGGTGGCGGCCGCGGACGTCACCGATCAGAAACGCCAGCAGGCTCACCTGCAGGTGATCATGCGCGAGCTGGCGCATCGGGCGAAGAACCTGCTGAGCCTGGTGGACGGCATCGCCCGCCAGACCGCGCGGGCGGAGGGGCTGCCGGCGGCGCTGGTGGACCGCTTCGGCGCGCGGCTGGCGGCGTTGGGAGACGCTTACGACCTGCTGATCAGCGACGACTGGACCGGCGTGGACCTGCGGGCCCTGATCGACGCCCAGCTCGCCTTCATCCTGCCCGAGGTGCGCGGCCAGGTTGTCATCGACGGGCCGGCGGCGACCGTTAAGCCGGAGGTCGCCCAGTACATGGCGCTCGCCCTGCACGAGCTGGCGACCAACGCCACCAAGTATGGCGCCCTGCGCCAGCCCGGGGGCCGGCTGTCGGTGCTGTGGAAGATCGAGCGGCCGGAGGATGGCGGGGCGCCACGCGTCGCTTTCGAATGGGTCGAAATCGGCGAGCCGGTCGAACCGCCGACACGGACCGGCTTTGGCCGCACCCTGCTCGAGCGGATCGTGCCCAGGGCCGTTGGGGGAAGCGGCGATCTCACGTTCGCGGACACAGGCGCGTGTTGGCGGGTTGTCTTCCCGGTTTGATGGTGCGACACATTGGCGCAGGGGGCGCGCGCCGCGCCGCCTGGGGAGTCAGTTGGATGATGGCGCGCGTACTGATTGCCGAGGACGAGGCGTTCACGGCCATAGCCCTGGTGGAAACCCTTGAGCGCCAGGGTCATCTGGTTCGCGACGCGGCCGACGGCGAGGCCGCGATCGCCGCCCTCAGCGAGTTCCACCCGGACATCCTGGTCACCGATCTGATGATGCCCAAGATCGACGGCGCGGCGCTGATCCGGCACGTCCGCGCCAGCGAGGGGCCGGCCCTGCCCGTGATCCTGGTCTCCGGGGTGCCGGAGGCCAAGCTGCCGGAAGACATCGCCTACGACGCCTACCTGGGCAAACCCATCGACCATGCCGAGCTGGGGCGGGTGGTCAAGATGCTGGCCCGGCGGGGGTGATCCCCCACCCTCTCGGGGAGGGTCGGTCCGTATGACCGCGGCGGGGAACACCAGCCAAGCCCGCGAACGTCCCCTGGAGGATTGTAGGTTTCAACGGACGACCACCCCGATCGCTTCACGATCTGTCCCTCCCCATGAAGGGCCATGAAGGGGAGGGAGGCTCTCACAGGCCGGCGATCACACCTTCGAACGCGTCGGCGATCGCGTCCGCCTGGTCGTTGGTCAGGATCAGGGGCGGGGCGATGCGGATGGTGTGGTCGTGGGTCTCCTTACAGAGGAAGCCGCGCGCCTGGAGTTGTTCGCACACCCGCCTGGCGCCGCCGGCCTCGGGGATCAGTTCGACGGCCAGCATCAGGCCGCGGCCGCGGACCTCCCTGACGGCGTTGCTGCGGATCGCCGCCAGGCGTCCGTGCAGGCGACCGCCGACCCGGGCGGCGTTCTCGATCATGCCCTCCTCCACCAGCACCTTGAGGGCGGCGCGGGCGACCGCGCAGGCCAGGGGGTTGCCGCCGAAGGTGGAGCCGTGCTCGCCGGGCTTCAGGACGCCGAGGGCCTCGTCGTTCGAGAGCACGGCCGACACCGGATAGAACCCGCCCGAGAGCGCCTTGCCGATCAGGGTCAGGTCCGCCTCGACGCCTTCGTGCTCTTCGGCCAGCAGGCGGCCGGTGCGCCCAAGGCCCGTCTGGATCTCGTCCAGGATCAGCAGCACGCGCTGCTGGGTGCAGAGCTCGCGGGCCTTCTTCAGGTAGCCGGCCGACGGGATGATCACCCCGGCCTCACCCTGGATCGGCTCGACCAGGAAGGCGACGGTGTTGGGCGTGATCGCGGCCTCCAGGGCGGCGGCGTCGCCGAAGGGAATGACCTTGAAGCCGGGGCCGAAGGGACCGAAGTGGCCCCGCGACTGCGGGTCGGTGGAGAAGCCGACCACCGCCAGGGTGCGGCCGTGGAAATTGTCGGCGCAGACGATGATCTCGGCCAGGCCGTCGGGTACGCCCTTGACCTCATAGCCCCACTTGCGAGCCACCTTCAGCGCGCTCTCCACCGCCTCGGCGCCGGAGTTCATCGGCAGGGCGCGGTGCGAGCCGGTCAGCGCGCAGAGCTCCTCATAGAAAGGCGCCAGCTGGTCGTTGCGGAAGGCGCGGGAGGTCAGCGTCAGGCGCCCGGACTGGGCGATCATGGCCTCGCGGATCTTCGGGTGGCAGTGGCCCTGGTTCACCGCCGAATAGGCCGAAAGGCAGTCCAGGTAGCGGCGGCCCTCCACGTCCCAGACATAGACCCCTTCGCCGCGGGTCAGGACGACGTCGAGGGGCTTGTAGTTGCGCGCCCCGTAGCGGGCCTCGACGTCGATGAGGGCGGCGGCGGTGGCGCCGGCGTCAGACGGCGAGCGCGTGACGGTCAGGGTGGCGGTCATGACGGATCTCCGTTGAGGGTTGGCTGATCAGGTCCAGGCGCAGGGTCATGCAGAACGCGGCGCCGCCGGAGAGGATGAAGGGCGACAGGTCGACCTCGCGGACGCGGTAGCCGCGCTCGGCGAGACGGGCCTTCAGGCGCTCGGGCGCGCGGGCCATGACGATGTCGTCCCCCAGGCTGATGGCGTTGACGCAGAAGGCGGCGGCGTCCTCGTCGGCGGCCTCGATCAGGTCATCGGCCGCGACGTGGTCGCGGATGGCGGCCAGGGCGTCGGGACCGAAGGCGGGCGGGTAGTAGAGCACCTGGCCGCCGGCCAGGGGGCAGAAGCAGGTGTCCAGGTGATAGAAGCGCTCGGTGGCCAGGGCCAGGGGGACCACCGGCGCGCCGAAGGCCTCGGCGATGCGGTCCGCGGCTTCCCGGGACGAACGCGGGCCGTGGCCGGTCCAGATCAGGCGGCGGTTGCGATCCCAGATGCCGTCGCCGGCGCCTTCGTGGAAACAGCCCTCGGGCAAGGTGACGATGTCGGTGATGGCGCCCCGGGCCATCAGGGCCTCGAAGGCGGCGGCGAAGCGGGCTTCCTCACCCTGGCGCTGGGGCTTGGCGAAGCGGGCCAGCACCGCCTTGCCGTCCAGCACGACGGCGGCGTTGGCGGGGAAGACCAGGTCCGGCAGGCCGGGCGCGGCGGGGACCCAGGTGATCTCGCCGCCCAGGGATTCGAGAGTCTTCGCCAAGGCGGCGGAGGCGGCGCGGGCCTTGCCGGCCAGGGCCTGCGACCAGTCCTGTGGCCGCATCCAGGGATTGATGCGGTAGCTCACGGCGTAGTGGGCCGGATCGGTCATCAGGTATTGGGGACGGGCGGTCATGGGTGCTCCAGGCGCGTCGGTCGCGACCCAGAGAGTGGGCCTGCCGCCTGTCAGCGAAAAGCGGTCTGGATGCATGAATATCGTTATTAATCTGTACAAATTGCCAGAACCGGGAGACAAACTGTCGGAATGGACGATCTGGACCATCGGCTGATCGGACTATTGCGCGAGGACGCCCGCGCGCCCGTGGCGGGGCTGGCCAAGACCCTGAAGGTGTCGCGCGGCACTGTGCAGGCGCGCATCGACCGCATGCTGGCGCGCGGTGATATCGCCGGCTTCACCGTGCGGGTCCGCCCCGAGGCGGAGGCGCAGCGCGTGCGGGCGGTGATGATGGTGGCCATCGAGGGAGAACGGTCGGCGCCGGTGCTCAAGGCCCTGAGCGCCCTGCCGCAGGTGGCGGCCGTGCACACCACCAACGGCCGCTGGGACCTTGTGGTGGATCTGGACACCGACAGCCTGCCGGACTTCAGCCGCACGCTGGACGCCGTGCGGCTGATCGACGGCATCGCGGCGACGGAAACCAGCCTGTTGCTGTCGACGCGAAGGCTCTAGCATCGGCCGCGGGGGAATGTTGCAGCGGAGACCGCCATGCGCGCTGGAAAACTGTTCGCCGTCCTCGCCCCAGCCCTCGGCGCCGCGTTGGCGCAGGGCGGATGCGCCGCCACCGACCCGCTGAACCACGTTGAGGGCGGGATCGGCTATCGCAACGTGATGGTGGGATCTGGCGACGCCAGCGCCTTCCTCTACATCCCCGCCGACCAGTGGGCGGCGCTGGGGCCTGACGAGGCCGCGCGCCGGGCGGCGATGCTGGGCGATCACAGCTTCAGTCCGGTCAAGGTCAACGCCCCGGTGAAGATGACGATCGGCATGCGCTATGTGGTCATCCCCCTCTGCAGCGGCCAGCCCCGCTGGGACAAGGCGATCCGCCCCGTGATCGAGGACCAGAAGGCGGTGGCGGTGAGCTGCTAGACGGCGCGAGATATCTGCGAGGTCTGAACCCTCTCCCTCCCATCTGCTACGCAAACAGCCCCTCCCTCTCCGCCCGGCGGCACGGCGTCGGACACCGGGGCGATCTCGCCGTTCAGGTTCAGCTCGCCGATGGCGGACCGGCCTTCGAGGCGTCCGGCGGCAGCACCCCCATCAGGGTCAGCAGGGCCAGGGCGTTGGGGCAGGTCGAAGTGGTCGCCTTCCTCGGGCAGGTCGGCCGGCGCCAGGTTGGTGACGAGGCGCTTGGCGGGCAGCGCCAGGCCCAGGCCCATGAAGGCGGCGCGGACCCCGCTCGCGCGCCTCGCCGACCGCCTTGTCGGCCGGGGCCACGACCACGAAGTTGGGAAGGCCGCTCGTGGTAACGCCACAGACACAACCCGAGCCGGCACAGGCCCCTCCGCCCTCCGGTTTTATCCACAATCTGAGCACGGGCCCCGGAGCGGATCGCGAACAAAAACGGAACTTAGGGGGTATATGTATCTGTTCAGTGACTTGAGGCCGCCGCTTCAGCCTCAACCTCAGGTCAGGGGACGTGGGAGCTCCGGCGAAAACGGCCCCTAGATGACGCCCCGGATCGCCTCGATTCGGTCCCACAGCGCGGCCGCCACGTCCGGGCCGCCGAACCGCTTGAGCTGCTGGGCGCCGGTAGGGGAGGTGACGTTGATCTCGGTGAGGTAGTCGCCGATCACGTCTATGCCGACCAGCAGCAGGCCGCGGCTCTTCAGTTCCGGCCCGATGATCTGGCAGATCTCCCGGTCGCGGGCGGTGAGCTCCACCGCCTCGGCGCGGCCGCCGCGGGCGAGGTTGGAGCGCACCTGGCCGTCGGCCGGAACGCGATTGATGGCCCCGATGGGCTCGCCGTCCACCAGGATCACCCGCTTGTCGCCCTTTGAGACGGCGGGGACGAATTTCTGGGCGATGACCTGTTCGCGGCCGATCATGGCATGCAGTTCCAACAGGGCGTCCAGGTTGGGGTCATCGGCCTTCAGCCGCACCACGCCGGAGCCGCCGCCGCCGTAGAGGGGTTTGAGCACCATGTCGCCGTGGCGGGCGTGGAAGTCATGCAGGGCGTCGGCGTCGCTGGTGATCAGGGTTGGCGGCTGCAGGCCCGGAAAGCCGGTGACGAACAGCTTCTCCGGCGCATTGCGCACCTCGAAGGGGTTGTTGACCACCAGGGTGGCCGGGTGGATCCGCTCCAGGAAGTGGGTGGCGGTGATGTAGGCCATGTCGAAGGGCGGGTCCTGGCGCATCAGCACGACGTCGAACTCCGACATGTCGCGCACCTCGGTCCCGCCGACGCTGTGGTGGTCGCCCTTGACCGCGCGCAGGTTCAGCGGCCGCCCCCGCGCCCTCACCGCCCCGTCCTCCAGGGAAAGCTTGTCGGGGGTATAGACCCACAGGCCGTGGCCCCGTGTCTGGGCCTCCAGCATCAGGAAGAAGGTGGTGTCGGTGTCGATGTTGATCCCCTCGACGGGATCCATCTGGATGGCGACCTGTAGCGGCATGAATTCCCCGGCTGGGTTTGACGGCCCTGGGGGTCATGTAGTTGCGCTTGAAGGATTGGGCAAAGCGCATTTGCCCGGCGGCTCATGGGCGCGCAGGAGCGGCTGTTTCGGCGACAGTCTGCTTTCTTGGCTTCGCTGAAAAACTGTCGCCGAAATAGCCGCCGCACAGCCCCCCGCTCATCCCATCTCCGAGTGGCGGACAGGCCAAGTCCCGGCTTTGGCCGCTTCGTTTTTCTGGTGGGGGCGAGCAAGAGCATAACATGAACTTCAGGCGGGATTCGCACGCCCGATTGAGGGTTTCAGGCCTCGGAGGAAGGGCTAAGTCGCGGCGACCGCACCCTCGCTTCAGTTCAACTGAAGCCTCACCCGCTCCCGCGCCGCCCGGGCCGCGAGGGTCGCGCCGCCGTCGAGGATCTGGGCCTGGCCCAGAGCCTGGAGGGCGCCGGCCAGGGCGCCCTGGCCTTCCCGGGCGGCGGCGACGTCGAGCCAGGGACGGTGGTCGGTGGGGTCGAGCAGCGCGCGGCGCAGGGCCGAGCGTTCGGCGCGGGCGTAGTCGCCCGTGGCCACGGCGCGGGCGAAGATGTTGTTCTGCAGGCGAATGAGAACGGCGCGGTCGCTCACCGGGGCCATCAGGGCGTCCAGGCGCTCGGCGACATTGGGGGTCAGGCCCGCGTGCAGGGCGCGGCGGGTGAGCTCGGAGGGCAGCACGACGCGGCCCTCGCTGTAGGGATCCAGCGCCAGCGGCCCCTCGTCGGTCTCGATGCGCAGCAGGAAGTGGCCGGGAAAGTCGACGCCGGCGACGTCCAGGCCGCAGCGGCGGGCGGCGTCCAGGTAATAGACCCCCAGCGCCACCGGCAGGCCCTTGCGTCGCTGGCTGACCGCCAGGATGTCGGCGTTGTCGGGGTGGTCGTAGGTGAGCATGTCGCCGGACAGGCGAAGGTCGCCGGCCATGGTCTCGGCGAGGGCTTCCTCAGGCGACTCCCGGCCCAGGCGTTGCTTGAGCCGCTCGGCGCCCTCCAGAGCCAGATCGCGGGCGCCCTGGGGATCGCGGGAGGGATCATCGTGCACGGCGCAGGCCAGCGCGGCCTCCAGCAAGGGAAAATCCGCATCGCCGCCGGCGCCGGCCGTGGTCAGAAAGACTTCTGCTTCCATGCGCGTCATGACGCCAGCGCGTTCCTCCACTTCAGCTTCCCCGCCAGGCGTCGGCAATATGGCGCGGCAGGCGGCCGGGGGCGAGCGCCACCAGGTCGAGACGGATTGACGCGCCGGCGAAGGAGGGCCGGCGGCGGGCCAGGCTCTCGGCGCCGCGGCGCAGGCGCTCGCGCTGGCGCGCGGTGACGGCCTCCAGCGCCGCCTCCAGCATCGTGCGAAGCTTCACCTCGACCACGGCCAACACCTCGCCCTTCTGGGCCAACAGATGGGGTCTTAAGGCGAAAGCCGAGGATGCGGTACCCCTTGGCCATCAGCCACAAGGCGGCGACGACCTCGCCGCGGCGGCCGGCGAGGAGGGCGCGAAGGCCCCTCCGGCTGCGGACCTCGGTCATCAGCGGGCCTTCAGGGCCAGGGCCCGCGTATAGAGCTCGCGGCGGGGAAGGCCCAGCGCCTTGGAGACCTCCGACGCCGCCTCGGCCGGGCCGGCGCGGGCCAGGGCCTCGATCAGGGCGGTGTCGGCCTCGTCGGCGGTGGCGGCGCGCTCGGCGCCCGGCCCCACCAGCACCACGATCTCGCCTTTGGGGTCCTTGAGGCGCGGATCGGCGGCGAGGGACGGGAGGGGGCCGCGCAGGACGGTTTCATGCAGCTTGGTGAGCTCGCGGGCCACGGCGGCTTCCCGCGGGCCGAAAACGGCGGTCATGTCGGCCAGGCTGGCGGCCAGGCGCGAGCCGCCCTCGTAGAACACCAGCGTGGCGCGGACGGGGGCCAGTTCCTGGAAGAAGGCGCGGCGGGCGACAGTCTTGGGCGGCGGGAAGCCGGCGAACAGGAAGCGGTCGGTGGGCAGGCCCGCGACGGTCAGCCCCGCCAGCAGGGCCGAGGCGCCGGGAATGGGATGCACCGCCAGGCCCAGTTCCACCACTTCGCGCACCAGGCGGTAGCCCGGGTCGGAGACCAGCGGCGTGCCGGCGTCGGAGATCAGGGCGACCTTGGCGCCGGCGGTCAGGGCGGCCAGGGCCCTGGGCCGGGCCCGGGGGGCGGCGTGTTCGTCATAGCGCTCCAGCTTGCCCGACAAGCCATGGGCGGCCAGCAGCTTGCCGGCGACGCGGGTGTCCTCGGCCAGGATCAGGTCGACCCCGCCCAGGACGTCCAGGGCCCGCAGGGTGATGTCGCGCAGGTTCCCGATCGGCGTGGCCACCAGATAGAGGCCGGGCTGAAGGACGTTGATCTTGGTGTTAGGGGCCTTGGGAGCCTTCGGGGGCGGTGAGGGTCGGGGCGCGGCCATGGAACGAGGATAGGCGGACGAGGGGCGCGAGCAAAGCCGCGCGGCCGGCGTCAGTCGATATTGACGCCGGTCCCCTCCGCGGCCGTCCGAGGCGACTTCACCCGGTCCAGCGCCCAGAACAGCAGCGCCAGGGCGCAGCCGGCGCCGATGCCGGCGGTGAGGTCGTGCAGGACGGTGAGGCCGAAGGTGGCCAGCAGGACCGCCGCGCCGCGCCAGGAGCACAGCAGGGCGGCGAAGGCGCCCTTCTCGGCCATGTTCCAGGCCACCACCAGCAGGACGCCCGCCAGGGCGGCGGTGGGGATGAAGCTGGCCAGGGGGGCGGCGACCATCATGAAGGCCAGCAGGAACGCCGCGTGCAGCATGCCTGCGACGGGGCTGCGCGCGCCGGCCCGCACATTGGTGGCTGTGCGCGCGATGGTCCCGGTGACGCAGATGCCGCCGAACAGGGCCGAGCCCATGTTGGCGACGCCCTGGGCCACCAGTTCGATGTTCGGCCGGTGCCGGCGGCCGGTCATGCCGTCGGCGACGACCGCCGACAGCAGGCTCTCGATGCCGCCCAGCAGGGTGAAGGACAGGGCCGCCGGCAGCACAGCCGCCAGGGTCGCCCACGACAGGCCGGGAAGCCTGGGCGCGGGCAGGCCGTGCGGCAGCTGGCCGAAGCGCGAACCGATCGTCTCCACCGGCAGATGGAGCAGGACCGCGGCGGCCGCCGCCGCGGTCACCGCGATCAGCATCCCCGGCCACAGGGGCTTCCATCGCCGGAAGAGGCTGGTCACCACCATCACGCCGACGCCCAGGCCCAGCGCCGCGACGCTGACCGACGACGCCGCGTGGAACAGTGCGGCCAGCTTGGGAACGACGGCGCCGGGTTCCGCCCCCGCCAGCTTCAGGCCGAACAGATCCTTGAGCTGGCTGGCGGCGATGATCAGGGCGATGCCGGCGGTGAAGCCCACGGTGACGGCGTGCGGGATGCGGCGGACCAGTTCGCCCAGCCGCAACACGCCGCCGAGCGCCAGCATGAGCCCGGACAGGAAGACCGCCAGGGCCAAGCCCCCGACGCCCAGCTTCGCCACCGTGGCCGAAACGAGCACGATGAAGGCCCCGGCCGGGCCGCCGATCTGGAACCGGCTGCCGCCCAGGGCCGAGACCAGGAAGCCGCCGACGATGGCGGTGAAGATCCCGCGCTCGGGCGACACGCCGGACGCCATGGCGATGGCCATGGACAGCGGCAGGGCCACCACGGCGACGGTGAGACCGGCCATGACGTCCTTGCGCAGGTCCGCCAGGCCGTAGCCTTCGGCCAGGGTGGTCAGGATCTTGGGGCGATAGAGGTCTGCAGCGACGCTAGCCGCTTGGTCGGACATTCTGAACCTATCCCTTGGCGGCGCTTCGCATGGGCGTCGTTCAAGGCCAAGCTATCAATCCGGGGACCGCCGGAACAAGGGACGCATAGTCGCAGACCGCCGTCGGCGGGCTTTGGCCGGGCCTCAGAGCCTCGCCACCAGGGTCTCGAGCTGGTCGGCGCAGACGCCCCAGCCCTGGTGAAAGCCCATGGCCTCGTGCGCCTCGCGGTCGGCGACCGTCCAGTGGCGGGCGCGGGCGGTGTAGCGGGTCTTGCCGGCCTCGTTCTCGAAGGTGAGGATCACCGTCATCATCGGCTTCTGGGACGGCGTCCAGGCGTCGATGTAGGCGTCGGTGAAGACGATTCGCTCATTCTCCACCACGTCCAGATAGAGGCCGCGATTGGGCATCTGCGTCCCGTCGGGCCCGGCCATGACGATCAGGCTGGCGCCGCCCGGCCGCACGTCCAGTTCGGCGTGGGGCGTGGTCCAGGGCAGGGGCGCGAACCATTGGGTGAGCAGCGCCGGATCGGTCCAGGCCTTGAACAGCTTGGCGCGCGGCGCATCGATCAGGCGGGTCAGGACCAGGTCGCGCTCGGCGTCCGGGACCATGTTCAGGGGGGCGGTCATCGAGGCTTCTCCGGTTGGGGCGTTGTCTGGCCCAAGGACGGCGCCGGCCTCGCCCATCCGACAGGGCGCCGCAATATTCCCCGGCAACCGGCCTTCCAGGCTCAGGCGCGCCGCGCCGCCAGCAGCCGGAGCAGCGGGTTGGGGGTGGGCTCGGCCACCTTGACCAGGGTGTTGACGTCGCGGTGCAGGAAGGGTTGCGAGCGCCCGCGCACCGTCAACAGCGTGTCGGAGACATAGCTCCAGCTCCCGTCGGCGTTGAAAGTGATCTCCAGCCGGAAGGAGTCGGTGCGGAAGGCGTACTCCAGGAAGGCGGTGGAGCAGATGCCGTTCTCGGTCTGCCCGCGCTGCGCTGTCACGACCAGGGTGGCGGCGTCCGGCGCCGCGTGGCCGGAGGAGAGCGCCACCTGGCCGCGCGGGATGGCCAGGGTCTGCAGCACCAGCCCCGTGGCCGGCTCCCACAGCCAATAGCCCACCTGGTCGTGGAAGGTGGCGTCCTCGTCGGTGGCCAGGATGTGGGTGTGGTAGCGCAGGCCGTAGAACAGCTGGGGCCCGTTGGCCTGGGCGTCGATGGGCTGCAGGTCGATGCGCTCGATGTACTCGCGCCGCTCCGGCCCGGCGGCCTTGGGATTGACGTCGACGCCCTTGCGGCCCTCCCAGACGCCCGCCAGCCGGCGCAGGGGGCCAAGGTTGGCCAGGGTGTCCGGGTCCATGT
>FTAI01000317.1_pt1 | contig 11410 bp, 7 predicted proteins | sample 1638941 | NCBI WGS metagenome assembly FTAI01 (sample SAMEA3914813, study PRJEB12502) | metagenome | biome: forest; material: soil | place: Canada | collected 2011-07-07 | depth 0.3 m | reverse complement strand
GACGGAACCATCCGGACGGCGGCCAGGGAGTGCGGGCGGACGCGAAGGCTGTTGATCCCCCTGGCCGGGGGGACCATGAACATGATGCCCCATGCGCTCTATGGCCCCCTTCCCTGGCACGACGCCCTGGCCCGCACCTTGGCCGCCCCCCGGATCCAGACCGTGAGCGGCGGACGGGTCGGCCGGGAAAGCTTCTATTGCGCGGCGATCCTGGGGGCGCCGTCCCTGTGGGCGGACGCGCGGGAGGCGGTGCGGCACGGCCGGCTGGCCGAGGCTGTGAAGCGTTCGGCGGTGGCGATCGAACACAGCGGCGAGCCGCTGTTCTACCGCCTGGACGGAGGCGAAAGCTGCGCTGCCGAGGCGGTGGCGGTGATCTGCGCGCTGGTCTCTCGGGCGCTCCGCGACGACGCGCCGGGGCTGGAGGCGGCGGCCCTGGAGCCCTCCACCGCCGCCGGCCTGTTCAGCCTGGCCTTCCACGCCGCGTTCGACGACTGGCGCAATGACCCTTCCGTGTCCCGAGCCCGGGTCAGGCGGGTGGATGTCCGCGGCGCGGGTCCCGTGCCGGCGATCCTGGACGGGGAGAAGGCGCACCTGGGCCGCTCCGCGCGGGTGGAGTTCCGGCCCCGGGCCTTCCGGGCGCTGGTCGCGGCGAAGGCGGCATGACCGGCGGCGGCGCCCCGGCCGCTCTGGCGATGCTGCGGGCGGCTGCGGCGAGGGTGGAAGCGCGGATGCTCCTCGCCTTCATCGCGGTGACGGCGGCGCTGGGCGCCTTCGCGGCCCTGGCGGCGGAGGCGCGCGAAGGGGACGTCAGCCGGATCGACCGCGTCGTGCTCTTGGCCTTTCGCGCGCCGGGACATCTGGGCGTGGGGATCGGTCCGCGCTGGCTGCTGGAATCGGCGCGGGACATCACCGCGCTCGGCGGCTTCACGGTCCTGACGCTGATCAGCATCTTCGCCACGGCGATGCTGCTGGCGCACGGGCGGCGCCTGCAGGCGGCGGTGTTCGCGGTGAGCGTGCTGGCGGCTCAGGCGGCGTCGGGCGTGCTGAAGCAGTTCGTGGACCGGCCGCGTCCGCAGCTCGTGCCGCACCTGGACCTGGTCTATTCCATGAGCTTTCCCAGCGGCCACGCCATGATGACACCGGTGGTCTACCTGACCCTGGCGGCGATCCTGTCGGCGGGCGAACGGCCCCTGGCGGCGAAGGTGTTGCTGCTGGGCGGCGCGGCCCTGGTGGTGGTGGCGGTGGGGATCAGCCGCATCTATCTGGGCGTCCATTGGCCCACCGACGTGCTGGGCGGCTGGGCGCTGGGCTCGGCCATAGCCCTGGCGGCGTCCATCGGCCTGTTGCGGGCAGCGCCGCGGCCCGCGGCGAAGGCGGATTGATCGCCGGCATTCGCCGATGCTGACGCCTGTTTCCGGCTCGACGCCCGCGCCTGGTCGCCTTAGGTGTCGCGCCGCAAAGATAGAACCCAGCCATTGGAGGCGACGTGCGCAATCTGTTCAGCGTTGAAGGCAAGACCATCCTGGTGACCGGCGGCAGCCGCGGCATCGGCGAGATGATCGCCCGTGGCTATGTGGAGAACGGGGCCAAGGTCTATGTCTCCTCGCGCAAGGCCGAGGTCTGCGACCGCGTGGCCGAGGAGCTGTCGGAACACGGGATCTGCATCTCCCTGCCCTTCGACCTGTCGAACATGGCCGGCATCACGGGCCTGGCGGCGGCGATCGCGGAGCGTGAGAGCAAGCTGGACGTGTTGGTGAACAACGCCGGCGCCACCTGGGGCGCGCCCATCGACGAGTACCCCGAGGACGGCTGGGACAAGACCGTCGACCTCAACACCAAGTCGGTGTTCTTCCTGACCCAAAAACTGCTGCCGCAACTGCGGGCGGCGGCGACGGCGGACAACCCGGCGCGGGTGATCAACATAGCCTCGGTGAACGGCATCGAGCCGCCGGCGCTGGAGACCTACGCCTACTCCACCTCCAAGGCCGGCTGCATCATGCTGACCCGCCACCTGGCCAAGCGCCTGGCGGGCGAGAACATCCTGGTCAACGCCATCGCGCCGGGGCCCTTCCCCAGCCACATGATGGCCGCCACCCTGGCCCGCGCCGGCGACGCCATCGCGCGGAGCAATCCCCGCGGCCGGATCGGCCAGCCCGAGGACATCGCCGGCGTGGCCATCTTCCTGGCCTCGCGGGCGTCGGCCTACACCACCGGCGCGACCATCCCCTGCGATGGCGGTTCGGCGGAGGTCTGATGCGAAGGCGTCCGGCGTCCAAATGCCTGAACATTGTGCAAGCCGCCGCGGCGAGGACCGTTCACCGTGGCCGCAGCGGCGATGTGCGCCCCAGAGCCGGAGGGCCAGACGATGAGCCAGAGCTTGACCATCACCACGCCGGACGGCGCGTTCGAGACCTATGTCGCGACGCCCGCGAAGACCCCTGCCCCCGCGCTGGTCGTCATCCAGGAGATCTTCGGGGTCAACGCCGGCATGAGGCAGATCTGCGACGAGCTAGCGGAAGACGGCTTCCTGGCCCTGTGCCCGGACCTGTTCTGGCGTTTCGAGCCGGGGCTGCAGCTCTCCGACCATTCGGAGTCGGACTGGAAGACGGCGCTGGACTTCTACACCAGGTACGACCTGGACGCGGGTGTCCGGGACATCGCCGCGACCATCACCGCGGCGCGCGGCCTGCCGGAGTCGACCGGCAAGGTGGGGGTGATGGGGTTCTGCCTGGGCGGGCTGATGACCTATCTGAGCGCCGCCCGCACCGATCTGGACGCTGCCGTCAGCTACTACGGAGGCTCGACCGAACTGCACCTCGAGGAGGCTCGCAAGGTTCATCGCCCCTTGATGCTGCACCTGGGCGAAGAGGACGAGTTCATCAGCAAGGACGCCCAGAAGAGCATCCGCGGAACGCTGGGCGGTCGGCCCGGAGTGACGATCTACAGCTACCCCGGCCGCAACCACGCCTTCGCCCGCCCAGGCGGCGACCACTATGACGCCGCCGACGCGGCCACCGCCAGCGGCCGCACGCGGGAGTTCTTCACGGCCCACCTGAGCTAGAAGCGACGTCGGCGGGCCGCCCCGGCGGCTGACCGTCAAAAACAATTCACACAATAGCCGGGCCCGCGGCTGTCCCCGTCGCGCCTCCCCGGCACTCCCCGCAGGACAGGCGGGCCCGATCGAACCTGGGCCGCCGATCACCGCAATGTGGGGGATATTTCTGATGGCGAGATCCGCGAAATCGAACTGGATGGCCACGACGGCCCTGGCCGTCGGCCTGGCCGGCATGGCGGCTCAGGCCAAGGCGGCCGAGGCGGCCGCCGCATCGGACAGCGACGGCGCCGTGGGCGAGCTGGTTGTCACCGGTTTCCGCGGCAGCCTGGTCCATGCGCGCGACCTCAAGCGCCAGGCCACCGGCTCGGTGGACGTCATTGTCGCCGAGGACATCGCCGCCTTCCCGGACCTGAACCTGGCGGAGTCGCTGCAGCGCATCCCGGGCGTGACCATCTCGCGGGACTCCGGCGAGGGCCGCCAGATCACCCTGCGGGGCCTTGGCCCCGACTTCACCCGCACCCAGCTCGACGGCATGGAGGTGCTGGGCAACACCGCGTCGGGCATGGACAACCGCGGCGGGGTGAGCCGCTCGCGCGCCTTCGACTACAGCCTGTTCGCCTCGGAGCTGTTCAACCGGGTGACGGTGCAGAAGTCTTATTCGGCCGAGCTTGACGAGGGCGGCATCGGCGGGACGGTCCAGCTCAGCACCGCCCATCCCTTCGACTATCGCGGCTTCAAGGCCGTGTTTTCGGCCAAGGGGCAGTCGAACAGCAACGCCAGCGCCGAGGTGACGCCGCGCCTGGTGGGCCTGATCTCCGACCGTTGGGGCGATTTCGGGGCCCTGGCCTCGGTGGCCTATGGCGTCAACAATTCCAACGAATTCGGATATCGCAGCTTCAACTGGGGCCGGATCACCATCAATCCGGCCAATATCGGCCCCGGCGTCAGCGCCGCCGATGCGGCGCGCCTGACCGCCACCGACTCGAGGCGCGTGTTCGCGCCGCAGGCCGACACCTATTCCACCTGGTACGACCACCGGGCCCGGCTGGGGACGACCCTGTCGCTGCAATATGAGCCCGGCGACAAGCTCAAGCTCGGCTTCGACGCCCTCTACAGCCGGCTGCGCAACAGTCGCCGGGACTACGCCCTGGCCACGTCCGGGACCAACAGCCTGACCGGTGACGTGAAGGGCACCCAGATCCTGCAGTCCGACGTGATCGTCGGCAACAGCCTGGTGCAGGCCAGCTACACCGGCGTCGACCTGCGCAGCGAGTACAACGTCGAAGAGGATACGACCAACTTCTACCAGACGGTCCTGAACGGCTCGTACAAGTTCAACGACCGATTCACCGTCACGGGCCTGGTCGGCTACTCGAAGTCCGACTACTCGCTGCCCGTCTTCGACAAGGTGTTCCTGGAAAGCCAGAACCACAGCTTCAGCTTCGACGACCGCCCCAGCATGCCGGTCAACACCTACGGGTTCGACCTGACCGATCCGAACCAGTGGAACCTGATGCGGATGGACACCCAGGAAAACAGCATCTCGTCCGAATACACCACCGCCAGGTTCGACGGCGCGTTCACGCTCGACTCCGCCTCCACGCTCAAGGGCGGCTTCGAATACAAGCGGTTCGTCAACAGCGGGACCCAGCGCAGCAACAAGGTGTTCCACAACGTCCCCACCGACACGCCAATCCCCAATAGCCTCAAGGGCGTGGTCCCCTTTGACACCCTGGGCAACTACATCGTTGGCGACGTGAACGGGACCTATGCCTTCATCGGCCAGATCCGCGATCTGGGCCCCAGCTTCACCACGCCGGGCACGAACTTCACGGTGACTGAGGAAACCCTGGCCGGCTACCTGCAGTACGACCTCGACACCGAGATGTGGGGCCACAGGGTCAGGGCCAACGCCGGCGTGCGCTACTACTCCACCGACCTGACCTCGGCCGGAACGCTCAACACCGGAACCAGCCTGCAGCCGGTCTCGATTTCGCACCACTACAGCGGCGCCCTGCCGGCGTTCAATCTGGCCGTGGACGTGGCCGGCGGCGTGGTCGCGCGGCTGAGCGCCAATCGGGACATCAGCCGTCCGGCCCTGTCGGACCTGGCGGCGGCCGGCTCGCTGACCACCGCTCCGTTCGGCGGCACGATCAGCACCGGCAATCCCAACCTCAAACCGTTCATGTCCGACGCGGTGGAAGGCTCCCTGGAATTCTACCAGAGCAAAATCGGCTTCATCTCGCTGGGCTTCTTCTACAAGAACCTGAAGTCCTTCATCACCACCCAGACCGACACCGTGCCCTATTCGACGACGGGCTTTCCGTTGTCCTTCCTACTGCCGGGCCAGGACGGATCGATCCTGTACACCGTGAGCCACCCGGTGAACGGGCCGGGCGCCGACATCAAGGGCATAGAGGTGGCCTACCAGCGGGACTTCGACTTCCTGCCGGCGCCCTTCAACCACCTGGGCATCGTAGCCAACGCCACCTATGCGGACGGATCGTCGCCGGCATTCCTAGGCGGCGCATCGGTGAACCTGCCGCTGCCCAACCTGTCGAAGTACACGGCCAACGCCACGCTGTACTACGAGACCGAGAAGTGGGGCGTCCGCATCTCCGAGGCCTTCCGCGACAAGTACCTGGACGGCGTCGGGGGCAACGGCAACATCGGTGACGGCATCAAGGCCACCAACAACGTCGACTTCGCCGCCCACTACAATCTGACGCCAAAGCTGAAGGTGACCGTGGAGGGGATCAACCTCACCGACCAGCACATCATCCAGTACGCGGACATCGTCGCCCAACGGACCGAGGTCAACACCAGCAGCGGCCGCACGATCCTCTTCGGGGCGACCTACGAGTTCTAGCGCCGCCCCCGGGGCCTCCGCCGGCCGGCGCGCGGCTGTCCCGGGTCATTTTGCGCGGCAGCCCAACAGGTGAACTCATCGAGCCGGACTTGGCCCATCCTGACGTTCCGGTCTTTCCCCGGCCGGCGAACCGTCTCGGCCGAGGTCCTGGCTCCGGCGTCGCCCCCGGCCTGGCCGGCGGCGGCGCCGTCCTTTTCCGCGCACGCGGCCCCTTCAAGATAGTGACATCGCCCACGGGTACGCTGGAGCGTTCCGTCACAATCGATTGTCGTCAGGCATGGCCAGTACAAAAGCGGTTCCGCGCGCCTGGCCCCTGCGATCCGCCTTGCTGCTCGGGATCGGCCTGGCCCCGGCGGTCGCCGAGGCGGCGACGACCGCCAAGCGGTTCGACATCGGACGCGGCGACCTGGTCCGGGCGCTCAAGACCTTCTCCGAACAGGCGGGCGCGCCGGTGATGACCTTCGCCGACATGCGGGGCCGCACCGCCAGAAAGGTGTCTGGAAGCATGACGCCGGACCGGGCCCTGTCGCTGCTGATCAACGGGCAGGGCCTGACCGCCGAAGCGGTCGTCGGCGGCTATGTGTTGAAGGACGTTCCCCGAAGCCCGCGCCGGGCAGCGGGCCCCGCCCCCGCGCCGCCGCCGCCGCCGCAACCTGGCGCGCGGGAGGTGGAAGGCGTCGTCGTCACAGGGTTCCGCGACAGCCTCACCCACGCCCGGGACCTCAAGCGCCGGGCGACGGCGGAGGAAGACGTCATCCTGGCCGACGACATCGCCGCCTTCCCGGACCTGAACCTGGCCGAATCCCTGCAGCGCATCCCCGGCCTGACCATTTCCCGCGACGCCGGCGAGGGTCGTCAGATCGTGCTGCGAGGCCTGGGACCCGACTTCACCCGCACCCAGCTCAACGGCATGGAGGTGTCGGCCTCGACGTCGTCGGGTTTCGACAACCGTGGCTCGGTGAGCCGCACGCGGGCCTTCGACTACAGCATCTTCGCCTCGGAGCTGTTCAACCGGGTCACGGTGGAGAAGTCCTACGCCGCCGATCAGGACGAGGGCGGGATCGCCGGAACCGTGGGCCTGCGCACGGCCCACCCCTTCGACTATCCGGGCCCGAAACTTGCCCTGTCGGCCAAGGCGCTCAGCAACTCCAATACGCGCAGTACGACCCCGCGGCTGGTGGGGCTGGTCTCCAGCCGCTGGGGCGATTTCGGGGCCCTGGTGTCCGTGGCCTACAGCGCCAACGACATCAACGAGTACGGCTACCGCAACTGGGGCTGGGGCTGGATCAACGCCGACGCCGGCAACATCGGGCCAGGCGTCTCGGCGGCGGACGCCGCGCGGCTGGTGGGCGCTGCCGGCGACGCCCGTGTGGTCGCGCCCCAGGCGCAGACCTACTCCACCTGGTTCGACCACCGCGGACGGCTCGGGGTCACCGCGGCGTTCCAGTACCACCCCGGCGCACGCCTCAAGCTCGACCTGGATCTGCTCTTTGGGACGCTGAGCAACGAGCGTAACGAGTTCTCCCTGGCGGCGGCGGGCGACAACCCCCTGACCGGGGACATCAAGGGGACCCAGCGGCTCAATGCCGCGACCATCGTCGGCGACACCCTGGTCTATGGCGCCTTCACCGGCGTCGACCTGCGCACCGAGCACAAGCGCTCCTACGACAAGACCACCTTCACCCAGGCGGTGCTCAACGGCGCCTACCAGGCGACGGACGCCCTGAATCTCAGATGGACGCTGGGCTATTCCAAGTCCGACTTCGAGGAGCCGGAGTTTGACAAGGTGTTCCTGCAGGCCGCCAACCAAGCCTTCACCTTCGACGACCGCCATAGCATGCCGGTCAACACCTACGGCTTCGACATCGCCGATCCGGGCCAGTGGAGCCTGATGCGCGCGGACGCCCGCGAGGACGCGATCATCAACGCCTACACCACCGGCAAGCTGGATGCGGCCTATGACGCGGGCGGCGGATCGGTGCTGAAGGCCGGGGCGCAGTACAAGCTGTTCCGCAACGACGGCTACCAGCGCCGCAACCGGGTCGACTATGGCGGCGCTCCTGTCATCCCGGCTTCCATGAAAGGGGTCTTCGACGCGTTGTCGCTGGCGCCCTACGTGGTCGGGGACGTGGACGCCATCTTCGCCCTGACCGGCCAGAACCGAAACCTGACAGTGGCCGACGACACGCCGGGCGCAGACTACTCCCTGACCGAACGGACCCTCGCCGCCTATGTGGCCTATCAATTCGACGGGACCGTCCTGGATCGCCGGCTACGGGCGGACGCGGGCCTGAGATACTACTCCACCGGCCTGACCTCGGCGGGCATGGTCAACCTGGGCGCGGGACTGGTCCCCGCGGTGATCGCGCACCACTACCGCGGCGTGCTGCCGGCGGTGAACGTGGCCTGGGACCTTACCGACGCGCTGGTCCTGCGCTTCGGCGCCAATCGCAACATCAGCCGGCCCAGCCTCTCTGACCTTCGGGCGGCGGGCAATGTCGACTCCGCGCCGTTCGGCGGGACCATCTCGGCCGGCAATCCCAACCTGAGGCCGTTCCTGGCGGACTCCGTGGAGGGCGCGTTGGAGCTCTACCAGGGTCACAGCGGCTATCTGGCGGTGAGCCTGTTCTACAAGAACATGGACTCCTTCATCACCACCGAGACCTCGCAGGTTCCCTACAGTTCCACCGGCTATCCCCTGCAGTTCCTGGCCCCCGGGGTCAGCCCGTCGGCCCCCTACAGCTTCAACCGCCCGGTCAACGGCAGCGGGGCTTCGATCCGGGGCGTGGAGCTGGCGGTCCAGAAGGACTTCAACTTCCTGCCCGCCCCCTTCGACAAGCTCGGCTTCGTCGGCAACGTCACCTTCGCCAACGGCAGGTCCGGCGTGCTCATCGACGGCAAGGCCTACAGTCTGGATCTGCCGCAGCTCTCACGGTGGAGCTCCAACGCGACGATCTACTACGAGACCCCGCGATGGGGCGCGCGGATCTCCAGCGCCTATCGCAGCGGCTACCTCGACGGACCGGGGGGAGATGGAAACATCGGGTCGGGCTACCATGGCGGCGACAACATCGACATCGCCGCGCACGTCGCCCTGGCCGCCCGCCTCAAGCTCGTGGTTGAGGGCATCAACCTGACCAACCAGGCCATCGTCCAGTACGTCGACGTGCACGCCAACCGCGTCATCGCCAACACCACCAGCGGGCCCACCTACACCCTTGGCCTGACCTATGAGTTCTGAGTTTACAGCCGGCCCTTCGGCAGAGCGACGGCCGGCTCGGCGGCCCGCACCGCTGCCCGATGAAGAAACCTCGGCCCGGCTTGTCCCCGACGACGCCTCCCAGCCCTCTACCCACCATGTGGGCGGGGCGGCCCGCGAGACGGCCATGAACGGCGCTATGGAGGCGTTGCGGCGCGATGAACGCAGACTGCTCGGCTACATCGCCCGCCGTCACGGCGATCCCTCGCGGGCCGAAGACATTCTTCAGGAGACCCTGCTGACGGTGATGCAGCAAAGTCGGAAACAGCAGATCGAGAATCCGCTGGCCTATGCCTACCGCGTGGCCGACTCCCTGATCTACGCCCAGGTTCGCAAGGATCGGCGTGAACAGGGGCTGGGCGAGGAGGACTATGGCTGCGACCTGCCGCTGGCGGACGAGGTGTTGGAGCACAAGCAGCGCGTGGCGATCTTCGAACAGGCCCTGCTTCGACTCTCCCCGATCCGACGTGAAATCTTCATGCGTCGCCACATGGACGGACAGTCGCGCCAACAGATCGCCGACGACCTGAGCCTGTCCCTCGAATCGGTCAAGAAGCATCTGGTCAGGGCGATGGCGGAGCTGGCGGGCGTGATGGACGCTGCAAGCGGCGAGGCCCTGGCCACCGGGAGGCCGCCCCATGCGCGCTGACGACAACGGGGACGACCGACTGGCGCCGGGTGAAGCGGAGCTGGACCAGGCCGCGGACTGGATAGATCGCCTGGACGAGCTGACGGCGGCGGACCAGCAGGCGCTGAAGACATGGCTGAACGCCTCGAGCGCCAACGCCCGGGCCTTCGACCTGATGCGCCGCACCTTGCTCGATCCGGCGCTAGCGCTGGCCGCCGAACGGGTGCGCGCTCCGAACGTCGTGCGCCTCCCAGTCCCGGCGCGACCCTCTCGCGGCGCCCCTTCCATTCGCCTGGGCCTGATCGCCGCCAGCATGGCGGGACTCCTCGCCATCGGGGGCGCCTTGACCCTGCTGTCGCCCGCGCGGCCGCCGGAGGCGCCCATGGTCCTGACCACCGCTGTCGGCGCGCCGTCCGACTATGGTCTGAGCGACAGGTCGGTGGTCCATTTGAACGCCGACTCCCGGCTGAACGTCCGCTACAGCCGCGCCTCCCGCGATCTGGCCCTGGAGAAGGGGGATGCGATGTTCGAGGTAGTCAAGAGCCCGGACCGGCCGTTCAACGTCACCGCCGGGAGCGCAACGGTGACCGCGGTCGGCACGCGGTTCGAGGTCGACCGGGTGAGCGACGCGGTGGAGGTGCACGTCTTCGAAGGCGTCGTGCGGGTATCCAGCCAAGGCGGTCAGCCTCGCCTTGTCCGTAAGGGCGAATGGATCATGCTGGCCGCGGACCGCCAATCGTCGGGCCGGTTCGAGCCGGACAGCTACCAGACCTGGCGCTCAGACTGGCTGGTGGCCGAGCAGACACCACTGAAATACGTCCTCGCCCGCCTCAACCGCTATAGCGCCGAGCAGATCGTGGTTCGCGATCCGGCGATCGGAGCCCTCAAGGTCACCGGCCGCTTCAGGCTTAGCCGGCCAGACGACGCGCTGGCGATGATCTCGGCCCTACTCGATGTCGAGACTGTGCGCAGCGGTCAGGGTGTCTCCCTTGCGCCTCGCCGCGCCACCGCGGGCGCCGACCGCGCCTTGTAGCGGCCCAGGACATCGAGCCGGCCTGCGGCCGGCCGGCTCGATGCATCGTCACACGGGTCAGGCCGCTTCGAGGATGGTCGCCACGCCCTGGCCGCCGCCGATGCATTGGGTGGAGAGCGCCAGGCGCTTGCCTTCCCGCTTCATGATCTGGGCCGCCTTGGCGGTGATCCGCGCGCCGGTGGCGCCCAGCGGATGGCCAATGGCGATACCGCCGCCGTCCAGGTTCACCCGGTCCATGGGGATGCCCAATTCGCGGATGCAAGCCACCGACTGGCTGCCGAACGCCTCGTTGATCTCCACCACGTCGATGTCGTCGATGGTGAGGCCGGCGCGTTCCAGCGCCTTGAGCGTGGCCGGAACCGGCCCCATGCCCATGATTTCGGGCGGACAGCCCGCCGACGCCACCGAACGGATGCGGGCCAGGATCTCCAGGCCGTGAGCGGCCGCGAAGGCCTCGGTGCAGACCAGGGTCGCCGAGGCGCCGTCGGTGAGCGGCGAGGACGTGCCGGCGGTGACGCTGCCGTTGGGCCGGAACGCCGGCTTGAGGGACGCCAGGCCTTCAAGCG
>FTAI01001555.1_pt1 | contig 11424 bp, 13 predicted proteins | sample 1638941 | NCBI WGS metagenome assembly FTAI01 (sample SAMEA3914813, study PRJEB12502) | metagenome | biome: forest; material: soil | place: Canada | collected 2011-07-07 | depth 0.3 m | reverse complement strand
GCCCTGCTGGATCAGGGCCAGGGTCTTGTAGCCGGCGGGACCGGTCTTGGCGATCGGGTCGAAGGCGGCATAGGCGCCGGTCTCATCGCCCTGGATCAGGGTGGTGAGCGCCTTCTCGTAGGCGGCCGAAGCCTTGTCGATGTTCTGGTTGCGCCAGGACTGATAGCCCCACGCGCCCAGGAAGCCGATCACGACGGCGGCCAGCGCGGCCAGGAACCAAGGCAGGGTGCGTCTCGCCAGGACCTTGTAGCGGTCCGCGCGGAGCTGTTCCTCCACCTCCTCGATAAAATCGACCACGAAAAAGGACCTCGCCCGGAGCTGTTGCGCTTAGAGGCGCGGAACCTATCGTTTGGGGGGCTCGGCTGCAACGCGAAGGAACAAGCAATCCTTCGCGTATCCAAATCGGCGCCTTGAGCGTCTCTAGGGCATGGGGAGACCCAGGATGACCCTGAAACCACTGGATGACGATTTCGCCCGCGGACTGCGCCGCGCCTGGTTCGACTTTCTGGATGCGGTGGAGCCGCACCGCCGCGATCTCTATCGCTATTGCCGCGCCCTAACCGGCGACATCTGGAGCGCCGAGGACCTCTGCCAGGAGACGCTTCTGCGGGCCTACGCCGCGCTGGGCCGAGGCGACCTGCACGGTGAGTCGAGCCGGCTGCGGAGCCTGCGCGCCTACCTGCTCCGCGCCGCCAGCAACCTGTGGATCGATCAGGTGCGCAGGGCGCGCCGCCAAGCCAGGTTCGAACCGGATGCGCCCGCGCCCCTCGCCGACGCAGAAACCAGCGCGGGGGTGAGGGACGCCGCCGTCCGCCTTCTTCGCGACGTACCACCACGAGAGCGCGCCGCCGTGGTGCTCAAGGACGCCTTCGACCTCACCCTCGAGGAAATCGCCGAACTGCTGTCCACCAGCGTCGGAGCGGTAAAATCAGCCCTGCACCGTGGCCGCGAGCGCCTGCGCGCCTCCCCCCCTTCGCCACCCGAAACTCCATCTGCGGTCCTGGTCGACCGCTTCGTGGCCGCCTTCAACGCCCGGGATTCGGCCGCCCTGGCCGCTCTGCTGCTGGAGACCGTGACCGTGGAAGTTCCCGGCGTCGGCGGTGGACGGGGCAACGTCCAGATATGGGTCGAAAAGTCGATCGAACACGCCCCCGACCGGGTCGAGCGGCGCGAGCACGGCGGCGAGACCCTGGTGCTCCACCTCGCCCGCGAGCGCGGGTCGGATGTTCTGCGCGATGTGGTGCGCCTGGAAGAGGCGGACGGGCGCATCGCCCGCGTCACCGACTACTGCTACTGCCCAGACACCCTCGAGACCCTTGCGGCGGAACTGGGTCTCCCCGCGCGAACCATGGGCTACCACCAGCCGCCCGCGGTGCTCGTGAACATGATCGCCACCACCGGCGCGCCCTGGCTCAGTCCTTGAGCTTGGCGAAGTAGGTTTCGGCCGCCGCCGGGAAGCGCCGGGCGCGAACGTCGTCGGCATAGGCCCGCGCGGCCTTCGCGATCTCGCCGCGCAGATCGGCGTAGCGGCGCACGAACTTTGGCGTCCAGTCGAACAGGCCAAGCATGTCGTCGGTGACCAGGATCTGGCCGTCGCAGCCCGCCGACGCGCCGATGCCGATGGTGGGGACCTCGATGGCCGCCGTGATCTCCCGCGCCAGGGCTTCGGCCACCCCTTCGACCACCACGCAGAATGCGCCCGCGTCCGCCGTGGCCTCGGCCTCGGCAACTACCCTGGCCCGCTCGGATTCGTGGCGGCCCTTGGCCTTGAACGCGCCGTCGACCAGCACCGCCTGGGGCCTTAGCCCCACATGCCCCATCACCGGAATGCCGCGCCGCACCAGATAGGCGATGGTCTCGGGCACCGTCGGCCCGCTTTCGACCTTTACCGCCTGGCAGCCGGTCTCCTTGAGGAGCCGCGCGGCGTTGTCGTAGGCGGTTTCCTTGGAGCCTTCATAGGAGCCGAAGGGCATATCCACGACCACCATGGCCCGCCTGGCCGCGCGCATCACCGCCTGGCCATGCAGGATCATCATCTCCAGGGTCACCCCGACGGTGTTGGGCAGACCGTGCACCACCATGCCGACGCTGTCGCCCACCAGCAGCAGGTCGCACGCCTCGTCCAGGATCTCGGCGATCGGCGCGGTGTAGGCGGTCAGGCAGACCACCGGCTCCTTGCCCTTGCGTGCGGTGATCTCGGGCGCGGTGATGCGCCGGATGGCCTCCTGGCGTTGGGCGGACATCTAGATCTCCCGGACCAGGCGGGTGACGGCCAGGCCGACCGCCACGACCGCAAGCGCCGCGGACATCCAGATCGCCTCACCGGAAATGGCCAGACCGCCCGGCGCCAGCTGATGCGGCAGCACATCGGCAAGGCCGCGGTTGATGGCGTGGCCCGACTGCTGGGAAAGCAGGTTGATCCGGCCCAGCAGACCCGATCCCAGCAACTGCGCGCCGCCGATCAGGCCGCCCGCCGCGCCCATGGCGCCGATCAGGACCCGCCGGAACGTCCAGCCGCGGTCCAGCCGCTCCTCACACCGCATGGCGAACAGTTCGGCGTCGGCGAAGGCGGGCGCTTCGGCGAACATCCGATCCAAGGCCATCTCAAAGCTGGCTTCAGCCATTGACCCTACTCTCCGCTGGACCGAACTCGCGGCCCGGCGCCAGACGCTGTCTGAGCTTATCCAAACCACGTTTGACATGGGATTTGACCGTTCCCAATGGCGTATTCAAGGCTGACGCCGCCTCGGCGTGGGAGAAGCCCCCTCCGTAGCAAAGGGAAACGCACAGCCGCTCGCCGGCGGACAAGGTCTTCAGCGCCTCGTCCAGGTCGATCCGGTCTGCCTGGCCCGCCTCGCCGTGGCTCGCCGGCGCGTCCGCCTCCGCAGCCTCGTTCAGCAGGTCGCGCCGCGCCTCCCGCCGCCAGCGCTTGACATAGAGCCTGGCGGCGATCCGCTTCACCCAGGCCTGGAACGTGCCCTCGCCCCGGAAATCCGAGATCTGCTCGAACGCCATCAGAAAGGCGTCCTGGGCGATATCGTCGGCCGTGGACGGGTCGGCGCCCATGCGGCGCAGCAGGGCTCGCACCGGCGACGAATGCCGCCGGACCAGTTCGCCGAACGCCGCGCGCCCGCCGGTCGCCGCCAGGGCGACCAGGTCCAGGTCGTGCGCCGAAGCTGGCGATTTGTTGGAGTCCGCCATTGCGGGCGCCCTCTCCCCCTCTGATGGCTGAAGTCAGGCGTGCGTCGTGGATCGCTTTGTCAGCCAGAGGATTAGGTACGCGACGCCGATAAAGCCGGGGACGGCGCCGGTTCCCGCGACCACCCCGCCCACGATGTAGGCCGGAACCTCGCTCACGATCATGAGGCCGTACCATAGGCCATAGCCCAGGCCCACGAGGCCCAGCCCGACCGCGATCAGGACCACTGCGCGGCGCAGATCCCGCTCGGGCGTGCCAATCGGCGCGTCGCCGACCCGACGTTGCAGCGAATCGATAAGTTCGGGCGGCACCGGCTGGCCCTTCTCGAACGCGATGCGCAGCGTTTCGTGCAACCGCGCCCGGTCGAGGTGTCGCAGATACTGTGGAACCAAGATCACCGCGGCGACGAAGATCCAAAAGACGGTTCCGGCCGCCCACCCGGCGATGTCACCAATCCACATTGTCGTTCTCCCGATCTCTCTGAATGGCGAGCCGTGGGCCGCGCCTTTACAGTTTAGAGGCCAGGAGATGCGCCCATGGATGCGAATTGCAGAATGAAATCTTGGTAAGGCGGTCTAACGGAACCCAGCTCTCTGTCGCCGCTGCGGAACGGCGCCTGGTGCTCCGGCTCAGGTCCGCCACGGCATGATCGTCCGCAGGCGCGCGTCGCGCAGCCACAACCCGCCCCACGCAAACAGGCCCAGATAGACCCCGAACAGGATGTGGCTGAACAGCGGACTGCCCACCCGCATGTGCGTGGCCACGGCGCCGCCCATGACACCGGTCATCAGGATGGCGCCCAGCACCGAGGTCCGCGGGAAGACGTAGAGCAACAGGGCCAACAGCTCGACCGGGGCGATCGCCGCCGCCCGGTCCGGCGTCCAGCCGATGCCCGCCATGGTCTGGGCCACCACAGGCAGCGCCATGAACTTGATGGTGATGTCGAAGACCATGAACAGAACGAACAGCGCGCTCAGCGCCCGTCCGGTCCAGAGCATCGCCATTGGGGTCGCCGCCGCGCTGGGCGCCGCTACTGACTGAGCCGTCATCGTTTCCTCCGCGATCGCAGCGCCCATGGGCGCCTCCCTGGCAAGGACGCGCCAATCGTCCCCGCGCCGACAGCCCCGCCGCGAATCTTTCCTCGCGCCCCTAGATGGCCGCGCCCTGCGCCGGAACGGCGTCCCCCCTGGCGCGGGCGCTCTCGCCCAGGGCGGTCGCACAGAGGGCGGCGGTGATGACGGCGATGATTACGATGAGGGCGGCCTTCACGGCGACGCTCCTGGCTGGCGTGCGTCCATCAAGCGCCACTCGCCGGCAGGCGTATGTCACGAACACATCAGGATTGGACGAAAAGGGCCGCGTGCGGCCTCAGGCGTGCGCCGCCGCGGTGGGATGGAACCGCCGAACGGCGAGATAGCCCAGCCCGATGAACAGGAGCAGCACCACGCCCTGCGCGATCGCAAACGGCGGCTCGGTCCCTGTGGGCGCCAGGGGCTTCAGGAACGAGAGCTTCTGGAACGCCTGCACGACCCCGACGAAGACGTTGAGGTAGAGGGCGAAGACGGCGGTGATGACATAGGCCGGACGCCAGGGGCCGGTCAGGTGACGGCTGTAGAGGGCCACCAGCGCCACCAGCAGAACGACCAGGGAGATGGCGCCGACGATGTGTGGCGGGCCGATGGCCTTGGAGTGGAACAGGAACCCCGTGGCGCTGGTCGCGACGGTTGTCGCAAGAAAGGCCGCCGTCCAACCGCCCAGATCCCTGTTGCCGATCATGGCCGCCAGGGCCACGAGGCCGGTCAGGATGCCCACCAGGCTTATGATGACATGCAGGATCGTGAAGGCTTCGAGCGACATTCCCAGGATCATGGCCAATCCTCCCCACACAAGCTGCGTACACGGAGTTCGATTCGGCAAGGTTGCGCCGTGCGGGCGACCGCTTTGACGAGATAGCGTAGCCTGGAACACCCCAAGAGGCGATCGCGGAATTCTAGCGCAGAGGGAGTCGACTGAACAAAGCAAAGGGCCGGTTCCCGCCTAGACTTGGCGGAGCGACGCGCCTCGCGGGAGACGCGTCTGTTCACCGCCCTACGACGCGTCGATCAGGCAGGGCGACACGAAGAGGTCTCCACGCCAGGCGCCGGCGGCGGTGCGCGCGGCGACGATCAGCCAGATCGCGGCCAGGGCGGCCACCAGTGTGACGCCCAACAGCGACAGCGCCGGGATCGGCAAGACGCCGCCCAGTCTCAGCGTCGCTGCGGCATAGACCCCGATCGGGAAGGTGTAGCCCCACCAGCCGATGTTGAAGGGCAGGCCCTCGCGCAGGTAGCGCAGGGTGATCAGACCGGCCATCGCCGCCCACCACAGGCCATAGGCCCAGAGCAGCAGTCCCCCGACCAGGCCCATTCCCCGCGCCGCGGCGCCATAGTCGCCCAGGCCATTGGCCGCGAAGATCGCCGGCGACGCGGCCCCCAGCAGCAGCAGGCCCAGGGCGCCGGTGCCGATCGGACCCAGCGCCAGCCAACTCGAAGCGGCCATGCCGGCGTGCGGCAGCTTATGCACCGCCATCCGCAGGACCAGGATCACCAGGATGCTCATCGCCAGCGGCACGGACAAGGCCCAGAGGGCGTAACCGGCCACCAGGACCTCGAGCTGCCGGTGAGCGTGCGCAAGGTGCGGCGCGAGCATTCCGGCGCTCACCGCCGCCACTTCCGCCGCCACCACTGGCAACAGCCAGACGGCCGTCATGTTGTCGACGCTGTGCCGCTGGCGCGTGAACATCATGAACGGGATGGCCACGCCGCACACCACGGCCATGGCCGCATCCGTCCACCACAAGGCCTCGGCGATGTCCACCGCGCCGCGCCCCCACCACGGAACGCCAAAGATCAGGAAGCCGTTGACGATGGTCGCCAGGCCCATGGGGATGCAGCCGAAGTACATCGAGACCACCGAATGGCCAAAGATCCGCCGCGCCTCATGGAAGAAGACCACCCACCGGGCCGCATAGAGCGCCGTGAACAGGACGAACAGGCCGATGTTGAGGAGCCACAGCCCCTCGGCCACGGCTTTGAGGATCGGCGGTTCACCCGGAATCTGGCTCAGGCCGATCGCCAGGATGCCCGTCCCCATGGTCACGGCGAACCAGTTGGGCGTGAATTGGCGCACCACCTCGCAAGGGGCGGCCAGGTGAGAAAACGGCTTGAGTTCGATGGCGAGGGTCATGACGCGATCCTGCGTGCTGCTGCGCACAGGTGCTTCTGGCAGCCGCCGGCGTTCACTTCCAACGAATGAAACTTGTCATACCGTTCTGTTTTACGAGTTGGTTGACGACCTGACGACCTCCAGGAAGGCGTCTCCAGCCCGGCTTCGGTATCGCTCCTTGTGGCGCAGGACGTGGAAGGCTCGCGGCGGGATATCGAATGGCGCGGCGATCAGGGTCCCGATCTGCAGGCGGGGGGCGGCGACGCGGCGCGACATCAGGGCCGCTCCGGCGCCGGCCTCCACGGCGCCGCGCACCGCTTCGTTGCTCGGCAGCACCATGGCCACGTCGAGGTCCGCCAGCGCCAGCCCGCGCCGCTCAAGGGCGGCCTCCAGAGACGAGCGCGTCCCCGAGCCCGCCTCGCGCACCACCCACCTCGACGTCTTCAGGTCCGTCGGTTCGGCCGCGCCCCCCGCCCAGGGGTGCGTGCGCGCCACCACCAGGCTGAGTTCATCGAGATCCAGGATCGACTGGCTCAGAGCCGGCTCGTCGACCTCGCCCTCCACCAGGCCCAGTTCCGCCGCGCCCTCGGTGACGGCGCGCGCCGCCTGGGCCGTGTTGCCGATCGCCACGTCCAGGGCCACACCGGGATAGGCCCGGTTGAACGCCGCCAACCGGATCGGCAGCCAATAGCTGGCGATGGTCTGGCTGGCGTGGATCGACAGACGGCCACGCGCCAGGTCTCCCAGGTCCGCCAGCGCAGCCTCCGCCGCCGCGGCCCGCGCCAGCACCGCCCGCGCCTCGGCCAGGAAGGTCTCGCCGGCCTGGTTGAGAACGATGTTGCGGCCGACGCGGTCGAACAGCTTGACGCCATGACGCGTCTCCAGCGCCGTCACGGCGCTGCTTACGGCCGATTGCGTCAGGTTCAGGGCCTCCGCCGCACGCGTCACATGTTGCCGGTCCGCCACCGCCACGAAGATGCGAAGCTGCTCGAGAGTCATGAAGTCACCGTAGATCACCGAAGGCCTGGCGCCACGCCCGCTTTCCGCCTTATCGAGAACGGTCGGGCGCAGGTCGCCGATGGTCCTTGCGGCCCTTGGCGCTGAGACTATCGTGCCCACGTCCGCCCCACTGAACGGTTTCGCCGTGCGCCCAGACCACGAACCCGACACCGTTCCATCGCCGCCTGTCCGCCGCGGCTGCGGCGCCCTATGACCGCGCCGCGATTCATCTTCATGCTGACCCAGGACGACAAGACGTCGCCCAAGGCCTCACAACTGGCCGACCAGGCGCTGGAGGCCGGCGTTCGCCACATCGGCTTCAAGGATGTCGGCCTTCCCTGGTCCGACCTCAGCGCCCTGACGCGCCGTCTCCATGACGCGGGTGCGCAGACCTATCTCGAGGTTGTCAGCCTGGACGGCGCGCGCGAGCGGGAGTCCATCGCCGCGGGCCTGGAGCTTGGGGTCCGCAACCTGCTGGGGGGAACGCACGCCGCCCAGAACGCCGAAGCCCTCGAAGGCGCCGACGTGGCCTACTATCCCTTTGCCGGCGAAATTCGCGGCCATCCCAGCGTCCTGGAGAGCGCGCCTGGCGACACCGTCGCCGACGCCCGTCGGCTCTGCGACCTGCCCCATGTGGCCGGGATAGATCTGCTTGCCTACCGCGGCGTGGGCGATGGCGGGACCCTGGCGGCGCAGGTGTGCGGCGCGCTCGGCAAGCCGGTGATCGTCGCCGGCTCCATCGATTGCCGCGAGCGTATCCGCGCCGTCGCCGCCGCCGGCGCCCAGGCCTTCACCATCGGCACGGCTGTGCTGCAAGGCCGTTTCGACACCGACGACCCTTCAACGCCGGCCCAGTTGGCGGCCATCGACCGAATGCTTCGCAGTCTGGATGCGAGGTCGCCGCGCGGCTGAGCGGGCGGGCGGACCACTCCAAACCTTCACTAGGCGACGGCCCCGACCTTGACCGGCGGCTTTGTCTCGCTGACGCGGGCGAAAGTGTCGGCGTCGGAGGTTGCGACCATGGCCGCGTAGACTGGCGGCGGGTAGGCGAGTCTTGGGCCCTGGGCGTTCAACGGCGGCTGGGCGACGGCCTGGGCGGGCCGCTCGTAAGGCGCGGGGGCCTTGTAGCGGGCCAGTTCTTCCGCCGATATACCGGCCAGGGCCACGACCTCGGGGTCGATCCAGGCTTGGGGATCGATGGCGTGGCCCTCGGAGGTGGAGACCTCCAGGGTCAGGTTCTCCGGACCGGCGAAATAGATCGACTTGCAAAACCCGTGGTCGACGTGCCCGAACACGTGCACCCCGCGCGAGCGGATCCGGTCGCGCATGGCCAGAAGGTCCGCCTCGGTGTCGACGTTCAAGGCGATGTGCTGCATCCCTCCCGCCGCCAGGGGACCGGCGGCGTTGCCCGAATGGGTCCTGCCGATCTGGGTGGGGATGGCGGCGACCTGCGGCGTCTGGACGAAGGCGATCGAGCTTTGGTCGTTGAGCTTGAGGAAGCCGTGCCAAGCGCCCTCAACGCCATGCATCCAGTAGAGCGCGACCAGCTCCATGCCGATCACGTCGGTGAAGAAAGCGATCTGGGTCTTGATGTCGGCTGTGCAGATCGCGAGGTGATGAACGCCGTTCGGCTTGGTCATGACTGTCTCCTCCAACAGGTTTCGGTTCCGGCGGGGGGTTCACACGTGGCGCAGGGCCCAGTCATGGACCGCGGCGGAATAGGCTTCGGTGTGGAACAGCATCAGCTGATGCGCGCCTTCTTCCAGGCAATAGAACTCCACCGGGCCGGCGATGGCGTCGGCCGTCGCCTGCATCACGGCCTTGGGGAATGACGGGTCCCTGGCCCCGCTGGAGACCAGAACCGGCTTGGTGTTGCGGCTGGTCGGGACAGGCGGGTCATAGGTGAACAGCGACGCCCAGGACGCCAGGTCGTAGGTCCAGGTGTTCCAGGGATCGAGTCGCTTCTGCTCGCCGGCGCCGGCGTAGCCGTAGTCCTCGTCGAAATTGAACAGGATGCCCACATCGAGCCGCGCCGCCCGCCCGGCGGCCTTCAGCACCTGCTGGGCGCCTTCGCTGCGCCAGGCGGCGCCGGCGGCGGTCAGGGCGGGGCCGGAGGGCACGGCGGGCGAGCCCATCAGCACAGCGCCCGTGACCGCCTCGGCGTGCAGCGAGCTGAACGCCGCCGCCACGCCCAGGCTCGATCCCATGGCGATGACCGGCAGGCCCGTCTCGGCCTTGACGTGCTCGGCGTACATGACGCCCGCATCCACCCATTCCGCCATCGTCCACTGGCCGCGCGGCCGGTTGGTCGTCGAGCGGCCGTGTCCCGGGGCATCGTAGGACCAGATGTCGACACCCTTGGCCGCGAGGTGGACGCAGAACCGGTCGTAGATGCCGCCGTGGGCGCCGATGCCGTGCGAGATCACCAGGGCGTACTTCGGGTCCGGCCCGCCAAAGCGGTGCGCGAAAATCTCGTTCAGGACGTGGGTTTCTCTTTGCATCTCCTACTCCGCCCTGGCCGCCGCGCCGTAGCCGAAATCCTTGCGGTAGCGCGGAATGAAGAGGTCGCGGCCCTTGAGGCTTGCGGTGGCGCGTCGGCCCACAGTCAGACCGTGGCGCGCAATCGGCAGCAGGCTGGCGCCGGAATTTGGCCCCAGGGGCACCAGGATGGCCGGCACGGGCCACGGCCTGTACGCCGCCAGGGTCTCGACAGGGCGGCCGGCGAGAACCGTCTTCAGGGTCTTCACCAGCCAGGGCGCCTGGCGGGTGATCGCGACGATGGTCATGAAGTCACCGGTCTCGGCCGCGTCGCCCAGGGCGAAGACGCGGCGCTGGCCGACCGGCCGCAGCCACCGATCGACCAGGAGCCGGCCCGAGGCGCCGTAGCTGGCCCCGGCGATCGGCGGCGCGACCGGCCGCGCGCCGATCGCCGGAAAGATCAGATCGGCCTCGATGGTCTGGCCGCCCGCGGTGAACGCACCGGCGAACGGCCGATCGGCGATCTCCAGGCCCTCGACCCGGACGCCCAGGCGAAGGGACACGCCCTGGGCGTCGAGCTGCTCAGCTAGCGCCGCCGAGAGGCGGGCGGAGTAGCCGGGAAGCAGGCCCGGCGATGACGCGAACAAGGTCACCGACTTGCCTGGATGGGCCGCCGTGATCTCGCCGGCCAACTCGACGCCGACAGCGCCGCCGCCAACGATGGCGACAGAGCCCGCCGCGCGCAGGGCCTCGTGCGCCGCCCGGCTTTCCTTGGCGAACATTTCGCCGGAGGCCGACTGCGGTTTGAAGGGCCGCGCATAGGTCGAGCCGGTCGCGGTGACGACGATGTCGCCCTCCACCGTCTCCCCGCCCTCCAGCGTCACCCTCCCCTCGCCCACCTCGGCGGCAAGGCCCTGGATCACCGACCCTCGTTGCAGGAGGCGGTCATAGGGAATGATCAGTCGGTCCAGCAGCGACGGCTCGACCACTGCGCGGATGGCGGCGACGTTGTGCACGAAACGGTCGCGCGGTTCGATCAGCCGGACCTCGGCGATCCCGTCGAGCGCCCGGGCGACCATCGTCCCCGCATAGCCGCCGCCCACGATCAAGACGCGTTTCAAGGCTCATGCCTCCATGCTTTGGACTTTCCGATCGGAAAGTGTCCAGGCACTGTGGACTTTCCGATTGGAAAGTCAATAATCGTTCCGCAGGCCCGATCAGAAGAAGAGGAGCGAGCCCTGAAAAACAGTGCGGCGGCCGACACTGAACGCCAGGAAGATGGCCGGACCCGGATCCTGGCCTCGGCGCTGGAGGTGTTCTCCACGTCGGGCTTCGAGGGCGCGAGCCTGCGCCAGATCGCCGATCGGGCCGGTGTGATGCACCAGCTCGTGGTCTATCACTTCAAGACCAAGGAGGCGCTCTGGCGGGCCGTGATCACCTCGATGCTTGGCGACAATGCCCAGCTGCTCGCCGCCTGGCAGGCGCGGCTGAGGAACAGCAGCCCTGCCGAAGCCCTGCGGACCATGGTGCGGGAGTTCGTCCTT
>FTAI01000942.1_pt1 | contig 11435 bp, 7 predicted proteins | sample 1638941 | NCBI WGS metagenome assembly FTAI01 (sample SAMEA3914813, study PRJEB12502) | metagenome | biome: forest; material: soil | place: Canada | collected 2011-07-07 | depth 0.3 m | reverse complement strand
CGCGCCAGCCGGGCGCGATCGTCCCCCCGGTGCAGGGGCGCGGCGGCGAGATACAGCTGGTCCGGCCAGGCCGCGCGCCAGGCGGCGAGGCGGCGCTCGAAGGCCGCGTCCAGGGTGGTCGGGGGAAGGGCGATGGCGATCAGGCCTTCGCCGAGGGCGACGGCCTGGGGGAAGGTCAGCCAGCATTCGCCCTTGGGGATGCGCTCCTCGTCCTCGCCGGGCTCGTCGAACAAGCCCGCCAGCGCTTCGCCTTCGCCAACGTCTGGCCGGGTGGCGATGCCGCTCTTGCCGATGGAGAGCAGCCGGCTGAGGCGGCCATAGGCGGCGCGGTCGCGGGGATAGACCAGGAGTTCGGCGCCATCCAGGAAGGTCAGGCGCGAGCCGACCAGGAAGCGTACGCCCCACGTCTTCGCCGCCGCATGGGCGCGCACCACCCCGGCCAGGGTGTTGCGGTCGCAGACGCCGATGGCCGATAGCCCCAGCCGCGCCGCCTCGGCCATCATCTCGCGGGGATGGGAGCCGCCCTCCAGGAAGCTGAAGTTGGTCAGGGCGTCGAGCTCGGCGTAGTCCGAAACTGGGGCGATGGCGTTCATGCAAACACCCCATGCAGCCACCAGCTCGGCGGCTTGCCCGCGTCCTCCCGCCCATAGAGTCCCTCCCGGAAGATCCAGTAGCGGCGGCCCTGCTCGTCCTCGATGCGGTAGTAGTCGCGGGTGCGCGTTCCCCAGGAACCCAGACGCGCGTTCGCCTCGGCCCGCCACCATTCCGCCGCCAGCCGCTCCGGCCCCTCGGCCTTGACCACCCGCCGGGGCGCCCGCCGCCAGGTGAAGTGGGCCGGAACCCCGTCGGGCAGTTCGGCGATGGTCTGCACCGGCTCGGGAGGGTCGAACAGCAGGATCGGGCGCGGGCGCGCGTCCCCGTCCCGATCGGGGTCACGCTCGGGCGCCTTAGGCGGCGCGGGCTCGGCCCGGACCCAGATCTCGCTGCGCTCGGGGATCCAGCTTTCCCGGCGCCGGGGCCGGCCCACCGCCCCGTCCCCCAGCCGCGCCCGCAGCCGGTCGATCAGGGCCGCCAGGGCGTCATCCGGCGCCTCGTCCACCCCGTCCTGGCCGGGGGTTTCGATCTGGCGGACGCGCATCGCCTCGGCCTTGTCCGCGCAAAGCATCAGGGCGTCGATCCCGAACCCCAGGTCCAGCCGCTCCAGCCCCCGCTCCTTCAACAGCCGCAGCAGGTGCGCCGGCGCCGCGGCGGGGGCGCTGAGGGCGGCCTCGATGACCGTGGTGCGTCCGTCGACCCGAAAGCCCACCAGGCTGACATTGCGCGCGCCCTGGCCGTCGCGGTCCAGCTGTTCGGCCAGGGCCTGGGCCAGGGCCGGCAGCTGGTGGGCGACCCCCTCGATGTCGGTGAGCGGGTCGGCGAAGACCGTCCAGGCCCGGTAGACCGGCCCCGGCCGCTCGGGCCGCAGCACCTCGGCGGTCACCCCCAGGATCTGGTCCAGCCGCTCCACCACCCGCAAACCTTCGGGTCCGCGAAACCGCCGCGCCAGCCCGGCCCGGGGCAGGCCGTAGAGGTCGCCCACCCGCCGAAGGCCGAACCGCTTCAGCAGCACCAGGGCCGGCTCCGCCAACCGCAGAGCCTCCACCGGCAGGCTCTCCACCGCCTCGCGGGTGCGGCCCGGCGGCGCGCTGACCTGCGTCTCGCCGCCATAACGGGCCAGGGCCCAGGCGGCCGCGGCGGTGTCGGCGATGGCGACGCGGGCGGGGATGTCCGCCCGCGCGAGGCGCAGGTGCAGATCGGCCAGCAGGGCCGCCTCCCCGCCGAACAGGTGCGCCCCGCCGGTCATGTCCAGCAGCAGCCCTTCGTGGCCGGGGATCAGGGCGTCCGCCGCCACCGCCGGGGAGAACCGCTCCCCCCACAGAGCCAGCCGCCGCAGGGCGTCCGCGTCCCGCTCCGGCTCGGCGGGGGCGCTGAGCAAGGCGGGGATGATGGCGCAGGCGTCGGCGTGAGCCTGACCCGGACGCAATCCCGCCCCCCGCGCCGCCGGGTTCAGGGCGTACAAGGTCAGCCCCCGCGAACCACGCTCGATCAGCGCAAACGGCGCGCCCTCAGGCGGCGCGGGCGGCCGTCCCGCGCTCGGCGTCCGGCCCCCAATCGCCCGGTCCGGTCGCCTCCAGACCGTGATCGGCCAGTCCGGCAACCACACGGAGACCATGCGTTTCATCATCCAACTCCAGGTCCCAGCCGGCGGGCGGCCCGTCGCGGCGGCGTGTGAGATCGGCGCGCAGCCGGGGCGTTCCCGGGGCGGCGGCGTCGTAAGCGTCCAGCCCCGAGCCCCGGGCGGCGATGCGCCAGCGGCGGCGGGCGGCGCTGAGGTCGCCCACATCTCCCGTGCGCAGGATGATCCCCGCGGCGCGGCCGGCCCGGGCGGCGAACTCCAGCCGGCGGGTGGTGACGAAGGCCGGCCGTTCGGCGCAGACCAGCCCCCCCGCCACCGCCCCGGACTTCAAGGCCTCCTCCAGCGCCCACAGGGCCTGCGCCTCCGTCTCCGCCCGCACCCAGATCAGCCGCTCAGGCGCCACGCCCCATCGCTCAAGGCCGCGTCCGAAGGGCCGGCACCGCTCGCCCAGCCACACCGGCGTGGTCACCACCGCCAGGGGCCGCGTGTCTGGCCGGCGCGCGAGCCGCGCCAGGGCGAAGGCGAAGGCCGTCGCCGCATCCCCCGGCGCGCCGGCGCCCACCTCTTCCAGGGGCTCGCACGCGGCCGGGTACTGCGCGGGATCGGGGACGTAAGGTCGTTGGAGCAAACGCGCGGTCATGGGCAAACTCGTTGAGTTGCCATTTTGTTCTCATTGCGGAAGGAGTCAAGTCGTCGGGTGAGCGGAGGCGATCCGCAGCCTAGGCGATCGCCTGCAACCCCTTCGCCCGGATCAGGTTCAGCAGCTTCAACGACGGCCCGTCGGGCCGCTCGCCGCGTTCCCACTTGCTGACCGCGTCCTTGCGCACGTTGAGCAAGCGCCCTCGGCCGGGATAGGGGCGCAGACCGAGACCGGGACCGCCGCGCCGCGCCGCGCCGCCCGCCGCCGCCGCCGCCGCCGCCGCCGCCGCTTGAGAAGCTCGGCGCAACTTACGCTGGAGGCAACTGCCGAATCGCCGCTAATTATCGTCGTTTCAAAGTGGCTGGTTCCTCACGCTAATCCGCGTACGACAAGGAAACGGGCCGTCTACCGAGCGCTGATCAGCGCCGCGCTATCTCGCGGTCCATATTGGCTAGAAACAACGTCCTACGCTTCCCACTCCTCCTCCACTGAGCGTGATCATCCCATGCCGATTCGACACTCAATTGACGACACGCGGGAGGTGCTTGAAATTACGATGTCCGGCCCGGTCACCGGCCGCGAATTCAGTGCGTTCGCGCTGGACCTCTACGGCAATCGCTCGGAGTTGTTCGACTATGAGTGTGTACTCGACCTGCTCGATTACGAGGGCAGCGTCGAATATTCGGACCTGAACGCCCTGCAGCAAGCCTATGAGCGCGCGCCGGAACGGAGCACCGCCAGGCAGGGGGCGATTATAACGCGGGATCCGAACTTTCGCTTCTGGGCGGCGGTATTGGACGCCCAATTCCCCGGCCGAAAGCACTTTGTCGTCGGGAGCCGTTCGGAGGCTTTCGCCCGCCTTGCGGAATTGCGAACAGCAAATTCAGCCGGGATGTAATGCGCGCCCTGTGGACGCCGTCTCGACGATCCGCATCAGCGGTCCCAGGCTATTACGCCGCGAACGGCGGCGGGCCCGAGGGCCCGCCGCCTTACGCTTAGCGGAACAGGCCCAGGAGGGCCGAGCTCGAGGAGTTGGCGATCGAGAGCGCCTGGATGCCGAGCTGCTGCTTGGTCTGCAGAGCCTGGAGGTTGGCGCTTTCCTTCGCGAGGTTGGCGTTGACCAGGTTGCCGACGCCGGTATCGATGGAGTCCTGCAATTGCCCGATGAAGTTCAGGTGGGTGCTGAGCGCGTTGGAGCTCGAACCCAGCTTGGCCAGGGCGTTGTTGGTGTTGGTGATCGAGGTGGCGATGGTGGTGATGGCCGCCGCCGCCAGGGTCTGGGTGCTGATCGAGGCCGTCGCCGAAAGGGTGACGTTGGCCCCGCCCAGGGACAGATCCTGAGCCGCGACCGTGAGCACGGAGGTGCCGTCGGCGTTGGCCAGGGCGGCGAGGTTTGTACCGCCGCTCTTGATCAGGTTGGAGCCGTTGAACACGGCGTTGCTCACCACCTTGCCGATCTGGTCGCGCAGGGAGGTGAAGGTCGCGTTCAGGGCGTTACGGCTGTTGGTGTCGAGGGAGGTGTCCGAAGCGGACAGCGCCGTCGCCTTCAGCTGGTTGAGCAGGTCGGAGACCGAACCGCCCGCCGCCGTGGCGACGTCGATGGTCGACTGGGCGCGCTGAAGCGACTGCTTCACCGAATCCAGCGACAGGGAGGTCGCGCGTTGGTTTTGGGCGATGGCCCAGATCGCGCCATTGTCCTTGGCGGTGGCGACCGCCAGGCCGGTGGAGATCCGGTTTTGAGTGACGGTCAGCGAGTTTTCGGTGGCGTTAAGGTTTTGCAGGGCGATCAGAGCGCCGGGATTGCCATTGACACTAAGTGACATGGTAAAGACTTCCTATTTCTAAGGTGTCCGCCGTCATTTTAACCGCGGAAGGCAATTTAGCCTGAGGGTATATCCAGCAATACGCGGACCACGGTCGCATAACGCTGCAATCATCTAATCTGTTGGAATCGAAGGGTTATGGTCTGATTCATACCCTCGGACCCGGCAGGCTTTGCCTATGAAAACAAGCTGCCGGGCAAATCTTGCCGACCAGGCGGTAGAAATTGCCGGGACGAGCCAATTCCGCGCGTTCGGGCCACCGCGGCGCCGGCGTTAAGCTCGAATGGAGATTTGTTAAATTTCAACGCGTTAATCGAGCTTAACGCCGGCGTCGCCAAAAGCCTTGACGGCAAGACCTTATCAATCCCGCTTAACGAATCAAAAATGCGCGTTTCCGCGCTCGGCAGCGATTCGTATGTCAAGGGGGTGCGGCGCGGACGCCGCTAGACACAATATCTAGTATTCAGTGTCCGTCTCGTCGTCGCCCGGGGCGACATCGCCGCCCAGGCGCGCGACCAGCGGCCCGTCCTCGCGCCAGACTTCAACGGCGTAGTGATCGCCGGCCAGACTCTCGGCCGCCTTGAGGGCCGCGGCGTCATCCTCGGCCCGCAGATTCTGCTGCGAAGTCGCCAGGTCATCCACGTCGAGGGTGAAAATCCGATAGTTCACGCCAGCATCCCTACTCACTGTCGCCCGGCCGATCCGCGCCGAAGCCAGGATGGTCTAGCCGAAACCCCGCCCGGCGACGCCGTGACCGAAGATCGCGCTCCTAAAAGGGGAAAACCTTCACCGCGGCTCGCCTGGCGTCACGGGCGACCTGGGCCCTGCCGGCCCGCAATCAAATTTGGCCAATCGGCGACCATCGCGAATATGATGCCCCTGAAGGCCGCTTCGCACGGCGCCCCTTCTGGAGCAGGTCTTGGTCAGTCAAATCAACGAAGGGGCGGCCACGGATGAGCCGGTCGGGGCCCTGGATGTGGCCCTCGCCCACACCCGCCGCCTGCTGGCCGTCCGACCGGACCTGGCCGAGGCCCAGGCGCGGGAAATCCTCGCCGCCGTTCCCGGCCATCCCGAGGCCGTCCTGCTGCTCGGCGTGGCGCTGAGGCTGAAGGGCGATCCCCACGCCGCGCGCGCGGTGCTGACCCCCCTGGCCGCCGCCCAGCCCCGGGCCGCGGCTGTGCACTACGAAACCGGCGTGACCCTGGCGGCGCTGGGCGAGGCGCGTCCAGCCATCGCCGCCCTGACCCGCGCCACCGAACTCGACCCCAAGGCGCCCCATGCCTGGCGCTCCTTGGGCGACCAGCTGACCCAGATCGGCGACACCGCGGGCGCGGACAGGGCCTACGCCCGCCAGATCCAGGCCTCGGTGCACGATCCGGTGCTGATGGAGGCGGCCCAGGCCCTGGTCGACGGCAAGCTCGCCGTCACCGAACACCTGCTGCGGGGCTTTCTCAAATCCCATCCGACGGACGTGGTGGCCATCCGCATGCTGGCGGAGGCCGGAACCCGGCTCGGCCGCTACGGCGACGTGGAAAAGCTGCTGGCCCGCTGCCTGGAGCTGGCCCCCAGCTTCATCCCCGCCCGCTACAACTACGCCATCGTCCTCTATCGCCAGAACCGGGCCGCCGAGGCCCTGCCGCAGATCGAGACCCTGCTGGCGGCGGCGCCGGGCGATCTGGGCTACCGCAACCTGCACGCCGCCGCCCTCGGCCTTGTCGGCGAATACGCCAAGGCGATCGCCATCTATGAAGGGGTGCTGGCCGAGGCCCCTGAACAGCCGCTGATCTGGCTCAGCTATGGCCACGCCCTGCGAACCTCGGGCCGGCAGGCCGAGGCGATCACGGCCTACCAGCGCGCCCTCGAACAGATGCCAGGCCTGGGCGAGGCCTATTTCAGCCTGTCCAACCTGAAGACCGTGCGCTTCACCGACGCCGAGATCGCGGCCATGCGCGCGCAGCTGGAACGCGCCGACCTGACCGTCCAGGACCAGTTCCACCTCCACTACGCCCTGGGCAAGGCCCTGGAGGACGAGGGCGAATTCGCGGCATCCTTCGATCACTACGCCAAGGGCGCGGCCCTGCGCCGGGGCGAGAGCCTGTACGATCCCGAGGAAAACGCCGCCCGGGCCGAGCGGTCGCGCATCGTGTTCACCCCTGAAGTCTTCGCCGCCCGGGCCGGGTGGGGCTGCGAGGCTCCCGATCCGATCTTCGTCGTCGGCCTGCCGCGCTCCGGCTCGACCCTGATCGAGCAGATCCTCGCCAGCCACTCCGCCGTGGAAGGCACGATGGAACTGCCGGACATCAATGTGATCGCCATGGGCCTCGGCCACAGCGCGCCCAACAAGGCCGCCCACGCCTACCCGGCCAGCGTGGCGGCCCTGGACCGGGATCAGCTGACGGCCCTCGGCGAAGACTACCTGCGGCGCACCCGGATCCAGCGGAAGACCGGCCGGCCGATGTTCATCGACAAGATGCCGAACAACTTCCAGCACGTGGGCCTGATCCACCTGATCCTGCCGCGCGCCAAGATCATCGACGCCCGCCGCCATCCGATGGCGACGTGTTTTTCGGCCTTCAAGCAGCATTTCGCCCGCGGCCAGAACTTCTCCTACGACCTGGGCGAACTCGGCCGCTATTACGCCGACTACGTGGCCCTGATGGCCCATTTCGACCAGGCCCTGCCCGGCCGCGTCCACCGGGTCTTCTACGAGCGGATGGTCGATGATCCCGAGACCGAGGTCCGCGCCCTGCTGGACTATTGCGGCCTGCCGTTCGAGGACGCCTGCCTGCGTTTCTATGAGAACGATCGCGCGGTCCGCACGGCCAGTTCCGAACAGGTCCGCCGGCCGATCTTCCGCGAGGGACTCGACCAATGGCGCCGTTACGAACCCTGGCTGGACCCGCTGAAGGCGGCCCTCGGCCCGGTTCTGGACGCCTACCCGACGGCGCCCATTTCCTAGGCGCCGTCTGCACAACCTGGACGGCCCGGACTGTGTCGCCTTGGACGCAGGCGCGTGGAAATTCCCACACGCCCTAGGGGGCGGCTTGACAATGACGCCCGGCTCGCCGGGACTGTCGCAAATATTACATCGCCGGGGGTTTGGCACATGATTGATCATTCGGGGCAACGGCGCCTGCGGCGCGCGGCTTGGTCGGCGGCCCTGCTCGCCTCCACCATGTTGACCGGCGCCGGCGCGGCGATGGCGGCCCCGGCTCCCGCCGCCGACGCATCGAGCAGCGGACCCGAGGAGGTCATCGTCACCGCCCAGAAGCGGTCCGAAGACATCCAAAAGGTGCCGATGAGCATCCAGGCCATCGACGAGCGCAAGCTGGCCCAGCTGAACGTCACCGAGTTCGAAGACTACGTGAAATACATGCCCAGCGTGTCGTTCCAGAACCAGGGACCGAACACGGCGCAGATCTATATGCGCGGCGTCTCCAGCGGCGACAACGGCAACCACTCCGGGCCGTTGCCGACCGTGGGCACCTATCTCGACGAAATGCCGATCACCACCATCGGCGGCACCCTGGACGTCCACGTCTACGATATCGCCCGGGTCGAGGTCCTGCCGGGGCCGCAAGGCACCCTCTATGGCGCCAGCTCCGAAGCCGGCACCATGCGCATCATCACCAACAAGCCATCGACCTCCGGCTTCAGCGCCGCCTACGATCTGCAGGCCAACGATATCCAGCATGGCGGGGTCGGCTACGTCGCCGAGGGCTACGTCAACATCCCGGTGGCCAGCAACGTCGCCATCCGCCTCGTCGCCTTCGACCAGCATGACGCCGGCTATATCAACAATGTCTTTGGCACCCGCACCTTCTTCACCTCCGGCGACACGATCAACAACGCCGCCTATGTGAAGAAGAACTTCAACGACACCGACACCTACGGCGGCCGCGCCGCCCTGAAGATCGACCTCAACGACAGCTGGACGGTCGAGCCCACGATCATGGGCCAGGATCTGAAGGCGAACGGCGTCTTCGGCTACGAACCCGCCTACGGCTATCTGAACGCCGAGCGCTTCCAGCCGGACACCGACCACGATCGGTGGGGGGCGGCGACCCTGGCCATCAACGGCAAGATCGGCAAGTTCAGCCTCGTCTACGCCGGCAGCTATTTCGTCCGTCAGGTCGATTCAAAGACCGACTACACGGACTACTCGATCTTCTACGACCAAGGTTCCTACCACTCCGGCCACTACTGGCTGGATTCCAGCGGCAACGTGATCAACAACCCGCAACAGGAAATCATCGGGACCGACAAGTTCACCAAGGCCAGCCACGAGCTGCGGATCGCCTCGCCGTCCACGGACCGTTTCCGCATTATCGCCGGCCTGTTCGCCCAGCGGCAGACCCACTGGATCATTCAGGACTACCAGATCCAGGGCTTCGGCACTCAGCTTGAGGTGCCCGGCTGGCCCAACACCATCTGGCTGACCGACCAGATGCGGATCGACAAGGACTACGCCGCGTTCGGCGAGGCGTCCTTTGACATCACCCCCGACCTGACGCTGACCGCCGGTCTTCGCGCCTACTCCTATCAAAACTCGCTGAAGGGCTTCTACGGCTTCAGCGAGAACTATGACGCCTTCACCGGCTTCCATTCGGGGATGGGCGCCACGGGCCAGAACTGCCTGTCCGCCGACCACTACCGCGGCGATCCCTGCGTCAACCTGGACAAGACGGTGAACGGCCATGGGGAGACCCACAAGGTCAACCTGACCTACAAGCTGTCGGCCGACGCCCTGGTCTACGCCACCTATTCCACCGGCTTCAGGCCCGGCGGCGTCAATCGCAACGGCAACTTCGGCGGCTATGCCCCCGACACCCTCAACAACTACGAACTGGGCTGGAAATCGTCGCTGTTCGACAAGGCCGTGCGCTTTAATGGCGCGGTCTATTACGAGGAGTGGAAAGGGTTCCAATACGCCTTCCTGGGGCCGAACAGCCTGACGATCATCGAGAACGGCCCCAACGCGGGCATCCTCGGCATGGAATCCACCGTCGACTGGCGGGCCACCGATCATCTGAACCTGTCGTTCAACGGCGCCTATAACGACGCCAAGACCCTCGGCGTTCTCTGCAAGAATCTCGGCGAAAACCCGTGCCTGCCCGGCGATGTCGCGGCGCCGAAGGGGCAGATGCTGCCCTATACGCCGGCGTTCAAGGGCAACCTGACCGCCCGCTATACCTTCGACCTCGGTCCCTGGAACGCCCACGCCCAGGGCGCGCTGCTCTATCAGACCAAGAGTCAGGTGGGCTTGCGAAACGTCGACATCGGGGCCTTGGGCGGCATTCCCGCCTATACGACGGCGGACGTCTCGTTCGGCGCCGAGAAGGGCGGGATGTCGGCGGAACTGTTCATCAAGAACCTGTTCAACACCCACGCCTCGCTGAACAACTACATTCCCTGCGGCGCGACCTGCAACGCCAGCTATCCGGGGCTGCCCACCCCGCTCTACGTGGTGCCGATCCAGCCCCTGACCGTCGGGCTGAAGTTCGGCCAGAAGTTCTGACCCGATTGGGCTAGAGGCGAGGTGATCGTCGAGATCGCCTCGCCGCCGGCTCTTCAGTGGCGGCTGGGAACCTGCGCCAGGGCGCAGGCGACGTCCTTGCCTCTAATTTCGCAGGTATTGACCACGGCGCCCTGAACGTCGTGAACCTCGACATGCCAGGCGTCGTCGCCGCGGCGCTCCAGGGTCATGAAGCCGAAGCCGTCGACCCAGCTGCTGAACGCCTTGACCACCGCGCCCTTGGCCGGGGTCGCGTCCGCCGGCAAGGTTGCCGGCAGGGGCACGATGTCCTCAAGGGTGCCGGAGAAGCCGGCGACGATCTGGGCCGGATGGTCGCTTGAAAAGCTCAGCGCCTCCCACACGTGGATGTGTCCGGCCAGCGACAGGTCGATCCCGGCCGGCAGGTAGCGCGGGTTGAGGGCGCCGAACACCGACTGCAGCCCGCCGTTGCCCGGCGAGAGGCTGACGCCGGCGCCGTCCTTGCCCTCCTTGGCGGCGAAGCCGAACACCGGATGGTGGTTGACCAGGATGCTGTGCGGCGCGCCGGCCGCCAGCACCGCGATCTTGGCGTAGGCCTCGCGATAGTGGGCTGCGCGAATGTCGCCCTCGGCCAAGGCCTTGCCGGGGGTGTCCGAGGAATCGAAGAAGATCAGCTGGGCGTTGTCGCCGAGCGGCACGGCGTAGGGGTCGGTGAAATCGCCGATGGTGTCATAGGCCGGATCGTTGCAGTCCCGGCCAGGGACGTAGTCGTGCGGGTCCAGATACCGCCACCAGCCCTGCCCGGCGCGCGTGCAGGATTCGTGGTTGCCGCGGGCCAGGGCCAGCGGCGCGACGGTCAGCAACGGCTCGGCCGGTCCGAAGAAGTCCGCCCGCCAGGCGTCCGCCCCGTAGCCCCAGGGCGTGCCGGCGCAGCCCGCATTGCCCGGCGCGCAGGCGTTCTCGCGATAGAGAAAATCGCCGACGTGCACGACGAGGTCGGGCCTCCAGCGCGCGGCGGAGGCGGCGACCTGGGCGAAGGGATAGGCCTTGGGGTCATTGCAGTCCTGGCTGGCGTTATCGAGGATCTTGATACGGCAGCCGGTGTCGCCGATCACCACGATGCGGCGGATCACGGCCGGCGGCAGGGGCAGGTTGCGACCGCCCACGCTGGCGATCCTGGCCGCGGCGGGCAGCGTCGCCTCGCAGACCAGGCCGTCGAAGACCGAGGGCTTGGAGTCGGCGGAGGATGAAATCGTCTGGCGCTGAGCGATGGTCTCGGCCGGGGCCCTCGGCGCCATCGCG
>FTAI01000569.1_pt1 | contig 11462 bp, 13 predicted proteins | sample 1638941 | NCBI WGS metagenome assembly FTAI01 (sample SAMEA3914813, study PRJEB12502) | metagenome | biome: forest; material: soil | place: Canada | collected 2011-07-07 | depth 0.3 m | reverse complement strand
TAGAGACCTAGGAAGTACTTGCTGACCGCCTCGTCATAGGTGAGGTGGTCCACGCCCTTTAAGCCCGTCATCACGTCCACTGCGCCCGTGGCGTTATCGACACGCACCACGAAGGGCTCAACGGTCTTGAGGGGGGCCAGGGCGGCCACGGCGCCCACGCCCGCCAGCGCCAGGATCGCCGCGACGCCCGCCACCGTCCAGGCCAGGCGCTTGGAGCGCAAGGCAGAGGCAAGCCGATCCTGGTCCCAGCGCCTGGCCTCTTCGAAATATATCTTCAGCTCGCTGCTTGGGACGCCGGTCATCGGCGAGCTCCGCAGGGCGCGACGGACTTCGGATCGATCTGGGAGAGGGGTGAGGTTGCAGGAGCGGTCGGCTGTCTCGCCGGCGGGCTCTGGGGAGCCGCGGTCTTTGGGGCTGCAGCTTGAGACGTGGTCGGCGCTGTCGCGTCGATGAGCACCGAGCCATAGGGGTTTGCCGGCCGTCGGTGACGCCCGTCGCACACGGCCAGCTTGGCGCTGGCCTGCGTCGCGCTGGCGAAGAGCGCCAGGGCGCTCGCCGCCAGCGCGGCCCATCGGATCGCTTGGGTCATCGGCTCAGGCCTTTCTGCTGGCGGGTTGCGATGAGGCGCCTGCGCGCGGCGCGCGGGACGGCGCGGCGGTCGAGGGGGCCAAGGCCTGGCCGCCCCGAAAAGCGGCGCCGACGGCGTTTCCGAAGTCGGAGATGCCGGCGCTGGCGCCGCCGGCCACGCCAGCGGCGATGGCGGGTGTCTGCAGGAAGAAGATGACGCCCAGGATGCAGAGGGCGATGAAGAGAAGACCGCCGGCCATGGGGTCCTGGCCGTTGATGCTGCCCCACTGGTCCTCCACCAGACTGAGGATCAGTTGAAAGACGGTCACGATCAGCGCCATCAGGAGCAGATAGTTCACCGCCTGGCCAAGCCAGCCGAAGAAGAAACGGCGGGTGGCCTCGAAGAGGGCGCAGGCGATGAAGATCGGTCCAAGCGCCACCAACAGAGCCAGGGCGACCTTGGCGATGATGACCACGCCAAAGCCAAGGGCTGCGGCCAGGGCGCCGATGACATAGACGGCGGCGGCGACGATCAGCGGCGGGAAATTCACGGCATTGGCCGTGTTGCCGATCCGCTCCCCAAGGAAGGCCGCATGGGAGAAGAACTGGTCGAAGGCGGCGCCGGGATCTGGCGAGGCTGCGCCGCTGATCGCCTGGGTGAGGGCGGCGGGCAGGGTCTGGAAGAGCGGCGTTGTGACCCAGTCGGAATAGGCCGCGGTGGTGGCCAGCATGTAGATGATGGTGAGTTTGAGCGAGCGCACGGCAAAATCGACGATGGGCTCGGCGATCGCCCCGCGCAGGATGGCGAACCCGTAGAGCAGGACATAGAGCACCAGGGCGGCGCGCATGGGTGCGGCCACCTGGGCGATCACGTCCAGGACGCGATCGTGAAGGAAGACATCGAGCTTGCCGTCGATGAAGGCGTAGGCGGGACCAAAGATCTTGATCTGGCTTCCCACGGCCGCCTCAGAATACCTTGCGATACAGCGCCATGCGCGCTTGGCTATCGGCCCACGTGACGGCAGCCTGTGCGTTGACGCATTCACCGCCTCGATGACGGCCAGCCTCGCAGTCGGCCAGCACGCGGGCGGCACCGCTATGCGCTTCGAAACTGGCCGAGCGCGGCTCCTGGCGGCAGGCGGCCGGCGCGGCGAAAGGCAGGTTCGCCCACCTCATTGGAAGCCGGCCCGGTAGAGCGCCAGCCGCGCCTGGCTTTCGGCGGCGGCGCGCTCCAGGTCGCGCTGCCTTTGAAGGCGCTCTTCAGCCGCCTGGGTCATGGCCAGGCCCTGAAGTCGCATCTGGTCATTGGCGATCATGGCCTGCTCGGCCGCGAGTCTCGCCTGCAGATCGAGCACCGCTCGCGCGTCGGGCGCGGAGTCGAGGGCCGACTGCAACTGCTGCAGGCCGGTCAGACGATTGGCCGCCGCTTCGCCGACGGCCTGGCCGGTGGCCAGGTCGCGGGCGGCGCGGTCGCCAGCGGCGGAGAGCTCGGCGCCGGCGGCGTCGCCCGCCGGCGGTGTGAAGAGGCGATTGGCCTGCCGGATCGACTGGGCCTTGGCGCCCAGGGCGCCCAGCTTGGCGAGATCACCGTTGGCGGCGGCGACGAAGGCGTCGGCGTCGGGCAGGAAGGCCCGCAGGGAGGGCGCCGACAGCGAACGCGCCAGGGCGTTGACGTTGGAATTCTGGTTGAGGCTCGTCAGCAGCTGCTGGCCCTGCGTGACTTGCTGCTTGAGCTGTTCCAGCTGGCTCAGGGCCGTCTGCGCCTCTTCCAGAATCTTGGCATAGCTGGCCGGATCATAGACGACGATCTGAGCGTGCGAAGGCGAGGCGAAGCTGGCCGCCACAAGGCAGGCCGCGGCGGCGGCGAGACATTTGCGGTTCATGAGACACCCTTGCGTTGCTGGTGGAAGGGAGCGGCCCAGTCGGCGTAGGCGTCGCCGTACTGGGCGCGCAGGCGGTCGAGCAGGTCTACGGTTTCGGTGCGGCCCGACAGGACGGCCAGGGCGTTGGAGAGCCCGGCGAGATTGAGCTCGACGACCACTGAGTTGAGGCCCTGCTTGACGAGGAACTGCCGCCGGTCTGGGGACATCTCCTCGCGGACCAGATGGAATTCGCGGCCGGTGAGGCCAAAGCCGTCGACATAGTCGCGGACCTGGGCGTGCGGGTTGGGCAGGAAGATCTTCGTGGCGCACTGTTCAAGGATGGTGTGCGAGATTTCCGAGCGCAGCACGTCGGCGGGCGACTGGGTGCCAAAGACCATGAAGGCGTTCTGCTTGCGGTAGGTCTTCAGGCCATCCTGGGCCAGACCCCGGAACGCCTCATCGCCCAGCGCCTTCCAGAACTCGTCGATATCGACGACCAGGCGGCGCCCATCCACCAGGGCGGCCAGCCGGTGGAAAAGGTACATCATGATCGGGGTTCGCACTTCGGGATGATCCAGAAAGTGGGTCATGTCGAAGCCCAGCAGCCGCGCATCGAGGGCCAGCGCATCGGCTTCGTTGTCCAGCACCCAGCCTAGGGCCCCGCCCTGGCACCAGCGTTCCAGCCGCGCGCCCACGCCGCCGGCGTCTCGCTGTCCCAGGAGCGCCCGCAACGCCAGGAGCGAGCGGTGCTGGGCGGGCAGCGGCGCCAGGGCCAGGACCGCATCGTCGATGGCCCGGTCCTCTTGCGCCGACAGGCGCCGATCGGGTGGGCTGGCCAGCTGTCGCACCAGGTCGGCCAGGAAGGCGCGGTCGGCTGGCGAATAGCGAAGGGCTTTGAAGGGGGCAAAGCCGGTCGGCGCCCCGGTCTTCAGCGCCAGGTAGGTTCCGCCGCTAGCGCGCACGAAGATTTCTGCGCCGCGATCCTTGTCGATGAAGACCTGCTGGGCCCCAAGCTTTTCGAGCTGGGCCAGCATGAAGTTCTGGACCACGGTCTTGCCCGAGCCTGTCGGGCCGCAGATGAAGGTGTGGCCGATGTCGCCCACGTGGAAGTTGAAGTGGAAGGGTGATCCAGCCGAGGTCTTCAGCAGCGCTACCGCCTGACCCCAGTGGTTGCCGTTGGCCTTGCCCGTGGGGTGGGTATGGAAGGGGGCAAGCGCTGCGAAATTGCGGGAGTTTATAGCGGCGGGACGAACCCGGCGGGCGAAGTTGCCGGGGAACTGCGCCCAAAAGGCCGCCTCGAGCGCCAGATCCTCGCGCGCGACCACCAGACCGGAGTCCGCCAGGAGCGCGCGGGCCTTGGACATGTTGTCGGCCAGATCCTGCGGGCCGGCGCCCCAGACCAGAACCGAAGCCTGATGCTCGCCCATCACGAACCGGTTCGACATCAGATCGTCCAGGGCGTCGTTAAGGCCGTCGATCTGCGAGGTGGCCCGGTCGCGGGCGCTGGCCATCTGGTTCTGCTTGCGCTCCATGACCGCGCGCGCCGCGGACTTGGAGAGGAAGGTGAAGGACTGGGCGGCGATGAGGGCGAAGCGGGTCGACAGCAGACCATCCCACAGGCCAGGACGCGTCACAGCCGGATATTCCTTGATCCCGAAGATTCCGGCGTAGCGCGCGTCGGCGACGTCGCGGATTTCCAGGGCCTCGCGCCCGAAGATCGCCCGCGCCGTGTAGATGGCCGAGCCGAGGTGTCCGCGCACGAGCGGGACTGGGCCGACCTTGCCGGTGAGCACGCAGCGAAGCACGGCCAGCGGCTCGGAGAAAACCAGCCCATCGCGCTCAATGAGGCCAAGTGGGCGGGCGGCGTAGCGGGCCAGGTACTGGACAAGATCGCGTCCGGCGTCCTCCAGGCGCTTGACCGCTTCGGCTTCACGCTCGGTGGAGGTCAGGGGCAGGCGACCCCTCAAGCGGCTTGCCAGAGCCTGGACCTTGTCGGTTGTGTCTCGACCCGGATGCAGGACAAGCGTCAGGTAAAGTTCGTTGACGAAGAGCGCGTCGGCGTCGATGCGATCGCGATAGGCGCCGTCCAGCTCGCGCGCGAAAGCGGACTGGAACTGCCCTTGTGGGTAGGCCCCGCCGCTTCGGCGGATGAGGTGATGCCAGACGGCGAGGCGGTCCGAGGCAAGGTTGCGCCAGGCGCCGTTGAGCTTGGCGTGCCAGTCGTTGAGGTCGCGCACGTCGGCGGTCTCGAAACTCGCCCCGTCGAGCCGGAAGCTCATCATCAGGGCGCCGCTATCGAGAGCGATGACGCGCTGGGTCACATGCCGCGCATAGGGCAGGGAGGCGCCAGCTTCGAGTTCGCGGCCTAGCTGATACGCCTTGGCCTGCGCCAGGGGTTGGGCTGGGCGCCTAGCCACGGGCAAGCTCCGAGGCGCTGAAGCGACGCCGTAGGGGAAGGGGCGTGGCTGAGCTGCCGCCCCAAAGGGCGCTATTGCGTGAACGGCCCTTGGTGTCGACGTAGAGCCAGAGAATACGGAAGGCGTTGTGGTCCGACTTGCAGATTGCCTGGAAGACCAGATGCAAGACCGGCGCGATCAGGAGGTGGAGCAGCGAATGGCCGGCCAGAAAGGCGATGGCCGTGAAGATGATGTTGATCCCCACCGCCTCCATCGGCGCGCCAAGGATCATCGCGGGCCGCGTGCAGGCGAGAAAGAGGACATCCTCGGTCAGGCGTTCTTCAGGTTCGTTCAGCACCGCTCAGCCCCCCGAAGAGCCACCGGTGATCAGGTCTACAATCGTCGCCGCCCCGAAGATGACGATGATCCCGACGATCACCGTGCCTGCCCGGCGCAGATCCAGATGTCCGAACATCCAGGCGATGCCGGTGATGATGATGGCGATGATCGCCAGGCCGCGAATGACGTTATTGTTCAGGAGGCTGATGATATTTTGGATGAAGGTCCCGATGTTCCCACCCGAGCCGGCGCTCTGGGCGAGCGCCGGATCGACCAGCGCCAGGGTGAACGCGCCGGCCAGGCAGGCTGCGGCGAATGCGCGGGACGGAAAATCGCGTTTCAATGATCGTCTCCTGAGGGCGAAGGGTTGAGAACGAAGTCGCCGCCGCTCGCCGAGATGGCGGCGAAGACGTCCCACGCGGGCGCGCGGGGCTTGGGCCTGGCGATCGCGGGCTGCCGCGGCGCCGTCTGGCCCGCGTTCGACAAGGCCGGCGCCGCCTGGCCCGACGCGGCGGCGACCTTGGCGACGTAGCCATTGGTGAAACCGCGATGGGCGCCGCCGGTGTTGTAGTAGGAGAGCGCGATCTTGAGGGCGGACTGCGGATCGCTTGTCCTGCGCCTGCCCCGGTCGTAGCCGTCCGCCAGGACGTGGGCGGCGGCGGCGAGGTTCTGGCACGGATCAAAGGCGCTCTCGACCGACAGGCCAAGCCAACCGAGGTTGCGCGAATTGATCTGTGCGATGCCCAGGTCGATGTCGGCCCCGCCGGCGATCAGCCGAGCGGCCATCGCGGCGGCCTGGGCGGGGGTGCGCGGATGCAGCCGCGCCGGAACCGGCCGGTTGACGCCAATCGCCAGGGGGTCGAAGCCGCTTTCGACCTGCGCGATCGACAGCAGGGTCGAAGGCGCGACGGTTGGCGCGCATTGCGCCGCCAGCGCCGCAGCGGCCATCAAGGACAAGACCATCCGAACCTCCCGGCCGCAGGCGGAGCTCGCATTTTGCGCCGCCCCAGACGACCGAAGACTTGCCGGATCGCTGGCTGTTCTACGATGCGTAAGTCTACGGGTTCAGGTGCGTAGATCTACGGTTCATGGTCCTGGAACAATCCAAGGTCTCTTGCCTTGAGGATAGCCTGAAGGCGGGTTCGAACACCCAAAAGCTCGCATATCCGAGCGATGTGACCTTCGACCGTACGGGCGGATATGCCAAGGATGACGCCAATATCGGGGGCGCTCTTGCCCTCCTGCGCCCAATAGAGGCACTCGATCTGCCGGGCGGAGATCCCGCCCGTGCTCGGACGTCGTCGCCCCAGGCGACCGGCAGCCGGGAATCCGCGTGGGCTAGAGGAGGGCATAGCCAACCTCCGCGATGAAGAACGCCGAAACCTGTTCGGACCCGGCCGGGCAGCCACCGATTGGATGCTGTCTGGCGCTGTGGGCCGCGCGCGGCGCATTCAGGCCGGGGTCTGCGTCCTCTGAGCGCGTGGCGCTGCAGCCTGACATCGGTCCTTCGCCTGGGCCTCGACGGTCAACAAGTCTCTTGAATGCGCCGTGACAATCCATGCGCTGAGATATTGAGAATATCTCGGCGATATCAAGCAGATTCTAAGAATGTAGCTGACAAAACGTAGTATTGCGGTGGGTCCGCAAGTTTCTTGCGGCCATACGCCAATGATTGGCGTTGCTCGCGCCGATGATGACGGCCTAGCCAAGGGTTCGTCCCGCGTCATAGGCAGCTGATGGCTGGGCTGGGCGAATTCAGGGTCCGTCCGGATCGTCAGGCGGCCCAGCGTCGCCCTGGCTCCACAGGCCTGCCGACCTCTCGAGGCTGTCGACCACCTGACGGCGTTTGCGGGCCTCCTCGCCAAGTTTGGCGAACATCTCCGAGAAGCCGGCAAGTAGGGCGCTGGTTTCCAGGAGGTCGATGTCATCGCCGACCTCGGCGTCGAACTCCCGCAAACTCATCATGAACGTCATCATCAGCTTGTTGCGGGTCGCCCTGGCGGCGAAGGCCGGCGACCGCATCAAGGTGGCGGCAAGGATCGCGAGCGGGTCGCTATGGGCGGTCTGGGCGAAGGCGTAGATCCGCTCAACATTGAGCCTGCCGCCCCCCGCCTCGAAATATTCATAGGACCGTTGAGGCATGTTCATGCCCGCGGCCACCTCGGACGGCCGGAGGGCGCGCGTGCGGCGAACAGCGCGCAGCGCCTCCGACAGGAACTGGCTCCAGCGGCGCGGGTCAGGGCTGCCTGATGACATTCGTCGAACTCGACCACAATCAACCAGAAGGCGTTTTGAATGGCGTCATACACGCCCCGGCGCAATGGCGAACGCGCATCGGCGATCAAAAACTCCAGATGCGGACCAATACGAGGCGGCTCAGGCGTCATCCGGTCAAGCCGGGTTCCGCAAGTTTCTTGCGGATTTACGCAACGCTTTGACGGAATATAGCTAAGGTGTTCGACAGATATGTTGATATTGTCGAAATATATTATAGAAGACGCGTCTATCCGACTTGAAGTGCGCATCTATTCATCGCAGCCTATCCTAATGACGGCGCGTTTACATGATGATGGCGAGCGGCGGCCGAAGAGAGATCGCGATGCGTTCAGCTCTGCGCTCGTGGCGCTACGGACGCGGCTGCGGCGGGGTGACTACGTCCTGGGCGAGCCGCTGATCATCAAGAGCTTGTCCCAGGCCCTGGGTCTGAGCACCACGCCGATCCGTGAAGCGCTGGCGCGGCTGTCGGGCGAGGGGCTGGTGGAGGAACGCCGCGGCAGTGGCTATTTTGCGCCGCCTCTGGGGGTCACCGAGCTCTCGGAGCTCTATCATGCTCACGAGACCTTGGTCCTCAGCGTCATCGGCACACAGCCTCTCGAGCCGGCGACGCCGTCATCGTCCAACGAGTTTTCCCATTCGGGCGCGTCCGATGGACCGGCGGAATTGGTCCTGACCGAGCGCCTGTTCGACGCCATCATCCGACAGGCCGGCAATCGCGTGGTGTTCGACGCCTATCGCCGTGTCGCGGACCGGCTGGCGCCGGCGCGGCTGGTTGAGGGGCGGGCGCTTCAGGGGGTGGACCAGGAAGTCCGCCAGTTGCAGCGCCAGGTCGATGAGGGTGGCCGACGACTGGACGGCGAGGTGAGGCAATTCCATCGCCGCCGGATCCGCCACGCCCAAGACATCGTCCGATTCATTCGCCTATCGGCCGAAGAGAAATATAGTACAAATATAGATTGAATACACGTTTATGGGGTGCCTGTATTTGGTCTCTACGCAATTCCGCGTGGAAATACTGAACGGAGACGAACCATGTCGAAGTCTGTTCGAGTCACTCTGCTGCGTGTCGGCAGCGTCAAGCGCCTGACCAAGGGCATCCTCCCTGGCCTCGTGCCGGAGGACAACGCCAGGCCGTACGTCGGCGGCTGATCGACGAAGCGGGCAGGCGCCGCGCCTGGCCGGCGCCTGTTTCGCCGCATGGGATTTGCGGAGGTCAACGACGATGCGAGCGCGACTTCAAGCCAATGTCCACGTGGCGGTCGTTGGCGAGGACCTGGTCTTCCTCGACATCGGGGCCGATGCCTACTTCTGCCTTCCTGGGGCCGCCGACGCCCTTGAACTTGAGCGCGACGGCCAGAGCCTGGCCCGATGCGAGGACTGGCTGCTCCAGCAACTGCTCACCGTGAACCTGGCTGGCGAGGGCGCGCCGATGACGGAAGCGCCCCGCCGCCCCGTCTTGCCCGACCTTCCCGCCGGCGAGCTTTGCCGCGAGCCTGGGCCCGTGGTCGACTGGTCCACGGTCCGGCGCATGGCCGCGGCGGCCTTGAGGCTCTACCGCAAGGGGTATGGCGGCTCCCTGGCCGACCTTGTCGAAGTCGCCCATAGGCTTCGCCGCCACGAGCGGTCTGTCCCAGGTGAAGACCTTGAGGCGACAATCAGCCTGGCCCAGCGGTGCGAGCAACTGATCCCGTGGGTCCCCTTTCAGGGGGACTGCCTCTTCCGGTCCTTCCTCACGCTCAGCGTGCTGCGCAGCGCCGGTTACCGTGTCGCCTGGGTCTTCGGCGTCCAGACCTGGCCCTTTCGCGCCCATTGCTGGCTGCAGTTGGAGGACCTCGTCCTGAATGACATCGCCGAACGCGTGAGCGGCTATGCTCCAATCTTCGTCGCCTAGGATGGGCCGGCGCTTTCTTGCCCTGCTGTGGCCACAGGCGCAGCGCGATGTCCTGGCCCCGACCGTCTTGGCCTATTGCGCCGCACTCGAGGGGCTAGGCTGGCGCCGAGCGGGCGGATCCGCCGGCTCGGCGCTCTTCCTGGGCGGCGGGTCTGATCTGGATGTGCATCCGATCGGGCGGGATCTTGGCGTCGTCATCGGCGACGTCTTCGCGCGTGGCGAACCCGTCGGCGCCTTCGTCACAGGCTTTGATGAGATGGCCTTCGAGCGCCTCTGCGGGCGACTGACGGCGGACCACTGGGGGCGCTACGTGGCCATTCGTTGGCCAACGGCTTCTCAGGCGCCAGCCGTGTTCCGTGACCCGTCCGGATCACTCGACTGCGCGACCTGGGCGGCGGGGGGCGTCAGAGTCATCGCCTCGGACCTGCCTGAGGACTTGCCAGCGGCCCTGCGGCCCAACCTCGCCGTGGACTGGAATCGGATCGCCTCCATTGTCGCCGACCCCGCGCGGGTCAGCGGAGCGCTGGCGTTCGAGGGCATCCGGAGCCTTTGGCCAGGCGAGGTCTGGTATGACGAGCGCCGCCAACTTTCGTCTCAGATGTGGTTGCCCGCGGTTCACGCGAACCCTTGCGGCTGGAGCGACCAAGAGGTTCGCACCGAGCTGGTCCGACGCGTCGAGAAGTCCGTCCAAGTCTGGCTCTCGCCGGCGCGCGGGACGCTCGTCGAAGTCTCGGGCGGCCTGGATTCGGCGATCGTCGCCATGGCGGCCGCCAGGCGCGCTGATCACGGGGTCAGGACCTGGCTCAACTACCGGGGCGCCAACCATCGCAGCGATGAACGGCTCTATGCGCGAGCGGTCGCCGACCGGGTCGGCTTTAAGCTGACAGAGGTGGAAAAACCCATAGAGGCTCTGGATACCGATGCCTGGCGGCGGCTTGCTGGCGGCCTGCGAGCGCCCCTCAATGCCGCTGAACCCTATCGAGACGGCGACGTCGCCCGCCGCTGCGCCAGCGGCGACATCGCGACGGTTCTTACCGGGCAGGGCGGGGACGTCGTGTTCTTCCAGGAGCCGACCCATCTGGTCGTCGCCGATCTGATCCAAAGCGGGGCTCCGGCCAAGGCGGTCTTGAAGGCGTCTGACGGCGTCGCCCGCTGGACTGCCCATTCGGGTTGGTCCACGCTCTTCGAGGCGAGGGCCGCGGCCAAGGGGGGCCGTTGGCGCTCGCCGTTCCGGCCCTCCGCCTTGGTGACCGAGGAATGCGTGCAGGCCGCGTCCATCAACGACCATCCTTGGCTGAAGGACGTTGAGTCCCTTCCGCCGGCCAAAAGGCTGCAAGTCGAGGCGTTGGTCGCCTGCCAGTCCTTCTATGGCGATTGCGCCTCGGCCCGGACGGCCGATGTCATCCATCCCCTGCTGGCCCAGCCGGTCGTCGAACTTTGCCTTTCCATTCCGACGTTCGACTTGACCCGCTGCCGGAGAGATCGGGCTTTGGCGCGGGAATCGTTCGCCGATCGCTTGCCGGCCATCGTCACCGAACGCCGCGCGAAGGGCGAGTTCAGCAGCCACTACGGTCGGAATCTGGCTGCCAGCCTGGATCGCCTGCGGCCTCAGCTGATGGACGGCGAATTGGTCAAGCACGGCCTTCTTGATCGCGGCAGGTTGGAGCAGGCCTTGAGGCCAGAAGCGCTGATCCTCACAGGGAGCTATTTCGAGATCGTGTCAGCGGCGTTGGTCGAGATTTGGGTCGCCGACTGGGTCTCGAGGCTCGGATGAGGTAACGAAGGGCGAACCCGCTACGCTAAGAGAACGGCATGGCGAAGCACTCGAAAAACTCTGGGAAGAGCAGTTCGGGCGGGGGCTCGACTGTTTCACGAACATCGAAGCCGCAAACCTTCGCCGTGAGCTATCGGTTGAAGCAATCAGAGATCGACTCGCTCAGGCGGCTTTCGAAGCACGTGAACGCGGTCTCGCTCCACGGATCGAAGTCGGCAGCCCCTGACAGCGGAGCGGCGTCGAACAAGAAGGTTTTCCAGATGCCCAAGGATCAGCTCTTCATCGAGCGCCGGGCAGAGGGCGACTATGCGATACGGCGGGGAGGCTCACAGCGCGCGAGCGACGTTGCGGCGACT
>FTAI01001557.1_pt1 | contig 11526 bp, 9 predicted proteins | sample 1638941 | NCBI WGS metagenome assembly FTAI01 (sample SAMEA3914813, study PRJEB12502) | metagenome | biome: forest; material: soil | place: Canada | collected 2011-07-07 | depth 0.3 m | reverse complement strand
TGGGTCCATATCAGCTTCGATCCGCGGTTGCGCCGCCAGGTGCTGACCCGTCGCGCGGGCGGCTACGGCCTGGGGTTGCCGGAATGAGCCCGCGCCTGATCCTGATGCTCATCTCGATCGCAGCCGTGCTCTCGACCGCCGGCGGCCTCTACTGGAAGGGCCGTCACGACGACGCGGTTCGCGAGCGGCCGAAGACCGAGGCGGCGTTGGCCAAGGCCGCTGTCGCGGGCCTGGAGACCCAAGGCGCGCAGCAGAGCGCCCAGCGGGTCGAGGTGGTGGTCCGCCAGCGCGACGCCGCCAACGCCGTCGTCGCCCAACTCATGCCCAAGGCCCTGAAATCGGAGGACGCCAATGCGCCGCTTGACCCCTCTCGTGCCGCTCGCCTGCGGGATGCTGATCAGCAGCTGTGCCTCACAGCTCCCGGCCTTGCCGGCTGCGCCCCGGATCGCAACCCCCGCTGAGGCGGCCAAGCCGTGCAGCCTCTATCTGCTGCCGTCGGCGCCGACCCAGGCGGACCTCGAGATCGGCTACGCCACCCGCGGCGCGCAAGTGGTGGCCTGCGACGCGGCCCGAGCCTTGGCGGTGCAGACTCACGAATCCGAGCACGCCCTGGAGGACCAGATCATGGCGACGGGGCGTCGACCTTCGCGCTGAGGCTGCGGACGTAGTCGCCGATGTCGGCCGGCCAAGCCGCGGTCAGTTGATCGAACCGCGCACGGTCGCGGGCGAACAGTGCGCGGGTGGCTTCCTCGTAGCCCGGGAGGTCGCCGGCCAGCGTGGTCATCACACGGTAGGTCGCCTCCTGAGCCTGCCGGACCGCGTCGGACGCGCCGGTCTCCCGCCGTGCTTGATCGACCAGGCGGCGCAAGGTCGCCGAAGCGCCGCCGGGCTGGGTGGCGAGCCATTCCCAATGGCGGGGGAGGAGGGTCACTTCGCGGGCGATGACGCCGAGCTTTGGGCGGCCGCGCGGCGTCTTCGACGCAGGGCTCGATGACGACAGCCTAGCCGCCACGTCCTCGACGGAACCCCGCAGGTCGAGTTCGACGGTGCGGCCCGTCGCATCATCGAAGACCATGGGCTGTTCGCCGCGGTTTGCATGGGCGGCCTGAGCAACTGACGCAAGGTCGCCGCGGGCGATGAGCTGGGAACCGGCGAAGGCCGTGACGCCATTGGTCGGAGAAAGCGCCATCTTGGCCCCTGAATATAATTTTTGCCCGGGTGAAATCTAGCACCACGCGGCGTGCCGGAATAGGTCCGGAGACCGTTGCGCGAGTCCTCGACTCCCGCCCCAACAACTCGTGGCTCAGCCGACGCAGCAGCGCCGCGGCACACCCATTCATTTCTCCAAGGATACCGCCCCGCAAAAAAATTGGGATCCAGCTGTGGTCCTGCGCCGGCGTCGCTCGACATTTCCCCGTTCATTTCCCAATCTTCAAGGCGCGCTGGTTTGGGCGCCAATCACCGTGGCGGCCGACGACAGCACTCATCGATGTGCTCTTTTTGTTCCCATCCAGCACGAGGTCGTCCGCCTGGCGGCGAGAGCGAACATCCATTGACCCGGACGGAGCTTTTTCTTGCGCCCGCAGCCATCGCGTGTCGTCAAAGCGTGAGGCGCCTAGTCGTCGGTGGAGCAAAAATGACGGCAAGACGTCGCTGGGTCGCCAAGGCGGCGCTCGCTGGGGCCTTCGTGGCGGCGCTGACGGCCATGCCGTCGGCGAGTCTCGCCGATGGCGGCGCGCCGCTTCCGGGTTATTGGGAAACCACCAACACCTGGGTGTTCGTCTTCCATTTCACGAAGGTGGAACGGAAGTGCTTCACCGCCGCGGACGTTTCAGGCGTCCTGCAGGGGCCCAGCAATGCGCACTACGCCTGCACCTATCCGACGCGGGAGGTCGGCGATGGCCACCTCCTGCTGAAGGGCACCTGTGTCGAGAAGCGCGGCCAGGTCGCGCAGATCTCCGCCGAGGGCGCCTATGAGCCTACGGCGTTCCGCCTCACGGCCGACCTGAGGACCAAGATCGCCGGCGTTCCACTGAGAGGGAAGGGGATCACGGTCGCCCGCCGCATCGGCGACGTCTGCCCGGCGGCAAGCCCCAAGTCCCAAGCCGAAGGCGGGGGCCGCTAGCGAACGAGGCGGTCGCGAGCCTTGAGGGTTCGCCACTGGGCAAGTGCGGCCGGGCTCGGCTTGCCCAATTCCGAGCAGGACGTCAGGAGGCGGTGGCCCGCGAAGAGGTGCAGCTGTAGCTCCGGGCGTCCCGAGCGGCCAAATTCGGCGATGCTCAACGGCTGGACGTTGGCGAAGCACAGCTTGACCCGATCCAGGCCGGCGCCCAGATCCTCGGGCTTCACGACGATGAGCGCGTCTCGCCCGACAAGTTCGCCGACGCCGCGGCTATAGCCGAAGCCGCGTGGGTCATCGGAAAACACCACCACCGGCGCCCGATCCCAAAACATCGGCACGATCCGGCCCGCCTCGTTCCATTTCATGGATACGATGAACACGTTCCGCTCCTTGAGCAGGTCCAGGCCGGACACTGCCGCGGCGAGCGGGGCCCATTCGACCGATTCCAAGGTCGGATCCCCTTTCGCGAACGTCCGGGGCCAGGCCCGGCCGACCCACCCCGTGGCGGCGTCGCTGGCCAACACCGTCCACAGGACCAGACAGGCCAGGAGCGAACAGGCCGCCCAGATCTTCGGCCAGCGGCGATCGGTCTCGGCGCGGGCGAGCATGTCGCCGAGGAGCGGCATCAGGAAGAGCCAGGACGGCATCGCCCAATGCGGCAGAGTGGTCTGCCCCCAGACCGGTGTCAGCGCGAAGAGCAGAATTCCGGGGACACCCAGGGTGAGGCAGAACCACTGGCGCTCATCGGCGCCTCCGCGTCGCGCGGCGCGGTAGGTCGCGAGCGCCAATGGCGCGAATACCCACGGGAAAAGAAGAGCCGCCTGGCCGAGCAATGCGGACAAGGCCGCGGCTGGCCGCAGAGCGTGGCCGGCCGCGGCGCGGCCCCCCTGGAAGGCGAAGGAGGCCCAATGGTTCTGGGCGTTCCAGATCAGCACCGGCGAAAGGATCGCCGCCGCAGTGAGCGCCGCGAGGTAGGGGCCGGGGCGCCTCAGCCAGGCTCGGCCGCGAACCGTGCTCAGCAGAAAGACCGCTACGCCGAAGGCAAAGAGAACGGCCTGGTACTTGGAAAGGCCCGCGAGCCCGATCCAGACACCTGCGCCAAGCCAGGGCCCTATGCGTCCGCCGGCGGCAGGGGCCTGCGGGTCGTTAGCGTCAAAGAAGATGTCGGTCAGCTGACAGGCGGCGGCCAGAAGGCAGAAAATCAGCGGACCGTCCGGCAACACCCACGATGATGCAACGACCGTGAAGAAGGCGGACAGGTTGAGCGTCAGCACCGCCCAGACGCCGGCCCGCGGGCCGAACAGCCGCCGAGTCAGGGCGAAGAGCAGCCAGGACGACCCTGCAAAGAGAACGACGAACGGCAGTCGAGCGAGGCGGCCATAGCCCAACAGGCCGCTGCAAAGGTGCACAAGCCACAGATGCAGCGGCGGATGGTCGAAGTACGACAACTGAAGCTGTCGGGCGATGGCGAGGGTATAGGTCTCGTCTACCCCAAGACCCACAAGCCCCGCGGAGACCAGACGCAGGACGGAGAACCCCGCGATCAGCGCCAGAGCGGCCTGAGGCGCGCTCAGGCTGCGGACGCGCAACTGCCAAGGACTCACGACGACGCTTACTGTCACTGGGCGTGGGACCTTTCCGGCGTCTTGGCAGTGTGGCTTCGGGCGGTCCCAATTCGGGTATGCAGTCAGGCTGTCGGGCTACAAGACGACGGGCTCCGGAAGACGCCTCAAGCAAGCGGCGCCGTCGGCGGGCCCTCTACAGCACGCCTGGGTCCGATCTTGCTACCGTCCGACCGATTTTAGCCTCAACGAGGTCCCGCAGGACGGCGGCGATGTGCGGCGTCGAATCCACGCCGCCTCGCCGTTCGAGTGGTGGCGCCGCGCCAAGCGGAGCCACGAGTCCTTTCGCCAGCAGGTTTTCAACGAAGCGGGCGTGCCGAGGGCCACCGGCGACGTTGAATATCCAGACCCGGGCTTCCGTGGCCAGCGCCTCGGAGATCATCGAGATGCTGTCGCTGGTGACCACCAGCTGATCAGCCAGCGCGAGGATTGGAAGATAGGGGTTGGGCTGATGTCCAGCCCAGAGGAACACAGCCGGATCGGCCTCGTAGCGTGCGCGCAGGACCTCGACTACCGGCGCCGGGGTTCGCCGTGAGGGGGTGATCAGGAGCGAGCCACCGCCGCTGGCTCGCAGCGTGTCCAGATCGGCCGCCAGCCGATGCGCATCCTTGACCGTGAAGGGGGTGCGGCGCGTGGACCCGCCGAGGAGAACCCCTGTCCAGGGCCGTGGCAGACCCGCAAAGCGCAAGTCGTTGACGGTCGCCGCCTTGGCGAGAGCTGACGACCGTATGCCATGAAGCGCGGTGTCGATGCGCAGCACATTTGGACCCGCAAGGTCGTCGTGGGCCATGGCGACAACCAGGTCGAAGGCTCCGGGATCGGCCGGCGGTTGAATGTGGACCATGACCATCGGGGCGGAGTTGCGTCGCCGAATGGCCATTGCGGCCAACGAACTCCGTCGCCCGCAGGTGACGAGGACATCGGGCCATGGCCCCTCAAGACGGCCGCCGCCGTGGGAAATCCCAAACAAGCTCAGCCTGAACAGGGCGGGGGGGACCAAAGACCATAGGTGGTTGACCTCTATCAGGCGCTCCTCGGCGTCGGCCGAGAGTTCGCGGGCCAATCCCCGGGCCTGACCGTGAGTGCCGGCCTCTCCGGTCGTCATATACCAAACCCGAAGGCCGCTTGCCGAGCCGTCGGAGGGCGACGACGTCACTAGGCGGCGCGCCGCTTGGACAGGGCGGAAAACCGGTGTCGCAGGGCGCCCACGAGCGATGCCCGCGAGGACTGCAGATAGTTCAATTGCAGGACCCGGCGCGGCCCGACGAAGGAGGTGTGGCCGTGCCAGGAATTGTCGGTGCGCCTGAACGCGACCAACGACCCCAGGGACGCCGGGATTTCCACGGCGTGGGATTCAATGTCGGTTTCATTGCGCAAAAGGCGGAGCTGACCCGGGCCGCCCGTCCAGTCGGCGTTCAGGTAGAGCAGAAGGGAAAGGAGTTTCGACTTCGAGTCGGTATGGATGCGGCCATCGCGCAAGGAGCATTGTCCGCGAAGCGTCACGACCGCCGGTCGTCCTTCGAGATCCAGGTCGAAAACATCGGCCATCCGGGCTCTGAATCGCGGGGACAGGAGGTCCGCGATCAGTCCGCTGAGGACGGGTCCGGGCGGCGCATCGGCGAGGGAGAAAGAGCCCGGGCTTCGGATTGCCGGATACTCCTGCGGGAGAGCGGACGCGCAGTCCGGCTCCAGAACCTGGCTAAGGGCGATATGATCGAAGGGCTCCCTAACGAGTTTGGCCGCGTCAATCGCTCGTCAATCCAATCCGACCATTCGTTCGACCTCCGCGCACCGATGCGCCAATCCGTGCGGGCGCACAATGGTGAGACGACGCCGCGGGAACTCGACCTCAAGCCCTGCGTCTGGTCCAGTCGGCGAGAGGCGCGAGTGAGTGGCGATCGCGATCAATAGGCCATGCGAAGGCTGAGCGAGATCGTGCGCGGGCGAAGGGGCGTGATCTGGCGTGTTGTCCGCAAGGTGAAGGGGTTGCCGTAGGCGAAGGTGTCGCCGCGCACGTCGGCGGGATTGTCGATGGCCAGCGTCAGCCGCCAGCGGTCGTCGGCCAACGTCGCTGCGAGCCGGCCCGTCGAATAGCCGCCCATCCGTGGGGAGGTGATGGCGTCGAACGTCAGGTGCGAGGTTCCGACATAGGCGTAGCGCCCGTCGATTTCCAGCCTGCGTCCCTGGGGGAGCCGCCAGGCGTAGTGGGCCGATGCCCCGGCCGACGCACCCGGCACACCGGCCAGCCCCAAATCCGCGCGAGCGGGGAACGCCGGATTGGCGTGGCTTAGCTCCGGGGCGTTGATCAGAAAGTCGCCGCGCAGCAGTAGTTCTCCGGCGCTGTAGGCGCCCTCGAACTCAAGGCCGATGTTGCGCCCGTCGCCGATGTTGGCTGTGAACGGCAGGCCGGACGCCAGCAGTTGGTCACTTTGGATGTTCTTCCAAACGGACTGGAACAGGGCTGAACGCAGGACGAGGCGGCCGTCCAAGGCGCTGGCCCGAACGCCCGCCTCAAAGCTCCAGAGTTCATCGCCCTGGTAGACGCGGTTGGGTTCAGCGCCGCCCTCGGGACTGAAGACCTGATCCGTTGCGCCGGTGGTGTTGAAGCCGGCCGGGCGATAGCCCTCCGCAGCCTGCGCGTAGAGCAGCAGTGAACGGTCCGGCCTGTAGGCGATCACGATCTTGGGTGCGAAGCCCGAGTGCGACACCCCGCCTGCGAACGACGAGGCGGTTTGCGCGAGAGGCTCGCTGGTCGTGCTTCGCACATCCGCATCGGACACGAAAACACGGCCACCCAGGGTCACGCTGACCTTGCTCGTGAGAGGCAGGACGGCTTCGCCGAAGATTGCGCCTTCGTCGAGCGCGTCCCGTCGCGTTTCCACGTAAGCCTCAAGGGGCGCGGCGGTCAGGCTCGTCAGGGTCAGGCCGACGTTTTGCTGGCTCCGGCTGTAGAAGACGCCAGCCAGCCATTGGATCGACGCCGTGGGTTTGGAGGTCAGCGTCGCCTCGGTGACGAGGCTGTTGATGGCGTCCTCGTCATCGAACGCCGCCGGTCCCGGGGAGACGGGGACCGGAGGCATCGAGCTCGCATCATAGCGGCTGGCGATGCGGTGGCGGACGAGGGCCGTGCTCCAGTGCGCGTCCGCCCAATCCAAATCTCCCCGTAGGCTGACGTGCGCTTCGCCGAAATCGTTGTCGTGCGGCTCTCGGACCTGGTTGCGGCGCGTGTAGGCCGGCTGTCCTGCCTGTACGTACTGGGTGTCGTTGGAGGCGATGCCCTGGGCGACGAGCCCGGCGGAGACCGTCCATCTGTCACTCAGTTGCAGCGTCGCCGCTATACGTCCGCCATCGCGAGCGGTCTTGTTGACATGCCTAAGGCCCAAGCCCGCATCGTTGATATAACCGCCCTCGAGGTCGTGGTAGCCCACGAGGCGCAGCGCGCCGCGTCCCGCCATGAACGGCAGGTTCACCGCGCCTTCGAGGGCGTCGGAGCCGTTGCCGCCCCGCGTAACCGCGTGGGTCCCCGACATCCAACCGCCGAATTCGCCAAGCTGCGGCTGTATGGTCACCAGCTGCAGGACCCCGCCCAAGGATCCCGCGCCGTAGAGGGCGCCCTGTGGACCGCGCAGGATCTCCACGCGGGCCATGTCCACCAGCCTCAGGTCCGGATCCGGTGCGTTGTAGGTGAGCCTTACGTCGTCGAGATAGATGCCGACCATCGACTGCGTGCGGCCGGTCAGGGGCCCATCCGACAAGCCTCTGATGAGGATCTTGTCGCGGCCCGCGCCGAGATTGGTCACCGTCATCGACGGTGTGGTCAGAGCCAGGTCGTTGGAATCGCGGACGCCGAGCGCGGCCAGCGAACGGTCGTCCAGCGCGCTGACCGCGTAGGCCAGATTGTCCGCTCGGGTCGCTCGGCGCGTGGCGACGACGATCAGCTCGTCGAGATTCGACGAGGGTCCGCCGCGAGCCGCCTCGTGCGGCGGCGGCGGCTTGAGCGCGGGCGAGCGCACGATCTCGACGGCGCGTGCGTCGAGCATGTGGTAGCTACAGCCGGTGCCGGCGAGCATCCGCGTCAGCGCCGCGTCGAGAGTGAGGCGTCCGATCACCGGCTGACCTTGCGGTGCGCACTGGGCGGCGGCGCGGGTGCTGATGGACACGTCGGCCTGCGTCGCCAGTGCGATAAGCGCGGCGTTCAGCGACTGCCGCGGGATGTCGAACGCGTACAGGGGCTCGGCCGCCAACGCGTGACCACAAAGCACCGGCGTTGTCCCAAGGGCCAATATCGCCGCACATCGGCGCCATGGATGGCGAGACAACAGCGATCGTTCCTTCAGGCCGGGAGATGCGTCAGCTTAGCGTGATTTCCCGGTCCGTGCTCTGCACGGTCAGCGAAAGGTAGCCGGCCAGCCTGCGGACAAGCAGGGCTTCATCGCCGAGATCGAGGACGCCCGAGAACCGTTTCGCGCCGGCAGCCTTGGTGACGCGGATCGGGACGGAATAGCGCCGGTTGAGCTGCGCTACGATCTGCAGGAGCGGTTCGTCGTCGCAGACCATGTGTCCGGCGCGCCAGGCGAAGGCGCCATCCGGGTTGACCCGTCGCCTGGCGGAGGTGGTCGTCCCCTCCACGTGCCGCAGCTCCTCGCCGGTCGCCAGACGCGCGACGGCGACGCCGCCCAGCTCCGGTTGAGCGACCTCCACCACGCCCCGGCGGACGGTCACCACGACGTTCCGGTCGTCATGCCGGATGTTGAACTCGGTCCCAACCACGCGCACCTGCTGATCGCCGACATCGATGACGAACGGCCGACGCGGATCCTTCGCCACGTCAAAGCTCGCCTGGGCCTGGGCCAGATCGACGCGGCGCCGGTTCCACCCCAGCCGCACGGTCATCGTCGAGGCGGCGTCGAGGTGGATGCGCGTTCCGTCGGCCAGGGCGATCTCGCGGGTCTCGCCGACGCCGGTTCGATAGACGGTGGCCTGGCCGTAGAAGCTGCGCTGCAGGCTGGGGACCGCGACGACGGCCGCGATGCCCGCCGCGGCGGCCAGGCCGGCCAGCGGGACCCAACGGCGCGACGGCCGAGATCGCGCCGCGGTGTGAACGACCTTGGGCTCCGGGCGCGCGATGGCGGCGGCGATCTCCTGGGCGTGGTCGGCGATATCCGCGCTCAACCGTTCGACGCGCGCGAAGGCCTCGGCGTGGGCCTCGGACGCCTCGAGCCAGGCGGTCAGCGCGATCCAGTCCTCCACCGTCGCGGCGTCGGACTGCACGCGGACCAGCCAGTTGACGGCCTCATCGTCCAAGACCCTCTTCGCCTCCTTGTCGGTCGGCGCTGTCACCAAGTGACATCGTGCTCTGGCGCCGGCCTCATTCGCCCGCCCCAATGACGCCACAAACCCAAAGGCGCCTCCAATAATTTGTGACCGCCTTGACGCTCATCGGCCAACCCTCGCCAGAACGCGCTTGAGGCAGGTCATCATGTATTTCTCGACGCTGGAGCGGGAGACGCCCATCGCCCGGGCGGTCTCGGCATGGCTGAGCCCCTCCAGCTTGTGCAGACGGAAGGCTTCACGCACCGGCGGCGGCAGGTCGTTCACCACCTCGATGATGCGCCGAAGCCGCTGTCTGGCGTCGACGACGTCATCGGCGGGCGATGCGTCGGCTATGCTCTCCCCGCCGGTTTCGCTGGAGTGGATCCCGTGCCAGTCGCTCTCGCGCCGGGCCGCGCGGCGCTGGACCTTCAGGCGGTCCAGCATCAGGTTCGTGCCCAGCCGGAAGAGGTAGGCTGCCGGATTGCCGATCTCCAACTCAGGGGGTTTGGAGATCTTCAGGTAGATGTCCTGAACAAGGTCCTCGGCCGCTTCGTCGGACCTCAGCCGCGCACGAAAATAGCGAACGAGATCGGCGCGCCGTTCCAGATAGGTCGAGAGCAACGAGTTCTGGTCGCTATCGTCCAAGGGCGAACGGTGCTCCTTCATGCACGCTGGGAGCCGAGCTGACACCGCATCGCATGTCGCCGGCCGTCAGGCCGTCCGACGCACGGTTAGCCCGATCAGCACCGGCATCGCCAGCAAAACCAGCGGATACTGCAGCAGGAGGCCGGCGATGATCGCGATCGCCAGCGGTTGCTGGATGCCAGATCCCTGGCCAATGGCGAGCGCCAGCGGCGTCAGCGTCAGGATGGCCGCGAGTGTGGTCATGGTGATCGGCCGCAGTCGTTCACGGGCCGCAAGGCGCAGCGCCTCGCGGGCCGGCATCCGGTGGGCGAACTCGGCGTATTCGGAAACGAAGAAGATCGCCATCTCCGTGCCGATCCCGATGATCATGGTCATGCCCATCAATGCGGTGATGTTCAGCTCGACCTTGGTAAGGAACAGCGCGGTGAACACGGCCGTCGTCGAGAGCAGCGAGCAGCCGATGATGATCACCGGCAGCCACAGCCGGCGGTAGATGACGAGAAGCAGGATGAACTCCGCGATCAGGGCGGCGACGAACACCTTGGCGAGGCCGGCGAAGGCGATCTGCTGCTGTTGGTAGAGACCGCCGAGCTCGTAGCGAACGCCCGGACCGAGCATGCCGGGCCGCGCCAGCGCCGCCTTCACGTCACCCACCGCGGCGCCCATGCCGCGGCCCTCGATGCGGCCGGTGACAGCGATCATAGGCTGCAGGTTGTCGCGCGAGATCTCCGGTTGGCCCGTGACCGGGACGATGGCGGCCACGCGGCTCAGCGGGAACACGTGGCCGTCGGGGGCGCGGACCGGCAAGGCCGCGAGGTCCGGCTCGCGCAGGTTCAAGGCGTCGGGCAGGCGCACGCGGACGCCGACGATCTTGGTCGGCTGCGGCAGGTTGGTGGCGACAGCTCCGGCGATGGCGGTGGACAACGCCTGCGTGACCTGGTCGGGCGTCATGCCCTCGAGGCCGGTGCGGACCGGGTCGATGCGCACGTCGAGGGCGTCGCCGGCCAGCTTCACGCCACTCTTGACGGCCACCACGCCGGCGATCCTGGAGACCGCTGCAGCCACGCGCTCCGCCTGCGGAAGCAGGGTTGCGGTGTCAGCGCCGTAGAGCTTGACCTCGATCGGCTGCGGCACCGCGGTCAGGTCGCCGATCAGGTCCTCCATCAACTGCGCGAGTTCGATCTGCACGCCGGGCACCAGCGCGTCGGCCTGTTGCCGAACCGCGGCCATCACATCGGGGGTGGAGCGTTTGTGATTGGGCTTCAGCCGTACGAAGTAGTCGCCGTGGTAGCTCTGGCCGAGCATCCCGCCGAGCCCCGTGCCCAGCCGGCGTGAGAAGGTCTGGACCTCGGGCGTGGCCTTGAGCAGGGCGTCGATCTGAGCGACCTCGCGGCCGGTCTCGATGAGCGAGGTTCCCGGCTTGGTCGTGTAGTCGAGGATGAAGCCGCCCTCGTCCACCTTGGGCATGAAGCCGGTGGGCACCGCGCGCGAGGCCATGAAGCCGCCCAGCAACAGGCCCGCAAAGACCGCGGCCAGGATCCACGGGCGGCGGAACAAAGCGTCGAGCAGCCGCAGATGTTCGCGCGCCAGCCAGTTGGTCTTGCCGGCCGCCGGGTCGCGCCAGCGGCTGAAGTCGATGATCTGGCGCGCAAGCACGGGCACGACGAGCGCCGTCATCAGGTATGAGATGGCCAGCGCCGCCGCCATGGTGATCGACAGCGCCTTCGAGAAGGCGCCGGTGACGCCGTCCAGGAAGCTCAGCGGCAGAAAGACGATGAGGGTGGCGAGGCTCGAGCCGGTCAGGGGCGCCATGAACTCCCGCGC
>FTAI01000209.1_pt1 | contig 11544 bp, 10 predicted proteins | sample 1638941 | NCBI WGS metagenome assembly FTAI01 (sample SAMEA3914813, study PRJEB12502) | metagenome | biome: forest; material: soil | place: Canada | collected 2011-07-07 | depth 0.3 m | reverse complement strand
CTGATGTCGCTGGGCGCCCAGCCGATGGTGCTGCTGCCCGCCGGCCTGATCCTGTTCCGCGAGTTCACCGTCAGCGCGCTGCGCGAAGTCGGCGCCGGCAAGGGGGTGAAGCTGCCGGTCACGATGCTCGCCAAGTGGAAGACCACCCTGCAGCTCACGGCCCTGGCCATGGAGCTCGTCGTCGGGGCCTGGGGCGCCTTCCCGTTCCTGCCGCAGGATCCGGCCATCGAGGGGCCGTTCACCATCGCCGCCCACAGCCTCTTCTGGCTGGCCGCGCTCGTCACCCTGATCACCGGCGCCCAGTACTGGGAGCAGACCCGCAAGGCGCTGCAGGCCTAGGCCAGCGCCCCGTAGGCGTCGCGCCAGAAGTCCTTGTGGACCTGCGGCGGGTCCGGGCTGTCGAACACGCGCTGGGTCAGCAGGATCGCCGTCAGGCCCTTGGCCGGGTCGTTGAACCAGGACGTCCCGAACCCGCCGTCCCAGCCGTAGGCGCCGGGCTGCACGCCGAAGGGGCTGGCGGCGACCTGGACGCCCACGCCCAGGCCCCAGCCGCGGCCGGGGCCCAGGATCATCTCGCCATCCTTCATCTGCGCCGGGGTCAGGCGGTTGGTGGTCATGGCCTTCAGCGAGGCGTCCGACAGCAGCCGCCGACCGTCCGGCGCGAGGCCCGTGAACATGAACTTCGCAAAGGCGCCGAAGTCGTCGGCCGTCGAGACCAGGCCGCTGTCGCCCGCGGGAAACGCCGGCGGCTTGGCGTACATTCCGTCCGGCGCGTCGAAGAGGGTCAGCTTGCCGTCCTGATTCATATAGCCGGTGATGAACCGGCCCATCTTCCCGGAGGGCACGTGGAAGGCGGTGTCCGGCATCCCCAGCGGTCCCAGGATCCGCTCCTGGAAAACCACGTCCAGCGGCTGGCCGGCGGCGCGGGCGACCAGCACCCCGAGCACGTTGGCCCCGACGGTGTAGAGCCAGCGCTCGCCCGGCTGCGCCTGCAGGGGCAGGGCGCCCAGCCGCTTCATCCAGGCGTCCGGCGTTAGCGGCGAGGCTGGGTTGGGCATGCCGAAGCCCGGCAGTTCGACGGAGGCCTTCACGAAGGGCGCGTCCGCGTTGAAGTCGATGCCCCAGCCGAGGCGGAAGCTCAGCACGTCTTCCAGGGTGATCGGCCGGCTGGCCGGGACGGTGTCGTCCAGCGGACCGTCGGGCCGCTTCAGCACCCGGCGGTTCGCCAGCTCGGGCGCCAGCCGGTCGACCGGCTCGTCCAGCTTCAGCTTGCCGTCCTCGATAAGCATCATCGCCGCGACCGCGGTGATCGGCTTGGTCATCGAGGCCAGGCGGAAGATCGTGTCACGCCGGACCGGCGGCCCGCCGTCCAGCGTCATGGCGCCCAGCGGGACGATGTGGGTCCGGTCGTCGCGGGCCGCCAGGGCGACGAGGCCCGGCGGCTGTCCCTGCGCCACGTGGCCCTTCAGGTCGGCTTCGAGCCTGGTGACGCCCGTCTCGCTGAATCCCATCTCGCGCTCCTCCAGTGGTTTGCGCCCGCAGGCGGCGAGGCCGGCCATCGCCACTGTGCCGGCCAGGGCGTGGCGGCGGCTCATCCAGGCGAACTCGGACATCGCGGGCTCCTCGCGTTGCAGCCCCTAGGACGGGCGAGGTCGTCCGGCCCCGACAGACGTTCTCAACACTCCGCCAGGTTGACCGCCAGGCCGCCGAGCGAGGTTTCCTTGTACACGTGAGACATATCCTCGCCGGTGCGCTTCATGGTGGCGATCACCTTGTCCAGGCTCACCGAGTGCTGGCCATCGCCCAGCAGCGCCAGCCGCGAGGCGTCGATGGCCTTCACCGCGCCCATGGCGTTCCTCTCGATGCAGGGGATCTGCACCAGCCCGCCGATCGGATCGCAGGTGAGGCCGAGGTTGTGCTCCATGGCGATCTCCGCGGCGTTCTCGATCTGGGCGTTGGTGGCGCCCAGCGCCGCCGACAGCCCGGCCGCGGCCATCGAGCAGGCGACGCCCACCTCGCCCTGGCAGCCCACCTCGGCGCCCGAGATCGAGGCGTTCTTCTTGTAGAGCGCGCCGATCGCCGCAGCCGTCAGCAGGAAGGTCCGCCGCCCCGCCGCCGTCCCCTGATGGAAGCGGTCGTAGTAGCGCAGCACCGCCGGCACGAGGCCCGCCGCGCCGTTGGTCGGCGCGGTGACGACGCGACCGCCCGCCGCGTTCTCCTCGTTCACCGCCAGAGCCCAGAGGTTCACCCAGTCCAGCGCCGCCAGCGGGTCGGCGATCCGCTTGTCGGCGTCGGCTATCAGCGACTGATGCACCTGGAAGGCGCGCCGCTGCACCTTCAGGCCGCCAGGCAGTATCCCGTCCGTGCGCACGCCGCGGTCGATGCAGGCGTACATGGCGGACGCGATCTCATCGAGGCCGGCGTCGATGCCCGCGTCGTCTCGCCGTACGCGCTCGTTGGCGCGCATCAACTCGGCGATGGTCAGGTTGGCGCCGGCCGCCATCTCCAAGAGCTCGGCGCCCGAGTCGAAGGGGAAGGGGACCTCGACCAGGGCCGCGGCCTCCGGCGGGGCGTTCAGCCCCATCTCGCCCTCGTCCCGTACGAAACCGCCGCCGATGGAGAAGTAGTTGCGCTCCGCGATGAGATCACCCGCGGCGTCGAAGGCGGCGAACCTGAGCGCGTTGGGATGTGGCGGCAGGCGGGTGCGGCCCTCCCAGAGCAGGTCGGTGGCCTCGTCGAAGCCGATGCCGTGGCGGCCGGCCAGATTCAGCCACCGATTGGCGCGGACGTCGGTCACGACCCGGTCGGCCTCGTCCGGATCGAGCCCGCGCGGCTCGAACCCGGCCAATCCCAGGATCACCGCGCGGTCCGTGGCGTGGCCTCGGCCCGTCAGCGCCAGGGACGCATATAGCGTCACCGCGACCCGCGTGGTCCGCTCGACCCGTGGCCCCAGCCACTCCAGGAACCGGCCGGCGGCGGTCATAGGGCCCATGGTGTGTGAGCTGGACGGGCCGATCCCCAGCTTGAAAAGGTCGAAGACGCTGACGTTCATGGGCGGTGTGTAGCCGAGTTCCGGACTTGTGAAACGAACTCAGCTCATCGGGTTGGCCGGCCCCGGTGGGTCCGGGGGCAGCGGGATGAACTCCTGGTCGTCGGCGTCCGGCAGCTTCATGCGGCCGGCCCGCCAGTCGGCCTTGGCCTCCTCGATGCGCGCCTTCGACGAGGCCACGAAGTTCCACTCGATGAACCGTGGCCCCAGGGGCTCGCCGCCCAGCAACATGACGATGGCGTTCGTCACCGCGGTGACCGGCACGGTCTGGCCGGGGGCGAACACCGCCATCTGGCCCTCATGGATCTGCACCCCGTCGATCTCGACGATCCCCTGCGCCACATAGGCCGCGCGCTCGGGATACTCCGCCGGAAGCTCGGCCGTGGCGCCGGCGTCCAGCGCCCAGTGGACATAGAACATCGGCGAGTGGACCTTGACCTTGGCCTCGGCCCCGAACGCCTTGCCGGCGATCAGCCGCGCCCACATGCCGCCGCTTTCGTAGGTCGGCAGATCGGCCCCGGCGTGGTGGGCGAAGGCCGGCGCGGTATCCTCCTCCTCCGTGGGCAGGGCCACCCAGGCCTGGATGCCGTGCATGGTCCCGCCGTGCGCGCGCAGGTCCTCGAATCGCTCGGAATGGGTGATGCCGCGGCCCGCGGTCATCCAGTTGACCTCCCCCGGCCGGATCACCTCGGTCGATCCCACGCTGTCGCGGTGGGTCATGGACCCTTCGAACAGGTAGGAGACGGTGGAGAGCCCGATGTGCGGATGCGGCCGCACGTCGACGTTCCGCGGAAAGCCCGCCTGGAACTGCGCCGGCCCCATGTGGTCGAAGAAGACGAAGGGCCCGACCATCCGGTGCGCATGGAACGGCAGCACGCGTCCGACCTCGAACCCGCCGAGATCCTTCCGCCGTTGGTCGATCACCAGCTCGATCATGGCCGCCTCCGTCTTTGCCTTCAGCCTTGCGAGCTCACATAGGGACTGATCAGGCCCAGGGGAGCCGCGGTGGTGTTTTTCACCGAGCGGATGACGATGCGGCTTTCGATGTTGGAGACCAGGCCCAGCGACAGGATCCGCTCGCGCAGGAAGTCGTCGAAGGCGTGCATGTCGCGGGTCACCACCCGTAGCTCGTAGTCCGCCGAGCCGGTGACCGTGGCGCACTGCACCACCTCCGACAATTTGGTGATCGCGGTCTCGAAGGCGTCGAGGTTGTCCTTGGTCGGCAGGCTGAGCTTGACCGTGCAATAGACCTCGAACCCCAGGCCCAGTTTCTCGCGGTCGAGGATGGTCACGCGGCGCTGGATGACCCCCGCATCCTCCAGCCGCTTGATCCGCCGCCAGCAGGGGCTGGAGGACAATCCGACCCGCTCGGCGATCTCGGCGACCGACAGGCCGGCGTCATGCTGGATAAGGTCGAGTATCTTGGCATCGACGGCGTCCAGGACCTCAGACAAGTTTTCCTCCCCCTCAAGCGCCTTATCGGCCCTGTTCGTGCCCCGGAACCGACAGGCGAGGGCACGCTTTTGGCAAGCAATTGCGGCATACTTATATGATCTTCCAAGGGACGCGCGAGGGGCCGAAGGAAGAAAATTGCGATGCGGCGCGCTGAAGTGACGCTCAACGACAAGTTTCTGCTCATCCCTCGCCAAAATTCTGACCCGCACCGCCCATTGCTCACCGATTCTGCAAGGACCGGCCATGAAGACGCTCAAGAACAGTCGGCCGCTTAGCCTCCATATCCCCGAGCCGCGCTTCCGGCCCGGCGAGACGCCCGACTTTTCGAACCTCAACATCGCCGCGGCGGGCGCGACCCCGCGTCCGGCCGTCGACACCGAGCCCAAGGATATGCGCGAACTCGCCTACGGCCTGGTCCGCGTCCTGGACAGCCAGGGCGAGGCGGTGGGGCCGTGGAAGCCCGACATCGACGTCGAGACGATGAAGCGGGGCCTGCGCACCATGATGCTGACCCGCGTCTATGACGACCGGATGTACCGCGCCCAGCGCCAGGGCAAGACCAGCTTCTACATGAAGTGCACCGGCGAGGAGGCTGTCTCGATCGCCCAGGCCATGGTGCTGAACCACGACGACATGTGCTTCCCGACCTACCGCCAGCAGGGGATCCTGCTGGCGCGCGGCTACCCCATCGTGGCGATGATGAACCAGGTCTATTCCAATTCGCTCGACCCGATGAAGGGCCGCCAGTTGCCGGTGATGTACTCGTCCAAGGCCGACGGCTTCTTCACCATCTCCGGCAACCTCGGGACCCAGTTCACCCAGGCCGTCGGCTGGGCCATGGCCTCGGCCCTGAAGGGCGACGACCGCATCGCCAGCGGCTACATCGGCGACGGCTCGACGGCGGAGGGCGACTTCCACCACGCGCTGACCTTCGCCTCGGTCTATCGGGCGCCGGTGATCCTCAACATCGTCAACAACCAGTGGGCCATCTCGTCCTTCCAGGGCATCGCCGGCGGCGAAGAGGCGCCCTTCGCCTCGCGGGCCATCGGCTACAACCTGCCGTCGCTGCGGGTGGACGGGAACGACTTCCTGGCCGTTTACGCGGCGACTCAGTGGGCGGTCGAGCGGGCGCGCTCCAACATGGGCGCCACGGTGATCGAGCACTTCACCTATCGCGCCGAGGGCCACTCGACCTCCGACGACCCGACGCGCTACCGCCCGGCGGAGGAGGCCAGGCTGTGGCCGCTGGGCGATCCCATCGAGCGGCTGAAGGGCCACCTGATCCGGCTCGGCCAATGGTCGGACGGGCAGCAGCAGGCGCTGCACGAAGAACTGGTCGAGGAGGTCCGCGCGGCCGGCAAGGAGTCGGAGGCGCATGGCACTTTGCACGCCGGCGACCGTCCGAGCGTCAAGACGATGTTCGAGGACGTCTACAAGGAGATGGACTGGCGCCTGATCCGTCAGCGGCAGGAACTGGGGGTCTGAGCATGAACAAACCCATCGCCAAACCCACAGCCGCCGATACTGCGGATATCGCGCCCGAAACGACGAAGATGAACATGATCCAGGCCATCAACTCGGCCATGGACGTCATGCTGGGGCGCGACCCCAACGTGCTCGTGTTCGGTGAGGACGTCGGCTACTTCGGCGGCGTCTTCCGCGCCACCGAGGGCCTGCAGAAGAAACATGGCCTGAACCGCTGCTTCGACACCCCAATCGCCGAGGCCGGCCTGATCGGCACCGCGATCGGCATGGCGGCCTACGGCATGCGGCCCTGCGTCGAGATCCAGTTCGCCGACTACATCTACCCCGGCTACGACCAGATCGTCTCGGAGGCGGCGCGCCTGCGCTATCGTTCGGCGGGCGACTTCTGGTGCCCGATGACCATCCGCACGCCCTATGGCGGCGGCATCTTCGGCGGCCAGACCCACAGCCAGAGCCCCGAGGCCCTGTTCACTCACGTGGCGGGCATCAAGACGGTGATTCCGTCCACGCCCTACGACGCCAAGGGCCTCTTGATCGCCGCCATCGAGGACGACGACCCGGTGGTGATCTTCGAGCCCAAGCGCCTCTACAACGGCCCCTTCGACGGCGACCCGGACACACCGGTGACGCCCTGGCAGAAGATCGACGACAACAACGTGCCGGTCGGCCACTACACGGTGCCGCTGGGCAAGGCCCGCATCGCGCGCGAGGGCTCGGAGGTTACGGTGCTGGCCTACGGCACCATGGTCCACGTCGCCGTGGCCGCGGCCGAGCAGGTGGGCGTCGACGCCGAGGTGGTCGACCTGCGCACTCTGTCGCCGGTGGACATCGATGCGATCAGCGCTTCGGTGAAGAAGACCGGCCGCTGCGTCATCGTGCATGAAGCGACGCGCACCTCGGGCTTCGGCGCGGAGCTCTCCGCGCTCGTCCAGGAAGCCTGCTTCTATCACCTGGAATCGCCCATCGAGCGGGTCACCGGCTGGGACACGCCCTATCCGCACGCCTTCGAATGGGAATACTTCCCCGGCCAGAAGCGCGTCGGCGCGGCGCTCAAGCGCGTGATGGAGGCTTAAGGACCCGTGGGACGTTTCGTCTTCAAGCTGCCCGACCTGGGCGAAGGCACCGCCGAGGCCGAGATCGTCGCCTGGCACGTGAAGGTCGGCGACGTGATCGCCGAGGATGCGCCGCTGGTCGACATGCTGACCGACAAGGCGACGGTGGAGATGACCTCGCCGGTCGCCGGCAAGCTGATCGAGGTGGCCGGCGTGGCGGGCGACATGGCCGCCGTCGGCAGCGCCATCGCGGTCTTCGAGGTCGAGGGCGCGGGCAATGCCAGCGCCAAAGCCCCGCCGCCGCCCACGCCTGCGCGCGTCCCGGTTCCCGATGTCGCCGAGGTGGCCGAGACGCCGCCGCCCGCGCCGCCTCCGGCGCCGGAGCCCAAGGCGGCGCCTCAGCCGGTCGCCGCCCGCGCGATCCCCAGCCGCGCCGAGGGCGAGAAGCCGCTGGCCTCGCCCGCCGTTCGCCGTCGGGCCGAGGACCTGGGGATCAAGCTCGGCCACATCGCGGGCACGGGGCCTGCGGGCCACATCACCCACGAGGACCTGGACGGCTTCATCGCCTCGGGCGGCGGCGCCGGCGCGGCGCGGGGCCCGAGCCTCGCCAAGCGCATGGCCGTCGAAGAGGTGAAGGTGATCGGCATGCGCCGGGCCATCGCCAGGCAGATGCAGGAATCCAAGCGCCGCATCCCGCACTTCGCCTATGTCGAGGAAGTCGACATGACGGAGCTGGAGGAGCTGCGCGTCCACCTGAATGGCGCCAAGCGCGCCGACCAGCCGAAGCTGACGATGCTGCCCTTCCTGATGCGGGCGCTGGTGCGGGTGCTGCCGGGCTACCCGCAGATCAACGCGCGCTTCGACGACGAGGCCGGCGTCGTCCATCGCCACGCCGGCGTCCACATCGGGATAGCGACCCAGACGTCCAACGGGCTGGTGGTGCCGGTGGTCAAGCACGCCGAGGCGCTGGACGTCTGGGCGTCGGCGGCCGAGGTGGCGCGCGTCGCCGAGATCGCCCGCTCCGGCAAGGGGTCGAAGGACGACCTGTCGGGCTCGACGATCACCATCACCTCGCTGGGCCCGCTGGGCGGCATCGCCACGACGCCGGTGATCAACCACCCTGAAGTGGCGATCATCGGCCCCAACAAGATCGTCGACCGGCCGGTCATCCGCCACGGCCAGATCGCCGTGCGCAAGATGATGAACCTGTCGTCGTCCTTCGATCACCGGGTCGTGGACGGCTATGACGCGGCGGAGTTCATCCAGCGGGTCAAGGCCATGCTGGAACACCCCGCAACCCTGTTCATGGACTGACGCTGTGGCCGAGACGATCAACACCCGCCTCTTGATCCTGGGCGGCGGCCCGGGCGGCTATGTCGCCGCGATCCGCGCCGGCCAGCTTGGGATCGAGACCGTGTTGGTGGAGGCCGACCGGCTGGGCGGCACCTGCCTGATCCGCGGCTGCATCCCGTCGAAGGCGCTGATCCATGTGGCGTCGAAGTTCGAGGGCATGGCCGAAGCGGCGCATGGCTCGAAGGACGGCATTTCGCTGAGCGCCGCGCCTAGGCTCGACATGGGCCAGACTGTGGCCTGGAAGGAAACCGTCGTCGACAAGCTGAACGGCGGCGTCACCGCGTTGCTGAAGCGCGCCAAGACCCGCGTCATCGCCGGCTGGGGGACCTTCAGCGACGCCAAGACCTGCCATGTCGAGACCAAGGACGGGCCGGTCACCATCAAGGCCGAGACGGTGATCCTGGCCGCGGGCTCGGTGGCCACCGCCCTGCCGCACATCCCCTTCGGCGGCGACGTGATCTCGTCCACCGAGGCGCTGGACCTGGCGAAGCTGCCCAAACGTCTCGCCGTGATCGGCGCCGGGTACATCGGCCTCGAGCTCGGCTCGGCCTTCCGCAAGTTCGGCTGCGAGGTGACCGTGGTCGAGGCGCTGGACCGCATCCTGCCGCTCTACGACGAGCCCCTGACCAAGCCGGTGAAGACCTGGCTGGAGAAGGCCGGCGTCACACTGCACCTTTCGGCCAAGGCGACGGGCTGGGCCAAGGGCGAACTCACGGTGGAGCAGGGCGGCAAGACCCTGACGATTCCCGCCGACAAGCTGTTGGTCACCGTCGGCCGGCGTCCGAACACCGAAGGCTGGGGCCTGGAAGAAATGGGCGTCGACATGGCCGGGGCGTTCGTGAAGGTGAACGCGCGCATGCAGACCTCGATGAGCGGCGTCTACGCCATCGGCGACCTGGTGGGCGAACCCATGCTGGAGCACAAGGCCGCGGCCCAGGCGCACGTCGCCGTCGAGGTGATCGCCGGCCAGAACCGCACCTTCGACCCCGCCGCCATCGCCGCGGTCTGTTTCACCGAGCCGGAGATCGTCTCGGCGGGCCTCCTGCCCAAGGAGGCCGAGGCCGCCGGCCACGATCCCGTAAGCGCCATCTTCCCCTTCCAGGCCAACGGCCGGGCGCTCTCCATGGAGGCCGGCGACACCGGCGGCTTCGTCCGCGTGGTCGCGCGCAAGTCCGATCACCGCGTTGTCGGCCTGCAAGCCGTCGGCGCCCACGTCTCCGAGCTCTCCGGCGAGTTCGCCATGTCCATCGAGATGGGCGCGCGCCTGGAGGACCTGGCCGGGACCATCCATGTCCACCCGACGCTCTCGGAAGCCACCCACGAGGCCGCGCTCAGGGCCCTGGGCCACGCCGTCCACATTTAGAGAGAGCGCGCCGGGCCTGCCGCGTCCAGCGGCTTCCAAAGCCGCCCCGATCGAGCCACTATCGCTGCGCGAAGGGGCGCTGAGACCCCGGGCGAGAGACGCCGATGAACGAGAGCGAAGAGCAACGCATCCACGACAGCGTGGCCCTCATCGGGCTGAGGGCGCACGCCACCTCCGTAGGCCTGGTGAAGCTCACCGCCGAGTTGGTCCGGGCCGGGGTTCTGGACGAGGCGGCCGTCACCCGGATCAAGGAGGCGATCGTCAAGGAGCTGTCCCTCACGCGCGCCCGCTCCGCCCGCAAGGAGGAGTTCGAGCGCTCGACCCGCCAGCGGCTGGACGCCCTGTTCGCCGGCAAGGAACACTTCGGCGACCTGCCGCCGAAACCGCCGGGGTCCGTCGACTAGCTAGCGCAGCAGACGAAGGCCAGGCTTGGCCGTCGAGAACAAATAGTGAATTGAATAGTGAGGGGGCGCGGGACGCAGTTGCGTCGCCATCTACCTCACCGCCGCCCTTACCCCCTCGAACATCGCGTTCCGCGCGGCGCTCAGTTCCTTGCCCGTCGCGTGCGGCCACGCCGCGTTCTGGACGATGATCAGGTGCTCGGCGGGGAACGTCGTCACCGACTGGCCGAAGATGCCCACGGCTTCGTAGGAGTCATTCGGGCGGATCCACCAGAAGTAGCCGTAGCCGCCGGGCGCGGGCGTCCCGTTGTCGATCTCGCGCCGGGTGGCCTCGGCCACCCAGCCAGGCGGCACGATCCGCTTGCCGTTCGCCACTCCGCCGCCGGCGATGAACAGGCCCATCCGGGCGTAGTCCCGCAGTGTCATGGAGATGCAGCAGCCGCCGCGCTCCTGGCCACCCGGATCGGTCATCCAGATGGCGTCCTGCTCCATGCCGTAGGGTTTCCAGATCTTCTCCGAGGCATATTGCGCCAGTGGCTCGCCCGTCGCCTTGGAGACCAGCACGCCCACCAGGTCCGTCTCGCCGGTGTTGTAGTTGAACTTGCTCCCCGGCGGATTGGCGCGCGGCAGCTTGCGCAGGTAGCTGACCATCGGGTTGACGCCCGGCTCGGTCACCGAGCCGCCGGCCTGGGCCACGTCCGACTTCGGGTCGGTGTAGTCCTCGTTCCACTTCACGCCCGAGCTCATCATCAGCATCTGGCGCACGGTGACGCCCTCGTAGGCCGAGCCCTTGAGCTCGGGGATGTAGCGGGTGACGGGATCGTTCAGGCTCTTGATCTTGCCGTCCTGGATCGCCGCGCCGACCAGGGTCGAGGTCACCGACTTGGCCACCGAGAACGAGGTCCAGCGGTCGGCGGGTTTGCGGCCCAGGCCGTACTTCTCCAGCACGATCTTGCCGTCCTTCAGCACCAGCAGGCCCGAGACGCGGTAGGCCTTCATGTAGTCGTCGATCGTCCAGGTCTTGCCGTCGTAGGTGAAGGTCGGGTCGATCTGCTTGGCCGCCACCGGCAAGGGATGGACGGTCGCCCCGCGCCGGACGGTGACGGTCTTGAAGATCTTCTCGATGGTCCGGTAGCCGCTCGCCTGCTGCTCCGGCGACCAGGTCAGGATCGAGGCGATCGCGGCGTGGGACGTCGGGTCGAGCGGGACCTGGGTGTGGCCCGAAGCCGCGCCCAGCGACAGGACCGCGACGGCGGCCAGAACCAGCTTCTTCATCAACTTCCGCCTCTACGCTTCGTTGCGGCATAGCTAGCAGGCGGGGCGGTGGTTTGCATCCGGTCCGGCATGCTCTAGGCGTGAAACCGATGGCTGAGTTCGACTTCGATG